>JABAHS010061949.1_pt1 | contig 34887 bp, 51 predicted proteins | sample 7062111 | NCBI WGS metagenome assembly JABAHS01 (sample SAMN14534600, study PRJNA622989) | marine sediment metagenome | biome: marine biome [ENVO:00000428]; feature: marine pelagic biome [ENVO:01000023]; material: deep marine sediment [ENVO:00002113]; isolation source: pool of 4 deep marine... | reverse complement strand
CCTTCGTGCGGCTGAGGCTGTCATCGTCAACTATGACGAGGAAATTGAGGGCGATTTCAAACCTGTCATGGACGGCTACAAGGTGCTGCGTCTGAGGTTTGAGAAGGAATTTGGGCGTCCCTGGACGCCTACCAAGAGGTATACAGAATGGCTTACCGAGAAGGAAACGTCGTGAAGGTCGCGTCACTACCAGACGAGGCGTCTGATATTGGCGTGGACGACGCTATGGAAGAAGTGCTAGGTCAAACGGGCCTGGTGGATACCGTCAATGAGGATGCGGGCGGAAACGCCGTCTATCGTGTTCTCGGCTGGTGGTTCTATGAGGACAACCTGAAGCGCGGTCTGAAGAAGGACATTCCCAGCTTCAAGTTTGAGCAGGGAGAGCGCGTCAGAGTTATCGGTCTACCAACCGATGACGACCCGATGGGTGCAATCCATCATGATATCGTCGGGCAGGTGTTCCCTGTCGTCGATAGATATATAACCCACGGACAACAAGCCTACGGGCTAAGCGACACTATGTGGACGTATTACGTCCTCGAAGAGCACATAGAAACGGAGTGATATAAATGGTAAACATAAAGTATAGCGACCCCCTCATTCGGGTCTCCGTGCCCGTGAAGGAGGAGATACTGCACATCGACCACTACCACTGGGAGAACCTCGACAACGATACTGAGGGCACCAAGTGCAAGATGCAGTATTACTACGAGCGTGAGGGAAAGCCGCCAATCAGGAAGAAGATGCTGGGAGTCCCCGACGACCCGGAGATTATCCGAGCAATCGCCGCTGGCCTGAACGAGATGGCCGACAAACTTGAGAACGGCGAGTAAACGTGATAGCGTGAGCGACAAGTGGCGAGACTTGGCGGCAGAGAAGGCCCGTGAAATGGGTGCCTCTGAGCCAGAGGAAAAGGCCGAATACATCCTGAAATATATTGATATATCTAAACTAACAGATAGCGTATGTCTCGCGATGGATTGCGGTGTGCCGCCGCCGTCAGGTCACAAGAAATGTGTAGATTACAACGCCCATGCGGAGCGCTTTGAGTCTGCTATCGACGCCCTGGAAGCCTGGGAAGCCGGTAACGTTACGGACTGGCTGGACTTTGAGTTTCCCTGCGACGTTGTGATGAAAGAGGTGGAGCGTGTGTTCCTTGAGACAATAGAAACTCATTGGCATATACTTGATGACCACGACTTATACGAGAGCATGGTATACATTCAAGACCATATCGCTAAGGTTCCACCACGTATTCAGGAAAAATGGAAGTGGGAGTTTGTTACTCTCTTTGGCGGAGAAAAGGATTTTAAAGACTTTACGGAAAAGGAAGCATCCTGGCTTCGAGGAAAAGTGGCTGCCTTCGTGCGTACAACTAAGAAAGTACGACAGGACACTACTCGTAGACCCCGTAAAAGGAAGCGAACGCGCCAGAAAGCGTCTGGCCCGTCGTCTAGCAAGAAGTGAGCGGCGGTTCCCCTTCAACGTTAAGTCCTGGGTGCTGTGTGCTGGTAGCTGCGCTAATGCTGGGCGTTGCCACCGGCTACGCTGCTGCGTTAGAGGGATGGACCCCGAACGCGCAGACTACGAGAAATTAATTGCTGGTGATACCGTGAGGTGGACAGAATGAGCTGTATGGAATGTAGATTTGCTCGCATCAAGACGTATGGCACCGCGCCATTTTCGCATCAACGTATCTTGTGTAACTTTTCGGTGCTTAGTAAGCCCTTGGACGCGCCAGGCTGCGATTGGTTCGAGGAAAAACTATGAAGCGAGTGGGTATCCGTTGGGAGTTTGAGGTTGTTGAAAGCGGAGGCGAATACTGGATACGTCGTAAGTACCAGGACACCCCCGCTAGAACGTCCTCTATGCTCGGGCCGCTGTACCGTGAAGATGTAGAGGCCCTTGCGACCTGCCTGGTCGAAGCGGTCCGACCCGACCTGATGCACAGTGATGGGAGTCTAATACATGAAGTGTGAGGAATGTGGGCTATCTGGTTGTCCACGGGTGGAAGGATATGGCCCGAGCTACACAAAGATAGTAATGATAGGTGAGGCTCCAGGCCGCGTCGAGGTCGAACAGGGTCGTCCTTTCGTGGGCCCGTCGGGGCAGCTGCTCCGTGAGGCCCTTGAAGAAGTCGGTATTGACCCCGAGTCAATCTACTGGACGAATACCTGTTTATGCCGCCCACCGGCCAACCGAACCCCAACGAAGGAAGAGACGACGGCGTGTTTTGAGCGCCTGATGACCGAGCTGGCGCGGCGGAGGCGTCCCGAGGTCTACGTATTTGTAGGCAAGACCGCCGCTGAGACCTGCTTGGGTGGCCGGATTGTGATGAAGCGGGACGCGAATGTTTTTCATAGGTGGAGGGATAGTAAGGCCCTCATAATTTATCATCCTGCTGCCGTGCTACGCAATAGCACGCTGCGGTCACGATTAATGGCGGGGCTACGAATGTTGGTCCCGGCCAAGAAAACAGAACAAACGAGGTTGTTCTAGTGCTAGAAATAGAAACGTGTCTGGTATGTGGTAAGCGTATCAAGGCCGGAGACATGGTGTATCCTGTCACGGACGGTGTGCGCTGTGATGGAGAAGGTTGTAAGAGCGTCATAGCAGTTAAGGTGCTAGAGGATGGACGGTTGTACTTCGAGGAAGGGAACTTTTGCTTCAAGGATAAAAAGATTAAGGTTGATTAGATGGATGACTACGACCTGCAGATACTTGAGCGTGCGGCTGACCGGCTCGGCATATGGATAGCAATGGGTATCTTTGCTGGCGGTGTAGTCGTAGCGCTAGCGTTGGTGGTTACACATGGCGTGGTGTAAAGCAACCTGTGGTCCCTTTGTGTGCAACTTGTATAAAGGACACGAGGGCCGCCATGAGGCTTGGGGCGCATCGTGGTCGTTTTCCTGGCTGAGCCGAGGTGCCGACGGTTATATTTACTGTCGTTGGTGGGACGGCGGACCCCGTGAGTGGTCCTCTGGTAAGTTACTAGATAGTAAGGCCGAGATGAAGAAGCTTGAGAAGGAATTGAGGGAACATGGCGAGATATAGAGAAAGCGACCTACGCCGCGTCGCCAGAAGCGATGTGAGGTTTGGCTGGGCTGTGCCGGTTTACCGCCTGACTGTCGGCTTCAAGGAGCCGGCTCGTAAGCGGTTCCTGCGCCACGTTTTCGAGAGCGACCGCTACGTCATCACTCGCTGCAACGCCATGTTGTATGTGGAGTTAGCCGAAGCGGACCGCCGTTACTTTCAAGAAGTAACAGACGAAAAGGAGCTGAAATTGTAATGGCGATATGTAAAGATTGTGGCCGAGAGTATATCTGTCGGTCCGACACGATTGAGGCGTATGCTCCTGATGGGCGCTGTGTATCCTCCGATGCGGAATACAACGGAGAAATAAAGTGGGGCTGCTACTGTCCGGCCTGTAAGTGTCCACAGTGTGAGCTCGGGACAGACATAGCGCAAAACGCGACGCGGCTAGATATGGATAGGGTGGTGTTTTACTAATGAAATTTGTAGTGACAAGGGTGTATATAGTAGAAGCGGAGTCGGAGCTGGAAGCATTGGACGGCTACGAGTTTGGTGATTGTATAATCCACAGGGCTGACCGGATACCCGATAGGGAGGGGGGTCAATGAGCGACCTGGAGAAGGCGAAGCGGCTGTTGGGGGAGGCGCAAGAGCTGATGTATGTTGATGAGCCACCCGGAAAGAACGAGATAGCGGCATACCAGAAAATCACCGAAGCGCTAGCCTTGCTGGACAAGGTGGAGGTTCCCGTTACCGATGATGCCGATTGGGATGGCAAAGTAGCCCCCGGCAAGTGGTTCTTGGGGTGTGTTGTTCCCGCCTGTTGTGGCCAGCCAATGAAATATGTTGAGCGCGTTACTGGCTGGGACCATATCTGTGAAGAGTGTGGTAAGAAGCGTCTCTGGTATCACGAGTGGAACCCTTACTGTACTTACCAGGAGCCCCCCGCCAAAAAGAGAATACGCGGAAGNNGCAGGCTACTACTGCAAGGACTGCGGGGAGAGGGTAGACAAGCCCCCCGCCAAAAAGAGAATACGCGGAAGTATGATGAAGCGGAGAGAGCCCCCCGCCGAGGAGCCCGAGTGTCATTACCACAAAGGCTCCCACATCTTCGCCCACATCGCGCACCCCGAGGTGTTGGTATGCAAATGCGGTGCCGTGAAATACCCAGGACCAATAGAGCCCGAGAAGTGGAGGGGCGAGTGTGACCATATACACCAGGTCATCTCTACGCGGTGTGAGGATTGTAATATGCTCCTGAGCATTGAAGATAGACACGTTGGTAGCCCTGAACCGAGGGGCATTGAAACTAGCGTAAAGGAGCCCGAAAAGAGAACAGTTTCCTCGGAAACTGATATCATAGACAAATCTATTGATTTGTCTCTGGAGGACGAGAAGATGGCAAATTGCGAATGGTGCGGTATTGAGGTAGCTGACCCAGACCCAGAGGTGTTTCCCGATGGAGCCCTGAGTTTTTGTTCTACCGAGTGCTGGGATAAATTTCATGATATAGAGGAGGACGAGTAGATGACAATAACATTTGAAGAATTCGAGCGACGCTGTGATGAGCACGGGCTGGCCTGGATGCTCTACTGTCAGTATACGGCCAATTGTAGCCGAGACGACGAGGGGCGAGCGCTTCGTGAAACGATACGAGATTTGGATAGCCGAATAGCAAGACTAGAAAGGAAGGTTTAGATATGGGGATAGACGTATATTTACGCTGGGACAAGATGACCAAACAGGACAAGGAGGCCCAATATACGGGCTTCGATATAACGAGTGGCCGTGTTGGGTATCTCCGTGAGGCATATCATGGGCCACCATACGCAACGCACGTATTGATAAGTGAGCCCTGGGAAGAGCAACCAAAAGATGGCTTCGTAATTCCAAATGAGGTACTCCGTGAGCGGCTACCGGCTGCCAGAGACGCCTGTCTGGAACGTTATAATGGAGACAGTATAGCAGATGAGGCCGCGTTATCCTACGACGGGTTCGTGGAGCTTCACCGTGAGAAGGAAGAGGCCGGGCTTAATCCCCGTATCATCGTATCCTATTGAACCCTATGGTGATGAAGCATCCGCTATTCTTTAAACAGCATGGTGATTTTTAGTGAAAGAGATTTGTGCCGCATCTACCAGAGTTATTTTTCGTAACGGTGACAAACTACTGTACCACGAGCTGACGGGCTGCCCGCATCTAGATGTTGCGTGGTGTCCGTCATCTAATTGTTGGGTACTGAAATGTGGTGTTGATATAGAGAGTGACGGTTGTCCACGTACTAACAGTGATGGCTCCGCTAATAAGAGCTGTTTAACTGACCCATATATTTCTCTGCTACAAAGGGGCGACCCAATACCATAGTGTTGACCACTAGGTCTAACACTAGCAAACTCCATTGGTTAACTACTAGTTCATCCCCAAGGTCGTATAGTAGGGAATGGTGTTGAACCGGTGAACCCAATGGGGATACCCCTATGGTGATGTAGCTACATTGTAGCTGTGTGCCGTGTCAACACGCCTCGTAGAGTTAAGTTTAAATAGCTTCAAGTCCATATAGCTATCAATGTCTGACGATGGGCTCGACACTTTTGAAACTGCTGTGTGCTACCATTGTGGCAAACGGATAAGGGTGGGCACACGCCATACTTGTTCTAAAGAGACGCAGCGCCCGCTGCGTGGAGAGCCCAATTCCATCGTCGCAGACACAAGAGAAAAGCTGTCCCACCCCTATCCAACTACATACCTCGAAATAGGCGACTACTTGATAACTACCAAGGGAGGCTCTACTATCTTGGTAGAACGCAAGTCATGGTCTGACCTGGCGGGGTCATTTGCCGCTCAGCGCCTACAACAACAACTATGGCGCATGGCGCGGGAAGGTCAAGCTGACCACATGGTGTTGGTGGTCGAAGAAAGCTATATTCCAAAGCGAGCCTACCGGCTATATAAGTCGGCTCTTAACTATGTTAAGACTAGAGTGGAACCAGTTTTCTACGTAAAATACACCGACTCCTATGAGGAAACCTGCAAGGTGATGGAGTATTGGGCAAAACACGGAGACTCCGTGTTCTATTGCCACCGTCCCGCGAAGAAAGCACCAGCAGCCGCAGACTTGCTGATGGCTGTGCCTGGGGTGGGTGAGGCCACAAGAGACAAGATTGTGAGAAGCAAGCGCTTCAAGAGCTTCGTTGACTTTGTGAAAAATGTACACAAACTGAAAGGGGTGCTACCGCCCAGACAGGTAGAAAAGATAAAGGAGTATTTCCGTGAGTCCTGGAAGTAGAGCAGAATACTGGCGTAGGCCAGATGTTCTCGAAAGGAAGGCAATCCAGCACAAGATGTTATACCACAGAAGGAAGGCTCGTGGTGAGTGTCCACGCTGTGGCACGAGCGTCGTCGGAACCGACTTCGTTCAGTGTGCGAGGTGTCGGGAATACGGAACCAGAAAGCGCAAGGAAAGCCACGCTAGGAACCTAGCGGCTGGGCGCTGCCGTCGTTGCGGTAAACCTAAACCTCCGCGATGGCGTGGTGAATACTACTGTTCAGTTTGTCGAGACCGTCAACGAATTGATGAGGCTCGCGCCGACTACTAGGTGGTAACATGGAATGTTTTGACATACCTATACCTTATAATGTCGACATATTTTTTGTCGGCGACCTACACCTTGGCGAAGGTCTGTTCGCTCGCAAGCAGTTTGAGAGGTTCTGGGAGATGTATGTAGCTCACAACCGGCGTGCCCGTGTTTTCTGCATGGGTGACTGGATGAGCTCAATCCCGCCTCGGGACCGCCGTCACGACGTGAGAGCGCTCGATGACGGCCTTCCAACCATCGAAGCAACGCGACAGTGGGTTACTGCGTTTCTAAAGAAGTGGAAGCGCAAGATACTAGGTTACCATACCGGGAACCACGAGGAAACTCTTGCCATGCAATATGGTGATGCCGTTGAGAGCATCTGTAAAGAGGCCGGTGTTAGATATCTGGGCTTTCTAGCCTATGTGAACCTGGTGCCCCCGTCTGGAGAGAAGATACGACTCATCACCACCCACGGCGATGGGTCAATAAACTCTCGGTTGGATGATATAAGAGAGCGAAAACACGCGATGGAACGGAAACTACGTCGCATATTAGAACCTCTAGGTGAGGCAGACTTTTATGCGATGGGACATACCCACAAGCTTCTGGTAATAAAACCGGAAGATGAGCTCTATCTAGAGAAGGGTAACGGTGATGTTGACCACAAATACCGGAGCACCGGAAAGTGGTTTGCTAATACCGGATGTTTCCTTCGCACCTACGTCAAAGGTGAAATCAGCTATGGGGAGAGACGATTGTATCCCCCACTTGAGCTTGGATGTGTGAAACTAGTGATAAGAAAAGGAAAAATTAAAACCGTAGAACGGGTGGTTTTATGACGGAATACAACCCCGAGTTTATATTGAAGTACGATGCGTCCCGACTAGACGACGGCGGCTTCAAGGGCGAGATAGATAACATGAAGCGGTCAGACCATCCGAAGGCCAAGCCTAAGCTATATGCTGTGGCCTTCAATCAGGTCGACGTGAAGTTTCCCTTCGGTAAGGCATACGACACGGAGACCAGGTATGGTCGGCGGTGGATTTTCTCGTTGGTGTTTGCAAACGCGGACCCGAACAAGCATGAGCTGTCAATCATCGACGAGGAAGGAAACTATCGGTCATCTTGGTTCCCCCCAACCTACAAGTTTACCCGCTGCCTGGCGTGTAAGACCACGCACAAGGGCAAGCACGTCGATAAGTGTGACTGTGGCAGCGAGAACACGAGAAAGGAGTGGGCTTGCCGGACCGCCGAGGAATTCGAGCGCGTCCTGAACGCTTCCGGCTGGGAGCGCGACCGATGGTGGGAATTCACCTATCGTATGTCAGTGACACTCACTGACCGTGGGTATGCTAGATACCATCTGGATTGTATCGAGCAGCCCAGCGACGCGGTGCCCCAAGAGGGCCGTGACCTGCTAGCCAAGCCCCCGGAGACCCACTTTGAGGGTGACTTGAAGGAGAAGCTGGAGTCGTTGATTGTGCCTGTCGTGGCCAAACTGGCAGGGCAGGGCGAGACGATTACTATGGACGATTGGGTAGCAACCCTTACGAGCAAGGACATTGGCACGACCGCCAGCGAAGCTGAGACCCTATGGGAATTCCGCTTCGAGCTGGACGGTTGGCCGGCGGGGGTATAATCGTGGAGGACTTCCACGGTAGCCCTTGGTCTGTTCCTGCTTCTGGGATATACACGGTATCACAGAAACAAAAAACCTCGTTACCAGGCACCTGGCGACTCACAGTAAGGGACGACGACGACAAGCTGTTGTACTTTGAGACTAACGACTTATGGATTGAGAGTGGCTCTATTATATGCTGGGGTAGCGACCAGCTGCTAGGTAAAGTGTATTTCACGGAGCGCCACGAAGTAGACTCAAAATACATAGTGAAAATCGAAAGGTGTTAGAATGCCTGACGTAACCATACATATTGGTGGACTTAAGAAAATCCCCCTCGACCGCTATGAGCAGAGGGAGATTATGGCCAACGCCACCGTGAGCTTCCACAAGGGCGAGAAACTCCAGCTAACCAAGAAAAAGATGGAGTCGATGGTCAAGGTGGAAAGTAAGGTCATCGAGATGGTTGATAACTACCTCGATGAGGAAGAGGCTAGGGTCCGTGAGGAATATCGGGCCCGTAAAGAGGCCGAGGCTGAGGCTAAGAAGAAGGCGGAGAAGGAGTCCAGCGGGCGCGACCTGCTGGGGTTGGGGGACGACTGATGCCGAGCCTGTTGGCTGACCAGTCCACGCTCACACTTCACGACCTAACCAAATACTTTAAACATTTCGGTCTAGTCGATGAGGAATGTACTGCTCTGATGACGACGCTGGGTATACTCCAGCGCCAAAATTATATCATCGAGGCCATGTCCGGCAACGGTAAGACGTTCCTCTCGCGCATCACGCTGTCGTTGTTCCCCGACGACCGCATATATACGTGGGGTCTTGACACCGACGCTGCGGCCTTTGAAGCCCAGGCTGAGCTCGACAAGGCTTGGGTGATTTTTATCACCGAGCTCCAGAAATTCATGGGTAGCGACTCGCTACTCAAGAAGGAGCTCATCAAGGACTTGGGCGAAGACCTGGGCACCGGCGCAAAGCGTCGGCGAGTAAGCGGGTTTAAGGAAGGTGGAACCCGCGAGGTGGAAGAGCTATCGATTAGTGGGGACAAGGCGATAGTCTCGACGTTAGCTGTGGAGAATAGGGATTACAAGGGCGACGACGTAGAGCTTACCCGTCGATATCCGACGTTCACGCTCGACGTGAGCCCCGACCATATCCAGCACATTGTTGACAGGCAGCTGCAATTGGAATTTAAACCTAAGCGGTTAGACGTTCTCACTCCAGACCGGATTGCTGCCGTCAAGGCACGTTGCCAGACGGCATTTCAAGAGAGTCTGGAAATCGACAACCCCGTTGCAGCGGCTATGGGTCCATACATTCCAGTCGTCGATGTGCAAACTCCCAGCTACGTCAACCACCTCAAGGAATTCATGAAGGGTGTGACGCGCTTTTACAGCTGGCGAGCCTATGACGCTCCCAACGGGACGGTCTACACGACCGTACCGGATATGTGGGAGCTCTGGGAAATCTACTCGGATATGTTTTGGATGACTGTCAACCGTGTACCGTTCCTTGGCAAGCGCATTATCAATGCCCTCGACTCCGTGGATGCCACGGGGCGCAGGTCCGACCTGTCGGGCTGGGTGGATNNGCCGTGACACTCCATGACATACACCGGGAGCTGACGAGGAAGCAGCTTAGTCTACCCTACCGGACCCTTCGACCGCTCGTCTACAAGATGTGTGACCAGTGTTTCCTTGAGGAAGTGGAAGGCCCCTCACGGGGCAGCGCCAAGCGCTTCTCACTGGCAGAGGAAATCAAGCCGATGCCTCCGGTCGACTGGAAGCGCGTTATGAAGGACACTCAGGCCCTCATAACCGACGTCGATGGTAGGGAAGTAGCAAAGGACTGGCGTGACCACCAGCTAAAAGATGGCCACATGATAGTGAAGCACCCCGTGACGGGACAAGATGTAAAGGTGTTTTGATGGTACGCGCAATAAAATTCGAGCGTGTATGGAATAAGTTTAAGACCGCCGAGGTTGGTAGTCTTATTACTACAATACGCCATGCTAGAAAACACACATATTGGGAAGCACAGCGAGGCAAATATACTACGATAATAGTGAGAGGCTCCAGGTGGGGCGCTGGTATAATTAAGGAAGTCAAGCTCGTGAAGCTTGGCGACCTAGACGACCGGCTGCTACGCCTGAACACGGAACCACACTGGTCGCGAGGCCATGTGTATAACCTGCTAAAGCGTTATTACAAGGAGACGTTCAACGACTCATCCTACGTGACGCTATTATGGATTGAAATATCAGAGATAAGGGGAGTATGGAGAAAATGAAATGGTTAAGCCCTACCGCCGACAAGATGTATATCTGGTGTCCATTATCCTATAAGGACCGCTACATCGATGGCAACAAACCGCCCGAGAGCGAGCCTCTACGTGGCGGGAGAGCGGTTCACGCCGCTGCCGATAGGCTAGCTAGCGCCGAGCACACCGATGGACGCGGCTGGGAAAAGGCACTTATCGACCGGGCGGCGGCGGCCTTCCGAGCATCATGGGCTGAGAACGCCGAGCCGGAAGATGATATGAAACACTTTGGACGGGTGTTCGGAACCTATGTCAAGACGATTATCCGTCGCGTTAAGAAGGCCAAGTCGGTCAAGATGGGACTGGCTACGGCGTTCCCGGAGAAAACGGAAACGTGGCTCAGGTCAAAGGAATTCTTCCACCACCGAGGAATTGTAGATGAGATGACGCCCTGGGTGTCGGTTCACAAACATTACAAGGAGCGGTGGATTGTAGACCTCAAGACCGGTAAGACCCCACCCGTTCCCCACGATTGGGAGAACGAATTACAGGTGAACCTGTACGCCTGTATGTATATTATGGAGTACGACAAGCCGCCAGATGGGATGGCCATCTGGTATCTCGTCGACGACGTGTGGGTCATCTATCCCTTCGATTGGGACAGGGCGAACGAGGCTGCTGCGTGGGCTATCTATTGCCGCGAGGGTATAGATAAGGGTAACTTTGAGCCCACCAAGAACGTGTTTTGCGACTGGAGAGACTGTAAGGAGCGGTGTCCGCTATTCGGAGGTCAAGCGAGTGTCGGTGATACTAAAGGAGCTAAATCAAGTAAAGAAGGCGGCACTAATCTCTTGGAATAAGCAAATTATAGAAAACGCAACGACCTTCCAGCTAATTACCGGCGAGCCTCTAAAGGAATTTAAGCCAGGACGCCGGATGCCGGATGTGCCGGCGGGCTTCGACCCGTTACAGCTAGGTCTGTTTATCGGCATTAAGGGCAAGAAGTTTTGGCTGGGCGTGATAGACACCGACGGCGAAGAGCTCGACAACGCCATGTTAGAGATGGCCTACTATATCCACGACCAGGAGCCGCCATCTCGCAAGCCCGTCATCAAGGCGTCGGGCAAGAAGGGCGTGCAGCTCTACTGGCCAATTAGGATTGAGTCTCCGCGCCCAACCGTGACGCTGCGAGACTGGATGTATACCAAGTGGGTAGAGTATGAAATCGAAGATAGCTTCGATATCAAGTTTGGTCGAGACCGGGAGCACCCCGATGCGTCTCATTGGGACTTGACGATGTTCCAGGACTCTAGGATGTGGAGAATATTCTGCACCCGGATGCGGGGTCACTACCCGAACGGGCGATACAGCGTGCCCCTAACGGTTGGGGACACACTCGACGACGCCCAGCGAAAGATGCGACTGGACCTGACACTTGAGTATGAGGCCAGCACCTATCGAGAGCCGTTCGTGGTCCGAGAGGTCGACGTTAAGCACAGGTTTGATATGAAATCGTATAGAGAGGGCGGTCTACCAATTAGCACTACACCCACGAGCGACGTGCTTCTAAAGCGACTCACGCCGGCGCTGCGTGGGATTGTAGGCTTTGAGGGCAACCCGCCCCACGACTGGCGGTATGCGCTGGCCAGTTATATGTATTGTTACTGCGGGGTCCACGACCCCGAAGAGATTGTGAATTTTATAATGGAGCGATGCGAGTGGACAAACAAGGAAATCTCTACTGTTCGCTATCAGGTGCAAACAGCGGTGAAAACCTGCCAGGACAAGTGGCCGGAGAAACCCGTACCAGCATTTGTCTGGACGAGCGCCGATGGTGGATAGAAACACAGGAGCTATCAGGTGAAGTATACGACGCGCTCTGTGACGGCGACGTGTCGCTCACCGGTGGCGCGTGTGCCACTTACGAGGGGAGCGCAATAAGTATTACACTATTCCCCGACTATGACGCCGACGTGGCATGGTTGATGGAGTCGTGGCTCCACGAGTTTATTGAAGGACTACTATACAGCGAGGGGGAACCATTTAATCATGACTGGTTCACGGATGCGATGGATGCCATTACGAGATACGTTCGCGGATAAATGCTGGCACGTTTGCCGCCAATCGGGCCGACTAATATGCGGTATTGACTCCGGCCCCTGCGTCGGTAAGAAGGCCACTGGCATCATTCAGAGAGGGCGTAGCACCAGGCGTGTTCCATACGCTAAGTACCGTGTGCCGGTAGGCGACGAGGAAAACCCCGCCTGGAAGATGTGCGCCAAATTGAAGGAGACATTGTATGAGAACGATGGCGATTGATATTGAAGTAGACGTAAGCCCCGAGGGGTGGTTTCCGAGGGCTGAGCGTAACGCCATCATCTGTATCGGCGTTAGGGTGGACGGCGATGACTTGATACTCATGGCCGATACCCACGACGACGACAGCGACATATTAGAACGCTTTATAAACTATGTGGAAGAGGTAGACCCAGATGTTATTACAGGCTTCAATATACGAGACTTTGACTTACCCTATATTGTTGACCGTTGCCGTGCTAATAATATTGACCCAGCTCGGCTAGGACGGGATGGGTTCGGTGAGGAATATAGCAGCCGCGACAAGAGCGGTAAGCTGAAAGTGTACCGCGATATATCGCTCGGTAGGCGCACTGTATTCGACACCTACACGCATTGGGCGGCGCAAGATGACCAGCTATTCGGTCTCCCAGACCGACGACTCAAGACACTAGCGAAGCACTTTGAGCCCGACTACGATTGGGTAATGGGCGACCCCTTGTATCCTAAGATGCGGGAGCTCGTCGGAACGCCGACGCTGCGGGACTATATGGAGTCAGACTTGAGGGCGACCCAGCTCATGTTTGACATTTACTTCCCGGTATTTGATGCGGTGGCGGCCCTGCTAGGCAATGTCACGGTCAAGGAGATTACCGAGAACACCAAGGGCTTCCTCGGGATGCACGTTTGTCGCACCTGTTGTGACCTGGCCGGCATCACCTATGAAGGCACTAACTATGACCGGTGGGGCGACATGGCGCTCAAGAAACAAGCGGCCATTACCAACACGTTTATTCCTAACAAGGTCTTTGAGAACCCCACCCACCTGGACTTCTCGTCGATGTATCCATCGATTGTGATGACATTCAATATCTCGCCGGAGACCACCCGCATCAGGGAGCTAGAGAAGCTCGGGCGGTTTCACTGTGGCTTCGATATGTATACCCGGCGCATGATATATAGTATTCCCGACGAGAAGCTCGACCACAACGTGGTCATCGAAATTGACGAAAAGCCCGGACAGCTACCGATGCTCTTCAAGACCCTCTATGATGAGAGGGTTGAAATCAAAAAGAAGCTGCCTCGCCACAAGAAGGGCAGCGCCGCCTACAAGAGACTCCGCACCAAGGAGTCGGCGGTCAAGATGATTATGAACAGCACGACAGGCTACATGGGTGAGTCCCATGCGAAGTATGCGGATATGTCACAGTATATCGCGATTGTCGGGCTGGGCCGGGAGCTCTTCAAGAGGCTGGTATCGTTCATCGAGCACAAACCATACGACAAACTTATTGGCCGCTACGAGCGCATCAACAAGCGCGACGGTAGCTACTTTGACCCGAAGCGCTCGCCGTTCCGGTATGTCATCGAGGGAGACACCGATGGGATTTACCTAGCGAAAGACATAGACCTGGAAGTCGTCAACCGCTTCCTCGACGACCTGGTGAAAACCGAATTCAAAACGCCCAAGTCGTATATGAAGCTAGGCAAGACGCCCTACAAGGCCATCTACTGTCCTAACTACAAGGGTAAGGCATATATCCTGGTCGACGACGATAAGGTGACATTCAAGGGCGTGGCCTTCAAGAGTAGCCGCTGGCCGCCGCTCTTCAACGAGCTCAAGGAGCTACTAGCGAGGGCCAAGTTTCTGGACGAGGGAGAGCCCAGGGAAATATACCTTGAGGCGCGGCGACTCATCATGGAGAAGAAACTGCCGGTTACCTCGTTCGCGATGCACATGGAAGTGCGTGACCCCGAGAGCTACGCCGGCAATTGTCTACCCAAGACAATCGCGACCCAGGCGCGGGAGCGCTTCAAGATGGACAACGTGGCTGGCACATCGTTCAGCTACGTGAAGATGAAGAGCGGCTACTGGATAGTAAGAGCGACCGACGATGTGGACTCGCTGCCCGCCCCATTAGACACCGACTACTATCTCAAGATTGTGGACGACGTGGTGGAACGCCTGGGCATGAGCGACGACGTGTCGACGGGTAGACAAGTGAAGCTGAGTGAGCTAACAGGAGTGAGTTTCTGATGCACGAATTGAAACTGGATAGACACCCTCGGGTGTGGATAGAGTACAAGAATAGGCGTGGGACTGTGCGGCAGCCCTATGCCTTTGAGAGAAAGCTACTACAAATAATGAAAACGCATGGCGTAACAGACTTGGTGGTAGGATATGGCAAGGAGCCGGACCTGGAAGGACTCGGAGTGGATGCCGGGGTGGAGATACAACCCGACGAAAAAGAGCTTCCGAAGAAAACGGGGAACAAAAAGAAAGGAACCTCCAAGCTTGTCTGAGGACGAGTTAGAGGCTCTTGTAGAGGATGTAATTAAACGTAGAAAACGTAAGGTACGTGATACTATGACAGCTAAGAGAACGTCGAAATCTCGGCGTCAGACCCCCTCTGAGAGGGGTTCACCGAGTAAAAAGGAGCGGGTCAAGGAGCAGGCTATGGAGTATCCAAAGCAGACCCGTGGAAAATATTACAAGGCGATGGAGGGCCGTTCTCGTAAGGCTGCGATGGATGCGTTCTGCATCATGTGCATGGGATATTCGGCTGCATCTGTGAAGCACTGTACGGCTCCACACTGCCCGCTGTATCCGTATAGGGGGAAGTAAATGCACGAAGATTGGATAGCATACGATGATGTGGTGGACCTACTTATTGAGTGGGGCGAGTTACGGGGGCGCGAGCCTATACCGAGATTTGGCACAAAACCGAGTCACGGTATCTGTTGCACCTGTCAAGACTGCTGGTATCCGCACGACGAATGCGTGTGCTTACATAACGAGTTGCTTGAGCGCCTCCAGGCGCTAAAACAAGATGGTGGTAAGTGGGTTACTTTCCACGAAGATTATTAGGATGTGAAAGAATGAGAATAGGTATAGACCTTGACGGCGTAGTCTACGACCTTATGACGCCCTGGTTGCGGCGTTATAACGAGAGGTATGAAGACACGCTGACGAGAGAAGATATAATAGACTTCAACTTTGAGGGCGTTGAGTTTAGATGCGACGTTGGCGACTTTATGTCGTTCCTTTATGATGGTAGAATACACCTAGAGGCCGAGCCTGTTCCGATGGCAGTTGAAGTAATAACAGAGTGGGCTAGCGAAGGGCACACCATCGTATTTATTTCAGCCACCAAGCGCCCCGCAATCTGGGCAAAAGTGGCGAGGCTCGCGGTGGACTTCCCCGACGTCCCCTATGAGCTTCACTTTACGAGCGACAAGGCGGCGGTCGAGGTCGATGTGTTCATCGACGACCATGTCAGGAATGTACTGGACTACGCGCTCCTGGGCGTTAACCCGGATGCCGTTGTCCTATTATTTGACCAGCCCTGGAACCACGACGACGAAATTTACCAGGCATACGATGTTAATATTGGTCGGGTTCTAGGATGGGATACCATGAGGGAGGCGTTACCATCTGGCAGGATTACGCGGCAGCAACGTTTGGACTACTACTGAGTCTATCTATCTGGCCGATGGTGTGGAAGATTTGGATTACCAAGGACGTGCTCGGTCACTCACTGTGGACGGCGCTCCCGACGGCTATCCTATTAAGCGCCCTGGGCGTGACCTACTATTCGGTAGGTCTACACCTGACGGGCTGGGCCCACGCGCCCCCCGCAGCAGCATGGTTTATCGTAAGCTATTTCATTGTGAGGTATCAACGTGAAGTCGTGCAAGAAATATAGATTATGTGACGACGCGCCATGCCCGGAGCGTTGTCCTAACCGAGAGCCGGTGCTGTGTCCGGGATGTGGAAGTGACACGACGTTTGCCACAGCGTTTGCCGGACCATCCGAGATAATAGTTTATACGTGTATGGAGTGTGGATTTAGTGACTACTAGAGACCCAATGATATGCCCTGTATGTGGTGGCCCCAAGTGGCCGACTAGCATGGCCTGTAGCGAGAAGTGTCAGGCTAGGCTTGACATAGATGTTGAGAACAAGACGTATCGGGTGTTACCCGATGGTTAAGCTACCCCGCTGTCCCTGGCACGGAGACTATATGCTACTTACAGCGGACGATAAATTTATGTGCCCTACCTGTGATTTTGAATACAGGCAGAGAATATTACGGGAGGCACCAAATGAGTGAAGATTGGGTAAGATATGACGACGTGGAGGACCACTACATATGATAATGTATGCTGACCGAGCCGAGCTCGCCATGCTACAGCGTGGCATGAGACACACTATCACGCTCTATGATGAGCAAATGGAGGTCTGTGGGATTGACCTGGCTCGCGTGGAGCTAACTGAAAAGAAAGGACGGAGCTTAGTATGAAGACAGAATTTAACCGACATGGGTTCTCAGTAATCGATGCCTACTCCTGCACCGACGTGTGGTGGGAAGAGGGTAGAGATTTAATATTTCTAGGAGACTTCGGCGACCACACTATCACAATGTCGGTCGAGAAGGCTCGCGCAATCGGAGAATACCTAATAGCATTTGCGGAGGCGATAGAAGATGCCGAAGCCAGAGATACCAGAGAGTGAGAAGCCCGCCGAATACCGGAAGCTCGGCGGCCTGTCGTCTATTGTGCTAGGTAGCTTCCTACTGGCGGAGCATATTTACACTTGGGGCGGCTTTGACCTGGACGACTTCCCGTTTGGCCACGAGTGGTATGGCCTGGGCCTAATAATATTTGGCGTCCTGCTCGCGTCACGACGGAAAGGAAAGATGATTGGAGAGGGGGAAAGTGAATAGAGGGCTACTAGCTGTGTTCGCTACCGCCATATTTGTTATGGGTATGGTTGTGGGGGTTGCCATTACCGGCGCTATCCTATACGAGCCGATGCCCGATAGCCCCTGGCAAGCTGCCCTGTACATAAATAACTGGACGAACACGACCCTCGACCTAGAGGTATTCGTGGTTGGTAGCGAATGGATGAGTAAGTGTATAACACTAGAACATACCATGAACGTAACACTTACCGTATCATGGTATGACACAGAGCTAACCTATGCGTTTATTCACGCCATAGGAGAAGAGATTGACGGCTGGTTGGTGTATACCCTTGAGCCGGGCGAATGGAAAACGGTGATGTTAATATGAAAGTAAAATGCGACTATTGCGGAGAGGAAGGCGAGTGGTTACGCTCCGTTCCCCCAAGCGGAAAGCGTATATTCTGTGACAGAAAATGTATGGAGGCATACTATGAAATACATGGTTGAAAGCATAACATACTACGACCACGCCGAGTGGAAAGGCATGACGACCGACGACGTGGTTGGAGAATATATGCTGACGTCGATTGGCGCGGTTGTTCATGAAGATGAGCGTGTCGTTTACCTCGTGAGCGAGCTAGCCTTTTCTCGCTCGTCGCCAGGTAGTAACGATGACGAGCCCATGAAGTGGGACGTAAGTGTTATTCAGAAATCCTGCATCGAGTCCAGGAAGAAACACCGGACCGTCGACCTACCCATCATCGCATATTGAATGTGAGGCTCCGGGGACTGGAGGCATAGCCCCCGGAGCCAAAGGGGGCGGATGAGGTAGAACGCTTGCGCGTCCTATCAGTCGTATGTGAATGACAGCTCGATACCCGTCTTGAGGGTCTCACTGTCCTTAAGTGTCACAGGCGTCGATATATCACTTTTACTCAACACAGCCCGAGCAAGGATACGCCCACGGCCACGCATATAGGTAACCTTGTAGGTCGCTCCCAGCTTGTAGGGAGAGACCGCCACAATAGATGCGTTGTTTCCGGGCGGCCCATAGGGATTAAACGTGTTAATTAAAATTTTCTCATAGTAGGCCCGCCACACCGTCGCACCATTAGCGTGCTTCTTAATGAGGGCCGACTCCACGGTGACCTGAGTGCCGCTATCAACCGTTTGGATTTGCACAATCTCTTCCGACCCAGCAGTCGTTGGGTCCACCAAGAGAAGGTCGCCGGGGCTCATACCCGCCGTGCTAACCATTGTCAGGGTGGTGGCCCCCAGATAAGCAATTGCCGAGAGGGTCGTGGTGCCCTGGTTGTTGGTCTGGTCAACAATATCGATACAGTGTCGGACCCGCCCCGTCGTGGTGTTGGTCACGAAGTCGGGCCCATATTTACTATTCAGAATAAAGCTACTCTCCGTATCGGAGGCTAGCTTAACTTCCTCAGAGCAAAGGTTTTCGTTGTCGATGGCGTTGGCTACCTCGTCTACCACTGCACCAGCCTTGTAGACAGCGGTGTCACCAACCTTAGTCTTAACTGATACCTTAGCGCCCCTCACAACCCGGATGGCGTTTGATGAGGTGAAGGTGTTGGTATCCGATATGTCTTTTATAACGGGGTTGCCAGCGGCCTGACAGTCCACGAGGAACCGAGCGTCATACCAAATGGCATAGGTTCCAGTCGTATCTTCCATGTACTCAGCCCCCGGCGCAAAGCTGGTGGGCTGCTCCTCAGCGATATCGTAGGCATCTACGTTCGCTGGCGCAGCCGGAACAGGATACTCAAAGTATATTGCCGTGGAGCTGTTCTTAAGAATGGGCACCGAGACGACCTTACCAGTAGCGTAAGTAATCGTGCAGGTGCCGCCCTTGAAATTATTTTGACCCCACGCCTTAGCACTGTCGTCCAAACGCCACCGCGTCGACGAATTGTCGGGCGTTCCGTTGTCCGATTGGCGCTCCATGTAGCCGGTCCGACATACCGATACATACATTATTCCGTCGGCTTCATCGATGTAGTCGACCATTGCGCCGGGCAGCCCGGCCTCCTGCCAGGCAATCTTGAAGGTGTCGTCCTTGGCGTTCGGTGGCTGCCGGTTTGAATAGTCACCAATCGTAAGTAAAATATTATCGTAGGACGGTATTAGCATCTGAGGCGTCGCATAGGCATCGTCGCCGCCACCCACTGGCACCGTACACTTACCGATGTGGGTCACGCTAGGCAGCGACACGGGCGTTGTCAACACCAGTGTCCTCTTATCGGTGAGACTACTTACGGTACTCCACTCATGTTTCATACCGTTTGCGTCAATGAGCATAACATCGTCGTTAGCAGCGAAGCCCTCCGTGCTGGCGACTGTAAGCGTCGCTACGCTAACGTCAGTCACCCGCGTTGCGATACCAACACCGTTATCCACCGCCATACTTGTAGTAGTAGTAGGATGCTGAGCGTGTCGCCACTTGTTGTCGATATACAGGTCCAGCCCGTAGTCCATCGACGGCACGTAGACCGACGTGGCAGCCGCATAATCTGCGTGGAGCGGCGGCGAAATACGCACGGCGAAGTCATCTAGTAGCTCCACCACGGTGACGCACTCGTCGTTACTACCGACGAACACGACGTCGCCGGGGCTAAGAATATTAGGATAGTCCAGCGCGATGATGGTGCTGCCGGCCTTGACAGGATTGAGCAGCGTACCAATATCGTGATAGGGCGTCGAAGGCGGCCAGACAATCCACTGCCAGTCCTTCGACCAGTGATAGTCAATACCCTTTCTGAACGGTCGCGTCTTGGTGCCCTCGGGAGACTCAGCGGCCTCACCGATACCGAGCGCGACATAATCAACATCAACATAGGTAGGCAGGTCACCAGGCGCAAGGTCGCCGGTGCCCTTCTTAGTGTAAAACTCAGGAATAATCAGGACATATATTTGCCCATCCACGATGGCCTGACGGATGCGGTTCCCGTGGGGCCGGAACGTGTGGCCCCCCTTCATCTGCCCCATGAGCAGATTGTGTCGCATCCCGGTGCTACTGATAACATTACCGTTCGGGTCATAGAGTGGGATGGGCTCCCAGTGAGGCAGGACGTCCCTGTGCATGGAGCCGAGCTTCACGTTACCTTCATATTGGAAATTACCCTGTACCCACACAAAGGCTTTTAGACCGTTTCTCCACTCATCGTTACCATAGTCCCAGGACCGACCATGCCCGTAAATAAATAAACCAAGCTTATCTGGATTTTGATATTCCTTATTGAAAATATTTGACGCATCGAAGGCCACAAGCATACCCGGATATACGCCCTCGGGCGTCGTTAACGTCTCGGTTGTTTGTATCCGGCCCAGCTTTTCTCCGGCCCAAATATATGCGCCCACAAGCGCAGAGCGCTCAAAGTCTGTCTTACGCTCGTAGCGTATCGTCTCCTTCCTCGGAGGAATGAAGGCATTACCGACCACGGTCTTGCTGCTGTCATCTAGCTGCTTCAAGGCATAGGGGTCGAAGGGTATACCTTGCCCACGCACATACTCCAGACGCGGTATCCTATACCGATACTCGGCGTTGCTACCGCCCTCCGGCGTTTGCTTGAAGAGCTCGCTGTGGATAATATTTACCTTCCAGGCGCTCACGATGGGGCGGTAAGATATACCGATACCCTCGACGCTGGTGATGTAGTCGCAGTCCGAGCCCTGGTCCTCCGAGTAGAAGGTCGTGGGCGTCGTGGACGTGCCGGTGCCCTTCAAGTTATATTCATTATTTTCGCTATCCCTAGCTAGATATTCATCGTATTGATAGGAGCCGTGACCAAGAGAAACCTCGGCTGCGGCTCTAGTAAATTGACCAAGATAATACTGTGCATCGCTGACCTCCGTCTCAACGGGAAGGTCTGCGATTGCTATTTCATAGACGGTCTCAACACTGTCGCCGTCGCGTCGCATCCCAGTACAAACCGGGTCGCCGTCGGTTGCCGTGACAGCGGATGACACGGTGATTTGGGTGGGGCTGTCGACGGAGCTAATCGTTCTCACATCCAACGGGAGAGAATTCCCAACATAGACAGTCTGCCCGTTGACCATACCCTCCGTACTCAGCACCTTGAGCTGAGTCTGGGCGGTGTGATTTCCGTCCAGCGTAGTGTTGGCCATTGCCGGCTGCATCTGCCTACCCCTAAGCTGAGCGGTTGCCTTAACCTTGTCTGCTGTGGATGGCGCTATCGGGGATATCATGGCCCGCGAGAGCTCGCCGTCCAGGAAATACTTGCTGTTATAGTAATTAGAACCGTGGCTGGCGTTGTCGTTTCCGAAGACAATATAGCCCCACGGATATGATGCAACCTCAATCTTATCGCCGCTCACGTAGCGGCTGGCGGTCATCGTTTCGTTGACCGTAATAGAGGTGTTGGCGACAATGCTCGCTACCGACACAAGCTCCATCTCGTTCTCTGAGATATCGTGAAGGAGTATGTAATCGCCAGTATTAATATTCTTAGTATCATTAGTGTAAACTGTGGTGGTAGTCGACGTGCCGTTCATGGTCTTGGTGCCCACCTGCTCGGCGGAGCGGAGCCGCTGGCAGAGCTGAGTCAGCCCGTGTTCCGTGAGCTGCCCCTGGCAGGTCGGCGTTTCCTCGTTGGTGAACCGCACCGTCATCTTAATGCGAACCGTGTCGCCCGAGTCCTTAGCGACCTCATCGTGGTCGAAGGCGAACAGAGCGTTCGTATAGGCTTCCGCGATGCTGCCGGGGTCCATCTCGTTGGCGTGGGTGCCGTTGATGTAAACCTTGTTGCCGACGATATCCGTGACATAGACTGTCACGGTGTTACCGGCGCTGTTAGTAATAACAAGCTCGTCATTGACCCGAAGCCCCTCGGTGTTGTCCAGCGAGCACCTAGCATCGCTAGTGCCCAGCGACTCGACGAGGGTATACTGGCGCTTGGTCACGACCTCCGTGCGAGCCCAAGTGAAGTAGGCGCTCACGGTCACTCCCGAGCCATTATCAAATTCAATCTCACAGTATTTGTTACCGTCTCCATCGGTGCTGATGGAGCTAATAGTCCAGGTATCTATATCCTTTAGGCCGCCGGCCCCGTCATCCAGGACCGCTCCCTGGTTGTCAATAAGTCTAAACTTAGCCGGGCGCTCAACATAGGGAGAAATGTAGGCGTCCTCCATACTATTAGTGGCCTGCATCTCCCTGACAGCCCGCTTACCAAACTCAGTAATATGACTCTCTGTGCCAGCCGATGGTACAGTGGCCGTGGAGCCCGTGAAGTCCCAGTCCCCGCTCAGCGCGACCTTGGCCGCCAGATAGCGGATATGCACCAAGTCCTCGGGCTCGGCACTGTCTGCTCTGGTTTTCTCGCGCAGAGCCTCAAAGGCCAGGAGTGCAGACGACTTCCATATGTCGCCCAGCTCCAGGTCCGCCACAACCGTCTCGTCGACAGAGAACCGAACCTTATTCAATACATAGGTCTGGCTGCTGCCCAGGCCCACCTTGTCGGCGCTGACCGTGATGTTGTCGCCGGCCTCCAGGTCCAGGATACTGGAATATCCTGCCACGTCACCGTTTATCTGAACGCTGGACTGGAGGGGGTCGCGAGCAAAATCGTGGCGCATAGCCTCAGAGGCTTCCTCTAGGCGCTGCATCGACTCAAAGACGGTCTCTCTAACCTTCTTAGGGAAGAAGCCGTGGTCGTTAATACTATCGACGTCAGCAGCATAGGCTACTATACCGTCTCCGCCCTCCACGATAAAGAAATTCTTGTAGCGGGAGGCAGTACGCCGTGTCTCGGCCTCGAATATATCACTCGCCTCGTCGACTGTCAGAACCGCCGACGCGTCGGGGTCTAGCTTGAATGTCTGGATATTTGAGCCAGTCACTCTGGCCCGGTCCGGCATCTCCCGCCACTCCAGGCCATAATAGCTGCAAAGGTCTGTGACTGCCGTCATCAGGTCCACGCTAGAGAACCGGTGGATGCCCGTCAGGGGCGTCTTAACGAGCGGCAGCCCCTCCACCACATAGAAGTCGTCGAGGTAGATATACTGAGCGCTCCCGCCGGTCTCGGAGAAGACCAGGTAGGCGTTCGTCATTTGGTCTTGACTGGTGCTGAACCGAAAGTCATTGTAGTAGGTCGTCGACCAGTTACCGGCAGCACTATAATCCACGTTCATACCCTTCCGCTTGGGGGCGTTGTTAGCGTTCGAGAAGTATACGGCATAGGTGTCGCTGGTAAAGTCCAGCACCAACCTAAACGTATACCACTGGTCGCTGGCCCCAGCGGGTCCAAAGATAGCATAACCGGTGGCATTATCAAAAGCATACACGGTTGTGTTGTTGGAGTTTCTCCTAAAGCGCAGCTTGGCAATCTCGCTCGACCCATTACGGACCGAGAAGTAGAAGTCCATATTGCCGCCCGTCCCCGCAATATAGGCACGGAAGGACACGATAACCTTCTCGCCCTCAAACTGGATATCATCTAGTAGAACCGCGTGGCTGCTACTAGCATTAGTTTTATATCTGACGCTGTTGAATTCCGAGAAGTAGAGGGGGTCGGTGCTGTTATACAGGCGGGACTTCACGACAAACTCGCCGTTGGCGTCCTGTTCCTCCCAATCGCTGGGCGTGTCGCCATCGTCGTAGTCGTCGAAGTCCTCGTCGTAGGTATTCTGAACAAAGTACCCCAAGCCAAAGTATTCCTTGGGGTCCGGCGACGCCACAGAGAACATATCCTCAATGACGTCCTCCACGAACACGTAGTCGCTCGGCGAATACTCCTTGGTCAGGATGCAGCGCTCCATATAGGAGCTGTCCGTTCTCACAATCCAGGTGACCGTAGAGGAACCCTTGTCGCTACCCTCCCGGTCGATAACCACGCCACGAAGTACGTGGTCGCTCCCGTTTTTAATCAGGATAGAATAATCAAAATCGTTATCAATATAATCGTTACGTGCGCTATCAGTGAACACGCCGTTCGGGTTGTTCAACCTGATACGCAGCTCGGTCGGAGCACTGAGGCTCTTACCGAGCGACGCGGATTTCACAAACTTTGAAATGTCCCTAGTCGGCGTTCGCTTCGCGTCAGACGTTCCAATCAAATAAGTAAGTGCCATTATACCTCCTCCAACACCACTTCATACCATAGCAGCCCAAACTTCTTCGGTTTGTTCATGGGCACGATGGACACAATCTTCCAGCCGCTTGGCGTATAGGACTCGCTGACCCCACCAAACCCCACATCTGAGCCGCCGACGTCCACAACATCGACCTCGGTTTTACCGTGAGCCCAGGTAAGGAGCTGGTTGTAGACCGTGTAGGGGTCGCCATCCACACACTGTAGCCGTAGCCGCACAGCCTTTCGTGCGGCCAGCTCAACGATGTTAGCGCCCCCCGGTTCAAACTCTCCATCTGCCTCGTATTCTACTATGTTGTGATGTAGCGCCATCTCCACCCCAGTAATAACTAGTGGATGTACTGTCGTTCCGCCCACCTTGATAGAGTGTGGCATGATAGGTGTTGTCAGGGTAAAGCTACCGGATACCCAGCTACTAGTGTTAGTGCTGGCCGTATCGTCACGACACTGGACCCGGAAGTACCAGGTTCCCGTGACAGCAAGGGCCGTCGGTGTAAATGTCTCGTCCTCGCTCCAAGCCTTGGTCTGCTTGCGACCGTTTCCGTTTCCAAAGGTTGGGTCGTCGTCGATTTCCCACTGTGTCTCAATGGGCTCGGTATTATCCGTAGCAGAGCGCTGGAGCAGCGGCGTGGTGTCGCTAATTATCTTGTCGTCAGGCCACCCGATATCCACATCGGGCGCAACAAAGTCTAACCGGAACCACTCGCTCTCAACGGTGACTGCATCGCCACTATCATCGTAATTCTTAATCGTGAACCGAAGCTTGACCGTAGCGTCCCAATCCGCGCCAAGGTCGGTATTAGAGTCCCAGGCGAACGTGTGGCTGGTGCCGCTGGGAGAAGACGTCATGTCACTCACGTCATCGCCTTCGCCGGGATACAAGTCCGTACAGCTACTCCAGCTTAATCCATCGTCCGTATACTCCGTCGCTGTCAGCTTCGTGTTCTTGGAGGCAGAGCTAATAGCCTTAAAGACCACATAACAGTCCTTATCCGACTGCTGGGTCTGTGAAGTAAATTCCAGTGAGGGGTTCTCGCCGGTCCAAAAGTCTGCCATCTACGTCACCCAATCGCTCTCAGAGTAGGGGTCATATTCGTCGCCTTTCTCGTCGTCCCAGACCTTAACACGCCACTCATAGTGGGTGTCGAAATCTAGGGTTGACGCAGGGATATCCCACGACGCTGTGGCCCCATCCTGCTCGTTGCTGTCATATACAATACTTGACCAATCTCCGCCATACTCCTGGACCTGGATGCGGCGTCTGGTCTGCGCCTGACCAGGGTCGCTGAAGGTCCAGCTACAAGTGATTGCCTGGCCCTCATCCTCGCGGTCCCCGTTGTCGGGGTCCAGACTATTAGCCGTAGGGCTGTCGTTGGTCCTTACAAGGTCGAACATAATATCGTCGACGCTCTGTACGTGCAACATACCAAACGAATAGTCGTCGTTCTCACGCCCTCGCGTTTCACTACCCATATATAGGGGCACGGAGTTTGCACAGTACTTGAAGGTGGCAGCAGTAAAGTCATACTGTCCTGCACCGTAATCAGTAAAACCAAACTTCACGTCGTCGGTGCCACCATATGGAACATAAATCAAGGCAAAGTCATCTGCATCCACCTGAGTAATCTGGATTAAATCTGCTGTAACTGTTTCCAGGGTTCCTCCAGCGGTTCTCCAACCGCCGCCCCAGCCGTTCACATTACCCTCATCATACCAATTGGTCCTGATAATACCACTACTGTTCTTGGATGCAACCATAATTTGTGCAAGGGCACCACCGGCGTCGTACCAATAGTAAACTGATGACCCCAGAGGGGCTGGCCCAAGGCCATAATCCAAAACCGTGGCTGCGGCGGTCCAGTTTACCAAATTCAGCGGATTGTTGCCCTTGTCACAATATCTATATTTTATAGTGTTTCCGCTACCATAAAATACATACAGGTCTCTAGTGTCGTCAGTTACTGCAACAATACACGGGGCGGTCTGTTTCGATGGCGTTGATAGAGTTATCGTTGATGCGCGAGTAAATGCGTGACTAGCTCCGTTACCATAGTTATATCGCACCGTATTCGATGCACGACACCACACAACGTGCGGGTCGCCATTACCATCTACACTTACTGACGGGCAAGTAGAATTACCGGTGTTGTCTACACGCTGATAACGGTTACCACCCCACGTAGTCCACGTTGCACCGCCCGACTCAGAGGGGTCGGTGGGGTCAGTTAACTCGCTATGATAGACTATATTACCGGTCGTAGACCACGCTATATGAACGTGGTCGTGAACTCCGCCGGTCTGGTCAACGTCGAGTGAGCAGTGGTCTACCGTTGCCTGAATAGCAAAACGCCCACTAGCAGCATCAGACCGTACCAATATCTCCTCGGTCCATGAATTGTCATCACCATAACCATAACAAAAGTAAGTAACACTAGCAGCTTCGCGAACGTATACAGCGGCATAGGTATTATCAGCCTCACACCACGATATACAACGCTCGCTATATTCGCCGAGTACGTGTCCGCCAGATGGCGTGCCCGCATTAACACCAGTGTCCCAGATAAGCGTCATTAGTATCCCTCCAATAAACTAATGAAGGTTGTCATAAACGCCTGGGCCGTGCCAGGTCGCCACAACACAGTGACGTCCTCCAAGACCCAGATGTTCGGATAATAATCATCCTCATTATAGAAATCCCAGGTAGACCCACCATCCGTGCTACGCTCTAGTAGCAGCACAATAGGAAGGGTCGGTCTTACAAAGTAAAAGACAGGAGTAATCGTCGACCCCGTGACGTCGACTCGCACCCAATACTTGCTCGTGCCATTCACGCTGGTTTTCTCCCAATCGCTGGGCATCGTGAAGGTCATGTTCCCGTCAGCCGTAAAGTTTGAGGTGTTGTCGGTTAGACCACTCACATTCGTCCAGCTGCCGTTATAGTATTGTAGGTTGAAAGTCATGCCCGTCCCGAAGGTCTCGTGGAGAAATTCTATATCATTAAACTGATAGTCTAGACCAAAATACCAGTAGGAGCTAGCGCCCCCAGTAGTATAATTGGTGCCCAAGTCCATCGCCGCCGTGGTCCGGTCCGTATAAGTGCTAGGAACGTAATACCAGGAGGTAAAGTATTCGGTCATAGCCTCATAGGCTACCGACCACAACATATAACTCTGCATTATACGAGTGTCGTCCTCGTCGAGTATCACAGCAATATGAAGCGGAATGTTATCGCGCCGCTCCAGGTTGGGCGGCGTAACGTCGCTATAGTCCATTCGGAGCGCAGCATCGCGTCTAAGGTTGTAATCCATTGGGGCATCGAGCGGGTCGGTAATCACTATGCACGTAACAGTATCCCAGGAACGTGCCCCCGCATCTAGCCGCCCAAACTTAATCCTCAGTCGCTCCCTCAATATCCGGCCTCCTCAGCTGTCTCTTTCATCACGCGCTTAATCAAGCGCTTTAGAGCGTCCTCATTACCGTATATCGTACCACGGTTTATGATGACCACGTTTCCGCCGCGCCGTCCACCAAAGAACGCTTCGGGTTCAGTCACTATCCGCTCGCCTTCGTGGACCGTAGTAGTCATGTCACGAGGGATATATCGTGACCCACGCTGCATACCACCAATCGTGTAATCCTCGACGTCTGCTTCGACGTCGGGTTCACGGGTCATGAAGGCCAGCGTAGAGCCCAGCGCGAGCGCGGTCATGGAGCCGGCAATAGCGCCACGCAGACCGGCAGATATATCCTGACCGGTAACCGCCTTGAACGCAGCGAGGGCCGCAGTAACCGCAGCGATAGCAAACGCTATGGCCAGCAGCGCCTTCACCCAGCCCCTGTGCTCAGATAGAATAATAAAGAAGGCCCACACGAACGCACCAAGTCCCTGGCTCATCATAACAGTAGCCATACCCGTCTTGGCAATGGCCGCACCGATAAGCTGGATACTGGCCGTCCACAGGGGCGTCATCTTCCGAATAATAGTAAACAGTATAATAGACCTCAGGAGTCCCATCTCGTTGAGCCAGGCCAGCACGTCGGCCATTGTCGTAAAGAACGTCAACAGCGGACCAACCACTGGTATCAGGCCCTGCAACACCTTTGTGAGCATGGCGAACATCGCCGGCGCTTGCTCAAGTAGACTCAATACAAGCTCCCGCAGGTCGGGCATTAGCGCCTCGATAGTATCCTGGAGAGCATCAAAGGCGTCGTGGGTCGCTGCCAGGAAGTCCTCGTCACGGAACCCCGACTTTACCGTCTCAATAATCCGCTGCCACTGGTTTGCCAGCGTTTGCAGCTGGGGCTCCACGACCTCATCGAGGTAGCCGTGTGCATCCTTCTGGCCCTCAACGAGCTCGAAGTATTCCTCGGCGTTGGTCAGCAAGCCCAACCACGCCCTAGCGGACCGGATAGAGAACTGATTGAGGGTCGCGATTAGCGTTTCCTCGGTCATGCCCAGGTCGTGGAAGGCGTGCATCAGCTCAGTAATGTTCAGCTTACCATCCTTTAGAACATCGACGCCCAGACCCAACGAGTCGGTCCACTCCTGGATAACGTCTATCTCCTTGAGCATCTCAATCATGACGCGGTTCAAACCACGCGACGCCACACCGGATACCTGTGCCACGTCAGCGAGAGCGCCTGCCATTGCGTAGAGGTGTTCTGGGGGAACGCCGGCAAATATAGTCGTTCCACCAGCATACTGGAGAACCTCAAGGAAGTCCCCCATATCCATCAGGGTCTTGTGAACCACAAACTGGAGTTTATCGAGATGCCCTTCCAAGTCGGCAGACTCAACCTTAAACGCCTTCATAACGAGTGTTGCAATCTTTGCCGACTCGGCATAACTCAGATTATTAGCAATGTTAACCTTCGTGACCGTATCAATGGTACTCATGACAGTGGCAAAGTCGAAACCGGACTTAGTAAGCTCCAGCACACCCTCTGCCATTTCCTCCGACGCTGCACCATAGGCCCGCGCCGACTCCATCATCTTACCGCTTAGTAAGGACGTCTGGGTAGCCGTCAGGCCACCAATCGCGCCAGCACGAACCAGCGCTTCCTCGTAGTCCTTAATTGCCATCGTGGCTACAGCAACTGCGCCACCAACCGCCGCGAAATAGCCTATGCTCATCATGAGCGCACGGCTCGCTTGGCCCACGACTGCCGTCATGGTTGCCCACCGGGCGTTCATTCTAGTGATGGCCCGTTGGGCCTGTTTATCGTTTACATAGATGCTAAACATCGCGGGGACGTCTGGCATTTTATCTTCTCCATACTGCGCGGCGGGTTCTCCGCCTAATAGTCTTCTTCGTTGCGCCAACAGTGCCTATCGCCCACGCGGCCATAAACGGCACCACCATGCGCTCAAACTGTATACCAGCAGTCAGTACAGACCGCAGGTCAGATGCGACACCAACATACAGGAACATCTTGCTGGGCGGCGCTATCCACCAGGTGGGGTTCTTAAAGGCACCCATCCACCCGAAGCTCAGCGCACCCGGCGACACAACGGTCGCGCCAATGCGCTGTTCGGGAGCCCTAGTTGACGCACCCTTCAAGCTCATATCAACAATCGCACCCTCGGCCACCACGACGCCAGCCATAGCCGTCGCAGTTTCCTCAAGGGCTTCCCTTATGAAGGACCGCTGTGGTAATCTACCGACGCCGAATTCGTGGAACCATACGTAGGGAGTGTCCTCAAACTGTTTCTGAACGTCAATCTTATAGCGACCACCCTCAACCTCGACATAGCGCCCAGACTTTAGAACCTGGCCTCTCAGCTTACCAGACAGCACCAAGTCGGCCTTAACATCCATACGACGCTTAGCCTTCCAGAGAGCATATCCCGGAGATAGCGGAGGCCATCGGCCAGGGCCACTTTGGAAGGACACAATCATGTTGCGCTCGTAGGCTTCCTTGAGGGTCTGTGCAAGGGTCCGCCGATATGCTGCCGTAGTCATAACGGCAATCTGCGCCGAATTCAGCGTCGGCGCGATAAAATCTGTAACCATAATACCGCCAGTAAAAGAGCCCGTCGGTTTTCCCGCCAGCGTTAGCGGGCGACCAAACTGTCTCGGGCCACCAATACCGGAGTCCATCATGTAGCGCTCGGCGGGAAACTTTGGCCCCATGCGTTTCCAGCTGGGAATTCCGCTGCGTCCAAGCAGCCCGCCAGTGCCAGTATATTGAAGGCTACCGCCACGACCCCAGGGTAATCCGCCTGGCATACCGCCGCCGGCTCCAGCAAACCCAAACTGAGACTTGCCCATGAACCTAGTAACGCCGGCGGTTTGTCGAGACATAGCACCACGCACGGTGGACGTGCCACGCCCCATTACACCAGCAGAATGATAGGGAGAAACACGCACGCTACCCATGTCGGAAACTTGTAGTCTTCCCTCAAACTCATAGGAGATTGTGCGCCACGTCTCTGCCATTAAAGCCCCTTCACCATGTCCTCAAAGGTTTCTTGTTCTTCTTGGTGTTCGCCAGACTCCATTTCAAGGAATTTCAGATAGAGCTGAACGTCGTTGGGTGACAGGGACCGCACAGACGGCATACCGCCTATATAGACCCTCTCTGTCCTGTGCTCTATCTCATAACCCCCTTCCACCTTGTTAAGCCGCACCGGCACCTTCCAATCGAAGAACGGGCGGTTCTCAAGGGGGATATGGAACCAACGTGCTATTGCTAGCGCCTTTAACGCTGGTCCCTCATCTGAAAAGCCTCATCAACCAGCTCCTTGGGCACACCAGCTTCCCTCATGTCAAGTAGCGACAGTATAATGCGCGTCAGGTCAACGATGTGCATCGACTGCACCATATCCTCGACCTCTTGGTCCGTGAATTCCTTGAGGTTGGGCTCAATGCAGAAATGTCGGAGAATGTATCCGGCCATTGCCAAATCGCTCTCCTGCATCTCCTGAGCCGCCTCCTGAACACGGAGCATCTCCGCCGCAGTTGGCACTCGCAGGGTCACACTAGTTTTCGCCATCGGGAGCCTCACGGTCTTCTTTTTCTGGAAGCCCGTTAGAAGCTCTTTTACCTCATCCTTTTCCATTTATATAGCCTCCTTAGGAGTCAGAGTGGGTCGGACTTACATCAGTCGTGTCTTGGTCAATATACCTTGCATCCGAGAAAGTCAGCTCAACCCGAGCCGGCTTTCCACCGGTCGCGTGAATGGGCTTGACGTCCATCTTACAGTTATGGATACGTCGCCGCCAGAGAACGTTGGAAGAGTCATCATACTGGACAACCTCGACGGCCCAACCCACCAGGTCGGTGGACTTAGACGACGCCTCGTCATCCAGGAAGTTGTACTCAGCCGCCCCAGCGGAGTCCTTAGTGACGCCCATCGACCAATCCGCAGAACCGGCCAACAGATGGGCCGCGCTCAGCTCGGTGTCGCTGTCGTCGTCAAAAGCGACAACCTCGACAGTGAGCTGGGCATTATCCCGCAGGGGAGCCCTCAGATTATGGGGCTGGTCGGTCGTGGCAATCTCCTCGAACATCTCCTCAAACGCGCCCCAGTCAAATCGGGTAATGCGCTTGACCTGCACAAGCGTGCCCTCGGTCGTGTCGTCGTAGAGAGGACCAAGAGCAGACAGCCCGTCCAGGCCGCTGGTAGTGTTCTCTAGCACCATCCACACTTCCATGTTCTGTGGATATGCAGCTTTGTTTGCCATTGCTTACACCTCTACTCTACTTCGTAATCTTCCGCCGTGAAGTTTACACTAAAGCTCGGCACTACGTTCATCTCGTAGGTTTCCGAGCTCACACGGAAGGTCACGTATTTTAATATCAATTTAACAGTCACACTCTCCGCTGCGTCGTACATTCTGACTTCCAGCCAGTGACGCTTGGAGTTGCTCTGCTCCGCCACGAAGTATATCTCGCTGTCATCGGAGTTCGAGTCCAGCGTTGCCGTGTCGCCGACGTTCGTACACTTGATGGTTAGCGTGACGTTCTGCCCAACGTTGGGCTCGCTCTCCGCCGTCGCAATCAGCGACATGGTGGTAGCGCTACCGCCACTCTTAGCATCGTACAGCGTGTACTTATTCTCGCCGGTCACAATGTCGGCTTCCTGGATATACACCGTGTCGGTGTTAATGTCATTCGTAATTTCAAGACCCTCGCTCGCCGTAATAGACTCTGCGTCCAAATCCAGAGTCAGATAGTCGAGCCTATCGCCCCGAATGAGCATCGTCATGTCGTGGCCGGGGTCATCGTCGATAGCAATACCGGACCCACTGAAGTCGGTCTGGCGTGCCTCAACAATCTCACGGAACGTATTGTCAGTAATCTCTAGCCACGTTCTGTCCTCGAACGTGAACCCGTTGGACTGGTCGTAGCGCGTGAGAATATCTACGACGGCTTCCTCTGCCGTCAAGTAGTGGTCACCGACCCAGTGACGTGCCGAGAATGACCCCTCCACCCGCTTGTGGAAGAGCGCATGAATTGGTTGGGGCCGCCACAGTACGTCGATAACGTCCTCCACCTGTTCGGGTCCGACGTCCAAGTCGGTGAGCAGCTTGGTAATATCTCGCCCGTCGAGATACACCTTTGCCCTATCTAGACTTACCTTTGCCATGCTCCTCACCTATATTTAGTGGTTATAGTTCCTCTGTTTCGTAGGACATATCCATGCTGAACATTATCAAATACATTACATCATCCTCGGGAGCCGAGTCAGTCACGTCGCTGGATACGTCCCGGTCAATGACGAACAAGTCGTCGAACGACGTGGTATTCAAGAAATTAGTGGTATACTCGGCCAGCCACTCGGCATACTCGATGCCGGACAGCGACGCGTCGTTGGGGTGGGTATCATGAAAGGTAATCGCCATCATAACGTCCACCGTCGCGCCCCGAATAGACCTCGTAAAGAACTCGGTCGGCGTCCTCCGCATCACACGAATAGCTATGAAGGGTAGTGGGGGATACTTTTCGTCTTGCAAGTCCCCAAGGTCATAGATGTTGAAGGTTCCGAGTATATCGTCTGCCTCCAACAAGTCCTTTAGCTCTTCCTCCAATAACGTGGTTGCTGCCCTAGTAACCGCCATTACACATCACCATAGCCCCCGGTCAAGTCCTTCACCGCCATGTAATTCAAGACCTTCTGGTGGCCGGACACGTAATACATTCCGCTCATGCGGTCATAGGCAAGATACTCACCGTATCCGAGCGTGACCATCAGGCGGAACGCCGCCTGCTCCCACCACACGTAGGCTGCCATGCGTCCCTCTTGGACGCTGACCATGTAACTCTCCTTCTTCATAGAATAGTAGACCGCAATAGCAAAGTAAGCAATTACCGTGTCAACGCCCGTGTCTCCAGTCGTGTCGGATGCCACGGTTACGTCCTCTTCGGTAATAGACTCGAACATCTGCGTGCCGAGCGGAACGAACGTATCATCCGCATCAGCGTCGCTCATCTCGGTCTCTTTGAGAGTTAATCTAATAATTTGAGTTATTGTTTTTGCCGCCATTATATCACCACCGACGCGCCCGTCAAAATCGACAGAAGTATACCCAGCGCTACAGCTATCTTAGCGAGGGTCTTACCGTTGTCGTCTAGCTTGCGGTCCATGCGGGTGTGGTCGTCGCAGAGCCTCTCGTTCAGCTCAACATTCTTGAGAGCTGCCTTGAGCATTTCCAAGCGCCAAAGCTCAGGGTCCGACGCCGCCTTCCGCGCCTCCTCTTCATCTATCTCTAGGGTAACCTTACCCTCGCTCGCTAACTTCATTCAATCTCACCGTCCACTAAGAACCCGATTTTCGGTCGTATGGTGACGGTCTTCCCAGCCGCCGTCGTTATCTCCAGCTCACCTTCATATTCGCCCGCCGTCGCCAAGTCCTCGGGAGACCCAGGACTGTGATTGTCCCAGCGATACTCTACCTTGCCGTTGGCCGCGTCGGTTATAGTGCAGGTAGTGTGGCCGTTATTTATAACCGTCCCATCACCGCTCTTAATCCTATAGGGAAACTTTACCGTACAGCTTGATAGGTCGTAGGCGGTCCCGTCACTCTGCTTAACCGCGAATTTGAAGTAGGGGTAATCGTCGTTCTGAACCCACGTTTTAAGTCCCATTAGGCATCCTCCACTACAACAGTTAATTCATCGTCATCTATAATACTAACGGATAGCTCATCGTCGTCCTCAAGGGTCACATCAAGCTCTCCGGCTGCAAACGATTGCAGACTCAGTGGTACAGTCATATCCAGTGGACGGTCAATTACCAGGTCATAGGTCAGGGAATTATAGCCCGCCTTAGACACAACTAG
>JABAHS010082487.1_pt2 | contig 34913 bp, 31 predicted proteins | sample 7062111 | NCBI WGS metagenome assembly JABAHS01 (sample SAMN14534600, study PRJNA622989) | marine sediment metagenome | biome: marine biome [ENVO:00000428]; feature: marine pelagic biome [ENVO:01000023]; material: deep marine sediment [ENVO:00002113]; isolation source: pool of 4 deep marine... | reverse complement strand
ACGTCCGCTGCCATGACCTTCAGCACGACGGGGAAGCCGACGGCTTTCGCCGCCTCCACCGCCTCGTCCGCCGTCGTCGCCGAACGCGACGGGACGACGGGTACACCGTAGGCCCGGAGCAGCGAGAGTGCTTCGAACTCGTCCAGGCGGCGCCGACCGGCCTTCCGCGCCGCAGCCAGGATCTCTTCCAACCGAGCCCGGTCGACATCCTCGTAGCGATGGACCATCCCGGCGGGCCGCTCGAGCCAGCGGCGATGCCGGTCCATCCCCATCAGCGCCCGGACCGCCGACTCCGGAAAGATGTAGGCCGGTACGCTGGCAGCGTGCAGCAGGGCACGGCTCTCCCGCAGCCCCCTACGGCCCATCAGCACGGCCAGCGTCGGTTGGCTGCGGCCCGCCGCGGTGTCGGTGATCGCGGTGGCGACATCCTCGGCCTGCACGCCGAGGGGCGGCACGAACGAGGCGATCACCGCGTCGACGCTGGGGTCCTCGAGCACCGCCTCCAGCACGCGCCGGTAGCTGTCGGCGTCGGCGCTGGCGATCATGTCCACCGGGTTGTTGACCGACGCCTCCTGCGGCAACGAGTCCCGGAGCTTGGTCTTGGTCTCGTCGGCGAACTCCACGACCTCCAGGTTCTGGGACTCGAGGGCGTCGGCGATGATGATCCCCGGGCCGCCGGCGTTGGTCACCACGGCCACGCGATTGCCCTTGGGCAGCGGCGCGTTGCCGAACCCCATCCCCATGTCGAACAGCCCCTCCACCGTCTCGACCCGGATCACCCCGCACTGGGAGAACAGCGCATCGGTGGCCACGTCGAGACCCGCCATAGCGCCGGTGTGACTGCTCGCCGCGCGGATGCCCGCCCGGGTGCGCGCCGCCTTCACCGCGACCACCGGCTTCACCTGCGTCACCTCCCGGGCGATGCGCGTGAAGTGGCGCGGATTACCGAAGCTCTCCAGATACATCAGGATGACCGAGGTGTCGGGATCGTCCTTCAGGTACTCGAGGACGTCGTTGCCCGATATGTCCGCCTTGTTGCCGAGACTGATGAACTTGCTCACGCCGATCCCGTACTCCCGGGCATAGTCGAGAATCGTCACCCCCATGGCGCCCGACTGGCTCAGGAAGGCGACGTTGCCCGTGGGTGGTGTGGTGGGGGCGAAGGTGGCGTTCATCGCGATTCGCGGGTCGGTGTTGAGCACGCCCATGCAGTTCGGTCCCACCATGCGCATGTCGTACTTGCGGACCAGCTCGAGGAGCTTTTGCTCCCGCTCCGCCCCCTCGCCGCCCACCTCCCGGAAGCCGGCGGAGATCACGATCACGGCTTTCACCCCCGCGGCGCCGCATTCCTCGGCGACCCCGAGGACGTGCTCCTTCGGCACCACGATCACCGCCAGATCGACGGTCTCCGGGACATCGCCGATGCTCGGGTAGGCCCGGATCGAGTGAACCACATCGGCCTTCGGGTTCACCGGGTACACCGCACCCACGTAGTCGTACGCGAGCAGGCTGTCCAGGATGACGTAGCCGATCGTGTTGGACCGCCGACTGGCACCGATGACCGCGATCGAGCGCGGCTCGAATATCGACTTGAGAGTCTCGGGTTTCGTAGCTGTCATGGTCCGAAAGATACGCGCCCGGCACCCGATTTGGGACCACGCGGCCCCGGACGCCCGTCAGCCTGTGACCCCGACACCGCCCCGTGCCCGGCGCGCCGCCGCACGGCGTAGCCGCAGGATCAGGACCGCAGCGTAAAGCGTGCCGCCCAGCGCCACGGCCAGCACGAACGCCTCCAGGAGCAGGGGCAGGTTCCACAGCCCGGCGACCGTGAAGATGTCGAGCAGCAGGATCTGCACTCCCGGACCCAGCGCGGAGACCGCCGTCAGGTGACGCGGATCATCGCGGAGCGCGTCCGCATCGGTCTCGCGATCCCGCGAAACCAGCGGCCGAACCGCCCAGGCGTCGATCCGTCGCACCAGGACGTCCTGCCAGCCGTAGATCCAGTTGTAGGCGCCGATCAGGAAGCGCAGGGTCGCCAGGGCCCGCGGCCGGTCCTCGTAATGCCGCCGATCGTCGACCGTCAGCTCCTCCTTGATCCGGCTGGTCGTGTCGCCGCCGCGCCGCGCCCGGTAGCGAACGTAGTAGTAGTTGAAGAGGGAGCCCTGTAGCAGGCCGAGGACGAACGCGGCGGCGGCGAGCCCGGCGGCGTACGCCGCGGGCCGGACGGCCGCGATGGTCACCGCGAGACCGGCGAACAGGGCGGCGCCCACGGCGGCGTCACCGATCGAGTCGAGGAAGCGGCCCACCCGCGACGGCCGGCCCTGGAGCCGCGCCAACGAGCCGTCCACCGCGTCCAGGATGTTCTTCGCCTGCATCAGACCGGCGCCCAGGAGCGCGTAACGAAAATCGCTCAGCGCGTAGCAGAACGCCGCGGCCAGCCCCATCGCACCCCAGACCGCGGTGACGTCCGGCGCGACCACGCTCGTGTCCTTCAACCGCCGTGCGATCCAGACGGCTATCGGCCGGGCGTAGTCGCTGAGATCGGTGAACTGGGCGGACTTCGGAAGCTTCCCGGGCGTGGCTCCCTCGCGCATCGCCGTCTAACTTAGGTGCGGAACGACACGTCCACCAACCCCGGTAAGACCATGAAGATCGGCTACCTGACGCGCGCGGTCCATTTCTCGGCCTCTCACCGCTACTACCGATCCGACTGGAGCGAGGAGCAGAACCGCCAGCGATTCGGACTCATGGCCGACCCCCAGGGGCACGGGCACAACTACCGGTGCGAGGTGACCGTGTCCGGTCCGATCGACAGCGGGACGGGAATGGTCATCGACCTGGGCGAACTGGATCGCATACTGGAGGAAGAGGTCGTCGACCGGTTCCATCTTCGGCACATCAACAGCGCCGTACCCGAGTTCGGCGCCGGCGGTCTCCTCCCCACCACCGAGAATCTGGCCGCCTTCATCCTCGACCGGATCGGCGACCGCCTGCCGTCCGGCGTCGGGGTCCACCGGGTGCGGGTGCGGGAAGACCGGGACCTCTGGTCCGACGTCTATGGGCCGGAGGCGGGCTAGCGGGTCGTGGGAATCGTGATTGGGGGAGTTCGGGAATGCGAGTTGGGAGTTGAGAGATCGGGATTGCGAATCGGGGAAGTTCGAGTTCTCTCCGAATTGTCGAAGCGGATTCGGGGGTTCGGAGATTCGGGGAGGTGGGAGTGATGTTGGGTAGGAGCGCTCAGAGGGCGGTGAGACGCTCCAGCGCGTGGCGGAAACCAGGGAAAGAGAGGCGGTGGACCGGCACCTCGGCCGCCAGGCGGGCCACGCATTCGAAGTCGCGCCGAGGCGCGTCGCTCAGCCGAGCGATCAGCAGCTCTCGCAGCGCCTCCGACTCCCCCAGGCGTTCGAGCCGATCGTCGCCGCAGGGATCCAGGACCAGGATGGCGTCCGGCCGGCGTGGCTCTGACTCGCGTGACTCGGGCCCGGGCTCGAGCCACAGGTAGGGCCCGACCTGACGCCCTCCCGGCACCGCGGCCGGATCGAGGTCGAGGGCCTCGAGGCCGCTCGTGTGCACCCGGATCGACCGGTCGAAGGGTGCGGCCGCGCCGCGGGTGGGGTCCACCAGGAGCGCGTCGTCGGCCAGCGGCCGCCACCCCCGGGTGTAGAGCCCCAGGGTGAGGGTCGATTTCCCGGCGCCCGAGGGACCGACCAGCCACAGGCAACGGTTGTCGCCGCAGATCGCGGCGCCGTGAAGCTGAACGTAGCGGCGCGCGTCGACCAGGAGCGCGTCGGTGAGCTCGTACTCGTAGTAGAGCACCGCCTCTTCCGCGGTCTCCGCCTCCCAATCGCCCGCTGGCACACGAACCCGATAGCCTCCGCCCGCACGATCGACGCACAGCGCGGCCTCGGCCCGATCGCCGGACGCCGGCGCGGCGCATCTGTAGGTGCGATAGAAGCCGTCGATCAGCGGAATCAGCTCGGGAGGGGCGATACGGGCGCTCACGACCCGCCCGGCGCCCGGCAAGCGATAATGGAGCGTTGAGGTCGACACCGGCCGGGCGGGCTAGCCGCCCTTCTTGCTGGGCGGCGGATGCTTGTCCGTCGGCCGGGGGCCGGGCGCCTCGGAGGGCGCCGGCGACGACGGAGCTGGAGCTGTCATGTGGTGACCGCCTGGCAGCGAGGGAGCCTGAGCGAGCAGGTCTGGAGCCACCGCGAACGTGGCGACGAGCGGCGCGCTGTAGGCGGCCCCCCGGGCGACCTTGAGCAGAAACTCTCTCCGGCTCGGATCTTCTCGCTTCATCTCGTCCTGCCTCTCGCTTCGGCCAACCGCTCTTCGGCTCCCATCGGGTTCCCGGTCTCCGCGTCGTCGCCCTCCAGCTCCCGGGCCACCGCCCGCAGGGCCTGCCTATCGCTACTCACCTCCCGAGGAAAACGTTCCCTCAGCTCACGGACGATCTCCGCCGTCGTCCGCTCGCCGTCGATCAGTTCCAGCACCGCCCGCCGGACCCGACCGGCGCCACCCAACCTCGGCCGCCGATCCAGGCGGGCACGCCCCAACGTGTCCAACGACAGCGGAACCCCTCGGAACGTATCGAGCTCCTGCGGGTCGTCCGCGCCGGCTCGGACCCGCCAGCTCCACCAGTCGGGCTCACCCGAGCCCGGGCCCAGCGTCCGCACCCGGGCCTCGATGATGTCCCCCGCTTCCACCGTCACCGGCTCCAGCAGTGGCAGCAGCCGCTGGTCCCACCCCGTCGAACGGCCCGACGGCCCGTTGGAAAACTCTATGCCGTCGGCCAGGTCCAGATCGATCCACAGCCCCAGCCCGTGCAGGATACCGGGCCGGGCCGCCGTCCAGCTCACCGACGCCTCCAGCTTCAGGCGCTCCGGCCTCAGCGGATCGAACCGATCGACCTCGGTCGCCTCCGCCAGCAGGACGTCCGGGTCCCAGGAGACGGCGTGGAGCCCGTTGAGCAGCTGCCGCCGGAAGCGTCCGATGTCGAGCCCGAACAAGTCTTCGTTCACGAAGGGCCAGATGGCCCGATAGCTCTCGGCGCAGCTCACCGGGGCCAGCAGGGCACGAACCCGATACGGCACCCCCCGGGGCGCCGGCTGCAGCCAGCGGTCTCGAACGGCGCTCAGGATACGCGATGTCTCCCCGTGATACAGGTACGGCGCGTAGTCTTCGAAGATCAGCACGTCCGCCAGCTCGGGCGGCTCCAGCTCTTCGACCCGGCCTCGCAAGAACGTCATCCGGTCCGATAGTCCGTTGTCCCGGGCCAGCGATCGAGCGACCTCGACGATCGGCGCCGGCTCGACCGCCACCACCCGGGCGCCGGCCCGGGCCGCGAACATGCCGTAAGTGCCCAGGCCCGTTCCGAGATCGAGAACCACGTCACCAGCTTCCACCGTCGACTCGATCGCCCGCCGGAACGCCTCGACACGGGGTGCGTCGGCCAGGAAATCGCGATAGTCCAGAGTGCTCATCGTCGCGTCATCCCGGCCGATCAGGCGTCCTCGGTCAGCAGGCCGGCGGCCCGGAACCGCTCCAGCGCTGCCTCGACGTCGGCGGCGGCCCGGTCGGCGTCGATCCCGAACGCGTCCAGCACCGTCTGCGAGATCTCACGCGGAGAATGCTCGCCGTCCAGGTGGCTCCAGATGAGGGCGGCTGTCAGATTGAGCACATGCAGGTTGTTCGCGGCGGGATCGAACACCACCCAATCCTCGTCCACCTGCCGAAACATCACATCGTCACGGGCCCGGGGGTGGCCTGTAGGCTGGGTCGCCATAAGGTTCAAGCTACGGGTTTCACCAGGCCGGGCAACCATCGGGGCGGCTTGGAGCATCCCAACGCTCCGGGGTTGTCAGGTGTTTTCCATGGCGAGGGCGATGGCGGGCGCTAACGACCAGCGAGACCAGACGATCGACCTCGACGAGCCGCTCCTCGTCGAGCGCGTGCGGCGCGGCGATCGAGAGGCCTTCGGGAAGCTCGTCGATCGGTACTCCGAGCAGGCCTTCGCCGTCGCCTACGGATTCCTCCAGCACGCCGAGGACGCGGAGGACCTGGCGCAGGACGCGTTCCTGCGGGCACTGGAACGGATCGACCGATTGGACCGGGGCAGCCCGTTCGGGCCCTGGTTCTACCGGCTGCTGGTCAACGCGGCGCTCAACCGCCGCAAGTACCTGGCGCGGCGCCGGATGGAGAAGATTCCCGAAGGGACCACCGGGCCGGGCGATCCCGCCGCCGATGCCGAGCGGGCCGTGCTGCGGAATTGCCTGGCCAGCGCGGTCGATGCGCTGCCCGACGATCTGGCGACCGTGGTGATCCTCCACGACCTGGAGGGGTTCACACACCCGGAGATCGCCCGCGTGCTCGAGATCCCGGAAGGCACCTGCCGCTCGCACCTGTCGCGGGCCCGGCGGATGCTGAGAGAGGGCTTGAAGGAGCTCCGCCACCCCTAAACGGTGGAGGTGAGAAGATGGTCAACCAACGTGAAGAGCGCCCGCTCGACGAGCTCGGCGTTCTGAAGGCGCCGCCTCGTTCGGAAGAGCGTCGACGTGCCGCCCGGGGACGGATCCTGGCCGCCGCCGCTCCGCTCCTCCAGCGACGCCGCCGCCCGGCCTCCTACTGGGAGGTACTGGCGGGGTGGGCACGGCCGGGCCTGGCGGCCGCGAGCATCGCCCTGCTCCTCCTGGCGGCCGCCCTACAGTTCACCGGGAACGGCGAGGAGACCGTGGCGCCCGTCCCCCTCGACGAGGTGCTCGCCACCAGCGATGCGGGCCGGGTTCCGGCGCTCCTGGTCGCCATCAACGAGCCCGACGCCGATGCGGTGGTCGCCGCCGCCCTCACGGGTAACGGACGGTAAGTGTCTAATGAACCGAGCGAAGAGAGCACATGAACGGAAAGTCGAAAATCTGGGCCGCCGCGCTGCTCGGCGTGGCGCTGGTCCTCGGCGGCGTCTCCGGCGCTGCCCTGGACCGCGCACTCCTACGCGATAGCGCATCGGCTGAGAGCCGTGACCGCGACCGCGACCGCGACCGCGATCGCCGCGGCAGATACCTCGACTGGCTCGCCGCCGAGCTCGATCTGACCGAGGATCAGCGATCCCAGGTCGAGTCGATCATCGAACGGCACCGCGAGCAGGTCTCGGCCCTGTGGCGCGAGACGCGCCCGCGTTTCGAGGAGTTGAAGCAGCAGCTTCGCTCCGAGATCCGCGATCTGTTGACCGAAGAGCAGCTGGAAGCCTACGAGGCGCTACTGCGGAAGAGCGACGAGCGCCGCCACGACAAAAAGGAAAACGATAAATCATGAACGCGAGGAAGTTCGTCACTCTGGGCACGGCCCTCACGCTGTTCGGGCTACTGGCGTGCAACGGCGACGACGAGCAGGGCCGCCCATTCCAGGTCGTGACCGCTGAACGAAAGACCCTATCGATCTCCGCCGAGGCCGCCGGTGTGATCGAGCCCGTCACTATGGTGGAGGTCAAATCGAAGGCCTCGGGCGAGGTCCTCTCGTTGCCGGTGGAGACCGGCGATCACGTCGAGCAGGGCCAGCTTCTGGTCCAGGTCGAGCAGACCGACGCTCGCCAGGCGCTCGCCCAGGCCGAGGCCGACCTCGAGGTCGCCGAGGCGCGGCTCAAGGTCGCCCGCTCGCAGCTGGACCGTGCCGAGAAGATGCTCGAGCAGCAGATCATCAGCGACCAGGACTACGAGCAGTCTCAGCTCGAGTACGCCAACGCCCGGGCACAGCTGGTGCGCGCCCAGGCGAGCCTCGAGATCGCCCGCGAGCGTATGGCCGAGACCACGATCCGGGCGCCGATCACCGGTACGATCATCGACCGCACGGTCGAGGCCGGCCAGGTGATCTCGTCGGCCACACAGGTGGTGGGTGGCGGCACCCTACTCATGACCATGGCCGACCTGGGCGAGGTCCAGGTGCGGACCCTGGTCGACGAGACCGACATCGGCCGTGTCGAGCCCAGGCTGCCCGCCGACATTCAGGTCGAGGCCTATCGGGACCGCACGTTTCAGGGCCGGGTGCTGAAGATCGAGCCGCAGGCGACGGTCACCCAGAACGTGACCATGTTCCCCGTCCTGATCCGGATCGACAACGAGGAGCGCCTGCTCAAGCCCGGGATGAGCGCCGAGGTGACGATCCAGATCGCCCGAACCGAGGACGCCGTCACCGTCCCCGCCCAGGCGGTGCACCCGCAATCCGACGCGGAGGAGGTCGCCAAGCTCGCCCTGGGGGTCGACAACGAGCGCTTCGCCCAGTTGCTCGAGAGCAACAGGCCGCAGATGGCGGCCGCTGAAGGCGGCCCGGGCGGCCCGGCGGGCACGAACGGCGAGAGTCCCGGTCAACTGACCCAGGCGCAGCGCGATTCGATGCGCGAGCGGTTCCGCAGCGGCGAGATGACGCCTCAGGAGATGCGCCAGATGCGCGAGCGCTTCCAGCAGATGCGGGAGGCGCGGGAGCAGCAGCGCCGGTCCGGCGGCCCGACCCCGGGAGTGGTGTTCGCCTGGAGAGAGGGCACCATCCAGCCGGTACCCGTTCAGGTCGGCGTGACCGATTGGGAGAGCATCGAGGTCGTGTCGGGCCTCCAGGTCGGTGATTCGGTGGCGCTGCTGCCCACCGCCTCGCTGCTCAGAGACCAGGCGCAGCTGCTCGAGCGCTTCCAGCGCTTCCGCGGGAGCGGCGTACCCGGTATGCAGAGGCAAAACTAGATGATTTGGGAAACCATAAAGGTAGCCATCACGGCGCTCCGCGCCAACAAGCTCCGCTCCTTCCTGACGATGCTCGGCATCATTATCGGCGTTGGGGCGGTGATCACGGTCGTCGCCATGGGCGAGGGCGCGCAGCGTGCCGTGCAGGAACAGATCGAGGCGCTGGGCACCAACCAGCTGAGCATCTCGTCAGGCTACCGTTGGTGGCGCGGTGTCGGCGGTGGCGGCACTTTCCTGAGCGTCGACGACTACAAGGCTCTGGAGCGGGAGGCGCAGCATGTCTCGGCGGTGGTGCCGGAGATGGACGCTCAGCTCCAGATCGAGCGTCTGAGCAATAACGTGAACGCCCGTGTCATAGGCACCGTACCCGCATTCCAGCGAGTCCGGAACCTCACCGTGGAGTACGGAAACTTCTTCACGCAGGCCGATCTCGTGGCACGGCGCACCGTGGCCGTGATAGGGAGCCAGCTGGCCACCCGCTTGGCGGATGACCCCACGCAACTGGTCGGTCAGACGATCCGTATCCGAGCCATCCCGTTCGAGGTGATCGCCATCCTGGCCCCGTCCGGCGAGCGCGGGTTCGGCAGCGTCGACGACCGGGCGATTATCCCGTTGACCACGGCCCAGTACCGGATCAGCGGTAGCGACCGGGTAGAGGACATCACCGTGGAGGTGGTCGGCGCGGAAAACGTCAACCGGGCGATGGTCGAAATCGAGCGGATCCTACGGCGCGAACACCGGCTCCGTCCGGGACAGGAAGACGATTTTTTCATCCGCAACCGCGCCGATCTCATGTCCACCTTCCAGGAAACCACCCGCACCTTCTCCATCCTGCTGGCCGGGATCGCCCTGGTCAGCCTCCTGGTCGGGGGGATCGGCATCATGAACATCATGCTGGTCTCGGTGACGGAACGGACCCGAGAGATCGGGGTGCGCAAAGCGATGGGCGCCACGCGCCGGAATATTCTCTTCCAGTTCCTCATCGAGGCGCTGACGCTGTGCCTGCTCGGGGGGCTCGCCGGTCTGTTGGCTGGCGCCGCCGCCGCCGTGGCCCTGTCCCACTTCGCCAACTGGAACACGGCCGTGGCGCCCGCAGCGATTATCCTGGCGGTCGGGTTCTCGGGCGCGGTGGGAATCTTTTTCGGGATCTACCCGGCCCGCCGCGCGGCGGCGTTGGATCCGATCGTGGCACTACGCTACGAGTAAACCGGTGGTCAGCGAACCTGCTCCAAAAAAGCGGGGCCCTGCCTGGGGCCCCTTTCTCTTGTCCCGAACTCGACCGCTCAGGCTCTCAGTCGCGTACCTATTCCATGAGCCGGAGGGGCATCACGAGGCAGACGTAGTCCTCATCGCCGGCAGCTGGCTCGAAGGTGGCCGGCCGCTCCGGGGCGGCCAGTGTGATCTTCACTTCCTCTGTGCCGATATAGCGGAGCACCTCGAGCAGGTAGTTGGCATTAAACCCGATCTCCAATGGTGACCCGACGTACTCCACCGGCAACTCGTCCTCCGCCTCACCCAGATCCGGTGTCTGCACCCCCAGCGACAGCCTCTCCGGCGCGAACGCGAGCCGGACTCGATGCGTCTGATCCGACGCGACTATGGCCACTCGACGGAGCGCCGCCGCCAGCTGCTCCCGGTCTGCCTTGCACTCTTTGTCGTTGTCCTTTGGTAACACCTGCTCGTAGTTCGGATACGGGCCCTCGATCAAGCGCGTGTAGACCTCGACCTTTTCCGTGCGGAAACCGAGATGGCTCTCCGACCGGGCGATCTCGAGCTCGGCATCAGAGGCGAACAGCTTCTCCACCTGTTGCAGCGCTTTCGGGGGCACGATCAAGTCCTCATCACCGGCAGCAGCAGTCTCCAGCTTCACCGCCATCTTCGCCAGGCGGTGACCGTTCGTGGCGACCATCCTCATCTCAGCGTCCCGCAGCTGCCACAAGACCCCGTTCAGAACCGGTCGCGTCTCCTCGCTAGAGACGGCGAAGCTGGTCCGGGCACTCATCTTCTGGAGCTCCCCACCCTTCAGGCGCCACCCCTCGGAGAATGGGACCTCGGGGAAAGACGGGTACTCGTCGCTCGGGAGACTGTGCAACTTGAACTTCGCTTTCCCGCACACCAGCGACACACGGCCACCCTCCGACCGGAACTCCACCGGTGCGTCCGGCAGCTCACGGGCGATATCGGCGACCTTCTTGGCCGGTACGGTGATCGCCCCCTGGCTTTCGACCTCGGCCGGCGTCTCGACGCTGACCGATATGTCCAGATCGGTACCACGGACTCGCACACCGCCTTCCACCGTCTCCACCAGTATGTTGGACAAGACGGGCAGCGTGGTCCGCGTCGGGATGGTTGCGGCGACTGCCGATAGCCCCTTCTGGAAGTTCTCACGCGTAATGGTGACCTTCATGATGGACTCCGCCTCTTTGCGCTGGAAGATCTCCGTAATCCCCGGAACAGGTAATACTAATGCTATACAGGTAACTTAAGACAGTAGTAGTAGTAGAGGTGTGGATACGTGGGCAAGTGCGGTGGGTCGGGACCACAAAGCCGCGCAATGTATACACTTATGGAAAGCGGGAGCTGTGGAACGTTAGGCTCGGGGGGCTGGACGGCGGTGGTTCCGGGATGCCGATCGGGCAAACAGAGGTTTTCGACATCGCGAGCCACGCGGTTTCCACATGCCGTTCCACACCATCCCACATGGCGCCGTCGTGGTCACGTGAGATTGCCGCGGATGGTGTTCACGCGGTCTCGGAAAGAGGAGTCTTTGTCCAGCTGGGCCTCGACCTTCTGTATCGAGTGGATAACGGTGGAGTGGTCGCGGCCGCCGAAGCGGGCACCGATACGGGTGTAGGGAAGGTCGAGCATGACCTTCTCGAGATACATGGCAACTTGGCGTGGGTCGGTCACTCGGCGTTGGCGCTTCTTGGAATACAGCTCGGCGACCGATACATCCCAAGCCTCGGCGACCGCCTCCTCGATCGTCTGTGGGCTCAGGTCGCGCGGTGGTCCCATGGCACCGCCCAGCACCTCGGCGGCGAGTTCGGGGCTGATCTCGCGCCGGGTCACCGAGCTATAGGCCAGGAGCTTGATGATGGCGCCCTCCAGCTCACGGACGGACGACCGGAACTGCTTCGCGATGAAGGTGAGCACCTCATGCTCCATGGAGAGGCCGTCTTGGGCTGCCTTGAGTTTCAGGATCGCCACGCGGGTTTCGAAGTCGGGGGGCTTGATGTCCGTGACGAGGCCCCACTGGAACCGGGACATCAGACGCTCCTGAAGGCCCGGTATCTCGCTGGGTGAGCGATCGCTCGTCAGCACGATCTGCTTCTGCGCGTCGTGCAGCGCGTTGAAGGTGTGGAAGAATTCCTCCTGGGTCCCCTCCTTGCCGGCCAAGAAATGCACATCGTCGACGAGCAGCACATCGATACGACGGTAGCGCGTGTGGAACTGGGAGGTCTGTCGCGCTTGGATCGCGGCGATGAGCTCGTTGGTGAACTGTTCCGTGGGAACGTACGCCACACGGATGCCGGGAAATCGCTTCAGGACGGCGTTACCGATCGCCTGCATGAGGTGCGTCTTACCCAGCCCCACACCACCGAAGATGAAAAGCGGGTTGTACGCCCGGCCGGGTGCCTCGGCCACCGCCTGACACGCCGCGGCCGCGAGCTCGTTGTGGCTGCCGACCACGCAATTCTCCAGCGTGTATCGAGGGTTGAGGGTCCCAACCACAGGCTTGGGCGGTGCGGTCTCGGCCGACCCGCTCGGTTCGCCGTCCTGGTCGAGTTCCTCGAAGCCGACCACCGGCATGGTCGGGATCTCGGGCGGCGACACGCCACCGCTGCTGCGGACCTCGAAGCTGATCCGAAAGTCGTGGCCGAAGAGCTGTTGCGCCTCGGCTTCCAGCAGCCTGGCATACCTGTGCTTGATCCAATCGCTGGCGAACTGGCTGGGCACGCCGACGACGAGATGGTTCGTGGAAAGCGCCACCGCGCTGGTCGCCGCCAGCCAGGCCCGGAAACCATGCTCGGGGAGCTTGGCCTTCGCGCTATCCAGGATCCGGGACCAGGCTTCGTTTGCTGTCAGCTCCATCGACTCTGGGCACGACGGTGTGGTCGAGGCGTGGATTGCAGAAAACTAACGGCGGCTGGTAGGTTGGCCGCGCGCCATCTTAGACGCGCCGTGAGTTGAAGTCAAGCGTTATGCATCACAGAATCGCTCGCGGGTCGCCGCCGCACCCCGCCGAGCGGAGAGGAGGCCGGGAGCGATGCGTCTGCGTGATCTGAAGATCGGGCCGGGAGCGATGGTCGCTGCGGCGTTCATCGGTCCCGGCACCGTCACCACCGCCACCGTTGCCGGGGCGGAGCACGGCTACGTGCTGGTCTGGGCCCTCGTCTTCGCGGTGCTGGCCGCCTTGGTGTTACAGGAGATGTCGGCACGGCTTGGGGTCGTGGGGGGGATGGGGCTGGGTGAGGCGATGCGTCGGCGGTTCGACCAGCCGCTGGCCCGGGCCGTCACGACCGCCCTGGTGCTCGGCGCGATCTTGATCGGCAACGCGGCGTACGAGACGGGCAACCTGTTGGGCGGGGCGCTGGGTCTCGAGAGCCTGCTGGGAGGCAGCGGTCGCTTTTGGGGGCCGGCGCTGGGCGCCCTCGCCTTCGCCCTGTTGTGGACCGGCCGCTACCGCTGGGTGGAACGCGCGCTGGTCCTGATGGTGGCGGTGATGGGGATCGTCTTTCTGACGACGGCCGTGGCGCTGGGCCCCGATCTCGGCGACCTGCTCGGCGGCCTGGTGCCCAGCGGGCTGGGCGACCGGACCGTGCTGCTCACCGCCCTGGGGCTGGTCGGCACGACGGTGGTACCGTACAACCTGTTCCTTCACGCGTCGGCGGCGCACGAGCGCTGGCCTGGCCCCGGGAATCTGCCGGCCGCTCGTGGCGACACCGCGGTCTCGGTGACCTTCGGGGGCCTCATCTCCATCGGCGTGCTGGTGAGTGCCGCCGCGTTGCCGGCCGCGACCGGGGTGGTCAGCGCGGGTGACATGGCGCAGGCGCTGGAGCCGCTGCTGGGCCGTTGGGCGGGAGCGTTCTTCGCCTGCGGACTGCTGGCCGCCGGGCTTTCGTCGGCTATCACCGCGCCGCTGGCCGCCGCCTACGCGACGTGCGGGGTGATGGGTTGGGACGCCGGGCTCCGGTCGTCGGGCGCTCGGGCCGTCTGGATTCCGGTACTGCTCGCGGGCGTCTTCTTCTCGCTGCTGGCGGTGCGGCCGGTGCCCGCCATTATTTTTGCCCAGGCGGCGAATGGTCTGCTGCTGCCGGTGGTGGCCGGGTTCCTCCTCTACGTGGCCAACGACCACAGCCTGTTGGGTGACCGCTCGAACGGCATCGGGAGCAACGTGCTGGCGGGCGCGATGGTCCTGCTGGCGGCGGCGCTGGGCGTTCGCTCGCTGGTCGGCGCCTTGGCAGGGTTGTGACCGGGTCGGCGGCGAACGTGACGGGCGAGGATAGATGAGATCGGAGGGAAGGGGTGCGCTCTACGCGGCGGCGGTGGGGGTCGTCGCCGTGGTGGTGTACGCGAACTCGTTGGCGAACGGCTTCGCCTACGACGACGAGTGGATCATCCAGGGGCGCGAGCTGGTGCACGGGCTCGACCGAGTCTGGCAGGTCCTCGTCGCGCCCTACTGGCCGGAAGGGTTCGGTTCGCCCATCTACCGGCCGCTGACGCTCCTCAGCTTCGCCCTCGACTGGCAGATCTGGGGCGGCGCCCCGTTCGGCTTCCACCTCACCAACGTGTTGCTACACGCGCTGGCGTCGATCCTGGTCACGCTGTTCCTGTTCCGGTTCTTCTCCGTCGGCGCCGCCGTGATGGGCGGTCTGGTCTTCGCCGTCCACTCGGTCCACACCGAGGCGGTGGCCAACGTGGTGGGCCGGGCGGAGCTCCTTGCCACGGGGTTCGTCCTGCTCGGGTGCCTGGTCTACATGCGGGCCGTCCGTGGAGAGCGCTTCGGCACCGCCACCGTCTTTCTGCTGGCCGCGCTCTATGCTTTGGCGGCATCCGCGAAGGAGGTGGCCTTCGTGATGCCGGCCCTGCTGCTGGTCACCGATGCCCCGATCATCGCGGACCTGCCGCGGGAAGACCGCGCCCGCTTCGTCCGGCAGAGGCTTCCGACGTTCGTCGTCCTGGCTGCGGTCCTGGTCGCCCTGCTGCTAGCCCGATGGGCGGTGCTGGGCACACCGGTGGGCAGCGGGCCGGCTCGCGTCTTCGCCGCCGATGACAGTTTCTCGACCCGGCTCTTCACCATGGCACGGGTCTGGCCGCTCTACTTCGAGCTGCTCGTCTTCCCGCTGGATCTCTCCGCCGACTATTCGCCCGCGGTCATCCTGCCGGCGACGGGTCTGACCCCGATGGGTGTCGTCGGGTTCGTCCTGGTGCTCGGAATCCTGGCGCTGGCGGTGGCGGCCGTTCGACGCGCGCCGGAGTTCGCCATGGCCGTGGCGTGGGCGGCCGTGACGCTGGCCCCCGTGTCGAACCTGCTCTTCACGGCGGAGACCGTGTTGGGCGAACGGCGGGTTTATCTCACGTCGGTGGCCGTGTCGATCCCGGTTGGGCTGATGATCGCGCGGTCGGCCGCCGTCCGGCGTCGTTGGCTGACCGTGGCCGTCGGGGTCTGGGCCGTTCTGTTCGCCGTTGTGACGGTGCGGCGGAACCCGGTCTGGGAGAGCACCGACTCGGTGTTCGCGAGCCTTCTGACGACGCACCCGGAATCGTCGCGGGCCCTGTTCGCTTTGGGGCTGCGGCATCACGAGCTGGGAAACGAGGAAGAGGCGCGTGAATGGCTCAGCCGATCCCTTGAGATCTGGCCCTGGTACGCACCCTACCAGGTCCGCTACGCGCTGGTCCTGATCGAGCAGGGCGAGCTGGCCCGGGCCGAGAAGCGAGCGTGGTCGGCCATCGAGCTGGATCCCTACCGGCTCGATCACCACAAGCTCTTGGTCTCGATCCTTCTGATGGACGGCCGGCCCGAGGAAGCCATCGCGAAGATTCGTCATGCCCTTCTGTACGCCTCGCCCGACGCGTCGCTCTACACGCAACTGGCGGACGCCCGCGCCGCCGTCGGCGATGCCGCCGGGGCGGCCCGAGCGCAGCGCTCGGCCATCGAGGCCGGGAGAGACGACGCGGGCGCCTGGCTGCGGCTGGCCGGCTTTCGGGCGGCGGCGGGAGACACGGCGGCGGCCCTCTCCGCCCTCGACTCGGTGGGCGGGGATCGAACGGTGGCGGACTCCCTGGCGGCGGTTTGGGAAGGTGGGAATTGAGGGAAGTCGGGATTCTGATTTGGGAGTTCGGGATTCCGACTTCGGGGAATTCGAGTTCTCTCCGAATTGCCGAGGGCGATTCGGGGAGGTGGAAAGGCGCGGCCCTCACTGTCGGTGACCGATCACCTCATCTTTCCCCGAATCCCCGAACCCCTGAATCCCCGAATCACGTTCGACAATTCGGAGAGAACTGGACCTTCCCGAAGTGGCGCTCCCGATTTCCACAATCCCGAATTGGGGATTCCCAAGCAGCGGTGGGTTGATTAGGCTCCCTAGCCCGAATATATTCGGGGCCTTCTAGCATTCGAGCGTGAGAAGTCTTTGGTTGGTAACGATATCTAGGGGTCGACCCCATGAAACCGACGTATCGCCCTCGGAACCGGAGGCGCCTGCGGAAGCACGGCTTTCGGGCCCGAATGAAGACCCGGGCCGGCCGAGCGGTGGTGAACCGCCGTCGCCGGAAGGGCCGCAAGCGTCTGGCCGCAACGAGGCCGAAGAAGTAGAGGACGCCGCGAGCGGCCGGTATCGGTTTCCGCGGGGTGCACGCATCCGACGCAGGTCGGAGATCCAAGCTCTAATTCGCCGGGGGAAGCGGAGACGGACCGAGCACCTGGATGTGTTCGTCACCGAATCCCCCGCTTTGCGTTCGCGTCTGGCGCTAGTCGTTCCCAAGCACGGGCGCGCGATCGTGCAGCGCAACCGCCTCACGCGGAGGCTCAGAGAGGTGGCGCGACGGCACTTGTTGCCACCCTGCCGCGAGGGTCGACAGGCGGTTGACATCTTGATCCGGGCACGGCCCGAAGCGTACCGGGCCGAGTTCGATCAGCTTCGCGAGGAGATCAGCCAACTGGCGGAACAGCTATGCTCACCCGGTTCCTCGTGACCCTGGTTCGAGGTTACCAGGTCGCGATTTCACCGATCCTGCCCCCGGCGTGTCGCTACACGCCGAGCTGCTCGCAGTACGCCATCGAGGCGCTGAGGCGGTATGGAGCGGCGAAGGGAAGCTGGCTGGCCGTTCGCCGCATCTGTCGCTGCCACCCGTTTCGGGCGGGCGGCTACGACCCGGTGCCGTAAGGGACCCGCATGGAGAAGCGTCTGGTCCTGGCCGTGGTCTTGATGATCGCGACCGTATTCATCGTCAACATCCTGTTCCCGCCACCGCCGCCACCGCAGGCTCCAGCGGTCACGGACACGACCGCTCTCACGCCCGCCGCCACCACCGACACCGCCGAGCCGGCGCCGACTCAAGTCCGTGAACGGCCGCCGCCGCAGGAGCCCGCCGCGCCCACCGGTACCGACCTCCCTGGCGTGGTCCAGCCGGACGAGCCCATCGACGAGGATACGGTCTGGGTCGAGGGCCCGCTCTATCGGATCGGCTTCGCCCGACGTGGCGGTCGGGTCGTTTCCGCCCGCATGCTCGAGTTCGAGTCGCTGGCCCCGGCCACGAAGGGCGAGCCGGTGGAGATGGTCCCGGCCGGCGCCGAGACGTTCTTGACCCACCGCTGGCTGGTCGGCGGTGACACGCTGGACTTCAGCCAGCAGCCGTTCGAGATATCGCCCGCCGACGGCCTGACGCTGTCGGAGGGCGGCGGCCCGGGAAGCTTGACGCTCTCTTATCAGCCCGAAGGCGTCCCCTTCCGCTTCGAGGTCCGCTACACCTTCCGGCCCGACGATTACGTGATCGACCTGGAAGGTCGGATCGATGGGGTCCGGGCCGCCGGCTGGTGGGCGGTGGGTCTGGGGCCGGGGCTGAAGAGCAACGCCTGGGATCCCGAGGAGGACTACGAATCGAACCTGGCGTTCAGCGGCCGGGGACCCGAAGGGGTGAAGACCCAGAAGGTCGGCGACGTCGAGGCCGGTCAGCGGGTCATGCTGGATGGGCCGTTCGATTGGGCCGCCGTCCGCACCAAGTACTTCGTGACCGCGCTGGTCCAGACGCCGGAAGCCGAAGAGCGCAGCCGCTTTGGCGGTCTCGCGATCACCGGCCTGCCGGATCCGTATCGCGCCTCCGCCTTCGCCAGCTTCTCCGTCCCGCGCGATGGCCGCTTCACCTACACGCTGTACATGGGGCCGGCGGACTACGGCCGGCTGTCGGAGGTCGGCTACCACCTGGAGGACGTGACGCCCTTCGGGTACAAGTGGCTCCAGCCCGTGCTGAGGCCACTGGCCGGCGCGATCACCGCGCTGCTCGTCTGGATGCACGGGGTGATCGGCCTGAGCTACGGCTGGATACTCATCGTGTTCGGGATCGGCATCCGGGTCGTGCTCTTCCCGCTCTACCAGAAGAGCATGCGCTCGCAGATGGCGACGATGCGGGTGCAGCCGCTGATGAAGGAGATCCAGGAGAAGCACAAGAACGACCCGCAGAAGCTTCAGCAGGAGATGATGAAGCTGTACAGGGAGCACGGGGTGAACCCGCTCGGCGGCTGCCTGCCGATGCTGCTGCCCTTCCCGATCCTGATCGCGCTCTTCTTCGTCTTCCGCGACACGATCGAGTTCCGCGGCGTGCCGTTCCTCTGGCTGCCCGACCTGTCGCGGGCCGACCCCTACTACATCATCCCGGTGCTCATGGGCCTGTCGATCTTCCTGCTCCAGTGGATCAGCGCCCGCTCGATGCCTCAGAGCAATCCGCAGATGAAGATCATGATGTGGGTCATGCCCATCATGCTGACGGTCCTCTTCCTCAACTTCGCGTCGGGCCTGAACCTCTACTACGCGACGATGAACCTGGCGTCGCTGCCGCAGCAGCTCTACCTGGCGAAGGAGCGGCGCGCCGCGGCGGCCCAGCCCTTGCCGGCCAAGACCGCGAAGGCCAAGACTTAAGAGCGCGACAAACGACAACGAGAACGAGCAGGAGCAGAAGCACGAGCAGAAGTCCCCTGTCCAGATGATCAGGCTGTCCTGCTCGCGCGCGTGATCGTTGAGGTGCTCGTTGTCGCAATCGTGATCGACCGGCCTGAATGGATACTATCGCTGCCATCTCCACTGCACCGGGACGAGCCGCCGTCGCCGTCGTCCGCGTCTCCGGGCCCGAGGTGCCGGTCATCATCGAGCGGCTCTTCGGCTCGTCGCTGCCGCCGCGCGAGCCCGTGCTCCGTTGGCTCCGGGATCCCGAAAGCGACGACAAAGTCGACCAGGTGCTGGTCACCCACTTCCCTGCCCCGCGCAGCTACACCGGCGAGGAGATGCTGGAGATCAGTTGCCACGGTGGGAGCCTCGCGCCCCAGCTGGCCCTGAGCGCCGTCCACGCCGCCGGCGCCCGGCAGGCGGAGCGCGGCGAGTTCACGCGGCGGGCGTACCTGAACGGCAAGCTCGACCTGCTGCAGGCCGAGGCCATCCTCGATATCGTTGACGGCCGCTCGGCTGCTGGGCACCGGGCCGCGCTCCATCAGCTCGACCGTGGCCTGTCGCGGCGGATCGAGGAGCTGCGCGAGGCGCTGGTCCGTTGTGAAGCGCTGCTGGTCTACGAGATCGACTTCCCCGAAGAGGATGAAGGGCCGGTATCGCCGGAGGCGGTGGCGGATGCGGCTCGGGACGTGCTGGGCCGCATCGACCGGCTGCTGGAGACCGCGGCTCAGGGTGAGCTGGTCCGCGAAGGCGCGCTGGTCGTGATCGCCGGGCGCCCCAACGCCGGGAAGTCGAGCCTGTTCAACGCCCTGTGTGGCGTGGAGCGGGCCATCGTCACCGAGGAGCCGGGCACCACCCGGGACGCCGTCGAGGCCGTCGTCTCGCTGGACGGGTTCCCCTTCCGACTGGTCGATACGGCCGGCCTGCGGGAGGCGCGTGGAACCGTGGAGCGGATCGGGATCGAGGTCGCCCGCCGCTACCTGGCCAACGCCGACGTGGTCCTCTTCTGCGCCGAGGCCGGCCGGCCGCTCACCGAAGAGGAGCGAGGGTTCATCGAGGGGGTCGACGCGGACTCGATCGTCCTCGTGCGAACCAAGAGCGACCTGGTTGATCGCGATGCCCCGGCCGGGCCGGCGCCGGGCGCGAGGGACGGTGAGGTGATCGTGTCGACCCCCAAAGGCGTGGGTCTGGGACAGCTGCGGGACCGGCTGGTCGCCGCGGTCTTCGCCGGTCTGGCCTCGAGCCGGGTAGAGACCCCGCTGGTCACCCGGGAACGGCACGGCCGGGAGCTGCGGCGCGCCCGATCGGAGGTGACCGATTTCCTCGCGGCCCGCGAGCGGCGTGTCGCCCCCGAGGTCGCCGCGACCCACCTGCGTGCGGCCGGAGTCGCGCTGGAGGAGATGCTGGGCGTCATCGCGCCCGACGATCTGCTGGCCCGGGTCTTCTCCGAGTTCTGCATCGGGAAGTGAACGGCAGTAATCTGTAAACAGTAAGGAGTGAGGGATAACGTGCGAACCGCAGGGGCGATGGTTCTGGCTCTCTTTGTCTGGGCGTGCGGCGGGTCGGCGGAGTACGATGTTCTGATCCGAGGCGGAACGCTCTACGACGGTGCGGGCGGACCCGGCTACGTCGCCGACCTGGCGATCGCCGGGGACACGATCGCGGCGATCGGGTCGCTGGAGGACGCGGCGGCTCCGGTCGAGATCGACGCGGGCGGCCTGGCCGTGACGCCGGGTTTCATCAACATGCTCAGCTGGGCCACCGAGTCGCTGATCGAGGACGGCCGGTCGCAGAGCGACATCCGGCAGGGCGTGACGCTCGAGGTGTTCGGCGAAGGCTGGTCGATGGGGCCGCTGAACGAGGAGATGAAGCGCGAGGAGCGGGAGCAGCAGGGCGACATCGAGTACGCGATCGAGTGGACGACGCTGGGCGAGTACCTCGATTACCTGGAGGCGAAGGGCGTATCGACCAACGTGGCGTCGTTTGTCGGCGCGACGACCGTCCGCGTCCACGTGCTGGGCTACGAGGATCGGCCGCCGACGGCGGAGGAGCTGGACCGGATGCGGGACCTGGTGCGACAGGCGATGGAGGACGGGGCACTGGGCCTGGGCTCGTCGTTGATCTACGCGCCAGCCTTCTACGCCTCCACCGATGAGCTCATCGCCCTCGCCGAAGTCGCCGGCGAGTACGGCGGCATGTACATCTCCCACATCCGCAGCGAAGGCAACCGGCTGCTGGAGGCGATGGATGAGCTCGTGACCATCGCCCGGGCGGCCGACGTAGCGGCGGAGATCTATCATCTGAAAGCTGCCGGCCAGGCCAACTGGGACAAGCTGGATGAGGTCTTCCGTCGCGTCGAGGCGGCCCGGGCCGAGGGGCTGCGGATCACCGCCGACATGTACACCTACACGGCGGGCGCCACCGGTCTCGATGCGGCGATGCCCCCGTGGGTTCAGGAGGGCGGCCACGACGAGTGGGTCCGCCGGTTGCAGGATCCCGAGATCCGGGAGCGGGTCAGACGCGAGATGACCCGGCCGAGCGACGATTGGGAGAACCTCTACCTGGCGGCGGGCACACCGTCGAACGTCGTGCTGGTGGGGTTCAAGAGCGAGTCGCTGAAGCGCTACACCGGGATGACGCTGGCGGAAGTGGCGGCGGAGCGCCGCTCGTCGCCGGAGGAGACGGCGATGGACCTGGTCATCGAGGACGACAGCCGGGTCGAGGCCGTCTACTTCCTGATGTCCGAGGAGAACGTGGCGAAGAAGATCGCCAGGCCGTGGATGAGCTTCGGGTCGGATGCCGCGTCGCTGGGGCCGGTGGGCGTCTTCCTCGAGTCGAACCCGCACCCCCGGGCCTACGGAAACTTCGCCCGGCTGCTCGGCAAGTACGTCCGCGAGGAGGGTGTGATCCCGCTGGAGGAAGCGATCCGGAGGCTGACCTCGATGCCGGCGGCCAACCTGGGGATCGAGCGACGGGGTCTATTGGCGCCCGGGCATTTCGCCGACGTCGTGGTCTTCGATCCCGGCACGATCATCGACCACGCCACGTTCGCGGACCCCCATCGCTACGCGACCGGGGTGCGGCACGTGTTCGTGAACGGCGTTCAGGTTCTCGACAACGGTGAGCACACCGGGGCCCTGCCGGGACGCGCGGTGAGGCGGGGAGAGAAGTAGGGAGTGGGTAGGGGTCAGAAGGGGAACCCGACGTCCAGGACCAGGTTCGGTAGCGACTCGAGATCGCGCGCCGCGACGGATAGCGCGGCCGTACCGAAGCGGGTAACGACCGCGCCCGTCAGGTCGAAGCCGTGGGTCAGCAGATCGCTGTCGACCGTCCAGCTGGCGAGGGTCGTGCCGGCGTTCCAGCGAAAGCGGGTGGCCAGATGGTCTCCTATCGCGTACTGCAGCCCCACACGCAGGGCCTGCACGTGACGGCCATGCCGCTCCATCGTATGGAGCCCGGCGAGCGGGAAATGGCGAGTGGGAAAGAGGTAGTAGCTGTTGCTCCCGCCGAGAAAGAAGAGGTAGTGGTCGGGCAGGTCGGCGCCGGTGCTCGTTCCCAGCGTGATGTGCCCCAGCAGAGACAGTCCGCCGACCGCCGGCAGCGCCCCATGCAGGTCGGCCACGAACTGCTCGAAGTCGTGCGGCCCCCCGAAGGGATCGGCCCGCTCGGCCCGCAGCCGGACACGGACCCCGCGTCGAGGAAAGTCGGGCCGGTCCTGGCTGTCGAGCTCGAACAGGGCGCTCGCGGTGTAGAAAGCCTCGCTGTCGGCCGTGAACGGCGGGCCGGCGGCCCGGAACTCGTCCAGGTCCGCGTACTCGGCCTTGAGCCGCAGCCCCAGGAAGCCGGCATTCCATAAACCGATCCCCACGGCGAGCGCGCCCTGGCTCACGTACGCCCGCGGCGTGCTCACCCGCAGATCGCCCTCGTACACGTCGAACGGCATGCGGCGATAGCCGGCCTCGGCGCCCACCAGAAACTGGAGGCGACCGCCCAGCCGACGGGTCAACCGCCCGCGAACCTCACCCTGCTCACCCAGTCGCAGATCGACGGCGAGCCGCGAGCCGTAGCCCAGCGCGTCGCTCAGGACGCCGGAGAGAAGGACCGAGGCCTTGTAACGGCTGTCGTATCGATAGCCGAAACCCACGTGGGACCCCCGGGTCTCGACGAGCTCGAGAGCCAGCACGCGCCGCGCCGGCCCGTCCCCCGCCCCTGCCGCCGCCGACCCGGACGCCCGGCCGCCCGGGGTGTCGAGACGATAGGCCACGCTTCGAAAGCGTCCGGTGGCGTAGACTCTCCGGATCCCTTCGTCGATCTCGGCCACCGTGTAACGCTCCGGCGCCTCGAGCCCCAGACGGTAGAGAACGAACCGCTCGGTGGCGCGCTCGAGGCCGGAGATCTCGATGGCGACAAGCTGCACCGAGTCCGCCGAAGGACGGCCATCCGCCCGTCGTCGCCGCGAGCCGCCCAACGCCCCGTCGCCCGAGCTCACGCCCATCGTGACTAGGCGAGCCTCCAGCCGAGGCAGGGCCGCAAGGGCGGCTTCCCGACCACGGTGCGCCCACTCCGCCGCACGGTCGAACGCCGTTGCCGGGAGTCCGGCGATGTCCGGCAGGATCAGGACGTCGCAAAGCTCGCGCTGCTCCAGGGTCGAATACCACCCCCGGTACCCGATCGTTTGGTCCAGCACCGCGAGCAGGTCTCTCAGGCTGTCGGCCGGCTGGAGCGGCTTCGACACGTCGCTGCACACGAGCACGTCGGCCCCCAACGCGGCCGCGTCCTCGGCCGGCAGATTGCGCGCCACTCCGCCGTCGGTCAGCAGGCGGCCTCGATATTCGACCGGGGCGAACACGCTCGGTATCGCCGCGCTGGCCTGAATCGCCGCCGGCAGGTAGCCTCGCCCCAACCTCACGGCCGCACCGCTCTCGGCGTCCGTCGCCACCGCGGCGAACGGAATCGGCAGTCGGGTGAAGTCGACGACCGGGTGGTACTCCCAGAGCAGGAGCGAAAGGAACTGACCGAGCCGCTGTCCCGCGATGAACCCGCTGGGCAGCCTCGGCCTGCCATCCCGGACCGGGAACGCATACAGGAGACGGTCGACTTCCGGCTTGCGCTCCGGTGGGAGGTCTCCCCGAAATGGGGCATCGTTGAAGATGCGATCCCAGTCGGCGTCCCCCGCCACACTCAACATGGTCTTCGGCCCGTACCCGACGGCGTACAGACCGCCGACGATCGCACCCATGCTGGTCCCGGCCACCACGTCCACCTCCACGCCCGCCGACTCGAGGGCTTCGATCACTCCGATATGGGCGAACCCTCGCGCGGAACCGCCGCTCAGGACGAGACCGACCCGGGGCGACTGGGGGGCTGTGTCGCTACGAGCCGATTGCGGGAAGACGCCGGGAGGGGTGGCGCAGAGGACGGCCAGCTGCAGCGCGAGGAGAAGGCAGATCCGAGTGCCGGGCGGTGAAAAGGGTGTCATATTACTAAAACGCGGCCGCCTGCCACCTATCTATGGCTCGGAATACATAGCGTCAGGGGCCGCCGATCCGAAAGCTGTCCGGCAGCGAGTCGGGCTCGGGGAGCGATTCGACCCGATCGACCCGGGCGGTGCGCGGGCCGTCTTGAAGCAAACGAGACATCTCGTCGACGCCAGCGGCGGGTCCGGCGAAGGCGATCTCGACGGTGCCGTCGGGACAGTTGCGAACGAAGCCGCGTAGCTGGAGTCGCTCCCCCTGGCGCTGAGCCCACCAGCGGAAGCCGACGCCCTGCACGCGGCCGTGGAGTCGAAGGGCTTTGCGTTTTTCGCCGTTGTCGTTCATGCGTATCGATGCCGTCCGTCGAGCGGGGAGGGATGGGGCCCGGATGAGCGATCAATATGGTGGAGCGGGTGGGCGTTTTCCAGACGAGTTCCTCGCGGCGAGTTTGGGGAAAGTCCTGGGTCGGATGTTGGGAGGTGGATCGCCGACCCTCGCTCTCGACTTGTCGAACGCTCAGCCACCAGAGGGGTGCCGGCCCCCTGCCGGTCCTTATACTTTGTTGGCTCCTGCGGCGCTTACATGAGGAGACCATCGAATCGGGAGAGGCTCGGTCAGGTCGGACATGACGGGGATGAGCTACGATGTGATCGTGATCGGCGGCGGCCACGCGGGCTGCGAGGCGGCGGTGGCCGCGGCGCGGGTGGGGGTTCGCACCCTCCTGGTGACGTCGTACCTGGCCCGGGTGGCCCAGCTGTCCTGCAACCCGGCGATCGGTGGGGTGGCGAAGGGAACGGTGGTGCGGGAGGTGGACGCGCTGGGCGGAATGATGGGCCGGGTGACGGATCGAACGTCCGTTCAATTCCGGATGCTCAATCGTAGCAAGGGTCCTGCGGTCTGGGCCCCCCGCTCCCAGTGCGACCGGCTCCTCTACTCCCGAACCATGCGGGAGCGGCTGGAAGGGCTCCCCGGGCTCGATCTCTTTCAGTCCACGGTGCTGGCATTGCGGTTCAAAGGCGACGAGGTCGCCGGGGTGGTCTGCAGGGACGGGTCCGAGTTCCGGAGTCGCCGTGTGGTCCTCACCGCCGGGACCTTCCTCCGGGGCGGCATTCACATCGGGGGCGGGGTCCGTGAGGCGGCCGGTCGGGCCGGTGACCCGCCGGCGGTGGAGCTCTCGCAACAGCTCGAAGCGCTGGGCCTCGAGATCACCCGGTTCAAGACGGGCACGCCGCCCCGGGTCGATGGCCGCACCGTCGACTTTCGCCGGGTGGAGCGTCAGGACGGAGACCCGGAGGAGTTCCGGTTCTCGTTCTGGGAGACGGGCGAACGGTTGCCCCAGCGGCCCTGCTGGATCACGTGGGTGGGGGAAGAGTCGAAGGAGATCATCCGGGCCAACCTGGAACGCTCGGCACTCTACGGCGGCGCGATCTCGGCCCGGGGTCCCCGCTACTGTCCCTCCATCGAGGACAAGGTGGTGCGGTTCCCGGAGGCGCGGCGCCATCAGATCTTTTTGGAGCCGGAGGGGCTCGACACCCACGAGCTGTACGTCAATGGACTCTCCACCTCGCTGCCATCGGATGTACAGCGTCGGGTGCTGGCGGCGGTGCCGGGGCTCGAGACGGCCCGGATGACCCAGCCGGGCTACGCCATCGAGTACGACTACTTTCCGCCGCATCAGCTGCGGCCGACGCTGGAGTCGAAGGCGCTGCCCGGTCTCTTCATGGCCGGCCAGGTGAACGGCACCACCGGGTACGAGGAGGCCGCGGCGCAGGGGATCGCCGCCGGCATCAACGCCGCCCGCTCCGCCCAAGGGCGCGAGCCCTGGGTGCCCGGTCGGGACGAGGCGTATATCGGGGTGCTCATCGACGACCTGGTCACCCGGGGGGTCGACGAGCCGTACCGTCTCTTCACCTCTCGAGCGGAGTTCAGGCTGCTCCTGCGGCAAGACAACGCGCTGCGTCGACTGGGTCCCCGTGCCGCCGAGCTGGGTCTGCTCTCCGATGAGGAGCGGCGCCTGCTGGAGAGACGGCTGGAAAGTGAAGCGGCCGCCCTGGCCTGGACCGGGGAAGCGTCGGCCGCGCCGGAGGACGTGAACGACTATCTGGAGTCGCGTGGGACTCGACCCATCGACCAGGCCACCTCCGTAGCGGATCTGGCCCGGCGGCCGGAAGTCAGTCTGGTCGAGCTCGCCCGGCGCATCGGCGTCGGGGGTAACGGCGCCCCCGCCCCCGCCCCCGCCCCCGCCCCCACGCCGGAGGAGTTGGCAGCGGCGGAGATGGAGCTCAAGTACGCCGGGTACATCCGCAAGGAGCGACGTCGTGCCGAACGGCTCCGGAAGCAGGGGGCATTGCGGCTGTCGCCCGAGCTCCCCTATCTGGAGCTCGACAGCCTGTCGACGGAAGCACGCCAGAAGCTGGATCGGATCCGCCCGACGACGCTGGCGCAGGCGGCGCGGATCCCCGGGGTCGGGCCCAGCGACCTGCAGAACCTGATGATGGAGGTCCGAAAGCGGCAGGGCTGATTTCCGCGTTTCACGTGAAACGCACAATCCCTAGCGCCCCTCCCGCGCCAGCCCCCTCCCAACCACTATATATAGGACTGCCCCCCCTCCTCCTCGTGATCGTTGTCGTACTCGTGATCGTTGTCCTGCTCGAGCAAGCGGACTCAGGAGCTGGCGGACAGTCAGGTGGGCACGACAACCACGACGATAAGGATCCCGATCACGAGCCGGAGGAGGGGCAGCAAAAGCAGATTAACAACGATCCGCGCTTGTAATGTGTTTCACGTGCAACCATCCCGGCCTTTTCTCACGCGCTCTGCGCCGGTATAATTCCTTTGAACTTGAGCCCACCCCCGCAGGCTCCGCTCCGTCCGGGCCAGAGTTCTTATGTCAAAGGTCATCGCAATCGCCAATCAGAAGGGCGGCGTCGGCAAGACGACCACGGCCATCAACCTCGGCGCCTGTCTCGCCGTCGCCGAGCGGTCCACCCTGGTCGTCGATGCCGACCCCCAGGGCAACGCCACCAGCGGTCTCGGCGTCGATCGTGACGAGCTGGACCGGTCCATCTACGACGCCCTCCTGGAAGGGGTGCCGGCGGACGAGGTCGTTCTCCGCCACCTCCATTTCCCCTTCCTCGATCTCCTCCCCTCCAGCCGCGATCTCCTCGGCGCCGAAGTGGCGATGACCGAGCGGTCGGGGCGCGAGACGCTGCTCCGGGAAGCGATCCACCCGATCCGCGATCGCTACGAGTACATCATGGTCGACTCGCCGCCGTCACTCGGCCTGCTCACCGTCAACACGCTGGCCGCCGCCGACGCGGTGATGATCCCCATCCAGTGCGAGTACTACGCCCTGGAAGGGCTCACCCAGCTTCTCAACACGGTGCGCCTGGTCCAGCGCAGCCTGAACCCGGGACTGCGGATCGAGGGCGTGCTGCTGACGATGTTCGATGAGCGGCTGAACCTCTCCCGCCAGGTCGCCGGAGAGGCCCGAGAGTACTTCGGGCCGAAAGTCTTCCGTACGTCGATCCCACGGAACATCCGGCTGGCCGAAGCACCCGGCTTCGGAAAGCCGATCGTGGAGTACGACGTCATGTCTTCTGGCGCAGCAAGCTATCTTGCGCTGGCAAAGGAACTCATGAGCAGAAACGGGTACGGCCGTGGTCAAAAAACAGCAGAAGCGACTCGGTAAGGGGTTGAGCGCCCTCCTGGGGGACTACCTCCCCGAGGAGGGCGCCGCCGCGGAGACGGAACGCCTACCCGTCGCCGAACTGCGACCGAATCCCTTCCAGCCCCGCCAGGCGATGGACCGGGAAGGGCTGGAGGAGCTGGTCGCGTCGATCAAGGAGAACGGCCTGCTCCAGCCTCTCGTGGTGCGTCAGGCCGACGGCGGCGGCTGGGAGGTCGTGGCCGGCGAGCGGCGGTTCCGTGCGGTGCAGGAGCTGGGGTGGAGCCATGTCCCGGTCGTGCGGCGCGACGTGGACGACCGGACGATGCTGGTGCTGGCGCTCATCGAGAACCTGCAGCGGGAGGACCTGAGTCCTCTGGACGAGGCCCACGCCTATCGCCGGCTGGTCGACGAGTTCGGTCTGACCCAGACCCAGGTGGCCGAGCGCGTGGGCCGCGACCGCTCGACGGTCGCCAATACGATCCGCCTGCTGGGTCTGCCCGAGCCGGTCCGGGAGCTTCTGGCCGACGGCCGGATCTCGGCGGGCCATGCCCGGGCCCTCCTCGGCTTGGAGGACGAGAAGCGGGTGATGCAGCTGGCGAAATCGGCGGCGGAGAAGGGGCTCAGCGTTCGGCAGGTGGAGGATCGGGTTCGACAGGGTCGGACACCGAAGAAGAGCCAGCCGAAAAAGAAGAAGACCGAGCGGCGCTCGGCCGCCTTCGTCACCCGGGCCGAGCAGGCCCTCTCCCGGTCGCTGGGTACGGGCGTGCGGATTCGCCTCGACTCGGCGGAGCGGGGACGGATCGAGATCCCGTTCCGGGATACCGATGACTTCGAACGGATCGTGGAGGCGATCGTCGGCGTTGGCGGCGTAATCTGAGACGGGTTGTTGGAATATGAAGGAAAACGAAGGAGGCTACACCCTCGTCCTCGTTCCCGAGGACACGCAGCGGACCCGGAGCCTGCGGCTCACCCCCCGGCTGTTGCGCATCTCCGGCGCCCTGGCGGCCGTCGGCGGCATCGGGCTGGCGTTGCTCCTCGGCAGCTGGTGGTTCTTCGCCGCCCAGACCGCCCGCATTCCGGCGATGGAGCGGCAGATCGCCGAGCTGGAAGCCGACAACGCCCGGGTCCAGCAGCTGGCCGAGAACCTCCAGCTCCTCGAGTCCGAGTACCTGAAGATCCGGACCATGCTGGGTGCGGATATCCTGGGCGATGGGGCGACCGCGGAGATGATGGCCGCCGAGGATCGGGGGACCGCCGAGGATGGGGAACCGGCCATCGGCCTGTCCCCCGAGATCCCCACCAGCTGGCCCCTGGCCACCGGCGGCTTCGTCACCCAGGTCCTCGAGCAGGCGCAGGACGGCGCGCACCCCGGCATCGACATCGCCGTCGCCCAGGGCTCCTATGTGCGCGCCAGCGGCGCCGGTGTCATCCGCGAGGCCGGATCCGATTCCATCTACGGCCTCTACGTCCTCATCGAGCACGGGAACACTGGCTACAAATCGATGTATGGACACGCTTCGCGGCTGTTCGTGTCGCCTGGAGATCGGGTGCGTCAGAACGAGGTGATCGCCCTCTCCGGCAACACCGGCCGCTCGACCGCCCCGCACCTGCATTTCGAGATCTTGCAGGACGGCAGCCCCATTGACCCCTTCACCCTCGTGCAGCAGAGGACAGGCTCTTGAGGCAGCCCATGATCGGAAAGAGCAAGAAACCCATTGACGAGAAGCGCACTCCTATGGCCAAGCCCGAATCCTCATCCGGCGACGCCGCCATCTCTCTCATCGCCCCGGGAATGAACATCGTCGGCGACTGCGAGACCGACGGCACCGTCCGCGTCGAGGGCAAGATCGAGGGGACGATTCGCGCCGGTAAGTCCGTCGTCGTCGGACGCAGCGGCGAAGTGGTCGGCGACATCTTCACCCAGGACGCCGTCGTCAGCGGACGGGTGAACGGCAACATCAGCGCCGAGAGCCGCCTCGAGCTCCAGTCGACCTGCGACATTCAGGGCGAGCTCCGAAGCCGGCGCGTTCAGCTCGACGAAGGTGCGCGCTTCAACGGCCAGGTCCACATGGACGAGAAGGGCCACACCGTGAAGTCACCCGAGCGGCCCGCTACGCTCTCGAAACCGGAAACCGAGCGGGCCCCGAGCAGCTGAGCCCGCAGGCCTGGCCGCCGGGGCGCCGCCCCTGTGGACGCTGGGCGGGCGGTCGCCCGGGCGCCTCCCGCGTAAGTTCTTGTTATACAGGTACTTGCGGAGTTTTCCACAAACGTTTTCCACCCACGTTCGGCCGCCTGGGGCGCCGGATGTTCCGGGGATGACGGACCGGAAGTCATATCCCTGGCCCGACCAGATCGGAGCCCGTGGGCGACTCGTGACGCCGGACGCGAAACATTTTTGGCCTGGCTGGACTATCATCTCATCCGCCCCTATCGAGCCGTGCCGAAACGGTTGCTGGGGATGAGGAAGGGAGCAGAGAAGATGCAGAAGCGGAGGAAGGGCGTACGCGGCAAGCGTCGCGCGAAGCCCGCTGCCAAAAGTCACGTCGATCGATATCGCCAGGACGGTCCGTTTACCGAGGACGAGCGGCTCTTCAGCCGGAGCATCCAGGAGCCGGAGATGGAGCGGGTGCAGGCGCCGACGACGGAGCGAGCCGCCCGGATTCAGCCGCCGCAGGACACCACGCTTCGGGACCCGTGGCGCGTCTTCCGCATCATGGGCGAGTTCGTGGACGGCTTCGACGCATTGGCCCGGGTGGGACCGGCGGTTTCGGTTTTCGGGTCGGCACGGACGGCCCGGGGTGATGCGGACTACGAGGCGGCGGTCGAGACCTGCCGGCTGCTGGCGGAAGCGGGCTTCGCGGTGATGACGGGGGCGGGCCCGGGGATCATGGAGGCGGGGAACCGGGGAGCGCGGTTGGGCGGAGGCCTATCGATCGGACTGAACATCGAGCTCCCGTTCGAGCAGGACGTGAACCGCTACGTCGACCTGGCGCTGACGTTCCGCTATTTCTTCGTGCGCAAGACGATGTTCGTGCGTTACTCCGAGGGGTTCGTGATCTTCCCCGGCGGCTACGGCACGATGGACGAGCTGTTCGAGGCGCTGACTCTGATTCAGACCGGGAAGGTCCACAATTTCCCGCTGGTCATCTTCAACACGCGCTACCACCGGTCGCTGATCCGCTGGCTGAAAAGCACCATGCTGGACGGCGGCAAGATCGGCGCCGACGACCTCGAGATCATCCACTTCGCCGACGACCCGGAGCAGGCGGCGCGGATCATCATCGACGCCCACCGGAAACGCAACGGCGGCAACGGCCGGCCGACGTCGTAGGTGCGCGGCGGCCGCCCGGCCGCCGCCTTGCCGGCGCCGCGCATCCCCTTCTAGCTTCCCCTCGGTTCCCGAACCGTCCGGCCCTTCAGCGCGAGCAGAGAACCATGTCCGCAGGATCCGAGTCCGGCCGCAGCAGGTTCCTGAGCGGGGCGCCGATCGATCCCGCGCCCATCCGGGGCGACGAGATCGTGGCCGACCTCATCGACAGTGCGTTCCTGGCCTACAACGCCGGTCGCATTCGGGAGGCGGCGCAGCTGTTCGTCCGTAAAGTGCTGGAGCCGGACGTCACCGTCGGCCTCAGCCTGAGCGGCGCCCTGACACCGGCCGGTCTGGGCATGTCGGCCCTGATCCCGCTGGTCGACGCCAACTTCGTCGACTGGATCGTGTGCACGGGCGCCATCCTGTACCACGACACGCATTTCGGGCTCGGCCTCGAGATGCGGCGCGGCCGGGCCAACGTGAGCGACGTCCAGCTACGCGAGGAGGGCGTCGTGCGGATCTATGACATCTTCTTCGACTACGACGTGCTCCTGTCGACGGACGCCTTCTTTCGGCAGATCATCGACGCCGAAGAGTTTCAGCGCCCGATGAGCAGCGCCGAATTTCATCACCTGTGCGGCCGCTACGTGCGCGAGCGGGAAAAGGCTCTGGGGCTGGAGCGCAAGTCGTTGCTCGCCGCTTGCTACGAGGCGGGCGTTCCCGTGTACACCTCGTCACCCGGTGACTCGAGCATCGGGATGAACGTGGCCGCGAAAGCCCTCACCGGCAGCGAGCTCCGCCTCGAACCGGCGCGGGACGTGAACGAAACGGCCGCCCTCGTCCTCGACGCCAAACGGTCCGGGGGCAAGAGCGCCGCTGTGATCGTTGGCGGTGGCAGTCCGAAGAACTTCCTCCTCCAGACCGAGCCGCAGATCCAGGAGGTGCTCGGGATCGAGGAGGAAGGCCACGACTACTTCATCCAGCTCACCGATGCCCGACCCGACACCGGGGGCCTCTCCGGTGCGACCCCTTCCGAGGCGGTGAGCTGGGGTAAGGTCGACCCCCAGGCGCTGCCGGACACGGTGACCTGTTATGTCGACGCCACCGTCGGCCTGCCCTTGCTGGCCGCCTACGCCCTGGCCCGGCACGAGCCGCGGGCCCGCCGCCGTCTCTACGACCGGCGCGACGCGGCCCTCGATCGGCTCCAGGCTGAACATCGCCGCGCCGCTCCGGACCGGCACTAAAACCTGAATATTTGGAGTTTGAACGTGGAACGCTGGACGGTCGAATTGGAAATTGCGCCGTTGGATGTTTTCGATCTCGAATATCCAGATCTCGAGGTGAGCGTTCAACGTTCACGTTCAACCAGGTGACGCGCCCGGCGAACGCCCTGAATCCCGAACTCCCCAATCCCTCAATCCCCGAATCCCCGAATCCCACGATCAACATGAAACTCCCCGGCCCGCTTCATCCGGCCACATTCCTCTCGCGACCCAACCGTTTCCTCACCGAGGTGGAGCTGGACGGTCGGGTCGTCGAGGCGCACCTGCCGGATCCCGGCCGCCTTCGGGAATTGCTCGTGCCCGGGGCTCGGGTCTGGGTCCGCCCGGAAGCGGGCCCGAATCGCAAGACGGGCTTCACCCTGACATTGGTGGAAAAAGACGGCGAGAAGGTCTCGGTGGTGACCACCCTGCCCAACCAGCTGACCGCCGAAGCGCTCGAGGCCGGGCGCATACAGGAACTCGTCGATTGGGAAGTAGCGGCCCGGGAGCATTCCTGGGGTCGGAGCCGCTTCGATTTTCTGCTGGCTCGCGGCGACGAACGGATGTTGCTCGAAGTGAAATCGGTGACGCTGCTGGACCGCCGACGCGCGCTCTTCCCCGATGCCGTCACCGCGCGTGGTGCGCGGCATGTAACCGAGCTGGCCGCCGCCCGGGCGGCCGGCTACGACGCCGCTGTCCTGTTCGTCGTCCAGCGTCGCGACGCCGAATCTGTGACCGCCGCCCGCGCTATCGACCCCGCCTTCGCCGACGCTCTGATCGCCGCCAGGGGATCCGGCGTGCGGATGCTGGGCTATCGCTGCCGGGTGACGCTGGACGAGGCCGCCATCACCGGCCCGATCCCGGTCGCTATCGACTAGGAGTCAGCCCTCAGCCACTCGGCATCGTTCGCCGCCTTCACGATCTGCATTCCGGCGGAGCCGAACTTCTCGAACGCTTCATCCGCCTGCTCGGTGAAGTCCGGTCCGTCGGGAACGACGACCGGCGAGGTGCAGTCCTCCAGCAGGTAGAACTTCTCGGCCAGCGACTCGTCACGCGCGCGGATCTCGTCCAGCAGATCGTAGAATGTCCAGGCCACGCAGTGGCTCTTCGCCTGGCCGGCCACGATCACGCGATCGAATTCGAATAGCTGTTCGATCAACGCCTCGTTCTTCTCGGCCAGCTGCTCGCCGTCCGGACCGGTGAGCACCTCGGGCCCCAGTGCCGAGTAATGCTCCGTCAGCAGGTTGCGCCCCTTGATCTCGTAGCGCGGCTGGGTGAACCGGGCGACGCCGTGGAAGAAGATCGCCTCCTCCACCGCCGAGACCAGCGCGTGCCCGACACCGCCGACCATCGCGTGGTAGGGCCAGACGAGCAGCGGGTATTTCTCTCGCTCGCTCAACGCGCGGACGTAATGAAGCGCGTGTCGCTGCAGGTACGCCAGGTCCCCGTCGGCCGCCGTCGATGCGACCTCCGGGTTCACTCTCCACTTCCCCTCCTCCACGTCCTCCAGCGAGATCACCGTCTGACCCCCCGCCGGGTGCTCCCCCTCCTCGTTCACCCAGAAGATCGGATGGAAGATCTGGACCGCGGTGTGCGTGTCCATCGTGCAGATCACTTTCGTGATCTCACCCAGGTTGCGGTAGATGAATTCGCAGAGCCGGACGCTGTCCTCCACGGCGCCCCGGCCCGATCGGCCTGCCACGAAGAGCTCGAATTCCGGGATGCAAAACGTGTTCTGGCAGTCGACCAGCAGCAGACCCGTCGATCGCTCGTCTCCGGATGCCGCGTCGATGCCATGCTCCGCGGCCCAGGCCGACGCCTCGCCGGCACGGTCCGCGTACGGTACGCGCCAGACCTTGTCGACCTGGTCGCGGTCGAAATGGGATGGGATCGGAAGCTGCTCGGTTTGCACGATGACTCCTTCTCGGTTCCACCGCCGGGGTCCGGCGGCGGTGACAGCCGTTCCAACGAAACGCAACGTTCTGGATCTCTACGACATCGAAGTTATACGGGGGACGGCAAGCGGGGAAACCGGCAACTCCCCCGTTTCGGGGTGGGGCGATTACGGAAGCGCTTTTCCTCCGTCGTCGCTCGATCCTGACAACTCTTTAGAGCAGCGGTGCAGGTATAGATGCGAAGGGGCACCCCGTTTCCTGGGTGCCCCTTCGTGCTTCAGGTCGGTCTTTTCCGCCTCAGCTCTCGCAGCGATAGGCCCGGCGCACGCCCAGGTCGCCCAGCGGGACCGGCGTCCCGTCGCCCAGCCGGTAACACCCGTCGTCGGGGATCTCCGCATCCGGGGAGGGCGGGGAGGGCGGGG
>JABAHS010001112.1_pt1 | contig 34917 bp, 32 predicted proteins | sample 7062111 | NCBI WGS metagenome assembly JABAHS01 (sample SAMN14534600, study PRJNA622989) | marine sediment metagenome | biome: marine biome [ENVO:00000428]; feature: marine pelagic biome [ENVO:01000023]; material: deep marine sediment [ENVO:00002113]; isolation source: pool of 4 deep marine... | reverse complement strand
CGATGCACGCTCCATCGGTGTGAATCTCGGAGCCCCTGGCACCGCGCGTGATGATGAGCGCACTCAGCATCTTCTGCGCTTCGTTTTCCGAAAGTCCGGTGCGCTCCTTTATGAGCTCCCATTCGTAGTCGTTGACGGCGAGCCAGGTCGCCTGATCGATGAAACGGCGCAGGTCTTCGCCGTCGAACATGGGAAGTCCCTGGCTCGGATCGAATAGGAAAGGAATGTCGGCCTCGGCGAACTGGCTGGCGTGCTGAATCATACCGTCCCGCCCATCGGGTGAGACCACGCCGATGCTCACGCCTTCGGCCTCGTTCACGTCGTTCAGGTGCGACATGTTCATGGCACCGGGATGAAATGCGGTGATCTGGTTGTCGTCGAGATCGGTGGTGATGAATGCCTGAGCCGTGAACTCGTTGTCGACCATCGACACGTGGCGGCGGTTGATGTCGCACTTGTCCATCCAGCTGCCGTAGCGGGGGAAGTCCTTGCCGACGGTGGCCATGGGCAGCGGATCGCCGCCGAGCAGCTTGAGATTGTAGGCGATGTTACCGGCGCAGCCTCCGAATTCCTTTCGCATCTCCGGAACCAGGAAAGACACGCTGAGCACGTGCACCTTGTCGGGCAGGATGTGATTCTTGAAGCGATCGTGGAACACCATGATGTTGTCATAGGCAATCGAACCGCAAATCAAAGCTGTCATGGTTGTCGCTCCCTTGTTATCGCTACCACTACCGCGAAGGCGCGCTATAGCGCCGCCTCGTCCCCCCTGCCCGGGGACCGTTCAGCGCGCTCCGAGCGCTTCCGGCCGCGTTCCAGGATCCTGGCGAGAAAACGCCCCGTGTGCGAGCGTGGGTGAAGGGCCACATCCTCCGGCGTACCCGCGACGACAATCTCTCCGCCGCCGTCACCGCCCTCGAGACCCAGGTCCACGATCCAGTCGGCGGTCTTGATGACATCCAGGTTGTGCTCGACAACGACCACCGCGTTGCCGTGATCCCGCAGACGGTGCAGCACGCGCAGCAGCTGCTCGATGTCGTGAAAGTGCAGGCCCGTCGTCGGCTCATCGAGTATGTAGAGCGTGCTTCCCGTGTCGCGCTTGGAAAGCTCGCGGGCGAGTTTGACGCGCTGCGCCTCGCCGCCGGACAGCGTGGTGGCTCGCTGCCCGAGATGAATGTAGGACAGACCCACGTCGATCAGCGTGCGAAGCTTGCGCGACAGCGAAGGCACCGCTCGGAAAAACTCGTGGGCCTCCTCCACGGTCATTTCCAGCACTTCGTGGATGTTCCTGCCCTTGTAGCGGATATCGAGGGTCTCTCGATTGTAGCGCTTGCCCTTGCACAGGTCGCAGGGCACGTAGACGTCGGGAAGAAAGTGCATCTCGACTTTGATGACACCATCGCCGCTGCACGCCTCACAGCGCCCGCCTCGGACGTTGAAGCTGAAACGACCCGGACCATAGCCCCGCGAGCGCGCCTCGTGAGTCCCCGCAAACAGCTCCCTTATCGGCGTGAACAGGCCCGTGTAGGTGGCCGGGTTGGATCGGGGCGTGCGCCCGATTGGACTCTGGTCGATGTCGACCACCTTGTCGAGGTGCTCGAGACCCTCGATGCTGTCGTGAGGCGCGGGATCGGTGCTGGCATCGTTGAGCTCGCGGGCAGCGATACGGTAAAGGGTATCGTTGACAAGCGTCGATTTACCCGATCCGGACACGCCGGTGATGCAGGTCATCAGTCCGAGCGGCAGCTCGAGATCGATGTGCTTGAGGTTGTTGCCGCTCGCGCCACGAAGGCAGAGCACGCGGTTTTCGTCGAAAGGCGTGCGCGCATCCGGAACCGCAATCTGGCGCCGGCCACTGATGTACTGACCCGTCAGCGACGCCGAATTCGACGCCACGTGCTGCGGCGTGCCCTCGGCGACCACGCGCCCGCCATGAGCGCCGGCTCCGGGTCCCATGTCGACGACGTGATCGGCCGCGTGGATCGCCTCCTCGTCGTGCTCGACGACGATCACCGTGTTGCCCATATCGCGCAGGCTGTGCAGCGTATCGAGCAACCGCCGGTTGTCGCGCTGATGCAGGCCGATTGATGGCTCGTCGAGAACATACATCACGCCCACGAGTCCCGCGCCGATCTGGCTCGCGAGCCGAATACGCTGTGCTTCGCCACCGGAGAGGGTATCGGCGGATCGATCGAGCGCGAGGTAATCGAGCCCGACATCGATCAGAAACTGAAGCCGCTGATTGATCTCCTTCAAGATTCTGTCGGCGATTTGTCCGCGGTATCCCGGAAGCGTGAGATGCGTGAGAAATTCCAACGCCTGCCCGACCGGCTTTGCCGTGATTGCGGGCAATGAATGGTCGCCGAGAAAGACATTGCGCGCATATTGATTGAGACGCGTGCCGCCGCAAACATCACACGGCTTGGTTGCGAGATACTTGGCGAGCTCCTCGCGCACGACGCTCGACTCGGTCTCCCTGTAGCGACGCTCCATGTTCGGGATTACGCCTTCGAAGGGATGCTCGCGCACGTATTCGCTGCGCCCGTCGCGCAGGTAGTTAAAACGAATGCACTCCTTGCCGCTGCCGTGCAGGATGACCTGTCGCACACGCTCGGGCAGTTCCCGGAATGGGGTGTCGAGATCGAATTCGTAGTGGCTGGCAAGCGCCGTAATGAGCTGAAAGTAATAGGCGTTACGACGATCCCAGCCGCGGATAGCGCCGCCCGGAAGGCTCAGCTCGTCGTGGTGAACGACCCTGGCGGGATCGAAGAAAGAGCTCACGCCGAGTCCGTCGCAAGCGCCGCAGGCACCGGCGGGATTGTTGAAAGAGAACATGCGCGGCTCCAGCTCGGGGAGGCTGTAGCCGCAAAGCGAGCAGGCAAAGCGCGCCGAGAACAGCAGCTCCTCGTGCGCCGGGTCATCCATCCAAGCGACCCGCGCGCGGCCGTCACCGAGCGCCAGTGCGGTTTCGAAAGACTCGGCGAGACGCAAGGCCTGGTCGCCACGGACCTTGAATCGGTCCACCACCGCCTCGATGGTGTGCTTGCGCCGGCGATCGAGCTCTTCGATCCGGTCGAGCTCGACCACTTCCCCATCGACGCGCGCGCGTACGTAGCCCTGGGATCGCAGGCTGTCGAAGACCTGCGCGTGCTCGCCCTTGCGCCCCTCCACGACCGGTGCGAGCAGCATGAGCCGCGCGCCCTCGGGCAATGCCAGCACCTTGTCGACCATCTGACTGACGGTCTGGGCCTCGAGCGTGACGCCGTGAGTGGCGCAGCGCGGCTCGCCGGCGCGGGCGAACAGCAAGCGCAGATAATCGTAGATCTCGGTGATCGTGCCGACCGTGGAGCGCGGATTGTGAGAGGTAGACTTCTGCTCGATGGAGATTGCCGGCGAAAGGCCCTCGATGTGGTCGACGTCGGGCTTCTCCATCATCGACAGGAACTGCCGCGCATAGGCCGAGAGCGACTCGACGTAGCGCCGCTGGCCTTCGGCGTAGATCGTGTCGAATGCGAGCGATGATTTTCCCGAGCCGGACAGCCCGGTGATGACGATGAGCTTATCCCGCGGCAGATCCAGATCGATGCTCTGCAGATTATGGGTGCGCGCGCCGCGAATACGGATGTATTCCATGCTTTGCCGGGGCCCGTTCCAAGGTCGACCGACGGCCGGCCCGGCGTTCGCCGCGAGCCGACCGGAAATATCAAGAATAGCCCGCCCCGCGACCGTGGATAGTCGATTGGAGGCGGATCGCAAACTGTTTATATTACGCGGCCTGCGTGTCTACGCGCAAAGCAACCCGGTGTCGATGTGAACGCACCCTCTTCGCCGCCAAGCACCGCCATGACCTCCACCGAGCGCCGCGCAAGTGTCGCTCTGGCGGGCATATTCACCCTGCGCATGCTGGGATTATTCATGATTTTTCCGATTTTCAGCCTCGATGCGCACCTCTACGCCGGCAACACGGCTACCCTGACGGGGCTCGCGATCGGCATCTACGGGCTCACCCAGGCCGTTTTCCAGATCCCCTTCGGCAGGCTCTCCGACCGCATCGGTCGCAAGAAGGTCATCGTCGGCGGCCTCGTGATTTTCGCCATCGGCAGCGCCGTGGCGGCCAGCGCCGACAGCATCTGGGGGGTCATCGCCGGCCGCGCCCTGCAGGGATTCGGCGCCATCGCCGCCGCCGTGCTCGCCCTCACCGCCGATCTGACCCGCGAGGAGCAGCGCACCAAGGCGATGGCCATCATCGGCATCAGCATCGGCATGGCATTCGCGCTCGCGATGGTCGCGGGCCCGGCGATCAAGCCGTTGATCGGTCTGCCCGGTCTGTTCTGGCTGACCGGCATCATGGCCCTGCTGGGCATTGCGGTACTGCTTTGCTTCGTGCCCACGCCGGCGCAGATCCGCTTTCACCGTGACACCGAGGCGGTGCCCGCGCAGTTCCGGCAAATTCTCGCCGACACTCAGCTGCTGCGCCTGGATCTCGGCATTCTCATCCTGCATCTGATCATGACGGCGAGCTTCGTGGTGCTGCCGCTGGTGCTGCGCGACCAGGCAGGGTTCGCCGTCGATGCGCACTGGATCGTCTATCTGTCGGTGCTCGTCGCCGCGCTCGTCCTGATGGCGCCCATGGTCATGTACGCCGACCGGCACAACCGCATCAAGCAGGTCTTCCTGATCTCGATCGTCCTCCTTGCCGTATCCCAGGCGGGCCTGTACGGCTTCCACGGCACCTGGTGGCTGGTGGTGCTGTGCATGATCCTTTACTTCACCGGCTTCACGGTGCTCGAGGCGAGCCTGCCTTCGCTGATCTCGCGTCTCGCGCCTTCGGAGCTCAAGGGCACGGCCCTCGGGATCTACTCCACCGCTCAGTATCTGGGCGCCTTTCTGGGCGGCACGGTCGGCGGCTGGCTTTACGGAAACTTCGGCATCGCGTCGGTTTTTGCCGTCTGCGGTGGTCTTTGCGTGATATGGCTCGTCATCTCAGCGAGCATGCGCAATCCGCTCCCGCTCAGTACGCATCTGCTCAATCTCGGCGAGGTGAGCGAGAAGAAAGCGGAGGAATTGACCGCAAGCTTGCTGGCCGTGGCGGGCGTTGCCGACGCCGTGGTGATCGCCGAGGACGGTATCGCCTACCTCAAGGTGGATCGCCGGCGCCTCGACCGGGAGGCCCTGCGTGCATTTTCCGTGACCCGGGCGTAACATCCTTTGCGGAGGCCGCGGCGGTCGCGGTATCCGCAGGGGCGCGCCGATTCGGCGAAAATTCCACCGCCCGAGGCAAACGGACTGCCGCCCGACACGTCGCGAGCCCGGCGGCGAAGAAACGATGACCAGGAGGTCGGAACACCATGGCTAGAGGCGTCAACAAAGTCATTCTCATCGGAAATCTGGGAGCCGATCCCGAAACCCGCTATACCGCCGGCGGCAGCGCGGTCACCAACGTGCGGCTGGCAACCACCGATTCGTGGCGGGACAAGCAGACCGGTGAGCAGCAGGAGCGCACCGAGTGGCACCGCGTGGTGTTCTGGGGACGGCTCGCGGAGATTGCCGCCGAGTACCTGCGCAAGGGTTCTCAGATCTACGTCGAAGGCCGCATTCAAACCCGCAAGTGGCAGGGACAGGACGGCCAGGACCGCTGGACCACCGAGATCGTCGGCAACGAGATGCAAATGCTCGGCAGTCGCGGCGGCGCGCCGGCGTCACCGCCACCTGACTTCGATCAGGGCGAGTCCGGCGGCGGCGAGTCCGGCGGCGCGCGCTCCAAAGCCGCCGAGACCGTCGAAGATTTCGACGACGACATTCCTTTCTAGGATCGGCTGCCCGGGCGCCGTCGTGCCGACGGCAGCCGCCGTCGCGCGGAATGCTCAGCGTGGCGTCTGCACCGGCCCTGCTCCGGCGCCCGCGCGCCCGAGCACCGTGTCCGATCGTTTGCTCAGATCCTGAATGCGCGTGTCGCCGGCGGCATCGGTCTCGCGGTCGCTGAACGCTGACGACGAGAAGTTATCCGCGAGGTACTCGGCGAGCGCATCCTGCTCACTGCCCGGCGGCGAAAAGCGCGCATGGCCCCCCGCAAGGCGCTGCTTCCTCAGATCCAACCGATCCTCGGCGAGGACGTCGAAGCGATAGCCGTCGCCGCCGTCGGCGAGAAAGTCCAGGGTGACGATGCGAATCCGGCGCTCGGGATCGCCGACCACCGCGCCGGCCTCGACCAGCACCTCCTCGACGCTGCCGTCATCGGCAAGGATCGCGGCGCTGCGTATGCGCGTGCCGTCGGTGACGACATGGCCCGCTTCGTCGAGCACGATCGGCGTGCCGTTCGGCGAGTAGCTGAATGCAAGCCCCGCGATCTGCGGAAATTGCCCCGGCGCCGCCCCCGGCGCCGAGGCCGCCACCGCGTGCTCGAGGATCCGCTCGAGCCCGGCGGCGGTCAGCGTGAGCAGTGTGAGCCCGTCGTTGAATCGCAGCGCGTTCTCGATGTCGAGCTGTGAGATCCCGCCCTCGCTCTTGCCCGTCGCCTGGTTGGCCTGCGGCGGCATCAGGCGGCCGTCGCTCGCCACTTCGCCGATCGGAGCGCGCAGGCCGCCGGCGTTTTTCAAACACAGCCGCACCGTCGCATCGAACGCCCGGGCCGCCGCCAGGTTGGCATCCGCGACCAGGTTGCCGAGATTGGTCTCCTCGGTGCGCACGCGCCCGCGTCTGCCCTCGAGAAAGACCGCGCTCTTTCCGAAAACGACGCCGTCCTTGGCCGTGACCACGCGCTTCGCGGCCTCGGTGAGCGCTTTCACCCGCGCCCCCTTGCCGCCCGCGGCAAACGGATCGTTGCCGCCGTAGAGCGCCGCCAGGGTCGCCTCGGTGGCGGCGAACGCACCGCTCACCGTCTCGTCGATACTGGCCGGGACCAGCCTGCCCTCGGCATCGAAGCCGACCACCAGACGGCCCACGTAGCGGTAGCCGCCGCCGGTGCTCACGATCACCGCCGCATCGCCGTCGGCGTTTCTGGTCTCGAACGGATAGTGACCGGCCGCTGCGTCGCCCGGATGCAGGGCATCCCCGGAGTCCGCGAGCAGCGTGTCAGAGCCGCCTGCGATGATGACGTCGACGCCCCTCAGTCTGCCGATGAGCGCCTTGTCGAGATGGAGCTGCTGCAGGTGCGAGACAACGATGATCTTGTCGACCTCCATGGCCGCGAGCGCATCGATGACGGGCTGAAGCTGCGCCGCGAGCGCATCCATGTCGTTGCTTTTCGCACCCCTGACCCGCGTCCCCGTGGGCGACGAAATCGATTCGAGCAGCGGCGTGGTGGCGCCGACCACGCCGATCGGCTCGCCCCCTTGCATGACGATCGTCGCACGGGCGAGCTTCGGCCGCGCGCTCTCGCCCGCGAGCGACTGCGCCGGACCGGTCGCGAACGCCGTACTCACGAGAATCTCGTGGGTGAACAGATCCGCGAGCGCGGCGTCGCCCGAGACATCGAGATTTGCGCCGAGGTAGGGGAACTGCGCGCCGACCCAGCGGTCGTCGGCGAGACCCGCGCCGCGGAAGTCCTTGTCGATGATGCGGGCGAAAGCGTCCGAGCCGAGATCGAACTCGTGATTGCCAATCGCCGAGGCGTCGAAGCCGATGATATTCATCAGCGTAATGTCCAATCGCCCGGGGCCTTCGCGCAGGCCCGCATAGGCCTCTGCGGCGGGCTGCGACGGCAGGCCGAAGAGCGCGTTGTAGGCGGCGTTGAACAGCCCGTCGTCGCGAAAGGTCTTGCGGTCGCCCGCAGCCGAGAGGAACGGACCAGGGAGGTAATTGTCGCCCGCCGAAAGCACGACCGTGTTGGTGGAGCGATCCTCGAGCGCGTCCACGATAGCGGCAAACTTCGGCGCGTCGTCGATGGCGTGCACGCCCCCCTCCAGGTCCGAGGCATGCAGGATCTGCAGCGTGAAGACGACGGCTTCGAGCATGCGTTGCTCCCGGCGTGAGTGTGGCGAATTCCTATCGGTGCGAGAAGCCCGCCACGCCCCGGCGACGCAAAAAAAAGCCGAGGCGGGGGACGCCTCGGCGTTTAATTACCACCAAAGGAGGGTTTGGAGGAGTAACACCATCAAGTGCATGATGTTGCAATGCAAGATAGGCAAGATGGTGCACTGCGTCAAGGATCGGCCGGCAAGAAAATACGATTGGCGGCATAAGCTCCGCTTGGGATCGGCGCCGCCTCAACGGCGGCCCGCGGCCGCGATTGCCCGCCACAGCTTCTCGGGGGTGAGGGGCATGTCCACGTGGCGCACCCCGTACTCCTCGAGCGCGTGCATGACCGCGCCGACGACCGCCGGCAGCGCGCCGCAGCAGCCGGCCTCCCCGGCACCCTTCACGCCCAGCGGGTTCTCCGCGCTCGGCGCGCCCTCGAAGAACTCGATGCGGAAATCCGGCACGTCGTCGGCCCGCGGCAGGGCGTAATCCATGAGCGAGCCCGAGAGCAGCTGGCCGCTGCCCTGCTCGTAGACGATCTTCTCGAGCAACGCCTGACCGATCCCCTGGGCGCTGCCGCCCATGACCTGTCCGGCACAGGTGAGCGGATTCACGATGGTGCCGAAGTCGTCGACGATGCTGTAGCCGACCAGGGCGGCGCGCCCGGTCTCCGGGTCCACCTCGACCTCGGCAACGTGGCAGCCGTTCGGGTAGGTGATGCCGCTGCGCTCGTAGTCCTGGCCGTCGTCGAGACTGTCGATGCCCTCGGGTCGACGCGCCGGGTCGAACGAGGCGCGTATCACCTCCTGCATGTCGACCGCGTGATCGGTGCCTGCGACCCGAAAACGGCCGGCGTCGAGCTCGACGTCCACACTCGCCGCTTCGAGCAGGTGCGCCGCGAGCGTGCGCGCCTTCTCGAGGACCCGGTCGCTCACCCGCACCACCGCCGAACCGCCCATCTCCAGGCCGCGGGATCCGCCGTGGCCGCCGCCGATGGGCGTCGCGTCGGTATCCGCCTGCACGAAATCGATGCTTTCGATGGGCAATCCCAGGCGCGCGGCGACGATCTGCGGGAACACGGTCTCGTGGCCCATGCCGGTCGAGTGGCTGCCCACCGCCAGGGTCACGCGGCCGTCCGGGGAGAAGCTGAGCGAGGCGTGCTCCTTGGGTCCTCCGCCGCTGCACTCGAGATAGTTGCAGATACCGATGCCGCGCCGAAGTCCCCGGGTGCGCGCTTCGCGCGCCCGCGCCTCGAAGCCGTCCCAGTCGGCGAGCGCGAGCGTGCGATCCAGCACCGTCTCGAAATCTCCGCAATCGATGCGCGCGCCGGCGCCGGTGGTGTAAGGCAGCTCCTCGACGCTCAGCAGGTTGCGCCGTCGCAGCGCCACACGGTCCATGCCGAGCTCGGTCGCGGCCAGATCGATGACGCGTTCGATGTGATAGGTGGCTTCCGGCCTTCCGGCGCCGCGATAGGGATCGGTCGGCGCGGTGTTGGTGAAAGCCGCGCGGGCGCGAAAGTGCAGCGCCGGAATGCGGTACGGTCCGCCCTGGGTGCGCGCGCTGCCCGCGGTGCAGGTAAAGGGGCCGACCGACAGCAGATACGGTCCGACGCTGCCGACGGAATCCACGCGCAGGGCGAGAAAGTCGCCGTCGGCACTGAGGGCGAGCGTCACGTGGCTCTGCTGGTCGCGGCCGTGAGCATCGCCGAGAAAACCCTCGCTGCGGTCGTTGATCCACTTGACGGGCCGACCCACGCGGCGGGCGGCCCACAGCACCAGGGCATGCTCCGGATACAGAGGATTCTTCGCGCCGAATCCGCCGCCGACGTCCAGCGCCAGTGAGCGCAGCTTTTCCGTCGGGATGTGCAGCACCTGCTCGGCAAGCTGATTGCGGTTGGCGTGCACGTTCTGGCTGGCGACGATGAGCTCGTAGCGATCCGACTCGGCATCGAAACGGGCGATGGCGCCACGGGTCTCGATCGGCGCCGCCGTCACCCGTTGGTTGTCGAGGTCCATGGACACCACGTGGGCGGCCGCGGCAATCGCCGCATCCACCGCGCCCGCGTCACCGACCTCGAAGTGCACGCACAGATTGCCCGGCACGTCGTCCCACACCAGCGGTGCACCCGGGGCAAGCGCTTCGCCGGCACTCACCACCGCGGCCAGCGGCTCGTAGTCGACCTCGATGAGCTCGAGCGCGTCGCGGGCAACGGCGGGTGATTCGGCGATGACCATCGCCACCGCGTCGCCGACGAAGCGTGCCCTGTCGGCGACCAGTCCATGGCGCTCGGGCGTCGGCACGGGCGAGTCGTCGCTGTTCTTTGCCGCCGTGCGCGTCGGTATGCCTCCGAGCCCGTCGGCGACCCAGTCGGCGCCGCTGAGCACGGCGAGCACACCCGCCAGCTGCGCCGCCGACTCGGTATCGATGGATCCGATTCGCGCATGCGCGTGGGGCGATCGAAGTATGGCCAGGTGCGCCATGTCGGGCATCGACACGTCGTCGACAAATCGGCCACGGCCGGTAAGGAAACGCCGATCTTCCTTGCGTCTCAAGGGCTGTCCGACGCCGTAGCGTTGCACGGGAATATCACTCATGGCTGCACTCGCTGCTCGTAGAGAATTCGGTAATGGGGCTCGCACGCCTTCGCGAGCGGCTCGAGCGCCGCTGGAAGCGTGTGTGCCTTGGATACGTAAGGCGCGAATCCGGTCGATGCCCGCACGGAATGGTACCAGTAATCGCCCCACACGCCGTCACTGCTGCGCGCCCCCGCCGGCCAGGACAGCATGCGCTCGGTGAATGGCACGTGCAACGCCGCGCACAGCGCCTCCAGCATGGCGCGCGGGTTCTCGAGCACGTCCCTGGCATCGACGACCACAGGCGTCGTGCCGGTGATGCGGCGCGCATGCTCGAACAGATCGGCCTGTTGCAGAACACCGACGTCCGTCAGCTGCACATCCGGCCTGGTGCGTGCGTACGAGGCGATGACCTCGCGCGGGTCACGAATGAGAAAGCAGTTGCTCATCTGCGCGAGCCAGCTCCGATCGACCTCCTCGAGCATGTGATGGGTCATGTGCTTCTGAAACCAGATCGGCTTGTCGCCGGGCACCGGACCGGTGATGGCCGCTACCACGCGCCGCCAGTCGGTCTCGCCCGCGGCGATGACGTGCTCGGCTCCCGGGTGAGCGATACCGGTACGCTGCAGATAGTAGGCGTAGAGGGGCTCGTCCCATACCGCCGTGTCGCCGCGATTCTCCCAGGCGCGCATCATGGCGGTCGAGATATTGCGTGGCCCGGACCACATGGCGATGCGCACGATGCGGCTCACGCGTTCGCGCACTCGGCGTCAATCAAATCCCGATAGTGCTCCTGGAGCCGTAACGTCATTGGGCCGCGGGCACCGCTGCCGATGCGCCGCCCATCCACCTCGATGGCGGGCACGACACCCGCGAAGGTTCCCGTGACGAACGCCTCGTCCGCGGAGTACACGTCGAAGAGACTGAAATCGCGTTCGAACACGGGAATCGCGTGCCGGCGGCAGAGATCGATGACGTTGGCGCGCGTGATGCCGGCGAGACAGTATCTGCCGGACGATGTCCACACTTCGTTGCCGCACACGATGAAAAAGTGCGTCGAATTGCAGGTCGCGACCATTCCGTGCGGATCGAGCATCAGCGCCTCGTCGGCACCGGCCTTGGTAGCCTGAATGCAGGCGAGAATACAGTTGAGCTTGGAGTGACTGTTGATGCGCGGGTCCTGCACGTCCGGCGGGCCGCGACGCACGTGCACGGTGGCGAGTCGCACGCCCCGCTCAATGACGGCGGGACTCGGCTGCTTGTGCTCGGCGATGATCACGATCGTGGCGCCACCCACGGTCACGCGCGGATCCTGGTAGGGCGTCGATTTCAGGCCTCGGGTGACCATTAGTCGTATGTGCACGTGATCGCGCATGCCGTTGGCTTCGACCGTTGTGTAAAGCGCCCGGGTGAGCGGCTCGCGCTCGAGACCGATATCGAAGTCGAGCGCTCGCGCCCCGGCGTAGAGGCGATCGAGGTGCGCATCGAGAAACAGAATTCTGCCGCGGTGCAGGCGCAGCCCCTCCCAGACGCCGTCACCGAGCACGAAACCGCTGTCGAAGACCGAGATGGACGCTTCGGCCCGTGGCACCAGGGTGCCGTTGACGTAAATCAGAATCTCGGCATTACGCGGGTCGTCGAGATATTCATGAGTGCCGGTGGTCATACCGCCGTCAATTCCGTTGNNCCCGGGGGAGAGTCCGGCCGGGCCGGCGCCGGGGGGCGTCGGCGGTGTTGGCTATACTGAGCGATGTGCACATCCATCCTGACTTCCAGACGCGGCGAAACGCCGCGCTTGCCGGCTGAGCCGATGCGCGACGAGCTGCGGGCACGCATCGCGTATGTGGCGGCACGATTGATCGTCGAGCACGATGCAAAGGAGATTCACGACCACACGCGAACCACGGACGTCCACATCGAGGGCCTCGTCAGCCAGAGCGCTATCGACGTATTCGACTTCAGCTCCGGCTGCCGTCTCGCCGGCGAGCAGAGCGACGAGGGTTACAGCCTGTTCGATTACGATGCCAACCAGTACGTCGATCTGAATCTCGACGGCGAAGACTTCGAGGGATTCGACTACGCCACCGGCACCCGGTACACGGGCGAGGTGCGCGATCGGAGCGTGCGGATCTTCGACTACGGCGAGTCCACCGACTTCGAATACAGCCTCAAGAGCCCCAACTGACCGCCGGCGCCGGGGCGCGGGCGTCAGGCGCGCGCGGGCATGCCGAGGCGCGTGGCGATGAGCACCACGCCGAAGATCGTGAAACCACCAAAGGCCACCAGCGTCCAACCCGGAATCGTCAGGCCCAGGAAAACCCACTGCACCTCGGCGCATTCTCCGGATCCACGGAACACGAGACTCAAAGCCTCGGTGAGCGGGAAGGCGTCGAGCAGGTACTCGAGTCCGGGACCGCACTCCGGCACCTGATCGGCAGGCAGGTTCTGCAGCCACACGTGTCGGCCGGCGACCACCATGCCGAGGATCCCGAGCACGACGACGAGCGACCCGTAGATCCGCCGGGCGACGATCCCGGGGTCGTGGAGGGCCGCCACCAGCGCCACCGCCCCGACGGCCATCACCAACGCGCGCTGAATGATGCAGAGCGGGCACGGATCCAGCCCGAGCGCGTGCTGCATGGTCAACGCGGCCACCATCAGCGCCACGCAGACCAGGAACGCGGCAATGAAAAGCGAGCGTTGACGCAGCAGGTCTTTGAGATTCATGAGCTTTCGCGATTCGGCCAGCGACGGGCATCCGTCCGAGGAAAGTAAAGGCGATGGCGACGTGGATGCGCAAGACGGCGCGCGATGCTGCACCGCGCGCAGCGCCAATTCGCAACGCCACCGCCACGCCGCCGTTTCGCGCCGTCGCCCGAGAGCCGCGTCCCCGCCCCTGGCCGCACCGCCGGCATCGTCTAGAAATTCTCGACCCAGGGACGCAGCTCCATTTCCCACGTCCAGGCGCTGCGGTGCTGGCGGTGCACGTGCAAATAGGATCGCGCGATGGCGTCGGGATGCAGCATCGCATCGCCGCCGTCGTCCGCCTCGCCGAGCCTGCGGATACCGCCGTCGATGACGAAGTGGGCGACGTGGATGTTCCGCGGCGCGAGCTCCCGCGCCATGCTTTGAACCAGTCCGCGAAGCGCGAACTTACCCATGGCGAAGGCCGCCGATCGGGGGTAACCCTTGACGCTCGCCGACGCGCCGGTAAACAGGATGCTGCCGCCGCCTGCCGCGAGCATCCGCCGCGCCGCCGCCTGGCCGACGAGAAAGCCGCCGAAGGCTGTAATCATCAGCGACTTTCTCACCTCCTCCGGATCGGCCTCGACGAGCGGCCCGGGCACGCGGCGGCTGGGGTTGAACACCACCAGGCTCGGGCCGCCCTCGACGGCGTCCACGTCGGCGAACAGCGCCTCGACCTGCCCGGCCTCGCTCGCGTCGCAGGCCACCGCGCGCGCGCCGGTCTCGGCCGCGAGCGGCGCGAGCTTGTCCACATTGCGCGCGGCCAGCACCACGCGCGCGCCTTCAGCGGCCAGGAGCCTGGCGAGTGCGGCGCTCAAGCCCTGCCCCACACCGACGATGACCGCTACCTCGGAATTGCCCACGACGCGACCTCCGCATCCGTTTCTCTCGCGCCCAGTCTACACATTACCGGGGTGGGGGAAATGTGTAGACTGGGCCCACCGCGGGGACTTCGCACCATGACCAACCTGGAAACTCTCGTCGAAGCGATACACGACGGCGCCAGCGTTGCGCTCGCGCCCGATTATTCCGGCTGCGCCATGGCCGCGGTGCGCGCCCTCGTCCGCCGGGGTGCGCGCGACCTTCGCCTGATCGCGGTGCCCCAGGCGGGCTTCCAGGCGGACATGCTGATCGGCGCGGGCTGCGTCGGCAGCGTCGAGGCCGCTGCCATCACGCTCGGCGAATACGGCTTCGCGCCGCGCTTCACCGACGCCGTCAAGAACGGGCGCATCACGCTGCGCGACTCCACCTGTCCCGCGATCCATGCCGGGCTGCAGGCGGCGGAGAAAGGCGTTCCGTTCATGCCGCTGCGCGGCATTCTCGGATCCGACCTCCTGACCCACCGCGACGACTGGAAGGTCATCGAGAACCCTTTCTCGCCGGATGACGCCATCGTCGCGCTCCCGGCCATTCGTCCCGACGTCGCGCTTTTTCACGCCGCCAGCGCCGATCGGCACGGCAACGTGTGGATCGGTGTGCGCCGCGAGCTGATGCTCATGGCCCACGCGGCACACCGCACCCTCGTCACCGTGGAGACGGTCGTCGACGACGACCTGCTCGCCGACGAGGCGCGTGCCGCCGGCACCATTCCGGCGCTCTACGTGAGCGCCATCGCCGAAGTGCGCGAAGGCGCGTGGCCCATCGGGCTCGCCGGCCGTTACCCGGCCGACGCCGCGCATCTCGCCGAGTACGCGCGCCTCGCGCGCACCGCCGCCGGCTTCGAGCGTTACCTCGACGAGCACGTGCGCGGGCGGGCCTCGGCCGCTTGAAGGCGCGATGTCGTATCGAATCGAAGAGCTGCTCATCACCACCCTTGCGCCGATGCTCGAAGGTCTCGAGCACGTCGCGGTGGGAGCGGCCTCGCCGATTCCCGGAGCCGCGGCGCTGCTCGCGCGCCACCGCGGCGGCGGGCGGCCGCGCGTGTCGATGCTCGCGAGCCGGCGTCACGCGAGCTTCACCGACGGCGCACGCGAGCTGTTCGATTGCGCCGCCCAGGGCCGGATCGACGCCTTCTTCCTCGGCGGCGGTCAGATCGACGGCTCGGCCAACATCAACCTCGTCGGCATCGATGGTTATCCGGCGAGTCGCGTGCGATTTCCGGGCTCATTCGGCTCCGCATTCATGTACTTCGTCGTTCCCCGCGTGATTCTGTTCAGCCTCGAGCACAGCCGCCGCGTGATGGTGCCGCGAGTGGATTTCGTGAGCGCGCCGGGAACCAGCCCGTCAAACGTCTACCGCCCCGGCGGTCCGTATGCGCTCGTGACCAGCCGCTGCGTGTTTCGCTTCGACCGGGACCGCGGCCGATTTGCGCTCGCGAGCGTGCACCCCGGCCAGACGCTCGAGGACATTCGCGAGCAGACCGGCTTCGACTTCGACGTGCCCGCGCGCATCGAGCAAACGCCCGCGCCCGGCGCGCAGGATCTGGTGCTCATCAGGGGGCCGGTCGGCAAAGACATCAGTGAGACCTATCCGGACTTCGCGAGGCGAGTGCTCGAGCTCGACGCAGCGACGGCGTGAGGAGAAGTGCCGGCTAGATGCGCCGCGTCGACAGCCGGCCGCAGCGCCGGCACTCGACCTTCTCGATGCGATTGCCCTCCCCGAAGCCGAAACGCACTTCGAGAACACGAAAATCGTGAACCCCGACGAAACAAAGGAAGCGCCCGATCGGGGCGGGCAGACGCCTGGTGAGGTGATTGTGTTCGTCGTTCATCGGGCAGCCCCGGCGGCTGCCCGGCGTTCGGGAAGCCGCGCACAACAGCGTCTCGACCCGGGTACCGTATCACAGGTCTGCATCACCGCGCAGGGCGGACGCGGCCACCGGCGACCCGGCCTGTGACCGAAGCCGCGACATCCCCCACCCTGCGTGCGCCGACGCAGTCGCTGCGCGTTCACCTGCGACGCACGTTCGCCCTCGCCGTACCTGTGATGCTCGGGCGCATGGGTCTGCTGATCATGGTGGCGGTGGATACCGCCATGACGGGCCACCAGGGACCCAACGAGCTCGCCTACTACGGTCTGGCCATGGCGCCGCAGATACCCATGCTGCTGGTCGGCATCGGCTTGCTGCTCGGCACGGTGGTTCTCACCGCCCAGGCCGACGGTGCCGGCGACACCCGCGTATGCGGCGGCGTCTGGCGCGTCGCGCTGAGGCACGCGGCCGTGCTCGGCCTGGTGTTCGTCGTCCTGTGTCTTGCCGGTGAGCGCTTTCTGCTGCTGACGGGCCAGTCACCGGAGCTGGCCCGGGGAGGCGGCGCGGTGCTGGTGATTATGGGCTGGGGTCTTCCGGGCATGCTGATGTTCTCCGCCAGCACCTTCTTTCTCGAAGGCATCAGCCGGCCGCTGCCGGGCATGTTCATCATGCTGGTCGCCAACATTCTCAATGCGATCTTGAACTGGATATTCATCGGCGGGCACCTGGGCGCGCCCGCCATGGGAGCAGAGGGCGCAGCGCTTGCCACGACCATCGTGCGCTGGTTCATGTTCGCAGCCATCGCCGGCTTCATCGCGACGCGACTGGATCGGGAAAAGTACGGGTTGCGATTCGCGCCGCTCGGCGAAGGCGGCATCGGTAAGCGCCTGCGACGCATCGGCTACCCCATGGGGCTCGCCCACGGTCTCGAGTCCTCGGCGTTCTCGGCGCTCACGCTGTTCGCGGGGCTGCTCGGGCCGGTCCAGGTTTCGGGCTATCTGGTGGCGATGAATCTGGTGGCCACCGTGTTCATGGGTGCGGTTGGATTTGCCACCGCGGCGAGCGTGCGCGTCGGCAACGCGGTGGGGCGCCGCGACGTCCACGGTGCCCGCATTGCCGGATGGATAGCCGTGGCGGCGACCTGCGTGGTCATGCTCGTGCTAGCCATCGTATTCCGCGCGTTTCCCGAGTTCCTGAGCGCGATCCACGCGAGCGATACGCGCATCACCGCGGTCGCCGTGCCAACGCTGCTGGTGGCCGCCTTCGCCCTGGTGCCCGACGGCACGCAGGCGGTTCTCATGGGCGCCTTGCGGGGCATCGCCGACGTCTGGCCGGCGACGGCACTTTACCTGATCAGCTTCTGGCTCGTGATGGTGCCCTGCGGCTACTACCTCGGCATCGCGCAGGGTGGCGGTGCACCGGCCCTCATGCTGGCGATCTTCATCGGCACCGTGCTGGCAACGCTGCTCCTCGCCTGGCGTTTCCACCGCGTCTCACGCGGCACGATCGCGAGAGCCTGAGCCGCGCGCACTCAGTGCCCGTCGAGGGCGCGCGCGATGGCGTCGAGCCGCGGGCAGCGGATGCCGAGCGCGCGCAGATGCGCCATGGTGTTGGTGAAATACTCGACGTTGTCGCCGCTGCGCCCGCGCGCCTCGCGGATGGTCGTGGCCGCTGCGCCGGGCGCGAGCGCGCCCGCGTACTGCGGGTGACGACGATCGACAATGAAGGCGAGCGCCGGTGCGACGCCTTCGCCGTCGATGCGGATGCGCGCCACCACGGGCACATACACGTGGGTGACCAGCTCGCGCGCGTAGAGATACTTCACGGCGGCATCGCGATCCGAGCGGGCGACCCGGTGCGCGATGCCAACACAGGAGCCGCCTCGATCGAGGCCGAGCACGAGACCGGGGTGCGCCTGCGTGCCGCGATGCACCCACGACCACACGCACAGGTCCCGGTGATAGCCGTGAATGTGCGCGCGCTTTGCGCTCAGGTGCGGGAAGCCGGGAGCCCACATCAAGGAGCCGTAACCGAATACCCACATGTCGCCAAGGGGCAGACTCGCAAGGGGATCGCGCGCGCCCGCGCGCTCCGCCGGCGAAGCGGGTGATGGCGGGCTGTCCATCGTCTTGCGCGTCATGGCCGGCGCAATAATAGCGAAAGCGCGCACGCAACACCCGGCGAGGGCGCCCCGAAGCGAGCGCGGCGCGGTTGCCAAGCTCGAACGACTGTGCGACTTTGACCGCGGCAACGCGGAGGTACCGACATGCTGCTACAGCTCGCCACCTGGCAGGAGGTGGATGCCTATCTCGAGCGCTCCCGGGGCGTCATCATTCCCATCGGCTCTACCGAGCAGCACGGGCCACTCGGGCTGGTCGGCACCGACGCCATCTGCCCCGAGGTGATTGCCCGCGGTGTCGCGGAGCGTATCGATGCGCTGGTCGCGCCGACCCTCAGTCTCGGCATGGCGCAGCACCACCTCGGCTTCTCCGGCTCCATCAGTCTGCGTCCGAGCACGTTGATGGCGGTCGTCAGAGACGTCGTCCAGTCGCTCGCGCGTCACGGTTTCGAGCGCTGCTATTTCCTCAACGGGCACGGCGGAAACATTGCCACCTTGAGCGCGGCATTCTCGGAGATCTACGCGGACTCGAGCTATACCCGCGACGGCGGCAATCGTGCCGGCGTGCGCTGCAAGCTCAGCAACTGGTACATGGCGCCGGCGCCCGCGGTGAAGAAGCTCACGGCTTCTCTGTTCGGAAACGCGGAGGGCAGCCACGCGACGCCATCGGAGATCTCGCTCACCTATTTCGCCTACCCCGATGCCGTCAAATCGGCACCGCAGAGCCCGCGCATCGCACCGAGCGGGCCGATATACGACGCGGACGACTATCGGCGGCGCTTCCCTGACGGCCGCATCGGCGCCGACTCCTCTCTTGCCAGCATCGAAGCCGGCGAGAAGCTCTACGAGGCCGCGGTGAGCGACATTGCCAGGGACTACCAGGAATTCGTCGACGCCTGAGCGGTGAACGCCGTGCCGTCGCGGCGCCAGCAAGCATGCCCATCACTCTGACAACCGCCTCGGTACGAAGCATCCTCACGCGCAGCTCCGGCTACCTGAAGAGCGTCTGCTCGCATTCGCTGCAGCCCTATCGCGGCTGCTCGTTCGGCAACAGCCTGTGCGGTGTCGGCTGTTATGCGCGGCACAATCGCTTCGTCACGCGCGGTGCACAGTGGGGTCGCTTTCTGGAAGTGCGCGAGAACGCTGCCAGCGTCTACCTCGCGCAGCGCGATCGCGAGCGACGCTGGGCGCGCGAGCACCGGGGAGGGTTCAGCGTGTTCATGTCGAGCGCCACCGATCCGTTCGTGCCCCACGAGCGACGCTTCGGGGTCACCCGGGGCGTTCTGAAAGCGATGATCGAGAAGCCGCCCGACGCCCTGATCATCCAGACCCACACGCATCTGGCGGAACACCATCTGGACCTCTTTCGGCCACTGGCTCGCTGCTGCCGGCTGCGCGTGCACATCTCCATCGAAAGCGATCGCGACCGTTTACCCGGCCTGCCGCCGCCGGCGAGCCCCGTGCGCCGCCGTCTCGAGGCGGCGGCACGTCTGCGCGAGGCCGGCATTCCGGTGGTCATCACCGTCGCGCCGCTGCTGCCGATCGGGGATCCCGAGGCCTTTTTCGACACCATCGCCGCCTGCGCGGATGCCGTCGTCATCGACCACTTCATCGGTGGCGACGGCTCGCCAGCGGGCTCGCGCACCCTGCGAACGGCGCTGCCGGCGGCCATGGCGGCCGTGGATGCGCGCTCTGTGGACCTCGCCTACCGCGACGCCATGGTGGCGAAAGCCAGGCAGCGGATGCCGGGACGCGTGGGCGTCGGCGTCGACGGATTCGCGGGCCGGCTCGTGCCGTAGGCCCGGCCCGCTTTGCCGGACGGCGCGCGGGCCCGAGTGCTGCCCCGCCGCCGGATTGTTGATATTCTTTAGCTCTTTGATGAATTCACGGGGGTCGCGACGATGCAACCACGCCTGTCGGTAATCGTGGCGTTGGTTTTGAGCACCCTGTTGCCGCCCGCAAGCCAGGCCTCGAATATGCGATTCCTGGAATTCTCGCCGAGCGCCTTTTTCACGGAGAAGGACTGGGCGCTCCTGCGCTCGGCCGCGAGAGACCTTCTCGACAATCAGAAAGACGGGGCGAGCGTCACCTGGAAAAATGACGAAACCGGGTACAACGGCAAGCTCACGGTGCTCACGACTTACGCCGACTTCGGCACCACCTGCCGGCGGGTGAGGATATTCAGCGATGCGCTCGAGGTGAGCGCCACCCGGCTGGTCAATATGTGCAAAAACAAGGAAGGCGAGTGGAAAATTCTCAACTGATATCTGCCATGGGGCGTCCGGCGGCAATGNNTTCGACTTCGATCCCAACGCAGACTTCAAAGGCCTCAAGACGTATGCGTGGCTCGAACAGCCGCAAAAGCCCACGGGCGATCCGCGCATCGACGGCAACACGATTCTGCAGAATCGCATACATGCGGCGGTGGACGCCGAGCTGGCCGCGCGTGGATTCCGCAAGGTCTCGAGCAATCCGGATTTCCTGGTTGCCTACCACGTCTCCCTCGACAAGCGCCGCAGCGTCCAGACATTGAATAACTATTACGGTTACGGCCCCGGGTGGGGCTATGGTTACGGCGCCGCCTATCGGCCCGGCTATTGGGCGGGTGCACCCGAGACCTACGTGTACGAGTACGAGGAAGGCACCCTTATCGTCGATATCGTGGATCCGCGGAACAAGGAGCTCATGTGGCGCGGCTCGGCACAGGATGAGGTGCACTTCACATCCACTCCCGAGAAGGAAGAGACGCAGCTCAAGGAAGCCGTGCAGCGAATGCTCGAGAATTTCCCTCCCGGTTGATTTCGGTGCCGGCCCCGTACCGCCGCGAATGAGCTATCTCGACAGAATACGCACCGCCAACAACCACGATCTGCGTAACTTCCTCCCCTTCTCCGTAGGGGGTATCCGGGTCGGCTGTGTCAAACACGCGTTCGCCGAAATGCTTACGCGCTGGCCGGATGTTTTCCGTGTCGAAGATGAGGGCGTCACGCTTGCTGCCAGCCTCAACGCTGGCGCAGTGCCGGCAGACGAGCGCACGCGTGCCGTCGCCGAGGTGCTGGCGGTGATGCGCGATGAAGGCCATATCGACGGCTGGCGCGACGAGCTTTATCCGGTCAATCGCCGCTGGTCCGAGCCCGCCCTGCTGCTCATCGAGCGGGCCGCCGTTCCGTGGCTCGGTGTACGCGGCTACGGCGTGCACATGAACGGCTACGTTCGCACGGCCAACGGCCTGAAAATGTGGGTTGCGAAGCGCTCGCTCAACAAGCCCACCGGGCCGGGCAAACTCGACCAGATCGTCGCGGGCGGCCAGCCGGCGGGCATAGGACTGCGGGAAAACCTGATCAAGGAGTGCCAGGAGGAGGCAGCGATCCCAGCGCACATCTCCCGCCAGGCCCGCGCCGTCGGCGCCATCAGCTACACGCTCGAAACCGAGGTCGGATTCCGGCCCGATCTGATATTCAACTTCGACCTGGAACTACCGGATTCCTTCTCACCGGCCAACACCGACGGGGAGGTTGAAGAATTCTATCTATGGCCCATCGAGCGGGTCATGGAGACCGTGCGCGATAGCGACGCATTCAAGTTCAACTGCGCACTGGTCGTGCTCGATTTTCTGNNTGCGTGCGAGAGCCGAACAGCCGCCCGGCTGGTGACTCGTCGCGCAAGCGTTCGTCAATCGAAGGTGGTTGGCACCAGGTCTGACATGTCGTCGAGGCCCCATGCCTCCATTTCTTCGGGAACTTCTAACTCCGGCAGCTCGGACTGCTTCTCGTGGAGCTCTTCGCCCTCGTCTTGCTTCTTCTTTGCGTCCATTCCGACCTCCTTTGTTGCACCCCATCTGGGTGACAGTCGATCTCGGTGTAGGACTCATTCCCCGGGCTGCGACACCCGGGTTGGCGGCTCCGAAGCCGAGCCACCCTGCATTTATAAGGGAATATATAGCCTAAATTCCAGAAAATCGGCATACAAAACGTGTGAGTCAGGTCACATTGAAAGCCACATTCTGGACGTTTTCCGTAGCGCATTTCGACCCTTTGAAAGGGCGCTGATTTCTCACCGGCTGCTCGGCGACGCTCAGCCCGCGACACAGAGTGTGATTCGGTTCGCATACGGTCCTGCAACGGCAGCAGTAAGTGCATGAGAATTATCAAGAAACATGGGGGCGGGCCGATACAGACTTAGGTATTCCGGATACCCGACCCGCCGGACGCCCGCGCTTGGCGTGCCGGACGGCTCAACCGATTCTGCGCCGTGTCCCGTCATCCGGCCGGGGCCTGGGCAGACCGAGCTCATCGCTACCGTCAGTGGGCAAACCATGAAACAGAACAAAGTCGTCAACATGGCCGAACACGATGCCATTCGTCAGCATCGGCGCAAGCGGGACTCGCGCGCCATCCTCGACGAGTGCCAGAAGATGACCGTGGACCGCCTCGTGCGTGCTTTCCCCACCATGATGGACAAAGTCGACGATGCCCTTTTCGACCGCGTCAACCAGTCCGAGAACGCCGCCGATCACAGCGTCTACTTCGACACGATGCGCGAGATGCGGCTCAAGCGCGATGACATAAGCCAGGCGTTCAAAAAGCGCTTTGCTGAGCTGTCCGAGGAGGCCGTAAAGCGCGTAAGGGGCGCGGGCACCGAAGACGGTGCGCCGAGCGGCGCCGGAGAAGCCTCCGAGCTCCAGCTGGAGATGCTCGACGAGTCAGCGCTCGAGGAGTCGCTGGCGGTGACCAATATGGTCTCGAAGATCCGCGGCGTCTGTCACGAGGAGCTGTTTCCGCTGGAAAAGCGCATGGGTGTGGTCCTGGGCCAGATGGACCTCGCAGAGGACAACAACCCCCTCGGACCGCAAATCATCTGTCAGGCTTTTCACGACGCCTGCGGCGTCGTGCAGACGAGCGTCGAGGTCAAGCTGATCATTCTCAAGCTCTTCGATATCCACGTCGTCGGAGAGACTCACGAGCTCTACGAAGCCATCAACGACCTTCTCGTCGAGAGGGGCGTGCTGCCGAACATCAAACGCGGAGTCGTCAAGCGCGCCGGCGCAAAGCGCGGTCAAGCCAAAAGTGGCGGGACCGACGACAATGACGCCGAGGCGGCTCAGGGTCAGCACGTCGAGTCTGATGACGATGCCGCCTCCGCGGGTCTGATGAACGCGCTGCAGCAGATGATCAATGCCAGCGCCGCCGCCGGTGGCACCGTCAGCGAAACGCAGGCCAGGGCCCGGCAAACGGAGGTGCTCGGCAACCTGACAGCGCTTCAGCACGGTAACGCGCCCGCCGGGGGCGGTGGCGCACCGATGATCGACCCGGCGCTCGTCGGGGCCGGAAATACCAATGTGCTGCGTGAGCTCAAAGCCGCCAACGTCACCGAGGGAATGGGTCAGGTCGACGTCGTCATGTTCGATGTCGTCTCGATGATGTTCGACTTCATTCTGGACGACGACAACGTGCCCGATCCGATGAAGGCGCTCATCGGTCGGCTTCAGATCCCGATGCTCAAGGTGGCACTGATCGACAAGGCGTTTTTCTCGAAGAAGTCACACCCTGCGCGAAAGCTCTTGAACACGCTCTCTGAAGCGGCGCTCGGCTGGAACGAAACGCACGATGACGGCGCCGCCTACTACAACAAAGTCGAGAGCTTCGTGCGCAAGGTTCTGGAGGAATTCGAAGAAAGCATCGAGGTATTCGGTGTCGTTCACGAGCAGCTGGAGGCTTTTCTCGCCGATCAAAAGGAGGTCGCAGAGGAATCGAGCAAGACCTCGGCCGACGCCCTCGAGAATCGCGAACGCCTCGACCAGGCGCGGCATCGTGCCCACGAAGTGATCACCAGGAGCTTTCACGGAAAGCCGGTTCCGGACGTGGTGCAGAAATTTTTCCACAACCGCTGGAAAGAGCTGCTGGTGTTCTGTCACTTCGACGAGGGCGAAGACAGCCAGGGCTGGCGCGATGCCGTGGAGACCATGCAGCAAATCGTATGGAGTCTCACACCGATCAAGTCACCCGAGGATCGCAAGAAGCTCGTAGGGCTCTTGCCGAAGCTGCTCAATCGGGTAAAGGACGGCATGAGTAAGATTTCCCTGCCAGCGGAAGAGCGCAAGCAGTTTCTGGCGGCCCTCGCGGGCCACCATCTGGCCGCGGTGCGTGCCGACGGCGGTGAAGGCGAAGCGGCTGCCCCCATACCGGAAGCGATGCCAGCCCCGGCCGAAGACGCTGGAAAGGACATCGAGAAAGTCCTCATGACGGCGGTCGAGCGGGCCAACGCGGTCATTCATCGCGCCGCGGAATCCAAGCCGGAGTGCGCGGGCATGGGCACGACGCTGGTCGCGGCACGTTTTCACGACAACCGCGTCACGGTTGCCCACGTCGGGGATTCACGCCTCTACAGGCTCAAGAACGGCGAGCTGCAACAGGTGACATTGGATCATTCACTGATGCAGGACCTCATCAACCGCGGGTTTTACACGCCCGAGGAAGCCAAGAAAAACGTCAAGAGCAACGTCATCACGCGCGCGGTGGGCGTCGAGGAATCGGTCCTGCCGGACGTGCAGGAAGTCGAAGCCGAGCCGGGCGACATCTTTCTGCTCTGCTCGGACGGGCTGACCGACATGGTCGAGGACAACGACATCCAGACCAGCCTGCAGACGAATTCAAATGACTTGCCGACGGCCAGTGAGAGCCTGGTGGAGATGGCCAACCGCAACGGCGGCAAGGACAACATATCTGTCATCCTCGCGCGCGTCAGGCAACCCTTCCCGGCAGGCGACTCCGCCGTGGAGGTGAAGGATCTCGACGAGAAGATCGAGATCATCGGAAAGACCGACGTCGGCCGAAGGCGCTCCCACAACGAAGACGGTATCGCCATCGACAACGGCGCCGGAATCGCCATGGTGGCTGACGGTATGGGCGGCTGTAACGCGGGTGAGGTCGCGAGCGCGATGGCGGTGCAGATCATCATGCGAGCGCTTCGCGAGGAGCTCGAAAGCGCCGCGGGCGCAGCCGGCGCCGAAGGCGAGGACGAGCTCGACTGGCTGTCTGGTGCAGAAGAGGTGGACCTGGACGACATGGAGGGCGAGCAGACCACCGAGACCGTGCAACAGGAATTCCTCGACTTCATCGACGAGTTGCAGATTGGAAGCTGGCTCGAGTTCTCCAATGCGGACGGCTCGAAGACTCGTGGCCGCCTCGCCTGGACCAGTGCCGACAACGCCCGATTCCTGTTCACCGATCTGGCTGGTGCCAAGGTCGTCGATGCCACGCGTCACGCCCTGGCGCTGGAGATGCAGCGCAGCAACATCAAGATCATCGAGGGCGAGCCGTTGCTCGAGCGTGCAATGACGACGGTGACCGAGCAGCTCGAATCGGGAAAGCTGGGGGACACGTTGCATTGAGCGCCGGCGGCGCTCGATGCGTTCCCTTCTGATCGTGTCCTGGCATTGCGTCGTGACGCAGCTCCGCACCCTCCTGGCCCCAGGGCCCTGCCGTTTCCACCCTTCCCTTCGCGGGCAGACAGGCCTCCCTCGCCGAGGGCAGCCCCTCGCGTCGGGGTGCTATTTTCATAATGTGTGAGCGTCGTTCGAGGCCGTCCGCTGTCATGATCTCTCTATCCCGATCGCTGACGGTTCAACGCAGCTCGAGGGGCGCGAGCGCCCGCATGATCGCCCTCGCCGGGGCGTTGCTGCTGCACGCGAACCTGGCGTCGGCCGAGGTCGGCACGCTCGCCGAGGGGGTAGCGGCCTATCGCGCCGGGGATTACCCGCGGGCCTTCGAGGTGCTCGACGATCTGGCGCTCGACGGCCATCCCAGAGCTTTGGCGATGGCCGGGCGGATGCACGAGACGGGTCGGGGCACACCCAGGGATCTGGATCAGGCGCTGCGCTATTACCGCGAAGGCGCGCAGCGGGGTGACCCGCAAGCGCAGACGAGCCTTGGCCGGCTCTACCTCAGCGGCAACGGTGTTCCCCGTGACGAGCAGGAAGCGCTTCGCTGGCTGCGCCGTGCCGCCGAGCAGGGACACGGCGCCGCCGTCTATGCCATGGCGAGCGCGCATCTCGATGGCTCGGGTGTAGCCAGAGACGTTCAACGCGGCATGTCGCTTCTGGAGGTCGCGGCCGATCACGGAGACGTCGATGCGCGCAGGCGCATGTCGAATATCTATTTCGCGAACGGCGAAGCGACCGCGCGGGCGCGGGCGCTCGCCTGGTTCGAACGGGCCGCAGCGGCCGGCGATGCCAACGCGCAGGCTCAGCTCGGCTACATCCATGAGACGGGAAACGGTCTCGCCCGCGACCCGGCCCGCTCGCACCACTGGTACGTGAAAGCTGCGCGTCAGGGGCACACCGACGCTCAGGCCGTGGTCGGCTACCAGTTCCATACCGGCCATGGCACCGGCCAGGACTACGCCGAGGCGCGCCGCTGGTACCTGGCGGCCGCCGCCAGAGGCCACCTGCTCGCGCAGACCAATCTCGGTGTCTTGTACGATCAAGCGCTCGGGGTCACTCGCGACGCGGACAAGGCGCGCGAGTGGTATTCACGGGCGGCCAACAGCGGTTTCGCGCCGGCCCAGAACAATCTCGCCCGCCTGCTGCTGTCGGAAGCGACGCACGCGGACGACAAGGCCGCTGCCATCGGCTGGTTCCGGGCGGCCGCCGAGCAGGGATTGCCGGAGGCTCAGACGAGCCTTGGTTACATCTACCAGACCGGTGACGGCGTGGAGGCGAATCCCGACCGGGCCGCCCTGTGGTATCGGCGGGCGGCCCTCAACGGCGACGCACAGGCTCAGGCCAATCTCGGCTACCTCTACCAGGAAGGCATCGGCGTCGAGCGCGATCTGGACGAAGCCCGCGATCTTTATCAACGCGCCGCGACGCAGGGCTCCGCCCACGCGCAACGCAACCTGGCGGATCTCTATCGATACGGGGTCGGCGTCGAGAAAGACCACGACAAAGCGCTGCGCTGGTACCGCAGCGCGGCGCGACAGGGGGACCCGGAAGCCGCTGCCGCCGTGCGGGCGCTCGAATCCAGCATCGAGTAGGCGCCCGCCAACGGCCGAGCGAGAACCACGCGGGTGCCCAACGCGCGTTGAGTTCCGGGCCGGATCTCGCCACAATCGACGCGCAGGCGCCGCGTGTCGCACCCATGACATCCACTCCCGATCTCATCGCCACTTTCGCCCCACTCATTCTCGGCGCGCTGGTCGTTCTGATCGCGCTGCTCGCCTGGCTGCTTTGGCGGCAAAGGACCCTGGTCGGCCAGGTGACCGAGGATCGCATCCGTGCGCGAACCCTTGACGAGGAGCAGCAGAGGCTCGAGGAAAATCGCGATCGCGCGTTCGAGGAGCGACTGCGCAATCTCGACAAGGGCTTGAGCGAAGGTCAGGCGAATACGCGCGCGCTGCTCGAACGGCGTCTCGGTGAAGCCCAGACCCATCAGGTAGAGACCGGCGGAAAGCTTCGAACGGACCTGGTCGAGCGTTTCGACGCCCTGCAAAAATCCGTTGGTGACAATCTCGGGGACGGCCGCACGCAGATGGTGCGCGCTATCGCCGAGCTTCGCGAGCAGATCGTGACGGCGCTCTCGAGTCATCAAACGCGCTTCGAGCAGCGCCAGGGTGACGCGATAAAGGCGCTGCAGGATACGCTGCAAAGCGGCATGCAGGTTACCCAGAAGCAGGTCACGGACGCACTGGCGAGAAGCTCCGAGGAGGTCGGAAAGCGCGTCGAGACCCTGACCAGAAACACCGACGACCGGCTGAAAGAAATCAGCGGACAGGTGGACAAGCGGCTCACCGAGGGTTTCGAGAAAACCACCGCCACGTTCGCCGACGTGGTCAAGCGTCTCGCACTCATCGACGAAGCGCAGAAAAAAATTACCGAGCTTTCTCAGGATGTGGTCAGCCTGCAGGAAATCCTCTCCGACAAACGCTCCCGGGGTGCCTTCGGCGAGGTGCAGCTCAATTCACTGATCCGCAACATCCTCCCGGAATCGCATTTCGCGCTTCAATACAAGCTTTCGAACGAAAAAGTCGTCGACTGCATGCTGTTTCTGCCGCAGCCGACCGGCAATGTGGCGATCGACGCGAAGTTTCCGCTGGAATCGTTTCAGCGCATGATGGACCTCAAATTGAGCGAGACGGAGCGCAAATCCGCCGAGCGCCAGTTCAAGGCCGATATCCGCAAGCACATCCAGGATATCGCGCAGAAGTACATCATCCGTGGCGAAACGGCCGAAGGCGCGGTCATGTTCATTCCGGCAGAGGCCGTGTTCGCAGAGATCCAGGCACACCACATGGATCTCGTTCAGGAGTCGCATCAGCAACGCGTATGGATGGTCTCCCCCACCACCTTCATGGCGATTCTCAACACCGCGAGAGCGGTGATCAAGGACGAGGCGACCCGCGAGCAGGTGCACATCATCCAGGCGCATCTCGGCGAGCTCGCCAAGGACTTCGGTCGCTTCCAGGCGCGAATGGACAAGCTGTCAACGCACATCAATCAGGCGAAGGATGACGTCGACAAGGTGCACGTGTCGGCGACCAAGATAACCAGGCGTTTCGAGAAGATCGAAAGCGTCGACCTCGAGCACATACAACCCCGCGCCATCGAGCACGACAAGGAAGCCGGCGACTAGTCTCCGCGCGGATTGAAATCGAACTCGTCCGACATGCTCTTGTAGAGCCGCTTCGCGGACTCGCTGTCCGCGGGCGGCGTCATGATCTGCAGGGTGACGTACTGATCGCCCGCGTTCGAGCCGCCGAGCCCTTTACCCTTGAGACGCAGCTTGCGCCCGGTCTGGGAGCCGGCCGGGATCTTCAGGTCGACGCTGCGCCCGAGCGTGGGCACCTTGACCGTCGCGCCGAGGGCGGCCTCCCAGGGGGTGACGGGGAGATTCATGTGCACGTCCCTGCCGGTGGCGCGGAAAACCGGATGCGGAGCGAACTCGACACCGAGATACAGATCGCCGGCGCGCCCACGTGCGCCGGCCTGCCCCTGGCCGGCGAGACGAATCTGCTGACCTTCCTGCACCCCGGCCGGAATTTTCACCTTGAGCGTTCTCGCGCGGGCACGCCTGGTGTCGCTCTTTACGCTGAGGGAACGTTCCCCGCCGCGAAAGGCCTCTTCGAGCGTGATGACGATCTTCGCGTGCTCGTCGCCGCCGCGAGCGGCTGATTGGCGGAACTGATCGCCGAAAGGACCACCGCCAGGGGCGCCCTCGCCAAACAATCCGTTGAGGAAATCGCCGAAATCGAACTTCTCACCGGAGAAGCCGCCGCTGAAATTGAATGCGCTCTCCCAGCCGGGAGGCGGTGAGAACTCGTCACCGGCATGATAGCCGCGGCCGAGATTGTCGTAGGTGGCCCGCTTGTCCTTGTCGCGCAGCACGTCATAGGCTTCACCAACATCCTTGAAACGCTCCTCGGCGTCCGGCTCCTTGCTGACATCCGGGTGATACTTGCGCGCGAGCCTCTTGTAGGCGCGTTTGATCTCCTCGGGGCTCGCGTCGCGCCCGACGCCGAGCACGTCGTAGTAGTCCTTGTATTTCATGCGCGACGCGAAGATTCACGAGCGAGCCTCAAGCGGGGCCGAGGCCCCGCTTGCGACCGCTGCCGACGATCGTGAATCAGCTGACCGCGATTCGTCGCGGCTGCACTTTCTCGTGCTTCGGAATGACGACCTCGAGGACGCCGTCCTTGCCCGTGGCCGTAACGCCTTCGGCGTTGGCGGAATCGGGGAGGCTGAAGCGACGGTAGAAGGTGCCGTAGCTGCGCTCGATGCGCTTGTAGCCGTTGGTGTCCTCCTGCGCCTCGTGCCGGCGCTCGCCCTTGATGGTGAGCACGCCGTCCTCCATGGTCACATCGATGTCCGAGGGAGCGACGCCGGGGATGTCGGCCTTGAGCACGAAACGATCGTTCTCTTCCTTGATGTCCACGGCCGGTGTCCAGTTGCTGGTGAAAATGCTGGACCGATCAACCTCGCCGCCGTTGCCCAACCGGCTCTCGCCGAAAAGCTGGTTGACATCGTCCTGAAACCGCCTGAGCAGGCTCCATGGCTCGTAACGCACAACGTTCATGACTCTACCTCCAGAATTCGGGTTGTTGGCTTTGCGCGTGTCCGTTAGATATGGGCGCCGGGGACGATTTCAAGGGCCGATTCGGCGCTCTTGCGCCGGTCGCGGTAGGCTTGGATCCCGGCTTCTCGTATACTTTTAGTTCGGCCGCGCGCGCTCGCAAACGCGCCTCCCGTGCTTCACATGGCCAAGAAACACACCTACCGAATCGTCTTCCACAACCAGGGCAAGCTCTACGAGCTCTATGCCCGCAGCGTGGGACACGGCGAGATGTACGGCTTCGTCGAGGTGGGCGACATCATCTTCGGCGAGCGTACCGAGATGATCGTCGATCCCTCGGAAGAACGGCTCAAATCCGAGTTCGCCGGGGTCAAGCGCACCTTCGTGCCGATACACGCGGTCGTTCGAATCGACGAGGTGGACAAGGAGGGCACCAACAAGATCCACGCGGTCGGTGAGGATGGCAGCAACGTCGCTCCCTTCCCGGTGCCCATGTACACGCCCGGGGGCGACAAGGGCGGCTCCTAGTCGGCCGCCCCGCTCGGGCGAAGCTACGGCTGTTCCGAGAGGCGCCGCCTCAGGCGCTCGTCGTAGTGCGCATCCAGATGCAGCGGCCGCTCGCCGCTGCGCGCGGCGAGGCGCATGCGCAGCAGGGCAAGCCGTCCGCTCGCCAGGCGACGCTCCTCGGCGTCCAGGGCCTGCCCGAGCAGCGTCTGGACGTCGGCGATCTCCCGGCGCAGCGCGAGCTCCTCGGGCAGGTAGCCGGCATTCTTGAGCAGCCGGTAGGCGAGACGCATGTCCTCGGGCACCAGGATGTCGTCGCCGAGGGCAAGCGGCTGCCCGCGCCCGGGCAGATCATCGAACGCCCCCGCCTGCATGGCCGCGCGAATGCGCTCTTCGACCAGATCCGTGAGGAATCCCACTCGCCGGCCTACCAGCGATTGAAGGGCGTGACCGCCAGACTGCTGTTGTAGTAGCGCACGTCGTCGGTGACCTCCTCTCCCGCCCACGGCGGCAGGCTCACCGGCGCGGCCTCGTCATCGAGCTCGATCTCTGCCACCACGAGACCGGCGTTGTCACCCTCGAACACGTCCACCTCCCATTCCTGGCTCTGGTGGCGCACCCGATAGCGGATCTTCTCGATGATCGGTTGCCGGCAAAGCTCGCGCAGCATGGTGCGGGCATCCTCGACCGGCACCGGGTACTCGAGCTCGAGCCGGGATGCCCCGGCGGTCCGGCTCTTGATGTTCAGGTGCGCCCGGTCGCCGCCCACGCGCACGCGCACCGAGCAGTGCTCGGTGTTGGCGAGATAGCCCTGCTCGTATCGAACCTGGTGATGCACGTGCTCGCGCCACGAGTCATCTCTGACCAGGTACTTGCGCTCGATTTCCGTCGCCATGACCGCGGCCGCACGCCTGGCACATTTCCCGACACCCGTTTAGTGTACACAATGCCCGGGCCAGCATAACCGGCCGGGCGCCGAGTCGTGCGAAACATGCTGAAACTCCTCCTCATGGGCGCGGCCATCTACGCGATGCTGTGCCTCGCGATCTTCCTGTTCCAGCCGCGGCTGGTGTACTTTCCCATGAAGGCCATGGCCGCGACACCGGCCGCCATCGGCCTCAGATACGAGGACGTGATCCTCGAGACGGCGGCCGGCACCACCGTTCACGGCTGGTATCTGCCCGGGCGCGAGAACGCGCGCACGCTTCTGTTTCTGCACGGCAACGCCGGCAACATCTCCCACCGCCTGGACTCGCTGCACCTTTTCCACCAGCTGGGCCTGAATGTCCTGATCATCGATTACAGCGGCTTCGGGCGAAGCGGCGGCAAGCCCGGTGAGCAGCAGACCTACGAGGACGCCCGGCTCGCCTGGCGCTACCTCACCGATACCCGCGGAGTCGCGCCCGCGCGCATCGTCATATTCGGCCGCTCGCTCGGCGGCGGCGTCGCCACCTGGCTTGCAAGCCGGGAAACCCCCGGGGGGCTGATTCTCGAGTCCTCGTTCACCTCCGTGCCGGCCCTGGCGCGAAAGTACTACCCGATATTCCCGATGCGCTGGCTGGCACGCATCCGCTACGACAACGCGTCGCGCCTGCCCCAGGTGCGCTGCCCGGTTCTCATCGCCCACAGCCGCGACGACGAGATCGTCCCCATCGAGCACGGACGCGCGCTGTTCGCGCTCGCCCGGGATCCCAAGCGCTTTCTCGAGATGCGCGGCGGCCACAACGGCGGATTTCTGGTGAGCGGTGAGAGCTACCGCGCCGGCCTCGCGCGCTTCATCGCCGATCTGGATAGCGGCAGCGCCCCGGCGGCCCGCGACCCGGCCGTTCAGGCGTCGCTGACGCGCTCGCCCATGTGAGCCCATGCCCGTGGCAGCGGTCATCGCGTTCGAAGCCCTGGAGGAATGCGACCTCGACCAATGGCTCGAGGAGCAGAAGGCCCGCGACGCCCGCGGCCGGCCGATACGCTGCGCCCACTGCGGACACGTGGTGAGCACCGCGGACCAGCGCGTCGACCACGCCGGCGCCCACGAGCACCGCTTCGAGAACCCCGCCGGGCTGGTGTTCCGCATCGGTTGCTTTCGCCACGCACCCGGCTGTCGCTGCGTCGGCGAGCCGACCCTGGCATGGACCTGGTTTCCCGGCCACGCCTGGTCGGTGGCCGTGTGCACCCAGTGCGGGATCCATCTGGGATGGGGCTATGGGCCGGGCGCAACCGGAGACGCCTTCTTCGGCCTCATCCTCGATCGCCTGGCCGAGGAGATGTAGAGGCGCGCCGACCCGGCGCACCGAGGCTCACAGGCGGTAGGCGGTCGCTGTCATGAGACGCGCGGTCAGCGTCATGAGCCGCTTGACCGGCTGCGGCAGCTCGGCGGCGCCCGACTCGAGGGCGGTGGTCGCATGCTCGCCCTCGTCCACGCGCATCTGCTCGAGGATGGCCCGACTGCGGCGGTCACCGGCCGGCAGCGAGCCCAGGTGACCGTCCAGATGCCGCATCACCTGACGCTCGGTTTCGACGACGAAGCCGAGACTCCAGCGATCGCCGGCGAGCCCGGCGGCCGCGCCGATGACGAACGAACCGAGATACCAGAGCGGATCGAGGCGGCTCGAGCGCTCGCCCAGCTCCTCGAGGCGCTCGCGACACCAGCGCAGGTGGTCGCCCTCCTCGCGCGCCGCCCGCTGCATGGCCTCGCGCAGGTCTCGGCTGCGCGCGGTCGTCGCCTGACCGTGGTAGAGCGCCTGGGCGGCCACCTCACCCGCGTGATCGACGCGCATGAGTCCGGCCGCGTGACGCCGTTGTGCCGGCGACAGGTGCGCGTCCGGCACGCCGGCGGCGGGATTCTCGCGACCCTCGGCCCGCGGCTCGCCCTGCAGCGCGCGCAGGCCGCGGTCCAGATCGATGATGGCCCGGTCGAGAAAGCTCAGGCGTCGCGTGGATCGCGTGGACATGGCTCTGCACCCGCTTGCAAAGGCCCGATTCTAGCAATGGTCCGGCGTCGAGAGCATGGGCGGTCTGCGGCGCAGGCCCCAATTGACACACCTGGAGCCCACCGCTACGATTCCAGTCTTTTTCACCGACGCGGGATTTGCGGAGCGGCCGATGCCCACATTCAGTGCCAAGAGCGAGACCGTCGAGCGCGAATGGTACCTGGTGGACGCCACCGACATTCCCCTCGGCCGGCTCGCCAGCGAGGTCGCAAAGCGCCTGCGCGGCAAGCACAAGCCCGTCTACACGCCCCACGTGGACACCGGCGACTACATCGTGGTGGTGAACGCGGAGAAGATCGGCATCACCGGCGCCAAGCGCACGGACAAGTTCTATCACCGCCACTCGGGGTATCCCGGTGGCCTGAAGAGCATCTCGCTCGAGAAGCTGCTCGACAAGGCGCCCACCCGCGCCATCGAGTACGCGGTCAAGGGCATGTTGCCCAAGGGGCCCCTCGGTCGTGCGATGTTCAAAAAGCTCAAGGTCTACGCCGGACCCGAGCACCGACACGCCGCCCAGCAGCCCAAGCCCCTGAGCTTCTGAGCGAGGAGCAGACACGCATGGCAGAGCAGGTTTTCTACAGCACGGGTCGCCGCAAGACCTCCACGGCGCGTGTCTACGTGCGCCCCGGCAACGGCAGGATCATGGTCAACCGTCGCCCGCTCGACGAATACTTCGGGCGCGAGACCGCGCGCATGATCGTCCGCCAGCCCCTGGATACGTCCGAGCTGCTCGAGAAGGTCGATATCGACGTGTCGGTCACGGGCGGCGGCAACAGCGGCCAGGCCGGCGCCATCCGCCACGGCATCACGCGCGCGCTCATCCGCTACGACGAGTCCCTGCGCTCACCGCTGCGCAAAGCCGGATTCGTCACCCGCGATGCCCGCGAGGTCGAGCGCAAGAAAGTCGGGCTGCACAAGGCCCGCAAGCGGCCCCAGTACTCGAAGCGATAGCCGCAACCCGCGCGGGCCTTACCGCCCGCGTCCCCGATCCACTGGGGGATCGTCTAGTGGTAGGACTGCGGACTCTGACTCCGCCAGCGGAGGTTCGAATCCTCCTCCCCCAGCCAATTTAAACAGTGACATAGAAACCTGCCGCGCTCTCTCCAGTGGTCTGTGGGACACTCATGGGGCACTGGAGAGCAGCTATCCATCTTCCTACCCTTCCTCCTACTGTCCCACGCCGTTCTCTGCTCATGCTGACCCCCTCCACAACCTGGGTCCACTGACGGGTCAGGAGATTGGTCAAGTTTAGGGCCGCCCACGGCACGCAGCTGGCTGG
>JABAHS010087993.1_pt3 | contig 34923 bp, 26 predicted proteins | sample 7062111 | NCBI WGS metagenome assembly JABAHS01 (sample SAMN14534600, study PRJNA622989) | marine sediment metagenome | biome: marine biome [ENVO:00000428]; feature: marine pelagic biome [ENVO:01000023]; material: deep marine sediment [ENVO:00002113]; isolation source: pool of 4 deep marine... | reverse complement strand
CTTCCCCAAGTTTTCGAATATTTTTTTGGATGATTTCATGCCGCCGGCCCAAATTTTTCAACTCAGACTCAGCAGCCGATTTCTCTTCTATGATCTTTTTAATTTTGTCCTGACGAATTTTCTCCAACAACTCGTTCTCTTCAAACTCTCGGGTAATAGCGCCGATTCGCTCTTCGATATTCTCGAGCTGAGTTTTGATTCGCTCCTCTTCCTGTTTGCTGTTGGTAATTCCCTCGGCTGCTTGCAATCGTTCGTTCTCGATACCCTTGAGCTTTTCTCGTTTGTCATAAACCTTGTTTTCGAGCGCTTTGAGACTGGCATTCTTCTCATGGAAATCATCCTCAGCCAGTTGGATTTTCTCGAATAGCTGCTGCAGGCTTTCCTGGAAGTGGATGATTTGTTCTTTGGTTTTTTCGATTCGAGAATTAATCTCCTCCTTATCTCGCAACAACCTTGTTTTTGTCTCTTCAAGGGCTTTTCGACGCTCGCGGTCAACCAGAATCTCTTCCTCTTTTCGATGAATCTTCGAGGACAGTTCATTCAATTCTTTTTGCTTGGTGCTCAGACTTCGTTCGATTTCCAACAATTTCAGTCTGGCTTTTTCAATTTGGGCTTCCTTTTCATCGTATTTTGCCGTCAGTTCCGCGCGTCTGTTCTGCGTTACCTGCAAGTTTTTGATGAGCGGTTCGAGTTCGAATTTGATTTTCGAAAATACCTGCGTGGCGAGCTTAATTTCCTTCTCTTTGAGAATTTCTTTCAGTTCTTGATAACGTCGAGCTTTTCTTACTTGACGTTGAAGCGAGGACACGTTCTTCCATACTTCACTGATGATATCATCCAAACGCAGAATATCTGCGGCGGTGGCCTCCAACTTCCGAAACGCGGCTCTGCGACGCATCTTGTACTTTGTTACTCCCGCTGCCTCTTCAAAAATCCGACGACGGTCATCCGCTTTGCCATTTAGAATCGACTCTACCATACTGAGTTCGATAATAGAGTAGGCATCCGGTCCCATTCCCGTATCCATGAACAAGTTTTGAATATCCTTCAGTCGGCAGGGAGAATGATTTAAGAGATACTGGCTTTCCAAAGATCGAAACAGACGGCGAGTAATGACGACTTCCGAATACTCAATTGGCAGAACATTCTTGGTATTTTGAATTACCAGAGAAACTTCCGCCATTCCCAAAGGCTTTATGGATTTGGAGCCGTTGAAAATAACATTCTCCATGCGGTCACTTCGAATGATGCCGGCCTTTTGTTCGCCAAGCACCCACCGGATGGCATCAACAATGTTGCTTTTTCCGCAGCCATTGGGCCCCACGATTGCCGTCATGCCGTCGGTGAATTTGAACTTGGTCTTTTTGCCAAACGACTTAAATCCGTGAATCGCCAAACCTTCTAAATACACTTACCAGCCCTCATATTAAAAATACAATATACAGTATGCCAGTTTTACAAAAAGTACCATATAAAGTTAATTTCAATATAGCCGTATATTTTTAAAAAGTCAAGCGCTTTTTTGGTTAATTCTCCCTCTTTTTGGATCCATCCGAGTTTTGGGTTGACTTGAACCCAAACAATCGCTACATTCCCACCTGAAACATCGTCAAATGTGAGAATTAGCTAAAAAAGTTACACTTCCTTATCATCTTCAAAGAGGCGAGAAGAATTGCGGGCAATCATTTTAACATGTTTGCTGTTTCTGGTACCTGGCGTTACCGGACTCGATCTGAAGGCGCAGCAGGTTGCCGACGTAAAGTTCAATCCTGACATTCGTTCTCCGGTGTATAAAAAAGGAGAAGGGCCCGTCGTCTTTATTGACGAAGCTCACAATAATTTTCATACACTGGACGGACGTTACAAACCCTTCGCGGATCTGCTCCAAAAAGACGGCTACCAGGTCAAAGCATTTACGAAGAAATTCACCAAAGATAGGCTGAACAAAAGCAAAATACTTGTTATATCAAATGCCCTCCATGACAAAAATGTCGGGAGGTGGATTCTGCCGAATCCGTCGGCATTTACACAAGACGAAATCGCAGCCGTCACCGAGTGGGTAGAAGAAGGCGGCTCCCTGTTCTTAATCGCTGACCACATGCCCTTTCCCGGGGCAGCAGCCGACTTAGCGGCAGCGTTCGGGTTTGAATTCAACAACGGGTTCGCTTTTGACACCTCCCGTCCGCCGGTGGACATTTTCTCACGCCAAGCCGGAACACTGAGGGTCAATGAGATCACGAATGGCCGAAACCAGACTGAAGGCGTCGATTCGGTCGCAACCTTCATCGGTCAGGCGTTCAAAGTTCCAGAAACGGCAAACCTACTGCTCACCCTGAATTTGAATTTCGTTTCCTTGATGCCAGATACGGCCTGGGTGTTCAACGATGACACCCGCCGCGTTCGAGTCGGTGGCTGGGCCCAGGGCGCCTATTCCGAATTCGGAGACGGACGCGTCGTGGTTTTTGGAGAGGCCGCCATGTTCTCTGCACAAGTGTCCGGAGAGAACAAAAGCCCGATGGGCATGAATCATCCCGCGGCAGTCGATAACCGGAAATTGCTGCTGAATATCATTCACTGGTTAGATGGAGTCCTTGGATAGAAAGCGATGCCGGATTTCTCGAACAAAGTCGTGCTTGTTACCGGGTCCTCCCGAGGAATTGGTCGGGCGACTGCCCTGCGGTTTGCTGAGCGCGGTGCACGGGTTGCGATCCATTATCATCGGAATCGCGATGCGGCAGAACAAACCCTGAAGGCTGCAGGGGAAAATCATCTGCTTGTGCAAGCAGACATGGGGAGCGCGGAATCTGTCCACAAACTTGTGGAACGTGTCCTTGACCAAATGGGAAAACTCGATGTTCTGGTGAATAATGCGGGGGTCCACACGTTGCACCCTATTCCAGACGTCGATTATGAAACATGGCAGGATGAGTGGCAGAAAACCATTTCCGCGAACCTCATCGGGCCGGCCAATCTATCATTTCTGGTTGCCAAGCACATGATGAAGCAAGGTGGCGGCCGCATTGTCAATATCTCATCTCGTGGCGCTTTTCGAGGTGAACCGGAAGCTCTGGCGTACGGTGCCAGCAAAGCCGGCCTGAATTCCATGAGCCAATCCATGGCAAAGGCTTTGGCGCCTCATAACATTTTCGTCTACGTCGTCGCACCGGGATTTGTGGAAACCGACATGGTTTCCGACATTCTTTCCGGTTCGAGAGGCGACGAAATTCGTAAACAAAGTCCACTCGGACGGGTAGCCAAACCGGAGGAGGTCGCCCATACTGTGTTGTTTTTGGCCTCCGAAGGCTCGGAATTTCTAACGGGTTGCATCGTGGACGTCAACGGCGCCTCTTATCTGCGAACCTGATCCGGGGCCTTTCTCGCAATTCATAAGCCGCCCCGCCGGAAGTCCATCCATCTTTTTGACATCTTCATGAGGCACGCTTCTAAAGTAACGTCCAATACATGGGCAAATAATCAAACAAGGCTGAGCGGCTGTCGTAATACCAGCCAATTCCCCCCAAAATGATAACCAGCAAAATTGCAACTAAGAACATTGTCTTGAATATATTCAGAACAAATATCACTTTGATGCTGCGAAACAATCTGACAGCGCTCCAGGTCACAAACAAGATCAACAGCCAAATGGCCGGTACGGTCCAATCGGGCCGGTCAATGATACGATAATATATCGGCACGACAGGTAGAAGCCAGACAAAGTTTGCAGCGACCCAAAACGTCAATGTCATAAATTGACTCACCGGCAACCTTTGACCAAGCATGAACGAGGTGGCCCGCAAAAGAACAACCAACAAAATGAAGAACAAGTACAAGACAATGACACAGGACAAGATGAATAGCAATGGTTCCCAAATTATCTTAGATAGCTGAAGTTTCAGATTGTCGGAGACAAGAATCAGGTTTAGAAACTCGTCAAATACCAGGTTCTCCCGAAATTTGAACATCAGACTCGAAATGACAACAGCGATAACCGAAGAAACCACAAAGCTCAGAAAAACCGTGTGTCCCAGCGGAATCTTCCGGTTCTCTCGAATCTCCGTATAAAAGCCATGAGGAAATTTGAAAATGCGCCGCAGATTTCCCCTCAGCCGGCGGCTTCGGTTAAAGTTGTAGAGAAAGAAGAGGATTAAAGCGATACCATAAATTGGATAGACCACGGGATTTTGACTGTCAGCAATTCTGACGGTTATTTGCGGTGCCTTTTTGTTCGCGAACACTGCTTGGACCAGTTCAAACGCTCTTCTCTTTTCACGCCCCACATTCATCAACCCGTATCGATTGAGATAAGGATTGCGATGCTGCCCGAACAGAATCTTCGGTCGAGCTCCACGCCAATCCGAGAAAGCATGAATTAAAACACCATCAGTCGAGCGCTGAGATCGGATACTCTTAAGAGCCATTTGCAGGGTGTGGGCTTGCAACTCCTCAATCGCTATGCTTCTTGGGATGTTCAGCAACGACTTTGAACCACCCTCATCCATGAGATTAAGCGATGAATTCTCCCCATCGTTTACAATAAGTGGCGCTCCGTAAGAAATCACGGATGGCAGACCTTCCCGATTGACACCAGCTAACTCGCCCAATCCGGAAATTTCCTCTGGCTTCATGTGATGCATTTCCAGAACATGAAAATCCGTGCTCGTTTGCGTAAGTCGGTCAACGAAATTGCGAGCGACCAAATATGTGAGTTGATTGGTCTGTTTCGCAACTTTAGTTCGAATGCTCCGGAGGAATCGCCGTGTTTCGGGCTTTTGAGTCTCTAAATCTCGACCAAGCCCCCATGCCACCAGGGAAGCATGGCGGGCATCCCGTTGTAGCATTTCCTCAAAATAATTGCTAGCAAGTTCAGCAAACTTCGGATCCTGAAATCGACTCTCCGGAACCAAGATCAGAGGCATCTCCTCAAAAACCAGCAAACCCAATTTATCGCATATATCCAATAAAAAAGGATGCGGCGGTGTGCCGACAACTCTGAGACAGTTCGCCCCCAATTCCTTCATTCTCAAAATCTCCTTCTCGATAGTCTTTCGACCTGCCGTCGGGCCTAAGTTAGCAAAGTCCTCATACCAATCGAGCCCTTTTATTTCATAGGGGTGACCATTTAGCTCAAAACGATTTTCCGAAATCTCAAAATTATGAAACCCAATGTTTAAGTTGTTCTGATCCACGATCCGATCGTCCTGGGTCAGACATGCTCTTAGCTCATATAAGACAGGATTCTCCGGAGTCCACAAAGTCACGCTGCTTATGCCGAAATGAACCTCCTGCTGAAAACTTTCTCTGTTTGAACTTAACGGGACGTTGTCCGACTTCGCAATTTGGACTTGACCTGTCGAATCCCATATCTCATAATGAAGGTTGAGTTTATCCTCCGGCTGAGCGGCCCCCTGTTTATTTCGAATGGAAGCATTTACTTTCAATTGACACCTATCCAATTGTGCTTCAAAAATGCGCATTACCTGCAAGTCGACCAAATGGACAGGTGGCGCAGCCATAATAAAGATGTCTCGGAAGATGCCGCCGTAATTGTATCCGAGACCGGAGCGATGTTTCAAAGGCAGGCTGTTCCTCGGAAGGAGGGTATTGTCGACCAAGATCCGAATCTCATTGCGGCCACCAATTTTGAGTTTGTCTCTTTCAATTTCCAAGCTAAAGGACGTATGCCCCCCAAGGTGACCACCAAGAAATTCATCGTTGATGAAAATCGTACAGCGATTGTTAATGCCGTATGCGACCAGGTAGACGGCACGTCCCACAAACGTTGAGTCCAGGTGGAACGTTCGCCGAAACTCGACGATGCCTTCAAAGTCATAAGAGCCGGGCACGATTACCTGAGTCCACGAATCGCCCTCCTCCCTTCTTGTTTGCCAGGCCCCGTTCAAATTGATGATCGTTCTCGATTCTCCATATTGTTTGCGAATGGATTCAGTTAACTCTAATTCCTCTCTTGGGCGTTGAAAGTAACTGTTTGCCCATCCGTCCGCTTGGAGCACCCCTCCAAGGATCATGAAGCAACAAATTGCCGGGATCGTGATCCAAAGCAATTTAAAAGAAACTCCCCGCATTAATCTTTCCTCCTTGGAAAAGCTTGCGATAGACGACCATAAGCAACGTAGAAAAAGGTGGATGGGCGATGAAGCATGATTTTTCTAAAAGCAATCTAACAAAATCTAAGTTAAAATCAAGATTTTGCTATGAAATCAAGAACGACGTTCCGGTTATTCCATCATTCTTTGATGACTGTAAGTGTTTAATTTTTAAACCGATAGTCCATGTGTGCCCATGCTCAAATCCATAGCACAGTCAAGTCTAATTTTTTCTTTACTTTTTTGTCATTTTTTGATATACTGCAGTTTCAAACAACGTAATCCCAAAATAATCATACGATTGTTGCCATGAGATCAGTTACTAAGCCCGTTTTTACCCTGTTGTTTTTATGTTCATTTCTAGGATATCCGTCGAACCTTTTCTCACAAGAAGAACCAGATGAAAAATCCCAAACAGGGCAGGAACTTGCCAGATTCATTGTGCAAGGGCCGGAGGTATTGCAAGACTATGACATTCCGAGGCTGGCCTTGAAAAACGTGCCACTGAGCCTCACAATTGAAGCCATAAATGACGCAGATCACCTCCTGCACGCGTTTTCGGATAGTGTGAACGTAAAAGGTCTCAAAGTAAAAACTGAAAGCAGCGAGATTCGATCATTAGAGTCGATTCGGTTTTCTGAAGGAGCCGTGACAATTCCTGACGTCATTTTTGAGCAAAGCGGACGACAGAGCGTCACGCTGACAGCCGACGGTTTAGTCACTCAGGTGGAAATAAAAGTTTTGCCCGGAATCTTAAGTTTGTTGCCTCCGGTCATTGCCATTACGCTGGCCTTCATTGCTCGCCAGGTCTTGATCTCTTTGTTTTGCGGAATCTGGCTGGGCAGCATTTTCATCTTTGATTACAATCCCATTCTTGGCTTTATGAGAACCATCGACTCATACCTAATCAGGTCGCTGGCGGATGCCGACCATTCTGCGATCCTCATTTTTAGCTTGACATTGGGAGGCATGGTTGGCGTGATCTCAAAGGCGGGTGGAACGCAGGGCATCGTACAAAAACTCTCCGAATTTGCGAAGAACCAAAGAGGCGGACAACTGGCAACCTGGGCCATGGGTATCCTGATCTTTTTCGACGATTACGCCAATTCCCTGATTGTTGGCAACACCATGCGGCCATTTACTGACCGACTGAAAATCTCTCGCGAAAAGCTTTCGTACATTGTGGATTCAACCGCTGCGCCCATCGCCTCTATCGCCCTCGTTTCAACCTGGATTGGCTTTCAAGTGGGGTTGATCGATCAGGTGCTCAAAACCCTAAATTTGTCGGAAAGTGCATATAACCTTTTTTTGCAGTCCATTCCATATGCGACGTACAGCATCCTGGCTTTGATCTTTGTCTTCTTGATTGGCATGAATTTGAGAGACTTCGGCCCGATGCAGAGTGCGGAAATTCGTGCGGACAGTTCTGGCAAGGTGTTGCGCGATGGAGCTCAGCCTATAACCGATAGCAGCGCACTTGACATGATCGCTGACGAAAAGACACCACTGCGGTGGTACAATGCGCTCATTCCCATCACGGTGGTAATTCTCGTTACGCTCTTCGGGCTTTATTTTAGTGGGAAGGCTGCCCTGGGAGAAGCCGCGGAGACGTTGCCGGTGGGGGAGATTTTTGGAGCAGCGAATTCTTTTGAAGTTCTAATGTGGGCAGCTTTTTCCGGTTTGCTGGTAGCCGCTTTTTTAGCCACGAGTCAAAGGATTCTGTCCTTGGACGAAACCATTACTGCTGCGATTAACGGATACAAGTCCATGTTTTTGGCGGCCATGATCTTGATTCTCGCATGGGCCATTGGCGATATTTGTAAAGATCTTCACACAGCAGACTATGTCATCGATTTGACGAGGGGACTTCTTTCACCTCATCTGATCCCGTTTCTAACATTTCTGGTTTCGGCCTTTATTGCTTTCTCCACAGGAACGTCGTGGGCCACCATGGCCATTCTAACGCCAATCGTGGTGCCCATTTCATATCATTTGCCAATTGAGGCAGGGTTATCCGAAACGTTGAGTCACGAAATCTTAATCGGAACTGTGGGGGCCGTTTTGTCGGGATCGGTTTTAGGCGATCACTGCTCACCCATTTCCGACACCACCATTTTGTCTTCCATGGCCTCGGCCGCAGATCACGTGGATCACGTACGCACACAGATGCCTTATGCCATTTCCGTCGGCATCGTTGCTTGTTTGGCGGGATACCTTCCCAATGGGTGGGGGCTCAATACGTACGTGTNNGGAGTCACGGTTGTCGGAATCCCCCATTCAAGTAAGATTGCTTGTAGCGTACGTATCTTTCTGCTGAAAGCTTGATCCTCTCAACCTCATCGGAAGAGAGCGATCTCTTAACGATGGCCGGTACTCCTGCAACCAGAGAGTGGTCCGGGACTTCTTCATTTTCTCGAACCAGAGACCCCGCGGCCACCAAACAGAACTGACCGATATGAGCCCCATCGAGAATGCGCGCCCCCATGCCGATCAGGCAAGAATCTTCAACTCTGCACCCGTGCAGAATCACCCCATGTCCTACGGTCACATTATGGCCAACTGTGAGTGAATACTTGTGATAGGTCACATGAAGCATGGCGCCATCTTGAATATTCGTACGTTCACCGATTCGCATTTGGTTGACATCCCCACGCACGACTGCGTTAAACCAGATACTCGAGTCTCCACCAATTTCCACATCACCGATGACGGTCGCATTCGGCGCCACAAAAACCGAACTCGGAATTTTGGGAGTCGTCTCTTTGTAAGCGTAAATCATGGGCCCTCCATTTGTATGTCACCTGAATTCGGAAACCGATTCTTGCAACTAAATCAAGCCAAAAAGATGTTTCTCGGGTATTTTTCCAACGCGGGTCAATCCAAATTGTTGGCGATCTTGACCGCTCTCACGATCGCCTCTGCTACCACATCCGCTGCAACAGCTCCAATGGCCACGACATTGCCCTGTTTCTCGCCAACGGACATACAAAATACCACATCGCCATCGTAAGGAGTATGGGCCGGTCGAATTGTGCGGCTCAATCCATCTTGTGCCATTTGCGCAACCTTTATGGCTTCCTCCTTGGTCAGGTTTGCATCCGTTGCGACTAATGCCAGGGTCGTGTTTGTGGCAGGTTCAAACGAGCTAAACCGTTCGCTCCTTAAGGATTTGTCAAAATCCAAAAACTTTCCCGTCTCAGGATTTCGTGCTCCGGCAAGTGTGATTCCCGATTTCGGATCAACCACGTTACCGTAGGCATTAACCACGGACAAAGCACCGACACACACGTCTCCAATATAATCAGAGCATGTTCCAAGACCTCCCTTCATGCGATACTGGTGCCCGAAAATCTTGCCAACGGTCGCACCACAGCCGGCTCCCACTCTGCCCTCAAGGGGCCGCTGACTTGATGCATTGAAAGCAGCATCGTAGCCCATTCTTATGTCCGGCCGCACGTTAGGGTCGCCTTCCCGAAGATCAAAAATGACAGCAGCCGGTACAATGGGAATCTTCGCTACGCCAACATCGTAGCCGATTCCTTTCTCCTCCAGGAATTGCTGTACCCCGCCGGAAGCATTCAATCCGAAGGCGCTTCCGCCTGTAAAAAACAGAGCATTAATTTGGGGAACCAGACGAACCGGTTTTAAAGACTCAATCTCGCGCGCGCCGGGTGCCGAACCTCTGATGTCAATGCCACCAACAGCACCCTCTTCGGGAATAATCACCGTACAGCCAGTCTTCGCACGTTCATCATGCGCGTGGCCCACTTGAATCCCCCGAATGTCACAAATCGAATTTTGTGGTGTTTTCATGAATAAGGAGCTACGCGTTCTTGCCGGAGTGCGATTTAAACAGTTGCAACTTTTTCCTGATTGAAGTTTTTTTGGAAGGGACCTCGAGGATAAAACTGCTATCGTTAAAAAAGAACAGATCTCCGAGAACGAGTCCGATGGAGCGACGCAGTGGTTTCCAATTATCTCGATATGCACAGTTATCAATTTTCGTACCCTCTCGACCTTTATAGACCAGACGGACTCGCTGCGGAAACTCCCGGTTTATCATAAAAGGCGAGTGTGTTGTATATATGAGTTGGTTCTTTATGGCCAGGTCTTCCATGACTTTGGTGAGATCTTTTTGTCCTGCTGGATGCAGGTGAATTCCTGGCTCATCAATTAGGAAAAAATATTCGTTGGCTTTTGCTTCAAAGGTTTGCGCAATAAAATTGATATAAAATGACAAATACCATCGAAATCCAAGACTCCGAGATTCAGCTGTATCGTAAACCGTTGTACCATCAGAAATGTCAATGTACAAAACTTTTCCGTTTACATTAAGCTTAATCTCGATTGTGGGTTCTTGTGACCAAACTCGACGAATCTGCTGGGTAATAAGCTTGCCGGCTTCCTCACTGGCACGGCGCCCGCGGGTTGAATCCTCAAAAATGATTTCAAAGTTGTTTTGCAGCCCGCCGATCTTTAGTAGATTTCGTTCGGTTCTACTTGTGACGTCACCGTTCAGAAGTGTGTCCAATTCAACACGGCTTTTTATTAAGGAGATATTATCGAAATACAATATTTTCGGCAAGAACTCGAGGAATCTCTTGATGTTCGAAATGCTGAGTTCTTCATCCTTCACAAAAACATGGTAATTTGTCAAGTCTGGACCGTTTTTGATAACCGAAAATTTCTCTACATCCTTGAAAATTTCTGAAAACGGAATAAGGTTTCTTCTATTCTCACGTGATAGATGGGAAAATTCTAACGTCACTTCGGGGCACCTGCCCTGATAATAATAATCCGAGTATTGGCAAGTCAGACTATTTGTGAAAGGAAAATCCGGTCGAAACGATTCCAAGCCCCGCAGGATGTTGGTTTTACCGCTTTCATTGGCACCAATCATAACGGTAATTTTGGGATCAATTGGAAAACCGAACTCGAAAACCGAACGAAACGCCTTTAAATGTGCACGAGTTATCAACATGTGTCAACCTTCAAAAATAAAATGTCAAGCTTGAAGTGCCAGTATAAATTGAGAAGCGTATTAAGTTCCGTCATCATCTGCATCCCTATCTTTGTAAACCATTAAATGCTCAAAAGCTTAGTACTTTCATCGATTAGAGAAGCGCGATGGATCAGGGTTTGACCCCTATTACAGCACACCCAAATATACTTATTGAAAGAATATCAAGTCAAGGGAAATTTCAGCTTTCTCAATGAGGGATTTCGTGGAGGCGATACAAAAAAAGAAAACCCGGAGACAACAGGCGTCTCCGGGTTCAGGCTAATCAACCTTCAATTTCTTCTTTCTTAGGCTTCTGTTTATTCCGATTCGTCTTTACCTTGGTCTCTTTCCGACCTACTTCAACGAAGTCTAAGTGTTGACCTTTTTTCTTAACCTGAATTTGGCTACCTTCACTGAATTTGGCCTTCAGGATCTCTTCGGCAATGGGATCTTCGATATATTTCTGAATCGTCCTTCTCAGAGGCCGGGCTCCGTAGACCGGATCAAATCCTTTCTCAACAATAAAGTCTTTGGCGCCTTTCGTCAATTCGATTTCAATATCGAGATCCTCCACCTTGTCCAGCATTTCATCGATGACGATATCGACGATTTCAAGCATATGCTCCTTCGAAAGAGAGCGGAACACAACGATTTCATCGATTCGGTTGATGAACTCAGGATTGAACAGGCGTTTGACTTCATCCATGATCTTGTGTCGCATCGTTTCGTAATCGATGTCATCGCTGACCGAAGAAAAGCCGATTCCGGCGCCTTTCTTGATTTCCCGTGCGCCGATATTGGACGTCATGATCAGAATTGTGTTTCTGAAATCAACTCTTCGGCCCAATCCATCGGTCAGTTGTCCATCATCTAAGATCTGCAGCAGGATATTGAACACGTCGGGATGCGCTTTTTCAATCTCATCGAAGAGCACCACCGAATAAGGATGCCGTCTCACTTTCTCGGTTAACTGACCGCCTTCTTCATAACCAACATAGCCTGGAGGCGCACCCGTAAGGCGCGAAACTGCAAATTTTTCCATGTACTCTGACATGTCCAGCCTGACGAGTGAATCCTCATCCTCGAAGAGACACTGCGCCAATTCTTTGGCCAATTGCGTTTTTCCAACTCCGGTCGGACCTAAGAAAACAAAGGAACCAATTGGACGGTCCGGATCCTTTAAGCCAGCGCGAGTTCTTCTGATGGCTTTGCTCAACAGGTGTACGGCATCGTCCTGACCCACAATATGCTTCTTAAGTTCATCCTCCAGCTTCAAGATCTTCTCAGATTCGGATTGTGCCACTTTTTTCACAGGTATGCCGGTCATCATCGAAACCACTTCAGCAATATCATCTTCGGAAACCGTCGCCAAGTACTCTTCTTCTGTATCTTTCCAGCGTCTTTTTGCAGCTTCCAACTTTCGGTTTATCCGTTTCTCCTGGTCGCGGAGAACAGCAGCACGCTCAAATTCTTGCGCCTTTATGACCGATTCTTTTTCCTTCTTGACCTTTTTAATCTCTTCTTCCAGTTCGGTTATCTCTTTCGGAACAACGATATTTGCGAGATGCACTCGGGCACCTGTTTCATCCAAAACATCAATAGCTTTGTCAGGCAAATACCGGTCTGTGATGTAGCGCTCCGAGAATTTGACTGTTGCTTTTATGGCCGCATCATCATATTTGATTTTGTGATGTTTTTCATACCTCTCCTGAAGCCCCTTCAATATTTGCAGGGTCTCGTCCGAAGTCGGTGGGTCAACCATAATCTTTTGGAATCTCCGCTCAAGCGCCCCATCCTTCTCAATATATTGTCGGTACTCATCCAATGTCGTTGCGCCAATACACTGCAACTCACCCCTGGACAAGGCTGGCTTAAACATATTGGATGCATCTAGGGAACCTGACGCTCCGCCAGCGCCAACGATCGTATGCAGCTCATCAATGAAGAGTATCACGTCTCGGGCGCGCTGCAACTCATTCATGATGGCTTTCATTCGTTCCTCAAATTGACCGCGATACTTGGTACCCGCGACAATCGCTCCGAGATCGAGGGTTATGACCCGTTTGTTGTGAAGAATTCGCGGGACCTTTCTTTCACAGATCCTCAGGGCCAAACCTTCTGCGATCGCGGTTTTCCCGACGCCCGGCTCTCCAATAAGCACCGGATTGTTTTTCTTTCTCCGACTCAGAATCTGGGCAACTCTTTGAATTTCTTTGTCTCGACCAATAATGGGGTCGAGCTCATCTTTTCGCGCCAGATCGGTTAAATCCCTGCCAAAATGATCCAGGGCTGGTGTTTTCGATTTTTGGGGGGTCGATTCTCGACTTGTTGGTGCTCCTCGCAAAATATTTTCCAACTCCTCTCTTACGCTGTCATAAGTCACATCATAACTTAACAGAACCTGGGCGGCAACGCCGTCCTTTTCTTTAACTAAGGCCAATAGAAGGTGTTCCGTACCGATGATGTCCGATTTGTATTTTTCAGCCTCAACATAGGCCATCTTCAAAATCTTCTCAGCTCTCTTGGTGAAAGGAATGTTGCCAATCGTCATGGTGTCTCCCGACGACTTTACAGAGTCTTCCACCGACCGCTTAATTTCATCCAGGTCACACCCCAAATTTCGCAAGATTTCAACGGCAATGCCTTCCCCTTCCCTAATTAAGCCTAAGAGCAAGTGCTCGGTACCGATGTAGTCATGGCCTAATCGCAGTGCTTCCTCCCGGGAAAACTGAATGACCATCTGAACTCGGCTCGAAAAATTATTCTTCATGCTTGCTACTCCATTTCTTTTTGCTCTTAAAGTCCATATTTCTCATTATTTAACCAAACTCTATCCCATGTACTTCCAAAAAAGTTTAGATTTTCAAGTACTGTCTGATAAATTTAGCGCGCACCACATCCCGTTCCTGCGAATGCAGTTCTTTCTCAAACAGCTTCTGTAGATGAGCAGGTTGCACTAAAACCATAAGCTGATGTAGAGCCATGCGGCTAAGGTTTTTTAATAAACCCAACTCATAGCCAAGCCGAACATTTGAAATTAAGTTCATTGCCTCTAAAGAACTCATGATCTTGGCCTTCTGCAATAGGCCCACTGCACGGTAAACCGCATCCTCTAATTTTATTCGATCGTTCTTCAGGAGATCGTCACGCGCCTCTCTTTCCAGATCAGTAAGTCTCATGGCAATTCTTGTTATGCGCTCGACAATGTTCTCCTCAGTCCGCCCTAAAGTAAGTTGATTCGAAATCTGAAAGATATTTCCGACGGATTCGCTGCCTTCACCATAAAATCCCCTCACGGCAATCTCTGAAGTCGGCAATTCGTTAATCACCTCATTGACATTCTCCTGCAGTGAAAGCGCCGGCAAATGCACAAAAATGGATACTCGTAAACCCGTACCAATGTTGGTTGGACAGGCGGTTAGATAACCAAATTTGCTTGAGTAACTAAAAACTAAATGCTCCTCTATTTCATCATCAACAGTACTGATGGTCCGCCAGGCGTTCTCAATTCCTAAGCCAGCTTCAATACTTTGCATTCTGAGATGATCCTCCTCGTTCACCATAATGCTTAAGATCTCGTTCGGTCCGACCACCAACATGGCAGGCTTGTCGCTCTCAATCAACTGCGGACTCGCCAGCCGCCTCTCAACAAAGTATTTGCGATCCCATTTGGATAATTTACGGATTTCATAGAATCGAGATTCACCCAGGCTCGGACATTTTGAACATGCATTCCGGACCTCATGCAAGATTTTTCGGGCCTGCACCGTCTTGATCCTATTTGGAAAAGGCGTCCCTTTCAGGTTCCGTGCCAGCCTGATGCGCGAAGAGATGATGATATCCGAATACTCATCTTCATTGGTGAGCCAACGACCAAAATTCCAGATCTGACTGCCAATCTCACTTGAGATTCCTGCTCTGTTTACGGACACGTCACCCACTTTTTGAGGACCAACTTCACTCATCGCAAAATGCCGTCGTCTTTTCCTTTGTTGATTTCTCGCTGAGCGTCGCGAATAATATCTCTCAGCTCTGCAGCTCGCTCGAAGTTTTCACCTTTAATCGCCTTCCGAAGATCTGCTTTCATCCCTTCTAATTCGGACTCGTTAATGACAAACCTGTGAGACTTTGGGCGGCTACCGATGTGCTTGTTGCTACCATGAATCCTACGTAGGACAACATCAAGGTCATCAGCATACCTCTGGTAGCAAATATCACAGCCGAAGAGTCCGGTCTTATTAAAATAATCCCACGTTGAACCACATCCGGGACACTCTGTTTCAAAATCTTCCTCTGATTTTTTGATCACATCCTGTCCGATTAACTCGGATATGAAATTTCCAAACAACTGGGGCAGATTTACAAACGGATTATTCACTCCTTTCTCCTCTGCACACTCCTTGCAGAGATTAATTTCAATTTTCTTCTTGTTGATTGAGTGAGAAATCTTAATTTGAGCTGACTTATTTTGACATATCTGGCACAACATCTTACACAATCTGCCTCAATTGTTCACTTTTGACGCGACCATCTGAGAGTTCCACTATTTTATCTGCGTTATCTGCTAATTCGCGATTGTGCGTAACGATGACAAATGTTTTCTTATATCTTCGGCTCAATTGCCAAAGTAATTCATGCAGCGCCTCACTCGTGGTCTGATCCAGGTTTCCGGAGGGCTCGTCCGCGAGCACCAGCTTAGGTTCGTTCATTAATGCTCTTGCAACCGCGACTCTTTGTAACTCTCCTCCCGAAAGTTCATTCGGTCTGTGATTCAAACGTTGTCCTAATCCAACTTCATTCAAAAGATGTGTCGCACGTTCGGCGGTCTTTGTTTTCGGATACCCGGCTATCAAGCTGGGCATCATTACATTCTCTAACGCGGTAAATTCTGGCAGCAAATGATGAAACTGAAATACGAATCCGATGGTGCGGTTGCGAAACTGCGCCAACTTCTTGTTGTCAAATGCGAATACATTCGTGCGATCGATTTCGACACGTCCACCACTTGGCCGATCCAGCGTTCCCAGAATGTGCAGGAGTGTACTTTTACCCACTCCTGAAGGTCCCACAATTGCAACAATCTGTCCTTCTTTGATTTCAAGATCGATGCCTTTGAGTACCTGAACTTCACTCGTACCAATTTGATAAGCTTTATGTAAGTCCTTAGTTACTAAGATTGCGCCATTTGCGGTCATCATTTCTCATTCGTAACGAATCGCCTCCACTGGCTCCAACTGAGCCGCCTTAAAAGCTGGGTACACAGTTGCTATTAGGGACAACGCAAGAGCGGCTACTGAAATACGGACAAAGTCCATTCCCTCCATCATGATGGGTAGGGCGCTAATGATATACACATCCGGCGGCAATGACAAGAATTTGAATTTCATTTGAGACCAGCACAAGGCAAAGCCCAACGCACATCCTAAGAACGTTCCCACGGCACCGCCGAACAAACCGTCAAACATGAAAATCTTCATGATGCTTTTGGAAGTCGCCCCCATCGATTTCAAGATACCAATCTCTTTGGTCTTCACCAAAACGACCATGATAAGTGTGTTTACTATATTAAAGGCTGCAATCAATATAATCAAGCTTAAAATGATAAAAGCCGCCCATTTTTCAATTTGCATCCACGAAAACAGATTTTTGTTCATTTCAAACCAGGTCACAGCGGTGTAGGGATAACCCAAAAGGTCCCGGATTTGACTTGCCACCAAATCTGCCTGATTCAAGTCATCCAACTTGATCTCGACGCCCGTGACCTGCCCCCTCATCCTAAATAATCTTTGAGCTTCTTCAATAGCAATATAAGCAAAAACTTCGTCAATTTCAAATATTCCTGTCTCAAAAAAACCGGTTACCTGAAAAGTTTGTAAAGGCGGCATTCGAGTCATGAGCGGCGTGATCCCACTCGGACTCATAATCTGCACCCTGTCTCCCAGCATGACGCCTAATTTGTCCGCCAGATAGCGTCCCAGGACAATTCCGGGATAGCTCTTTTGTCCATTCGTTTGCATTCGGCCGAGCTCAAAGACGCCGTAAACCACATCATTCTTGATATCGGAGACCTGTTCGATGGTCTCGACATCGATGCCTTTGACCGCCACACCGGAGTTTCTTTTGCTGGCCGAAAGAATCAGAGCTTTTTCGTCAATGTAGGGCGAAATTCCAGCAATGTGGTTGATATGCTTAATTCGTTCAACGATGCTCTCATAATCATCAACGGCCACTTTGTGGTATTTCCTTAGCTCGATGTGCGCGCCAAATCCGATGATGCGTGAACGCACTTCGCTTTCAAAGCCATTCATAACGCTCAAGGTGATGATGAGCGCCGTGACGCCGGTACAAATACCGAAGATTGACAGAAAACTGATGATCGAAGCAAAGACGTGCCGCTTGCCGGCCACCACATGCGAGATGACCATGCGAAACAGCAAAAACAGCGCTGCGTTGAGCGGGAAAATCCCGAACGGAAAACGCGAGAACCAGTTCAATGAAAATTGCTGATCCATGAGATAAAGGAGGATCACGGGGCTTAAGATAAAAATTACAAACAGAATCGCACCAAGAGCGAACATCAATATTCGCGTGGGAATGAAGCGCCAAAGAAACGTATTGCGAAGTCGATTGTAAATTGATTCGACGGTTACAACCCAAAAGAAGCTTGCGATGGTGAGTGGGAAGAAGATTACCATCAGGCTGATGCAGAGGGTGTAAAGCCAGAAAGGAATTTTTTGATCCGTGTTGAAGTAGCGTTTGGCGACGAAAAGCTCGTAAGACATTGGATTCATTTCCCTTCAGGTCGCATTTGCGGAAAGAATATCACATCTCGAATGGACGGCTGATCCGTAAACAACATAACCAGTCGGTCGATTCCGATCCCCAATCCTGCTGTCGGCGGCATGCCATATTCAAGGGCGCGCAAGTAGTCTTCGTCCAGCATTTGGGCTTCTTCATCGCCCAGATCCGCGAGCTGTTTTTGGGCCAGGAAGCGTTCCCTCTGATCCAGCGGATCGTTTAATTCGGAAAACGCATTGCCGATTTCTCGGCCTGTCAAAAACGGCTCGAACCGCTCCACGAGTCGCGGATCATCCCGGTGGCGCTTGGCCAATGGCGAAAGTTCAACCGGATAATCGGTAACGAAGGTGGGCTGCACAAGATGCGGTTCCACCCGTTCGCTAAAAATCTCATCGATGAGTTTGCCTTCTCGCCAAAATGTTTCTGTCTTCACGTCCAAATCTTCGGCAGCCTTTCGCAAGTCCTCCAGATTCTTTCCGTACAAATTCTTGCCCGTGTACTCTTTGACGAGATCAAACAATTTCGCCCGGCGCCAGGGCGGGCTCAAATCGATCTCTTCGCCATGATGGCTCAGCTTCGACGTACCGAGCACCTCATTTGCGATGGAACTGATCATCTCTTCGACCAGATCCATCATAAAATGGTAGTCTTCAAAGGCGACGTACAACTCCATCATGGTAAATTCCGGATTGTGGAATCGGTCCATGCCCTCGTTGCGAAAATCTTTGGAGATTTCGTAAACTCCGTCGAAGCCCCCGACAATCAGTCGCTTCAAATACAATTCATCCGCAATTCGCAAATACAAGTCGATATCCAGTGTGTTATGATGCGTCACGAACGGTCGGGCCGAGGCGCCGCCGTAAATGGGCTGCAAGATCGGCGTTTCCACTTCGAGATAGCCTTTGTCGTCCAAAAACTTGCGCATCGTGGAGATGATTTTGGCGCGTGTTTCGAATACTTTTCTGACATCCGGGTTGACCACCAAATCCACATAACGCTGACGGTATCTCTGCTCCAAATCCGCAAATTGGTCGTAAACGACTTTCTCCTCGCCCTCAACCTTTTCCTTGACAATCGGGAGCGGGCGCAGCGTCTTGGACAGCAGTTGCAGATCGGATACCTTGATAGTCGTTTCGCCGGTTCGCGTGACAAACACCTCACCGGAGATACCGATGATATCGCCAATATCTAACAACTCAAACACTTCGTAATTCTTGTCGCCAACCTGATCTTTGCGCACATAGATTTGAATCTTGCCCTCCGAATCTATCGCATGCGCAAAACTCGCTTTCCCATGCCCTCGTATGGACATGAGTCGGCCCGCCACGGACACGTTTTTGCCCATCACTTTGTCCGCATCATTTAAAATTGCACGTGAAGAGTGGGTGCGTCGAAATTTATACGGATAGGGATTCACCCCAATCTCACGCAATCGCTCCAGCTTCTCCCGGCGATTTTGCATGACCTGGTTGAGATCTTCTAATTCTTGATGTTTGTTGTTGGCTTGCATTTTTGTTTGGGTTAGGTTAAGTCATATGACATGCACAGAACTGCCGATCAAAAACTCACCCCCTAAATCCCTCTCTTGAGAAGAGAGGGGGTAAACCGAGTTGGAGAAACTCAAAGTCCCCCTCTTTTTATAAGAGAGGGGGATTTAGGGGGTGAGTTTTTGATCGGCAGTTCTGTGCATGTCATATGAATTAATCTAACCCAAACAAAATGCAAGCCAACGACAAACATCAAGAATTGGACGACCTCAACCANNGGGGTGAGTTCCATACTCTTTACTTCTATTACTTATAAACCCGCGGCACGCGTTCCGAAATCCTACACGTCACCTCATACGGGATGGTTTCTAATTTCTCGCAAATTTCATAAATGGTGATCTCCTCATTCCCCTGACGTCCCCAAAGCACCGCCTCATCACCAATTTGTATTTCGGTATCGTCACCGACGTTGACCATAATTTGATCCATGCACACGCGGCCCACAATCGGATAGCGACGTCCGTGAATTAACACTTCGCCGCGATTGGAGAGCAACCGATTGTAACCATCTCCGTAGCCAATCGCCACCGTGGCGATATTCGTCCTCTGCGAAGTCTGATACGTCCGGTTATAGCTGATAAATGTACCCGCCTCCACCCTTTTGATTGCAATCACTTTCGACTTAAGGGACATGGCCGGTTTGAGCGCAACGCTTTTCGAAACCTGCTCTGACGGATAGTAACCGTACATCATCACGCCCGGTCGCACCATGTCGAAATAAGATTCGGGTAAGTTCAGCACCGCACCGCTGTTGGCCGCATGTTTGATAGGAACGTGAATCCGATCCTGTTCCAATTTAGCAATCACCTTTTTAAAGCGCTCGATCTGCGCATTGGCGTACGACTTATCCTGTTCATCCGAATTGGAGAAGTGCGTGTAAATGCCCACAATTTCCAGGCCCGGCAAATCTTGTAACCTTGCCATAAACTTGCCGACCTGCTGCCAGTCCACACCGATGCGTCCCATCCCGGTATCCACTTTAACGTGTACCCGCGCGGGTCTGCCGAGTTCATCGGCCACTGTTGAAAGTGCCTGTGCTCTATCAAGATCAAATACCGTCACCTCCAAATCATATTCCAGAAGTTGCTCGATTTGGCTTTTAAAGAACCCGCCGAACACGAGAATGGGAACGTTGTCAAGCAATTGCCTGAGCTCGATTCCCTCTTCTAATCTGGCGACGCCAAAATAACGAACCTCGTTCTCTAAGGCGACTCTGACCACTCGCTCCAGCCCATGCCCATACGCATTCGCCTTTACGACCGCCATAATCTGCGCCGGGGCGACGCGCTGCCGAATCTGTTTCAAATTGTAGGCGATGGCCCTTAAATCGACCTCGGCGAAAGTGGGCTTAGCGTTCACACAATAATTATCGTTTGCTGGTTTGTGGGGCTGTCCAAAAGGACCAACGATGTCATTGCGAGGAGTCCTGACATTCCATTTAAAACTTAGAATAATGAATTCGGGACGACGTGGCAATCTCCAATTTCGAAGCACGATTCTTGGGGATTACTTCGTCATTTCGTTCCTCGTAGTGACAAACGAGGACCCTTTGAAGGCCCTCATTATTAGCGGGTTAATAATTGCATTACAGCCTGAAGGCCGCACTACGAACTTTAGGCCGAAACATTCTTTGAATTTTCGGCACGCGGCCGGCCATCCCCGCTCATCAAATACGCTTGAATAAACTGGTCGATTTGGCCATCCATCACCGTTTGAATGTTACTGGTTTCGACATTGGTGCGGTGGTCCTTGACCATATTGTAGGGATGAAACACGTAGGACCGAATCTGGCTGCCCCAGGCGATGTCCTTCTTGCTCTTCTCGATTTCGGACAGCTTCTCTTCCTCTTCTTCTCGTTTTTGCTGATACAATCTCGACATGAGGATTTTCATGGCGCTGTCCTTGTTGCGGTGTTGCGAGCGCTCGCTCTGGCACTGCACCACAATGCCGGTGGGCTGATGCGTGACACGCACCGCCGAACTGGTCTTGTTGACGTGCTGACCTCCGGCGCCACTCGCGCGATAGGTATCGATTCGGAGATCGTTGGGATCGATCTTGATCTCGATGTCGTCCTCGATTTCCGGATACACAAACACCGAAGCAAACGACGTGTGTCGCCGCGAATTGGCATCAAACGGCGAGATTCTCACCAGCCGGTGCACGCCTGCTTCCGCCTTCAAGTACCCGTAGGCATATTTTCCCTTGACCTCGATGGTGACGCTTTTTATGCCGGCTTCGTCCCCGACCTGCAGGTCCAGCACATCCGACTGAAAGCCCTGATTCTCAATCCAGCGCAGGTACATGCGCATGAGCATTTGCGCCCAATCTTGCGACTCGGTCCCGCCCGCACCCGGATGGATAGTTAGGATGGCGTTTTTGGAATCGTCCTTGCCCCCCAACATGTTTTGAAACTCGAGTTGGTCGAGCCGTTTCTCCAACTTGCCAAGCTCTTTCTCGACTTCCTGAAACGTCTCCTCGTCGTCTTCCTCATGTGCCAGTTCTAACAGCACTCCTAAATCATTGTGCTTGCTTTCGATCTCATTGTACAGGTCCAAACGTTCGCGATGCTCGCTAATTTCGCGCATGATGTTCTGAGCCGAATCCGGATCATCCCAAAAACCCGGCTCGGCACTCTTGCGCTCCAATTTCTGAATCACCTGTTCGCATTTGGCGACTTCAAAGACGCTCCTTGAGCTTAAGAATGCGCTTATTTATCTCATCTAGTGTTTGTTTCAATTCAACGTACATATCCAAATTCTCCTTGGTCGTCAACCTTTGCATGCAGGTGCACAAAACTGAATTTTGCCCAAAAGAATATACGATATAATTGCCTTACTGTCAAGGCCAAAGGTGGGGGGAGATGAGGTTTCGGTTTGGAGGAAGTGGTTCCAGGAAAAGTCCCCTGAGGCTGTTATCTCCGCGTCCTTCGAAACGTTCACGAACGGCTTTTTGAAAGGGGCCTATAACATGACCCTGATTCCGCTGTGCGAAATCTTGCCCTCGAAGGATTGAAAAAAATCACAGAAGTTGCGGTTCGGATTAGTAGCAAAGCATCAGTCTCGAACCATACCTTCGGTCGTGGGATTTCGAAAAGACCAGCGATAACCATCCGGATCGGTGACATAATATTGCCGCCACCCCCAGGGCATGTCTTGCGGAGCATCTGCGTTCAGGCCACGGGCCACGACTTCTTTGTGATATTGATCAACGTCCGTGACTTCCAGATGAAAAATAGCAGAACCCGCTTTCACGTTGTTCGATTCGTCGTTGATGTGGACGTGAACGATCAAGTCGCCCGCCGTGAGTTCCGAAAACCCGGGCTTATGCGGTTGAGTCCATTCCGGGACATATGAATTTGTCTGATCATCCCACCAACCTTTGAACGTAAAACCCAGCTTGTCTCTGTAGAAAGCGACTGACCGCTCAACATCTTTTACATGAAGCAAAAGCAAGAGTCTTCCGTTGAGCAGGTTTGACTCACTACTTGCCATAGGTCCTCCTTTAATGTCTATTTGAACATATTTCGGATGGCGCGCTTGACACCCCCTGATTCCGCTTGCGCGAAATCTTTCCCCCTTCAAAGAGGGATCTCAAAATGACGCCGGCAACAAATCCCCTACCAGTGGTAGGCCAGAACGGAATCATTACCTCGATGATTTTGGAATCAGCGCGATACCCAGACCCACCGTGAATCCCAAAGAACCGTCATTTCTGGCTGCCCCGTTACGCCAGTAATTCCCCGTCACATCGACTCGCATTCCGAAGCGCCCATGCACTCTAAGGATAGTCGCAGCACCGACAAAGAAGCCGTCCCCCTGTGGGTTGCCGCCGTCGCTATCTTCTCCTCGGTAAAACGCGTAGCCGATTTTGGGCACAAGAAAGCTTTGCGGAAAATGATACAGAAATCCGATCATGGCGGCCCCGCCGTTAAAGGTAAAATTTGCATCCTCTTTGAGATAAGATGCAACGAAATCGACGCCAGGGCCGGAATCGGACAATAAGGTCAGGTGAAGCGACGGACCAAACAAAAAACCAGCGCTGCCGATCCCGAACTCCTCCCCGATGTAATAGCCAGTCCCATCTACTCCAATCCTCAGGCCGCCGGGCCAGGAGCCGTCGAAGCGGGACGAGGTTAGCTGCTGTGCACTGACAGCGCCAACCGAGACGAGAAGCAGAGAGATGAGTTCGGTGTACAAAATGACCTTAATCACCTTATTATTCTCCGTTACCTTCATTCGGATTATCTTATTTTCGGTCCGGACTCACTTCGTCGTAAACTCGTACACGCCGTCCCAATTCTCCGGCGGTGGATTCTCGATGAAATCGAGGCAGCGTTTGATGTAAACCCGGCTCGGGCCGTCGGTGGGGAAATATCTCAGAACTCGCTTGAATTGGGTCAACGCCTGGTACCATTTCAATTCTTTGTAGTAATTCAGTCCTTGCGTATACACATCAATGATGAGCTCTCGTTCGATGCGGGGCAGAGAACGCATGCCGCGCAATTCGTAAATTCTCACCGGTCGATTTTTGCCTTTGACGCGCACCATGTCCAACTCACGAACAATGGCTCGCTTTCGCACGGCTTTGTACGTGGCTTCGCTAATGATGATGGTGGTGCCGTATTGTTTGTTCGCGCCTTCCAGGCGAGCGCCCAGGTTCACATCATCTCCAATCACGGTGTAATCGAAAAGCTGCTGAGAACCCAAATTGCCGATAATGACCTTCCCGGTATTGATTCCGATGCCGATTTGAAAGAATGCCTGCTTGCGAGCTGACCATTTTCTTTGCAGCCGGCGCAGTCTCGCAACCATTTCCACAGCCGTCAGACACGCATTTTCCGCATGGTTCCGATACGGATGCGGTGCCCCGTAAACCGCCATAATCTCATCGCCAACGAATTTGTCCAGAGTCCCGGCATATTTGAAGATCACGTCGACCATGGAGGTGAGGTACTCGTTTAGCTTCTGCACCACTTGCTGTGAGGAGTGCTTTTCCGAAAACGTGGTAAACCCGCGGATGTCCGAAAACAGCACCGTCAGCTCTCGACGCTCTCCGCCAAAGGTCGGCAGCTTCCCCGAATCCAACATGGAATCGATGACGTTGCCGGACATGAAATGCTGCCAGGTTTTCTTGATACGAATGCGTTCCCGTTGCTCGGTGAGAGTTTGGTGAACGACGTTTCCGACATAACTTAAGACAATCGCCGTCAGAGGCGCCGTAATCTCCACCCATACGAGTAGATTGAGGAACGCATACACACCCCAAATGACATAAGCCAGCACAATGCCGAGAACCGCAAACATGCCGCGAAACGGCTGCAACCACTTCGTCACAACCATGGTCAAGCCAGACAACACAAAAACCATGATCAAACCGAGCACCGGACTTTCCGTCTTGATAAAGTCGCCTCTCAAAAGCGTGCTCAAGGCGTGGGCATGCAATTCGACTCCGGGCATCTTTCGCTTCACGCCTTTATACCCAAAAAACGGCGTGAATTTCGTGTCCTCCAACTCCTCTGCTGCTGCGCCAATAAAAACGATTTTGTCCTTAAATGTCCCGGTTTCCTTGTGAATTTCGAAAATATCGGTGTCTTCGTCACCGAGCAGGTCAAAGTCGGCATCGTCGAGAACGGCCGCCAAAGAGTAAGTGGGAAAAGACTCCGCCGGCCCTCGAAAATTGATCAGCATGGAGTTGTAGTCTTTTTTCGGAATTCGCCGACCGGCTATCACGAAGTAGCCATCCTCATTTCTACCGGCTTTACCATTTTGGGCTGAATTCAAGTGCAGGAGTGCTTCTAACGCCAGGGTGTAGAAATACTGATTGTTTCTGGTTTGGAAGAGCAGATACCGCCGGATAAATCCATCGGGATCTTCATCGACGTTGACCAGACCCCATCTTGCTCTTGTGTTTCGCAAGGCTTTGATTGGCGGAATTACGTAGGTATTGACAATGTCATTTATCGCAAATTCCGTTACCCATTTCCCGGCCAAGATCACGTCTTGGGCTCTCAACACCGCTCCGGCGAGGACTTGGTCCTGCCGCGGATCCTGTTTATTGGGTTCGGTAAACTCGATGTCCATGACGATCAATTTCGCACCCGCGTCGTGCAGGTTTAAAATCGCTTCTGCAAACAGCACCCTTGGGAACGGCCAATTTCCCAATCCGATGAAACTCTCATCATCAATGGTCACGAGGACGACATCGTCCTGGGTCGTCTCCATCTGGCCGCGCAGTCCGAAGCGCGCGTCGTAGGTCGTGAATTCGAAGTTTTCGAAGGTGGACAAATTGGCTAGAATCAAAGCAAGGACGGCTGAAAAGAATGACAGGACGGCACCAAACAACCATTTGTTATTCCAGAGGTCCTGTAAACTTTGAAGCGAGAATTTCATGCTTATTCTTAATCTGCATTATTCACAAAGCGCGAAAAATGTGCGACGCACTTTATTGATTATGTTCCAATTTATAAAAACATTCTACGCAAAGTGAATTTTTCGATTCTTATATTTTGCAAGCAAGTGCGTCGCACATCGGATAAAACTTTGAAGCGAGAATTCCATATTTGCTCTTAAAAACGAAAAAGGCAGGGTATCAAAAATACACTGCCTCTTTTAACTATCATGTTTTACAAAAAGTTCTAACTTGAAGAAATTACAAACACAGTTTTTGCTTTTGATTTGATGTTCCCGGGACGACCGTCAGGCCGTAATATTCACGTGCTTACGCACGCATTACAAACCAGCTTTCTCTGTGCATCTTTGACATCCCCTTGATTTCGCTGCGCTCAATCTTCCAAGGGGGATTTTAAAGCCCGGCTAAAATCTCTTTTCGTAGTAGAACCGGAAGATTCGGTCGGTGAACGACGGATTTGTCCTGATGAACGCCCCTTGTTTTGTGTTGAACCGCCCGCCGCTGTCGCTAAAGCGAATCAAGTGGCCATCGATATGAACGAAGTGGCCGCGGGAAATTTCCCAACGTGCGCCCAGGCTGAAATCGATTCGATTGTAATCCGTGACCGAAGCGGTCGAATCCGTGAGCACCGTGTTGCCGGAGGCGGTCGTGAAGTTGGTTCCGAAATACGTATGCAATCTTCGGTCGAGCAACGAATACTCCGCCTTGGCTCCGAATGATTTGAAATTGAATTCATTGCGGCCGCCGGCGAACTGGTTGTCATTCCGAGAAAAATTGATGGTGGTGACCAACGGGATTTGATACTGCGTGCGCACAGATAGCAGTTGAACATTAGAGGAGGTCTCGGTCAGGTTAGGAATGCCGCCGGGACGCGACTCTCCAAAAGCATCGTCGCGATCTGAGGTGATGTAGCTCAAGGTGATGGAATTGCGCAATTGGTGAAAATTGACGTCGTGGCTCAACTGAACGGTTAAATCCCGGGTGTTGTTGTTTTCGCGGATATCCGTTGTGTCGGGAAGCGTCCCCGTATTATCAAAAAACAACGAATCGATGTCGTTGTCGCGATTGTGATTTCTCAAATTGAAGGTCAAATTCGGCAGCCCGCGTCCCGGGAAAATGGACAGGCCAGTGGTAATCGTTCTGAGCTTAGTATCCGGATTCCTATTGTCGGGATCAAAATTGTCGAGGTAGTTTTCAAGTCCCAAGTTCACAGACACCTTGTTCTGAAATAATCGAAATCGGTCGTTTAAATAAAACCCACGGATGTTGCCGCGCAAAAAGGAATTTCCGAACGAGACATATTCGCTGCCGATGGACTTGTACCCAAACTGCAGGTTATTGTTAAAATAATTGAGCCTGAGCTTAAAATTGTAAGCAAGCGAAGTCAGGTCTCTGGGGTCCAAAGGCGTTGTGCTCGAATTAATAATCAACCAGTCTGCAAAACCGGCCGGATCAAAGGGAAGCTCAACATCAAACTGTTCTTCGACGTCATCTCTGCTTGCGGGACCATTGGAGATGTCATTGGATAGTAAACTAAACGCACCCGCTGCCCGCAATTCTATTCTCCGATTATCCAGGGACAGGAAGATGTCGGACCCGAACACCAGGTTGTCTTTCGGAGAGGTGCTGAATTCCCCGGCAGCCAGGGAAGTCGTATCGTCTCTGACTTTCAGCAAGTTAAATCCCAATTGGAAATGTCGGCCACTTCCCCAACTCTGGCGAATCCCCAACAATTTCCGGCGATGGGTGCCAAACCTTGTCACGGTTCCGGTCGAGTCTCGTAGCGCCGATACCTTTCGCACCGTTTCACCATGAACCAAATCCAGATTAAAAAAGCCAAAGTGCAGTCTTCCATGGACACCCCGGACGCGTTTACCCCAGAGCATCAAATCATTAAACCTGGGGTACGTGTCGCCAACCGTGATTCCCAGGATGGGCACTTGCACATCAAATGAGTAACGATGTCTGGGTTGAAAACGGCCGCTTTCTCTTGTGGTCAAATAGACTCGGGCCTTGTATTTGGCAATGCCATAATTTCCGGAAAGAAAGCCACCGATGTTGTTGTCGTGAAACCCGACGTTGCTGATCTCTTCGTGCCGCGATTCTGCAAACACACGGCCCTGGACGAGGGGTTCGGATCGGCGCTGCCGTCTTTCTCCGACAATTCGAAATGTCCATTTGGTTCGTGGCAACGCAGCGCCTGATGCGTAATGCCCCTGCACCAGAACTTGATGCTTGCCCGGCGGCAATTCCGACGTGGTAAAGGTCAGCAGGTTTTCCGTCACGTCTGATTCCAGAGTGACGTTCAGGCCGTCAACAAAGAGATTGATGCTGTTGACGTCGATCTCCGATTCTCCCGTCAAGAAGGAGGCCGCGATGACGACTTCTTCACCGACATTAAATTCCTCACCCTGTTCGGGACTTAAAATAAGCACGGGCGATTCCTGATCTAAATCAGAGCTCTCGGTCGTGCGAGTGCGAGGCTCATCCGTTGCGGATACAGATTCAGCGGGCACTGTTGCTTCTTGTGGAACATCCGGACTCGAGGATTCGGTGTATTTTGGCTCAACGACTGGGGTCGAAGCGGACGCCACCGACACCACGACCGGATTGCCGTAAGGATTCCATGTTGGATACGTCAGCACGGTTCGATCTTCCAGAAGCGTGAGAATGAAATAATGCAGTTCCGGAGGCGAGACGTATCTGGGACCCAGCTCCGCAAAGTAGCCGGAGGAACTCCGTGACATTTCAACATAATCGTAAGAGCCTCCGTCTTTGGACTTAAAATACAACCGCATGTATACAACTCGTGACGTTGCCCCGTCCACTCTGGCTTCAACCACAAATTTCTCATTCTCCTTCAAAGCAGCCACTGGCGTGTGGATAATCTTCGCTTCGAGTGGCAGTGATTCAGATGCTTTGGCATTCTCTAGAATTGCTCCCCCCAATAAGTTTGTCAGGATCGCTGTTAAAATCACAAAGAAATGAAATTTCATGAATTGCCTCACACGGTGAACTTCATCAGAAATCAATAATCAGTTTTTTCTTATTTCCCTCCGGATCTTCATACTCGATTTCCAATTTCAGGCTCTCGTCCTCACCGCTCAAGTCGAAAATCTCGTCCGGATTGCCCTGCAGACGTTCCGGGGGCGATCCCCTTCTGATTCTTCCCATCTCGTTTGCCCGCAAAAGCATGGAGCCGAATTGATTGAATATTTCAACCAGACCCTGGCGCACGAAGACGATGAAATTCTCGTTGTCGAATAACGCATTGAATTCCGTGCCTTTGACCGTCGCCACTCCCGATGGCGTTTCAACCCGCATGGAGGTCTCTTGATTGGTAATTTTGGCCCAGAGTTCACCAAAACCCAGGGTCAATTTTTTTATGATGCTCTTTTTTTCGCGTTTTCCATTGATTGTGACATTGGAATTAGAGCGAATTTTCAGTTGCGATTTGTCGTCGGTAAAAATCAAAGCTGCCAGAGATTTGTCCCCGGTTCTTACCTGCTCACCGGAATGAATTCGCGCTCCCCGTCTGGCGGAAATCCAGCTTTTTTTCCCTTGCTTATTTAATTCAACCTGCCCGACGGTTTTGAGCATCAACGCAACGTCTTTATCGTCGTCCGCATACAGACCCGTGCTGAGCACTGCAGCAGTGGCAAAAATCAACATAAACAGTTTCAACGTTTTCATCGCCTTTGATCCTTTTGGCTAATTGCAGAATTTTCTACTCGATTCGATACCCTTCATAGTTTGCAGACAACTTATTGATTCTTCGCATCAATTCCGCAAACGAAACGGTTTCTCCGTTTAGCGTGACTCGCTTCGGTGCATAGTTTTCAAGCTCCCCGCCTTCGCCAAACAGCTTCTCGAAATCGGATCCCAGGATAGTTCTCAGAATAAATTCGAGCTGCTGTTTGCGAGCGCCTAATTGATCCAAGCGCGCCAGCCGAAAGCAATAGATTTCACTTTCAAGCCCCACGGGACCACTTGAGGTCTCGACAATTCCTGTCACGCGCCAGTAGTAGGTTTTACCAGGCCTGATTTCCAAATCCACATCTTCTCCGCGAGTAAATTGAAATGAAGTGGACGGCCTGAATTCGACCTCAGCGTCACCTGTAAAAAAATCCAGGGACGCCAAATCGTCGAGATTAAAGTCTGAACTTCCCCGGTTGCCGATAATAATAATGCGACTGAATCTCTTGCCGCTGTTTAGAACGCTTTCGGGGTCCTCCCCGGCAATCGCCTCGGCAAGCACAAACTGGTAGCGCTTCATATCCCCTTCCCAGCGAAATTGTGGGAACTCGGTAAAAATCTCCTCACAGTCTTGCTCACGTCCTGTGGCGGGTCGACCGGGAAACACCAGGTCCAGTTTCTGCGGGTTGGAAATATCGACCTCGAAACGGTCCTCGTCGAGGAGAGGGTCCGGAGTTCCAATTTCTATGATTTGGAGATCAAACGCGTAGGTGTCCGTCGGGAGTTTGCCGGTAGACAGGATATCTTGCAGCAATTCGTCGACGACATCATCTGAAATTTCGTACGTCTCTAAGCGATGCGGATCTGCGTTGGAAAAAAGATTGCGATTGCTGAGTGTCAGGGTTTGTCCCGGAGCAATGTCAAAAGGCAAGGTTTCTCCGCGAGACAGCGTGCCGAATCTGCGTGTTTGCACTACTATGTGGAGAATGATATTTCTTGGCTGGGAGCCGGGTAGATCATTGTTCACAATATCGATAAAGAAAATGGGAGGACCGGATGCCGGACTCGTAATGTCGAAATCCTTCAAGAAGAAAACTTCTAAGGAGTTGTTGACCAGCCGAGAGGACACGCGTACTTCAGCCGTTACATTGCCGAAGAGCACCACCAGCGCGAGAAGACTTAATCGTAATTTCATTTCTCCTCCTTCAAGGGACTTTTGAGAAAGCCAAAAAAAGACAGGTGTTTCACGATAACACAATTTACAAGATACCCAAATCCATTGGGAATGAAGAAAAAATTACACATCCCAAAGCAAAAACCATGTAGAAACGTCAAACTGTCGCCATTTTTACTGTTAAATTCGGCGGGTGTTGAACAACCAGAATTGCAAAATTGATACCAGAATAAACGGCTTCGTAAGGCAAACCTGGAGAAGCGATTCCGTTGAGAGGAATGACCGAGGGCAAAGTGTGTTTTCCTGGCAGGCAATGGATTGTCTTCAGTGAACTTCAGTCCTCTTGAGGAATTTCGGGAAGTGGTGAGCGGGACATAAGCCGCAACTAGCTTAGCAATTCAAATAAGATGCCAGCCAAACATGCCATTTNNCTGTCCTCAGCGCGGAGCTTCCCTATTTCGAGTCTCAAGTCATAAATACGCTTCTGAGTGGCCACGTCCGTCCTGATTCTGGATTCCGTGAATTCCAAAATCTTATATGCCCTGTCAACACCCAAACACTTCCTTGAAAATCTCCAATGTTTGTTCGGGTAATTCTATCATTCTTACTTCATTATCCTTATCATTTCAATATATCAAAAACCGCATTCACTAGCAAGAAAAATAAGAAGTTTAAAAATTTCACACTTCTCTCGCTTTCTTCGACCAGCTCAGTAAAGACTCTTCGCAACGACCCTTGACATCCCCTGATTTCGCTGCACTCAATCTTCCCGCCTCAAATTCAAAGAGAGATTTTGTTGCAAAATGAACTAAAACCGTGTTGATACACATATTCACATCTTATTTTTACACAAATTTGTGGAACTGACTATACCATCAAAAGGATACCATTTCCACTTACCAACCTAATTTTAATCCAAATGAAGAGGATGACAATGGAAAAGACAAAGCCCACGGGCAAATGGCTTGCGATCGCCAACAACCCAATTGCGGTCTGCAGATTCTTTGAGCTCCACCCGAATCACGTGCAGCTCACAATTCTTCAAGCTCAAGAATATCCCCAATCGCCTCCCGGATGCAGTAAATTGACCACCAACACGAACACGACTCGCCAGACCTGCGGAAAGAGCCTCCATGCGATAATAATCCCCAAGAATGAAAATGCCGGCTGACTCATGAACTGTCGATACTTCATGGTCAATTCATCGGACATGAACAAGGTGATGACGCTGCTCCCATCCAGCGGCGGCACCGGAAAGAGATTGAAGAGGCAGAGAATGAGATTGAGTGACAGTAAAACGCTCAGCAACCTGGCCAGACCAAACCCACCGCCGGACTCCGCAACCACCACACTCGTAAATGTGATCGAATCGGGCGCCGAAAAAGCACCGAACACAAGCCCTAATTTGATCGAAGTAAAGGCCAGAATCGCAATCAGCAGATTGGCGGCCGGACCGGCTGCGGCCATGATGGCGGCTCGGCGTGGATATCTTGCCGCCCAATTGGGATCGTAGGGTGCGCTCGCCCAACCGATCATCCATCCGCCAAATATGAACGAAAGTATCGGCACGACCACCGTACCAAAAGGCGACCGTTTGATATGCGGTAGCGGATTGAGCGAAACCTGCCCGCCCTGATAAGCGGTCAGATCGCCACCCTTCATGGCAATGAAGGCATGGGCTGCCTCATGGGCTGTGACGGAAAACAGAAACGCCACATACCAGGTCAACATGTTTGCGAGGTTCAGGAAGTCCATATCTCACATATTGTAATGAACGCAAAGACGAAAATCAACCGGAAGCTGAATCCAGTTTTCTAAGATTACGCGTTACTATCAGCAATTTGTGTGACCTCAATCATAACGCTTCAACCTCCACCAGGCCTTGTGATAGCGGCCAAACCGATCTGCGTCTTTGTCAGAGAATTTATCCAGACGCCGCATGTCCATGTTGTCCTCGAGATCCGCGAGTTTGACTGCACGCGCAATTTGATCGGCCTCAAGCCTCGAAATGTAATCCATGTAGGGTTCCCCTTCGCGTTTTGTCAAACAGTCCACAGCCTCGACAATCTCCTCTGCGAATTCTTGTTGACGCAGGTCATCCAGTGTCCAGTCGCTGTCTTCAACCACATCGTGCAAAATGGCGACGATTCTCTGTTGTTCACCAGACACACGCATCATCACGCGGATTGGATGTAACATGTACGGCGCCTCGTACCGGTCCTTTTGACCTCCGTGAACTTCGGCCGCGATGCGAATTGCTTTATCCAATGTAGCCATGGTCAGTTCCTCACTTTGATGATTTCGAATTGCTTTTTCTTAATAGCTCCTTGGAAATTCATCCAGAATTTTCCAGACGGCTTCTCTCACCTTGTCTTCAGCTTTCTCAGGGTCGTTGATGGCTCCAACTGCCCATCCTCGCCAGATTAGTTTCTTCGTTTTAGCATCTATGATATCGATGAAGAGCGTCCCCTGTTTGTAGCGCCGCAGCTCGACTCGCTCATCCAGATAGCGATCGCCGAAATAGTCGTATCCCCAGGCTGCCACGTCAACTTTTTCCTTCAGATTTCTGTGTGTAAATACCAGAAAATCCGGATTCTCTGTTTGCGGTTTGTAGCCCATTGCAACCAAGGTTTCGTCCACCGTGGTTTTCATGACTTTGTGCAATTGCAGTTGATACCAGACCGGATTTGTCAAATGTTCGAAAGGATTCTCAGGCTTAGTTATCCAATCGAACGTCTGATAGTTTCCGAAATCAATCTCAGGATTGTGTACGGTTTTGACCTTTAGTGACGCGCAGCTCAAAAGAAACAGCAGACCGGTCAGCGTCAAGAAACAAGAGAGTATTTTCATGGTTTCACCTTAAGTTTTAGACAGGTTATTAAACAACGTGAATATCGCAACTTAAAACCCATAATTCAAGACAAAACCATAAAAAGTTCAAAGAGGCGGATTCTTAAATGGGTAACAAAATCTAGGCGCTGGGTCTGATAGATACGTTGTGAGTGATCTTCTTGGTGCTGAATTAAACCTCTTCGACTCCACTCCGCTGAAATACTAATTCTGATTCGTCATACGGAACTTTTGTATACCGCCGCTTGTTGATGAAGCAACTGCGAGTTTTGATAATCTTTTAATGTTAATCCGTCTGACAGAATTTTGAAAAGCATATCCACAGCCCCAAAATTAACCGGACTTGAAGAGAAATGGCTGCAGCCATTCGAGGTCGAGGACCCATTTAACGACAATATTCCGCTCTGCGGCTTTCTATCCACGAAACCCGATCATCGTTACGGTGCGCTAGCCATCACTCACGTAGACGACGCCGAAGTGCCGCAACTCATTTTAGCCTCACCCAAACTGCATTATCCCTTTGGCAAAGATGGCAAGTTTCATTTTCCACCGGTTAAACAAATCCACATTTATGAAAAATACGACGGCACCAACGTCCTGGCTTATCGTTACCGTGACGCTCAGGGAGACTGGCACACGACTTACAAATTAAGACTGGCCCCCATCGTGCGCAACAGCAAATGGGGACCTTTTCAAGAGATGTGGAAAGAGCTGTTGAACACTTATCCCCAGATTCCAAAACTCGTTGAAACAAACAGTTGTCATATCAGCCTGGAAATGTATGGCAGTCGGAACACGCATCTGATGGTGTATGATGAGGATTTGGCGGTAGCGGTTTTGTTCGGTGTAACACACGATGCAGAGATTGTTCCCCCGAACCAACTCAATCTCCTGGAGATGCCATCGGCGCCCTCGATTGGGATATTGACCGCCGGAGAAGATCCGGTGGCGAAGTACGCTGAAATTCGCACAGATATGGAAACCTGCAACCGGTCAGCAGAAGATGATAAGCTGATCGGCATCGAAGGTACGGTCTGGTATGTTGAGCAACCCGATGGCAGAATCAGTATGTGGAAATGTAAGCCCGAATCTGTGGAGGCCATTCACTGGGCGGCGGGGATCAACAAGAAAGCCGTTCTCGCAACCTGCTGGAACTACCTCGAAACCGGCGACAACCTAAATTATGAGAATTTGCTCCCCCTTCTTCGCGAAGAGTATGATGACAAAGAAATCAAGAATTTTCGACCACATATCGAAGCCTGCATTGACGAGGTCAACCGTGAGTTGGAATTCAAAGAACGTGTTTTAGACCAATACGATAAATTGGGAGTTTCCATCCACGAA
>JABAHS010086984.1_pt1 | contig 35085 bp, 26 predicted proteins | sample 7062111 | NCBI WGS metagenome assembly JABAHS01 (sample SAMN14534600, study PRJNA622989) | marine sediment metagenome | biome: marine biome [ENVO:00000428]; feature: marine pelagic biome [ENVO:01000023]; material: deep marine sediment [ENVO:00002113]; isolation source: pool of 4 deep marine... | reverse complement strand
CGGCTCCGTGCGGTGGCGGCGTCATGCTCATAATCCGGTGTAGAAGTAATTGATACTCGGCGCGCGGCGTGTCCCCGAACAAGGGATCCTCGTGATCCGAGAACGCCGCGTCTATGGGCCTCCAGTCTTGCTCCGTGAGATGTTCGCGGACCAGCGGTAGAAGCTCGCGTTCCTCTTTGGCGGCGTGGTCGCGCTCGAAGGTGACGTATGTCTCTGTGGCGTCGAGAAAGGCGCCGAATGCCTTCGGGCCTTGAAACTCGTAGCGCGAGAGCGCCTTGTAGATGCGATTCAAGAGATTGGCACCCTCACGGTGCTGGTCTTTGAGCTCGTGAACGAGCTTCTCCGCCTTCGGGTAGCGTTCGCATAGCGCCGGGAATAGGTAGATGTTCTCCTTGGGATGATGATAGAAATCCAGGAACGAGTCGATGTAGGTCAAAATGCCGTGGAATACCTTGAAATCCCGTGTCGCGTTCGCACCCCCGACCTCACGCACCAGCGCCTGCAAGGAGAAGAGAGCCGCTTCGACGTTGCGGTGCTCGTCTTCGATGATCTGGATTGCCCTGTGCATGGCCGGGCTACGAGAATGGCTGACTTAACGACAAGCGTACTCGACATCCGCTGCGGGTCTCAACATACGTGACCGCCGGGAAGCAGCGCCCAACCCAGCATGAGGCGGGCGGGAGTCCATACGGACCTGGCTGCTAGGTCCGTGCCGTGACCAAGAACTGCGGCGATATAGCGAGGTAGCTTCCCTCCTCCATAGCTCGATTCACTCTCTCGAGCATAGCGTCGAGCTTCTCGCCATCAAGTTTCCCACTCTGTCTCGCGTATGCCACTACGCTCTGGATCATTCCGCGCAGGCGGCCGTTCGTATCGGGTATGGTTACAACTTGAAGCGATACCTCCGCAAATCCGGCTCGGCGGGCGATACCGTATAGCTTCCGGCCGATCTCGGGTCTTCGCCAAGCCCAACTTGCCGCCCTGATTACCTCACGCCATTCTGCGGTCGGTATCGGTTCGACGGCGGTGAGATTCCAGTCACCCTCGATCGCGTGGGCCAACCCGCCGGGGCGGAGAACGCGCCGGAACTCGCGGTACGTGAACACGGGGTCTTCGACGTAGATGATCGTGTTACGCGCCACGACGCGGTCGAGACCGGCATCCGGGAGCGGCAATCTTGAGTCCTGTAGCAGGTGAAATGTAATTCGCTCACTTAGCCCGGCCTTTTTTGCATTGGCTTTCGCCCTGGTCACGAACTCCGCGTTGATATCGAGACCATGGACGTAGCCGCGCGGACCTACGCGCTTGGCGAATTCAACTGCGGCGTGCCCCGGGCCGCAACCGAAATCAGCGATGACTTGCCCTTCGGCTATCTCGGCGGGGGCATAAAAGGCCTCCGATGCGGCGGTCCATTGGTACATCCTCTCGTAGCGTTCCATCCGCTCCGAATCGATATTGACCCAATGGTGCATAAAGCCTGATGTCTCAGGCATCTCGGCGTCCTCTACGAAGTGCTAACCGGCAACCGCGTTTTCGCTGCCTGACGACGGCGGCGACCGGCCTGCTACCCAAGCTCAAACAATAACCGCGTACCGTACGGGGCTTCAATCGAATAAAGTCGGCTTCGGTCTCGACGAACTCGGGAGAAAGGTGGAGCTTGTAATCCGGGCCCGGCGCGATGCTGCCTTCCAGCGAGATGGCCTTGCGCCCGACGAACACGGTCCCCTCGCCCCAGTGCAAAGCGTCGCTATCTTCGAGTTCGCGGCGGAACTCGCCCGAGTACTGGATAGCGTCCGCTGCCGCTCGGACCTCGGACGCCGTGGGTGCCGGGGGAGCGGTCAGGATTGGCAGCAGATAGATACCGGCTGCGAAGCCCGGAACGACGACGGCAGCGTGCGAAACAATCAGAAGCAGAACCTTTTTCATTTCCTGTCACCCAAGACAATGAGCGTCGGGATCATCGAAGTCCGACCGAGCAAGCTGCGCGGCGCCAGCTCCGCAAATCGCCACGGGGTGCGCGCCGGCTGCACCCGGCCTGCGTTCGAACCGATGGTTGGACGGATGCTCAATGACCGAGCGCGATGCTGAACGGCGCCGCCGCGATCATGGAACCCCTGGCAGTGTTCGGCTCAACGCGCCCATACAGCGCAATATCGGGCCCGTTTCTCTCTCTCTCTCTTAGCGCCGGGTTGCCACTACGACTTCCGACGGAATGCCGAACGCGACGACCTTCGAGTGGTGTTTCACCTGCCATTCCGGCTCCAGCAGAAACGGCAGAAGATCGACAGGGCGGCAACCGCCCACCAACGAGGGGCACAGAGACTGAAGCCAGCTCACCACCCCCGCCACGGTCCGCGAGGCAAGACCGACCCCGCTGGAAAGACCGGACAGGCAGAGCAAACCGCCCGGACGCAGCATCCGATGCGCTTCTCGGAGTACGAGCCGGATGTCCTCCTGAGAAAGCAGATCGAAGACGTAGCTCGACACGAAGCGATCGTAGGCCTCGGCGGGTTCGTCGATCGGAGGTCCGCCCTCGGTAAGGAGCACCTCGGCCCGAGGTGAGTGTGATGCCAGGCGGGTTTGGGCGAGTCGAACCATCTCAGGGCTGACGTCTATTCCGCGATAGCGCGCCATGCTGGGCAGATATTCCTCGAAAAGGCGCAGTGCGAAGCGACCGGTCCCACAGCCGAACTCGAAGACGGACGCTGCGGAGGCGAGATCTCCGTACCGCAAAACCAACGCGCTGGCGCGGTCTTCGTAGAACCCCTGGGAGTCTTGCCACGAGCCGATTCGATCATACGTTCGCCTCGCTTCCTGGTGCGACAGCGTGCCCATATCGAACTCCTAACCGGCGAGCAATACCCGCACGGCCGTCTAACGCTGAATACGAGGAACACCGCGGCGCGGCGGCTAGGGAGACGTCCTCTCGCTCAGATTGCGATAGTAGGTATCGACGATCTCGCGCTGCCCGGGAGGCGGCTCCGTGCGCGCGGAGCCCCAGGCCGCCGGCGGATCCGCGTCGAGCCGCGCGCGCAGCTCGCGCTCGATGCTCTGAAGCGCCGCCAGCAGCTCGGCGTGGCGCTGCGCGAGGGCGGCCGCGTCCGCGTCGCTCTCGCGACGCGCCGCTTGAATCGCCGCCAGCAGCGTTTCGAGATCGCCGGCGAGGCCGGGCGCGCGCGCGAGCGCCTCCGCGAGCCCGCCGATGCCGCCCACCCGCTGCTCCAGCGCGCGACGGGCATCCGCCAGATCGGCGCGATCCACATCCGCACGCGAGCCCCCGCCGGGGAGCGCCGGCCTGCGCCGCGCCCGATCCGCGAGCCGCTCCTGGTCGCGCTCGAGCCCGCGCATGGTGCCGCGCAGCTCATCGTGGAGGCGCGATAGACGCGCGCCCTCGAGCTCGGATGCGCCGATCCGCCGCGCCGCCGACGCGATGCGATCCCGCAGCCCCCGCAGCGAGCGGCTGATCGCGGCCTCTTCCTCCGGCCGCCCGCCGGTGCCTTCTCTCGCGATGCGCTCTCCGGAGCGCCGGATGCGCTGGGCGATCTGGTCCTCGCGCAATGCCCCGGCCGCCCGCTCCAGCGCATCGGCGGCGTCCGCCTGCCGCTCGCGACCCGCGCGCTCGGCGAGGCGATCGAGGCGCGATTCCATCGCCTCGACCTCGCCCGCCAGCGCCTGCTTGCGCTCGGCGAGCTGCCGCGCGTCGCCGGTCTCGCCGTCGGTTTCGCCCGGCGTGCGCGCCAGGTCACGCTCGATCCCGGCCTGCTCCTCGGCCATGCCCTCGGCGCGGCGCAGCGCCTCTTGGGTCTCCCGGGCGAGCCGGCCCGGCCCCTCGGCATCGAGCAGCCGCCGCGCCTCGCGCAGCCGCTCGAGCGCCTCGGCACCGGCGCTCGCGTCCGCACCGTCGGCGGAACGGCGCATGGCGCGGGCCGCGCGCTCGAGCTCGTTCACCGAGTCGCGCAGCGACTCGCTGGAGCGCCGCCGCGTGAGACGCTCGAGCTCGCGCACCAGCTTCTCCAGCTCCTCGGCCAGGGCCCGCTGGCGCTCGCCATCCGTACCCTGGCCGCGGAGACCGGCTTGCTCGAGCGCGCGCTGCTGGCGCTCTGCGAGCTCGCGCAGCTTGCGCAGGGCCTCGTCGAGCTGCTGCTCCGGGGGCGTCCAGTCACCGCGCCGAACATCCTCGTAGGGGCTGCGGAAGCGATCCATCTCCAGGCGGAACAGGTTGGCCAGATCGTTCTCGGCCGAGCCGCCCCCGCCGCCGCTCTGTCGCCCCTGCGCCACCTGTGCCTCGCGGAACGCGCTGTCGGCCCGCTGCAGATGCAGCAGCGCCTGGCGAGCAGCGGGCAGCGCGTTCTCGACGTCACTGACGGCGAGCATCGCCTCGACCTCGAGCATCGACTTCGATGCCTTCGGCAGCTCTTCGGCCATGCGCCGGTAGCCGGGGTTGCGCGCGATGATGCTGCGCGCGCCGAGACGGCGCACGATGGCGTCCACGCGATCGCGGATCCGCGTCTGCGCGGTGCCGAGCGTCTCCACCCGCTCCGCGAACACCGCATCGTCCATCCCGCTGCGATCCCGCAGCAGCTTGAACAGGGCCACGACCAGGCTGCGCTGCTGGGCCGAGAGAGTTGCATCGGCCTGCGCGCCGGCGCGCCCGCGTCCGCCGCCGCCCCCGCCGCCCGCGCGGCGGAAGCTCATCTCGAAGGGCCGCACGTCCATGAAGTAGATGTCCGAGCTGACCTGGCGCTCGGGGTCGCCGGCCGCATCGCGCGCCCGCACGTAGTAGGCGATGAGATCGCCGGGCGCCAGGTCGCGCTCCTCGAGGAAGAGCTCGTGGCGGCCCGCCACCGTCGCGCGCGGGCCGGAATCCTCGCCGAGGCGCACGATCTCGTCGGGACCGCCGTTCACCGACAGCACGAGCTCGAGGTCGCGAACCGCGACGTCGTCCTGGGCGCGGGCCTCGACGGCGATCTCTTCGATGCTGGTGACGCGCGCGTCGCGTCCGGGGCTCAGCAGCTCGACCGTGGGCCGGGTGTCGACGTAGGCGACGATGGCGTGCTCGGGGGAGGCCGGCGCCATGCCGTAACCGCCCGCCTCGAGCTCGACCCGGTAGCGCCCGTTGTCGGTGACCTCGATGCGCGCGCGCAGATCGCCGTCCTCGCCGGCGCGCAGGGGGAGGCTGCGCTCGCCGTCGAGCACGAGCCGACCGCCCTGCGTCGGCGCGCTCGGCGTCACCCGCACCTCGACCCGAGTGCCGCGTACCGCAGCGATGTCGCCGCCGCCGGAGATCAGCTCCGGGGCGCGCCCGGTGTACTCGGGGAACTCGTAGAGCAGATCGATGCGCTCCGCCACCGGCCGGGGGATCACCTCGATGCGGTGGCCGGGCGAGCTCAGCACCGGGTGCTCGACGCGGTACTCCATGGACGCGGTGACGTCGAACAGGTAGGTCTCGAACACGGGGCTATCGGGCGAGGGTGCGAGCGGCGTGCGCGTCCACGCCTCCTCCCCCTCGCGGCGCGAGACCAGCACGAGCCCGTCGGGCCGGAAGCCGTCCGGCGTGGCGGCGATGTGCACGTCGTCGCCGGACAGGATCGAGACGTCGCCCGGTGCCACCCGGATGGCGTAGGGGTTCGCGGCGGCGGCGGGATCCTGCGCCGCGTGCACCAGCAGCCAGGCACCGTGGCGCCAGCCGTCCGGCCCCAGTATCACCAGCGCCGCACCGAGGGCGAGGACCCCCGCCGCGGCAGCCGCCGCGCGGCGCGTGCGCGTGCGTTCGAGGCCGGACACCACCGGCGAGGCCCCGCTGGCCGCCCGCCCGATGAGGCGGCGCGCCAGCGCGGGCGAGGCGCCGTCCGGTGCTGCTTCCGCCTCCAGGGCGGCGCGGGCCTCCACCGCGCTCAGCATGAGCGCGTCCAGCTCGGGCGCTCTCGACTCCACGTAACGCGCCATCGCCGCATCGGGGGCGCGGCGCAGCGCGGGCGGCGCGATGAGCAGCAGGAGCGCGACCCCGGCGAGCAGGTAGAAACCGCCGCGCGCGGCCGAGACGACCCCGGCATCGAAGAGCGCACCGTCCATGATGGCGATGGCGGCGAGCCCGCCCAGCAACACCGCCGCGAGGGCCAGCGCGGTTCCTTCGAGGACGCGTCGCAGCCGCCAGCGCCGGCGAATGCCGGCCAGGCTCCGCTCGAACACGGTTTTCGACTCGGGGCCGTTCATGCGCGGGCTCCTGTGGCGGACGCGGCCCGCCGTTGCGAGATGCGGTTGGCGAGCAGGCTCTCGATGATCAGCGCGAGGCCGGCGAGCATCAACAGCCACCAGGACGACCCGAACGCCGCGGCGTCATCTCGTGCCTCGCGCGCAATCCCCCGGGGTGCATCCGCGGCACCGCTTCGGCGCACGATGCGGCGCTCGAGCGCCTCGGGCGCGGCCGCCGCCAGCATCGACTCGGCGCGCCCGACGTTCACCGCGAACGGCAACGAGGGTCCGCGCCCGTCGGCGCGGTGCGCCTCGTGAATGCCCGGCACGCGGGTGGTGAACAGGGCGCCCTCCGGGCGTTGGACGCGATCGGGAACACCGACCGGGTTCTCCACCACCACCGCGCCTCCGTTCACCAGATAGGCACGCCAGTCCGCGGTGCCCGGAAGGCTGCCCGCGTGGCGCAGCAGATCCACCACTTCGCCCGCGACGTAGGCGGCGCGCCACCCGCTCCCACCCCCGAGGTGGGCCGCGACCGCATGCACGAAGGGCACGAAACCGGGCTCCAGCACCAGCGTCCCCCAGCGCGGATCCGCGGTGGTGGCCAGCGCCAGGACGCGGCCGGCGCCGGCGGTGTGCTCGAGGAGCAGCGGCGCACCGTCGCTCAAGCGGGCGAGGACGCGATCGTCCGGCGCCGGCGTGAGCCTACGGGCGGCGGTGATGCGTGCCCCCGAGAGCGCATGCCTCCCCTCGAGGCCCGCCGCCGCCCACAGCGGATGATCGCCCGTGAGCACTTCGATGCGCGCGCCCGCGCCCTCGCGGGCAAGGGCCGGCCCGAACCGCGGGGCGAGGAAGCCGCCGCCCGCCGCGGACGGACCGGCCGTGATCAACACGCCACCCCCACGGGCCACGAACATTGAAACCGCTTGCGCGGCGGACGCGGAAGCCAGCGCCACATCGTCGAGAATCACCACGTCGACGGCGTCCAGCAGCGTTTCATCGATCTCGCGCACGTGCACGCGGCGCACCTCCACCGCCGGCGCGCGCGCGAGGCGCAGTGCCTCCTCGAGGAACACGCCGTGGTGCGCGCGCGGGCGATCCGGCTCGATCAGGGCGGCCACCAGGGGGCGGCGCGGGGCGAGCACCGCGTGGTAGCGGTCGTCGGCGGCCAGCGCGTCGGGGCCGACCTGCACCGTGATCCGGGTCGGGCGCTCCGCGGCCAGGACGACGGGAAAGGTCACCGTGCGCTCCTCGCCCGCCGCGAGCGCGAGCGGACGCGTCTCGGCCCGGCGAGCATCCACCTCGAGAGCGACGCTCGCGTCGGCCAGCGCTGCGTCGCCGGTGTTGCGCACCCGCACCACCAGCGTGTCTTCCACCGCCGGCTCGCGGCGCGGGGCGAGGCGCGCGTCGATGACGGCGGCGTTGGCGCCGACGGGCTGGGTGACGGGCACGATCTCCAGCGCGACGGTCTCGCCCAGGGGCAGCGCGCCGCCGGCGTCGAGGGCGCTGCGCTGGAGATCGGAGACGATGACCACGCCGCGCCGCGCGGCCCCGCTGCGCGCGAGGATCCGATCCGCGGCGCCGAAGGCGGCCGCGAGTCCGGTGCCGCCCTGGCCGGGCTCCACCCGGGCGAGGGCGCTGCGCAGCGCCGCGCGATCGGCGGTGAGCCCGGCGGCGACGCGCGCCGCGTCGTCGAAGGCGACCAGCGCGGCGCGCTCGCCGGGGCCCAGCGCCTCGATCCGGTCGCGGATCTCGGCCACCGCCCGCTCCCAGCGGCGGGGGTGACTCATGCTGTAGGACCGATCCAGGAGCCAGACGACATCGCGTTGAGGATCCACAGCAGATTGGGGCGTGACGTCCGCGTCGATGTACGGCGCCGCAAACGCGAGCACGATGGCGGCCAGCGCGACGCAGCGCAGCGCGAGCAGCGCACGGTCCCGGAGCTTGCGCCGGCGTTTGAGCTCGAACGGAATCCGGCGCACGAACATGAGCGAGGGAAACGCGCGCCCCGTGCGCTCCTCGCGCAGCACCAGATGCACCAGCACCGGCGCCGCCAGCGCGGCCAGCCCGAGCAGCAGCCACGGGTTCGCGAAGCCCATCAGCGCACCCGCGCCAGCCGGGCGCGGTTCGACAGGTAGCGCCACAGCATGTCGTCCAGGGGGCGATCGGTGACGAAGCACTCGTAGTCGATGCGCCGATCGCCGCAGGCGCGCGCCAGCGCCGCCACATGGGCGTCGACCAGCGCCCGGTACTGCGCGCGCCCCTGGGGCGTCACCGGCAGCCGCTCGCCGGTCTCCAGGTCCTCGAGCACCGCCGGGCCCGGCAGATCCAGATCCCGCTCCAGGGGATCGAGGACGTGCAGGGCGATGACGTCGTGTCCGCGCACGCGCAGCGCATCCAGCGCCACCGCCGCCGCCTGCGGCGGGGCGTAGAAGTCGGACACGACCACCAGGATGCCGCGGCGCGCCAGCCGCTCGCCCAGCCGCGCCAGCGCCCGGGCGAGATCGCCCCGTCCCGCTGCGCGCGCGCGATCCAGCGCTTGGAGCACCGTGTCGCGGCGCCGTCCCGAGGGCGCCACGTACTCGACGACATCGGCATCGAGGGTGGCGAGGCCGACACGGTCGCGCTGGCGCGACGCCAGGTGGGCGAGCGCGGCGGCGATGAAGCGGGCGTAGTCGAGCTTGGTGACCTCGCCGCTCCCGTACCCCATGGAGGCGGAGACGTCGAGGGCGATCGACAGATCCGCGTTGGTCTGCGCCTCGTAGGTCTTCACGTAGAGGCGATCGGTGCGCGCGAACACGCGCCAGTCCACGTGGCGCACGTCGTCGCCGGGCGCGTAGGCCCGGTGCTCGGCGAAGTCGGTGGAGACGCCCAGGTGCACGGTCTTGTGCAGACCGCTGATGAAGCCGTCGACCACCACCCGCGCGATCAAGTCGAGATTGTCGATGCGCGCGAGCACCTGGGGATCGATGAAACGCGCCGGCGCGGTGCGTCCCGGGGCGGCGCTGGCGGGTGTGCTCACGACGCCTCCCTCGGCACCGGCACCGCCTCGAGCAACTGCTCGATGAGATCATCCACGGTGACGCGCTCCGCCTCGGCGTGGAAGTTTCTGAGCAGCCGGTGGCGGAGCACCGGGTTGGCGAGCGCGCGGACGTCCTCGAAGCCCACGTGCACGCGCCCGCGCATCAGNNAACTGCCCCGCCCGCACGCTGGCCCCGTAAGCGAGCCAGCGGTCGGCAAGCTCCGCCGAGTGCGCGGTGCCGGGCCGGGTCGCCCGCACCAGGGCCAGAGCGTAGCGGCTCACGGCGCTGGCGATGGGCACCCGGCGCACGAGCTGCTGGTAGGCCAGCAGCCGCTCGCCCCCGAGCACCGGCTCGAGCCGGGTCGTGTCCACTGCGGTGGTGGATCGCACCACGTCGAGCTCCTGCTCCTCCCCCAAGTAATCGAGCACGATCTCGAAGGCGAAGCGATCGAGCTGGGCCTCCGGGAGCGCGTAGGTCCCCTCGAGCTCGATGGGGTTGCGCGTCGCGAACACGAAGAACGGCTCGGGCAGCGCGTAGGTGCGGCCCTGCACCGTGACCTGGCGCTCCTGCATGGCCTCGAGCAGCGCGGCCTGCGTCTTGGGCGGCGTGCGGTTGATCTCGTCGGCGAGCACGATGTTCGCGAACACCGGCCCGCGCAGGAACACGAGCTCGCGCCGCCCGGACTCCGGATCCTCCTGGAGGAGATCGGTGCCGGTGATGTCCGAGGGCATGAGGTCGGGGGTGAACTGAATGCGCGAGAAGTCGAGGTCCACGCTCTCGGCGATGGTCTGTATGAGCAGCGTCTTCGCCAGTCCCGGCACCCCCACCAGCATGCTGTTGCCGCCGATGAGCAGCGTGAGCAGCGCGAGCTCGACGACCTCGTCCTGGCCCACGATGCGCTTGCGGATCTCGGCGACGATGCGCTCGAAATCCGCCTTCAGCGCCTCGGCGCGTTCCACGTCGTCCATGCCCTCGCCCGCCGGGACGGCGGCGGGGCTCTCGTCATTCACGTTTCGTCTCCGGCATTGTTTTCCCCGTTGTGACCATCGTTGCGGAGGGGTCCACCCCGCCGCCGATCCCGTTCGGCCCCGACTCCTCGCCCTGCGCCCGCCGCGCGCCGCGGGGGTCAGCGGGAGCGCCGGAAAGCTCTCTCAACAGAAGCAGCAGCTCGAGCGCCTCCTCGTACAGGGGCGCGATCTCCAGCGCGCCCAACACGGCGCGTCTCGCCGCTGCGGCGTTGCCGGCGCGGTGATGCGCCCGGGCGAGGTGGTAACGCGCCCCGGCGGGATCGCTGGGATCGAGGGCGACCACTGCCTCGCGCGCCTCTGCCGCGCTTTCCCACTCGCCGCGCGACTCCCGGAGCCCGGCCAGGGTGCGATACAGATTCGCATCGAAGGGCTGGATCAGCAACGCCCGCTCGAGCACCGACGCCGCGGCGCCCGCGTCACCCGTTTCCCGATGCAGTCCAGCCAACCGCTCGTGGGCCTCGAGGTCGTCGGCGTCGATGGCGATGGCGCGCTCGAGCTGCTCGATGGCCCGCTCGGGCTCCCCGCGGCGTAGATGCAGCCCGGCGAGCATGTGATAGGTTCCCTCCCCGCCGCCGTGCTCCGGAAAGAGCGCCTGGGCCTCGGTGAGCGCGGCGAACGCGCGTTCGAGCTCGCCCGCGGCCAGCGCCAGGCGCGCCTCGCGCAGCAGGTGCGGGTAGCGCCCCTGGGGCATGGGGCCGTCCTCTGCATCCGCGACGGGCGCCAGCGCTTCGAGCGCGTGGCCGAAGCGCTCGCGCACGAAGGCGTCGAATGCGGCATCGAACGCCTGTGCCTCACGGCCGAGCACATCGCGCAGCAGCTCCGCCGTGGAGCGCCCGTCGCGGTAGCCTTCGAGCATGCGCACGATGGCCTCGAATCCGTGATCGCGCGCGATGAGCTCCATCACCAGCGCGCTCTGGAGATACGCGTGCGCGATCTGCTCGGGGTAGCGCGGGCGTAGAAATGCCTGGTTGAGCGCGCTCGCGGGGGCCAGGCGCCCTTCTCGGAAAGCGACGAGAAAGCCGGGGCTGACGTCGAAGCCCCACCCCGGCCGGGCACGACGTTCTTCGAACACGGCGAGCCCCTCGGAGAACCACCGCGGCACGCGCGAGCCGGTGAGGCCGAGGTGAAAGGTGTGCGCGATCTCGTGCCACAGCACCGAGCCCACGTTGACGGGACCGAAGACCGCCGCCGACGGGGAATCCAGGGCCACCACGGGGCCGAAGGACACGCCCATGATGTCGACGCCGACGAGCCCCGTGGTGCGCACCGAGAAGTCCTCGTGTCGCCGGTAGAGCTCGACGCGCACGGGCGTAGCCGGGCGGTAGCCGTAGGCCCCGGCGTAGTGGTCGTAGGCCCGCTCGGCGATGGGCAGCAGGCGCGGCGCGAGCACCCGCGCCTCGCGCGGATCGGCGACCAGCACGAAGCGCGCCGAGCGCACGTGCCCGAAGCCGTCGAGGCGGTCCAGCAGCTCGAGCGCGTTCTTGGTGCGGGCATCGTAGGGATCGCCGCGGAAGGCCGACTCCAGCGCCGCCCGCCCGGCCTCCATCCGCCCGAGGCGCAGCCGGTTCACGCCGAGCAGCGCGTGTGCGCGCCACGCGTGGTCGTCGAGGCTCACGGCGCGTCGCGCGAACCGCTCCGCCGCGGCGTAGTAGCGGTTCTGGGCCGCCACCTCGGCCAGGGTCTGGTAGAGCGCCACGTACCCCGGGGCGATGGCCCTGACCCGCGCCACCCGCGCCTCGAACGTCTGTTTATCGCCGCGCAGGAACGCGAGCGCGGCGGTCAGGGTCAGGGCCTCGGGTGAGCGCGGATTCACGGCGAGGGCGCGCTCGATGGTCTGCTCGGCTTCCGAATACGCCTCCAGCTCCAGGTGCAGGCGCGCGAGCAGGACCAGCGAACCCACGTCGGTGGGACGTACCTCGAGGGCGCGGCGCGTCGCATCCAGCGCGCCGGCGGAGTGGTCGAAGTGCAGGCTGTGGGCGATGCCGCGCAAGGCGGGGACGAACTGCGCGTCGCGCTCCAGCGCCGCGCGGTAGGCCTCCAGCGCCTCCTCGTTGTTGTAGCGATCGAGGAGCAGATCGGCGATGGCGACGTGGGTCGCGGGGTCGTCCGGGGCGCGCCGGATGGCCTGCTCGTAGATGCGAAGGGCCATGGCGTAGAGTGCGGGATCCTCGCGCGCGAGATCCCGGGCGGCGTCGCCGGCGGCGACCAGCTCGCGCGCGGACAGGCGTGCGTGACCTCGCTCGCGGTACGCGGCGAGCACCCGGCGCGTGCGCGCGCGGCCGGCCCCCGGATCCCCCGCAGCGTCGCCGTACACGCCCTCGAGGCGGGCCATCGCCATCTCCACGTCGAGGGGCGGGCCGTCGGCGCCGGGCGGCACCCGCCGGTAGGCGGCGAGCGCCTCCTCGACCTCTCCCGTCGCGGCCAGGGCGTGGCCCAGCGTGCGCCAGCCTTCCCCCGCCCGCGGCGCCTCGGCGATGCGATCACGGACGGCGGCGATGGCCTCGGCGTAGCGGCCCGCGTCGAGGTACGCGCGCGCCGCGTCCGTCGCGTCGCCGGCAGCGATGAGCGGCGTGCCGACCGCACACAGCAGTAAGAGGCAGGCTATCCGCATCATTCGATCTCCCGGTAAGCGCGCCGGTTGAGGGCCAGCTCGATGAAAAGCGACTCCAGGCGCTGCAGGTAGTCGGCGGATTCCATCGTACGCTTCTCGCGCTTCAACGCTTCGATGCGATCCACCAGCCGGCGCGCCTCGATCTCCAAGGCCAGCGCCTCGCGCCCGGCGGCGGTGTCCGGGCGGTGGGCCGGCGCCGCCAGGTGAACGCGCGCGGCGAGGCTCCCGTCGCCGCCGCCGGTCCCGGGGTCGCGGCTGCCGGCGCCGTCGCCGTCGTCGTCGAGCATCGCGTGCTCGGTGCGCAGGCGGCGCTCGGTCTCGAAGGCGCGGGCCACCTCAGCGGTGGCGTAGCGGAACGCTTCGAGCATCGACACGCGCCGATCCTTGTCGCTGTCCGCGGCGTCCTCGGCCAGCGCGTCGACGAAGTGCCCGCCGAAGCGGGTGTGCTGGTTCTCCGCAGCGGTGGCGGTGGCCGTGATGATGATCCGGTCCGCGCCCGAGAGCGCTGCCACGAACGGGGCGCTCGCCGGTGCCGCGACCACCACCACCACGGTCCGCCCCGCCAGGGCATCGAGAGCGCCGGCAAGCTCGGTGGCCGAGAGGTCGGGCCCCGGGAGGTTGAACAGCGCCCGATCCCCGCGCGCGGTCCCGTGGCCCAGCAGCACCAGGGCGATCACGTCCCCCGGCGCGGAGGTCTCCGCCAGCCGGCGGATGGCGCCGAGGACGTTCTCTTTGCGGGAGACGTCCGCGCCGGCGTCGGCCGCCTGCGATGGATCCTCCTCCAGGCGGATCAGGTGCTCGGGGGCAATGCCCAGCCGCTGGGTGGCCACCTCGTCCAGAGTCTCCACCCAGCGGTGGAACAGATCCGAATAGTAGTCCTCGCCCCCGAGACCGCCGACGATGGCCAGATGCGGCTCGGCCCCGCGCGCGCCCCAGAGCACGGCGAGACACAGGGCGAGCACCAGCACGCGCGCCGTCATGCCATGCCCCGCCGGCGCCGCCACACCCACTCGACGCAGGCGAAGGCGATCAAGAGAACCAGCAGGAGCGACATGTCGCGCAGGGGCAGCCGGCGCTCCACCCGCCGCGTGCCGGTGGCGTCGTCCACTGCATCGACGATCTCCGCCGCCTCGCCCGCGCGGAAGAAGCGCCCGCCCGTCGCCTCGGCAAGGCGTGCCAGGCGCGCGGCGTCGAGCTCCGCCCCGTGAAACTCGCGCCCCACGCCGCTCACCTCCACCGCGGTTTCGGCGTCCATCGGTCGACTGTCGGGCGCGCGCAGCCGAACGCGCAGGTGGTGGCGGCCGACGTCGCGCACGACGAAGCTCGCGCGGTGCAGACCTTCACCCTCGAGGGCGCCCTCCAGCGGGACCTCCTCCACCTCGCCGGGGGGCGTGGTCACGGCGAGGGTCACCTCGACGTCCGCGGCGGGGCGGTAGCCCGCGTCGAGCACCTCGGCCTGGACCGAGACGGTGTCGCCGCGCGCGGCCTCCGCCGGCTCGACGTGGAGGCGCACGCGGCCGCCGGCCGGGCGCGCCACGTGCCGCAGGAGGTTGCGCCACAACCGCTCGTGGGTCTCGTCCCGCAGGGGAACGTCGGCATGCATCTGCCAGCGCCACGAATCGCGCACCGGGAAGGCGGCGACGGTGCCGCGCCCGTAGCGCTGCCAAGCCAGCACGACCAGGGGCTCGCCGGCGTCGTCCGCGCCCTCGAGGAGGATCGTCGCCCCCGGCTTCGCGCGCCGGATGGGATTGACCACGGTCAGCGGCGGGAGCCGCTCCCAGCTGGCGTGGATACCATCGTCGGGAGCGAGGCGCAGCAGCGGATCCCCGCGCCCAGCCGCGGTGGGACGCACCGGCACGCGCACCCGGTACGCGCTCGCCGCGTCGGGCAGCTCCACCGGTGCGATTCCGGCGAGGGTCGAGCGCGAGTAGCCGCCCTCGGCGAACGCGCGCCGCCCGCCCAGCAGCACCAGGCCGCCGCCGCGGCGCGCCACGAAGTCGCGCAGGCGCGCCTGCTGCACCTCGTTCAACAGGTCGTTGCCGATGCTGCCCAGGACGACGGCGTCGTAGCGGAACAGGTCCTCGTCGGTATCGGGCAGCCCGCCGGGGAGCTCGTTCGCGTCCTCCACACCGAGGCGGTAGTACTTGTTCTCCGCCGTGCGCACCAGCGAGACCAGTTGGATGGCGTCGTCGGCGGCCACCGCGCGGCGCAGGAACTTGACCTCGAAGCGCGGCTCGCCCTCGACGTGCAGGATGCGCACGGGCTCGCCGCGCACGTCCACCGCGCGGTGGGCGACGTTGTTCTCCACCACGGTCTCCCCCGGCTGCGGCGCGACCCGGAACGTGAGCCGGCGGGGACCGGCTTCGGTGAACTCGAGGGGCACGCGCATCGTCGCCAGGTGGGCATCGCCGGGGAGGGTCAGCGGCTGCTCCGCGACGACGGCGCTCTCCTCCTCCACCACCAGCGTCACCGCCCGCCCGGCCAGCCCGCGATGGGCGACGACGATCTCGGCTTCGACGGCGTCGCCGCGCAGCACCCGGCGCGGGAGGTGCACGCGGGCCACCTCCACGTCGCGTTCGAATCGCTCCGCACCCACCCCGACGGCGTGCAGGGTCACCCCGGACGCGTTCAGCGTGCGCATCGCCTCGTCCAGCGCGCCGGGGTCGTCCGCGGCGCCGTCGGTGACCAGCACCACGGCGGCGAGGGACTGCGCGTCGGCGCCGCGCGCCACCTGCTCGAGGGCGCGCGCGAGATGCGAGCGCGCGCCGGAGAAGGTCGGGCGTTCACCGGGCGCCAGCGTTTCCACGGTATCGGAGAAGCGCAGATACCGGGTGTCGAAGCGCCGCTCGAGCGCCGTCGCCAGCGCGCCCGCGCCCGGAGCGAACGCACGCTCGACGAACTCGGAACGGGCCGCCCCGTTCAGGTCGCGGATGCGCATGCTGAGCGAATCGTCGAGCAGCACCGTCACGTGCCCGGGCACCGGCTCGTCGACCTCCACCGTGAGGTGCGGGTCCAGAAGCACGAGCAGCAGCAGCGCGAGCAGTGCGGTGCGCAGCGCCCACAGCCCGGCCCGGTCGCGCCGGCGCGGCGTCGAGCGGGCGTAGCCGAGCGCCAGCGCCACGAGCAGGCCGAGCCCGAGCACCGCCGCGGCGTACGCGCCCCAGGACCACTGCAGCTCGAGCGCACCGCGGGCGAACAGTTCCGGATCGTACTTGAGGGCGAACTCCAGCAACTCAGTAAGTCATGGCGTAGATGACGAAGTTGATGCCGATCTTCAGCGCGTAGGTGGAGTAGCGCAGCGGGTAGCTCGGCAGATCCGCCCACTCCCAGGCGTCGCCGAGATCCGTATTCCAGTTGATCGCCACCATCAGCCGGCCTTCGTCGTCGAAAATGCCGCGCACGTGCGGCACGCGCCCGTCGTACTCCCAGGTCGGCCCGCCCGCGGCCTGGTGCACGTTGGGGACCTGGATGATCTCGGTGACGTCGTAGAAGGCGTGGAAGACCGGATGCTCGAGGGGCACCTCGACGATGGGGCGGCCCGGGAAGACGCGCTGCATCTGCGTCTCGAAGTTCTCCCAGGCCCACGTGCCCCAGAAGTCGTCGACCAGCATGAACCCGCCGGCCAGCAGATACTCCCGCAGGGCCTCGGCCTCGGCGTCGCTCAGCAAGAGCGACCCCACCTCCAGCACGTAGAGGAAGGGAAAGTCGCGCAGCGCCGCCTCGCCCACGGGCAGCGCGTGGTCCGAGCCGAAGGCGTCGACCACGGTCAGCCGGCGCAGCGCCACCAGGAACTGCTGGTCCGCTTTGGGGTAGTCGATGGCCCAGCGCGGCCCCCAGCTCAAGGTATCCAGGTCGCCCCCGTAGATGCCGCGGGTGAAGTAGAACTCGTGCTCCGGAGGGGTCTCCGCCGCGCCGTTGGCCCCCGCCGTGCCCGGTAGCGCGAGCGCGAGGGCCAGGGCAAGCGCGGGGATGCGTTTCACCCTTCGGTCTGTCACACAGCGGCCACCCGCCCCGCTCGCGGCAGGTGCCGGGGCGTGGACGGCTGGGTTCAGTGCCCGGTCCATCGTTGCGGCATCGGTGACGCGGAAGTCGGCCGGGAAGACCGCGGCGCTTTCAGTTCCCGACCTTCGCGCCGAGCACGAGCTCGACGCCCCCGACCAGCACCTTCTCCCCGTCCTTGTGCACCTCCTCGAGCAGGATCGCCTGGTCGCGCCCGCCCGTCTGGTTCAGGTTGGGGTCGCCCTTGAACACGATCCGTTTGTCGAGCCGCGGGTAGTCGTGGTGGTCGACGACGACGTGGATGTGCTTCACCCCCCAGTACTGGCCCGGCAGGACCGTGGCGACGTTGAAGGTGCCGTCTTTGGCCGTCTCGAGCCGCGTCCGGTAACGCGTCTCGCGGTACCTGCCCGTGCCGTCCGCGTGCCAGAGATTCACCACGGCGCCGGCGAGCGGACGGCCATCGCTGCCGAGCACACGACCGCGCAGAAACAGCCGCTCGCCGGGATCGCCGGGCTGCCACAGCACCGCCGTCTCCGCACCCTTCGCCCGCGGCACCATCGACCCCGGCACCGCCTCGTGCTCCACCGCCGCCGCGACCGCCGGCGCGCACACCAGGGCGAGCAACACCCACGCCATCGTGCAACGTCTGCAACCGGACATCATCCTCCTCCTCCGGAGAATGCGGAAACTCCCAGAACTATAAAGTAAGGGAGGAGGGAATGGGGCAAACCGACACGCAGTTTTGGTCCACGCGTCCGTTGTCGGTTAAGCCCAAGGCCGGGGTCCGATCCCGGTAGTGCAACGGGGTCAGGTCTTGCAATGGGGCACCGTAGCAGAGCGGTGCGCAGTGCCGAGTGAAGGGGACGAGATGCAACTCGACAGTAGCCCAGACATGCTCCGGGCGCACACATGGACGCTCGCCGATGAGATCGGCGAGCGCAACGTGTTTCGCCCCGATGCCTTGCATTGGGCCGAACGCTACATCACGCAGACCTGGCACGAGCAAGGCTACGAGGTGGTGCCGCAGGAGTACACCCTGCGTGCGGCGCGCAGCGCCAATCTCGAGATCACGCGCTACGGCAAGAGCCGCCCCAACGAGATCTTGCTGCTCGGCGCCCATTACGACTCGGTCGTGGGCAGCCCCGGCGCCAACGACAACGCCAGCGGCGTTGCCGCACTACTGGAGCTCTCCCGTTTGTTTGCGTCAACCGAGCCCGCAAGAACGGTACGCTTCGTCGCCTTCGTCAACGAAGAGCCGCCCTTCTTTATGTCAAGGGATCAAGGCAGCAGGCACTACGCCCGCGCCGCCCGTCGGCGAGACGATGACATCCGATTGATGCTGTCTCTAGAGACCCTGGGGTACTACTGCAACGACCCGGGCTCGCAACGTTATCCGCCCTTGTTTCGTCTCTTCTATCCGGACCGGGCGGATTTCGTCGCCTTCGTCTCCAACTTCCGCTCGCGCCGGGCGATGCTCGAACTGGCACGGGCGTTCCGGGCCTCGACGGATTTCCCGCTGCAGCACGCGGCCACCTTCTCGTTCGTTCCGGGAGTGGCCTGGAGCGATCATCTGTCCTTCTGGCTGCGCCGGTACAAGGCGCTCATGGTCACCGACACGGCCTTTTACCGTTATCCCTACTACCACACGCCGCTCGATACGCCCGAGAAGCTCGATTACGAGAGTCTGGCGCGCGTGACCACCGGTCTGCACAAGGCCGTCGGTCGGCTCGCGCAGGCGCCGCTTTGAACGCGCAGAAAAAGGGGTCAGGAAAAGGCGTCGGTGGTACCTGGGGCATCTTCTCGAGTACCTGCGACCCTTTTTCGGCCGGTCAGCTCGGATAGATCACCAGGTGTCGCTGGGGTTCGCTGCCTACGCTCTCAGCGATCACTCGATGGCGCGTGGCGATGCGATGCTGGAGCTTGCGCAGCGAGCCGCAGCGCGGCGCGACGCCTACTGCGATGCCTTCGCGCTTGGCGCGTTGGACCGCCGCTTCCATTTCGCGCACGGCGTCGTTGCGCTCGTGGTCCTCCACGCCCTCCAGCCGGTTGAAAACCGCGATGAGGAGGCGCCGGATCTGCGCCGTCGTGTTCCTCTTGACCACCTGCACAGGGATGTTTCTATCTGATAGAACCCGTCGCAACCGCAAATCATCGGCACGAGAACGCAGTGCGATAATGAGGTCAGCTTCCTCCGGCTGCCTCACCGTGCGCGCCTCCAGGCGCAGGTCCCTGAGCACGCGCTCCACGAGGTCGCGGCTGATGGCATAGGCGCAGATGCGCACCGGCCCGCGCTGGCCATCGGGGGTGACTTCCGCCGGCGTCTCAGGCTCGGGCGATTCGCGCAACGCAACCACGGTTTCAGTACCGCGAGAGCGCCGAACGCCGCCAGGGTGAACGCCCCGGAGCAGGTTGTCCACCGCGCGCGCCGTATCAGCATGGACGACGACCTGCTCCCAGTCGACGATCTCCACCACGGCGTCGAAGGTCGGCGAGGCTTTGCGCTCGGTGATCGTTTTCTGGGTGCCGCGAAAGCGGGCCTCTTCATCGCCCAAGGTCACCGTCTGCACCCCGCCTACCAGGTCGCACAGGGTGGGGTTCACCACCAGATTTTCCAGGCTGTTGCCGTGCGCCGTACCGATCAGCTGCACTCCGCGCTCGGCGATGGTGCGCGCCGCGAGGGCTTCAGCCGCAGTCCCTATCTCGTCCACGATGATGACTTCCGGCATGTGGTTTTCCACCGCCTCGATCATCACCGCGTGCTGTCGCTCGGGGTGCGGCACCTGCATGCGACGCGCGCTGCCGATGGCGGGATGTGGAACGTCGCCGTCGCCGGCGATCTCGTTCGACGTATCGATGACGATCACCCGCTTGCTGAACTGGTCGGCGAGTGCGCGCGCGATCTCCCGCAGCTTGGTGGTCTTGCCCACCCCGGGCTTTCCCAGCAGCAGGATGCTCGCACCGCGCTCGACGAGGTCGCGAACCGGCTCGATGGTCCCGAACACCGCACGCCCCACCCGAAGCGTCAGACCGACGATTTGTCCGCTGCGGTTTCGCAAGGCCGAGATGCGATGGAGCGTGCCCTCGATTCCGGCCCGATTGTCTCCCGAGAACTCGCCGACCGACGCCACGGCGTGCGCCAGATGCTCGCGGCTGACCGGGTCCTCCGAAAGCTCGACCACGTGCCCCGGAAACCGGGCTTGCGGGCGGCGCCCGAGATCCAGGACGATCTCGAGCAGGCTCTCCCGGGGCAGCGATCGAGAACGCTCTTGCAGAGCCGCCGGCAAGATCGCCAAGAGCAAGTCGAGGTCGTCAGTGTAGGGCTGGGCGTTCGCGGCGACGGCGACCAGATGTTCGTTGACTGGCTTCATGGCCTAAATATAGGGGCGGATGCCGCTTGATCAAATAGGCTCCCGTAGCCCCCCGGCGACTGCAACTCCGTACCGTCCATGCGACCCGCTTCCCATCCGCAGCTCGTCAACTCGCCTTGCGAGGATCCCGTCCTCTACGCGGACTTCCTGTTCCAGCACCGGGCGCATCGTGCTCATCCATGTCAAACCCGCTCCAAGCCCAGGCACCGTCGCCATTTCACGGGGCGCTGATACCCCTACACCGACAGCGCTTCGTTGAACCGGAAGATATTCCCCTGCCCATCGACGCCCCACACGGTTCCGTCGTCGCCGACCGAGATCCGCACCAGTGCTGTCTCTCCCGGAACCTTGCTCCAGGCCTCGCCGTCCCATCGCACCACGCGACCGGTGGTATCGATCCCCCAGACCTCGCCTTCGTTGCGCGTGGAGATGTGCTCCAGATCGCGGCCGATGGACTCAACGCGACCCTCGCTAGCCCATCGGAAGACCTTGTTGCTGCGATTGAGCAGGAACACCGAACCGTCCCGGGCAACGGAAACCCACTTGGCGGCCCCGTGCTCCTGCGTCGGCCGCTGGCCCCAGCTCGAACCGTCCCACTGGTACAGGTTGCCCCGGTTCGAGATGGCCCACACCTGACCCTGGCGGCCGACGGACACCTGCACCAAAGGCTGGTCGGTTGAAGCATGCCCCTTGAGCTTCACTCCCCTGGGATGGAAATACCAGGACATCTGTTGCCATTGGCGGCCATTCCATCGGTAGGAATGGCCGTCTCGGTTTACACCCCAGGTCGTGCCGTCGGCGGCCACTGAGACGTTGATTAGACGGCCATTAATCTGCTCCCAGTGTTTTTCGCTCGCGTTCCAACGAGAAATCGTATCAGTGTTGCTCACGCCCCAAACATGTTTCCAGCTGCCAACCGAAATCTGCACCAGCGCGCCGCGCACGGGCGTCCAGGCCAGCGATCGTTCGAGGTTTTCAACGTCGTGCTCCAGCTGCGGCGGTAACTGGTGATCGGCGAACGGCTCCTCGGCAATGGACTTCACCCGGTCGGAAATACGGTCACGGAGCGCTGCCAGGGTCCCGGCGGGCTTCGTCCCCATGGCGCCCTCGCTCTCGAGCACCACCTCCAGTCGTTCCAGCCGTTCCCACATAGCGGTCAGCTGTTCGAACGTCCGGTGCGCCTCGCGAAACGCGGCGTCGGCCGGCTCGGGGAAGCCGATGAAGCCAGTGACCACGTCGTAGTCCTTGGTGTCCGCCCGGTAGGCGCGGGGCCAACCGTTCTCGGGATCGACGGCGGTCGGAAAGACCAGGGCAGCTTCAATGATCGTTTCAGGCTTGATCTCAGGGAGCCGCTCCCGGCCGCCGCGAACGTACAGCTTGCAGGTGGTGTTGACCGCAGTGTCGATGCTTTCGATGGCCGAGCGAAAGGTGCTCTGGCTCTGAAAGGCGCCCACGACGGCATTCATCTGGGTTTCGAGCGCGGTTTTCGACTCCATGGACTGGGTCTCGAACTGATAGAGCGCAAAGAACTCGCCGCCGGTCGTTACCGCGGAGACGAAGACGTCACCGTACTTGCGGTAAAACCTCGTCCACCAGTTCTGCGGCTTTTCCGCCAGCATAGCAGCGGCGCCCTCGCTGATCCGATAGTCCAGGAGCTGTTCCTTGCGGTTCTTCACCTCCACCTTGACGAGCAGATAGACGCTTTCCCGATGAAGCTTCTGCTCGCTGACCCACCTCGCCTTGGCGCTGGCGCCGCCAAGCAGTCCCGAGAAGGCCGCGGAGGCGCTCAGCTCCATGGCCTTGCGCAGCTCGCTCAGGCTCCTCACCATCTTCAGCTCGAACAGCGTTTCCTGCCCGCCACCCGTACCATGATCGATCAGCCCTTCATCGGCGCTAACCGCCAGCCCGCACCGCTCACCGATGAATGCGTTGAAGCCAACGCCGAGACGAGCATCCTCGACCGGCACCGGCGCGGTAACCACTTCCTCCTCTTCGGGCGCGGGGGCGGGAGCGTGAAGCGGGGTGTCGTCGATCTCGACATCGACGACGGTCGCGGATCGATACCACGGCTTGGTCATTGCTCTGCTCCTTTCACGGCTCGGGTTGGCCCACGGCGAGCGCGCGGGCGCGAACGTATACTGTCGCACAGAATGTCGCAAGCGTGCCGTATGCGCATAATCGCCACCCCCGTCCGGCGATGGCGCTGCTCTTGCGATGTCACGCCTCGGCCTGTTTCGCGCGTATTCCGGTCACGGGCGTCTAGGCATAGGAACCTGCCTTCGGAATGATACCTCGGCCAGCGCTCCTCGAGGCACCGCAGCGACCCGGATCCCCCATGGTGGATGAGCTGACTCAAGCTGCCCGCGGCCCGAGGCCGTGCAACGGCGAGCTTCTTGACCTGGATCAAGGCGCGATCGCGTGCTTGTCGTCTCATGGATGTGTGGACCACAGCGGGGCGTCGGGTTCGTTCTGCCCGGCAAGGGATCGTGCACGACGCATTGGGACTTTCCAGCGGTGCGACGACCATGTTCGCCATCATGGTCGCGCTCGGTGTGGCCGGCGTGGTCGCCCTACTGGCCGCGCTCTTCTGGCCTCCGCGCTGGCGCCTGTCCTACCGCGCGGAGGTGGTGTTCGCCGTGCTGCTGACGGGGCTCGTAGTCTACGCCGATCTGGACAGCGCCCGCGTGTACCGCGCCTACGAGTCCGCGTTGCCCGAGGCGGCCGTCGCGGGCACCGCGCGTGACGCCGGCGAGGCGGCGGCTGGCTTCGACCGCAGCATCACCGTTTACACCTACCAGTGGGGCTTCCTGTTCATCGATGCCAGCGGTGCGGTGAGCCGCAACGCCATGATCGCCCGCCCCGGCGAGAAGATCCTCTTCCGCATCCTCTCCAACGATGTGATCCACGGCTTCAACCTGCCGGCGGCGCGCATCACCACCGAGGTCGATCCGGGCGCGGTGCGCAGCATCTGGATCCGGGCGCCGGCACGCCCCGGGAAATACCTCATTCAGTGCGTGGACTACTGTGGGGTGGGTCACTACCAAATGAAAGCCTGGCTGGTGGTCGAGGAGCACGCCGCAGACCAGGCACACCACGGGCAACATTGACCATGGCCGTCACCACCGCCCACGTCCCCGAGAAAGCGCCGAGCTTGCGCACCCCGCGCTGGGCACCGGCCGATCTGGTCGACGGCAGCCGCCTGGGAGCACTGTTGTTCTCCGATGACTATCGCCTGATCGCGCTGAAGGGGATCCTGCTGTCGCTCATCTTGCTCGGTTTGGGCGGGCTCTTCGCGCTCACCTTCCGCCTCGAGCTCGCGCAGCCCGACCTGCAGTTTCTCGCCGCGCGGCCCTACATCGGCCTGGTCACGCTGCACGGCCTGATCATGGTATTCGGCTTCGCCATACCGGTGGTGTTGTTCCTGAGCTATTACCTGATGCCCAAGGTGCTGGAGCTCGATCGGCTGCACTGGGCTGGAGCCGCCCACGCCAGCTTCTGGACGCTGCTCGGGGCGGCGGCGCTGCTCGTGATTGGACGGCCGGACTTCACCTGGACTTTCTATGCACCCATGAGCCTGCGCGTCGGTGGCGACTGGGTGTGGATGGGCTACGTGGCCATCGCGCTCGTCGGCGTCTCCGAACTCCTGGCGGGCCTGGTCCTGCTGCGCAACGTATTAGCCTGGCCGAGGGGTTGGGGGACGCTGCCGCTCATGGGCTGGGCCATGCTCGTCGAGGGCGGCCTGCTCGTGCTCTCGACGCCCATGCTGAGCCTGGTCGGCGCGCTGCTGCTCACGGACTGGCTGGGCGTCACCGGCGTCTACGACCCGGCGCGCGGCGGCAGCGGCGTGACGTTCCTGTGGATGTTCTGGTTCTACGGGCACCCGGCGGTGTATCTGCCGCTGATCCCGGCCATCGGCTTCGTCTACACACTGCTGCCGCGCTTCCTGGGCCGCCCGATGTGGAGCCACGGCTCGGGAGTGGTGGCCTTCGTGCTGTTGTTCGTGCTCTCGTTCGGTGTGTTCCACCACCACTTTCAAGCCAACATCACCGAGCACGTTTGGGTCCAGAGGCTGTTTCAGCTCCTGACCCTGCTCATCATCGTGCCGAGCACGCTGCACGTCTTCAACTGGATCGCCACCCTGTGGCAGGGCCCGATACCGGATGCCGCGCGCCGCGCGATACCGTTCAAGTTCATCGTGGGATCCATCTTCATGCTGATCGTGGGTGGCGTCGCGGGTTTTCTGAATGCGCAGGTGAGCGTGGACACCGACTTCGTGCACAACACCTTCTGGTTGCCCGCGCACTTTCACGCCATCTTCCTCGGCTTCTGCGTACAGATGGCCATCGCCGTCGTCTACTACCTGTTCCCCTACTTCACCGGGCGGCATTTCCACCCGGGCCTCGCCAACGTGCACTTCTGGCTCTGGCAGCTCGGGATCTTCGCCATGGTGATGCTGATGTACGCGCTCGGGTTGAGCTACTTCCCACGCTGGGTGGCCGACTATCTGCCCATCGCCGAGTGGTCGATACCGCAGTTCTGGCTGACCGTCGCCGGCTTCGCGGTGGGGCTGGGGTTTCTCGCGTTCGTGTTCAACCTGCTGTGGAGCGCACGGCGGGGCGAGGCGGTGAGAGGCGATCCGTGGGACGCGGTGGTCGAGCCCGAAGGCGCAGCCGCGGCAGCGGGAGGCTGACCAAATGACCTGGCGCATCTGGGCGGTGACAGCGGTGCTCATCCTGGTCGGCGCCTGGGTTCTGGTGGTGCCGCTGACACCACCGCCCGTGATGCAATCGGCGTCTTCCATCGAAACCTATCGCAGCACGGGCCTCGTGCCCGAGGTCGACCATCTGCGGATGTCCACGGAAGTGGGACACGACGTGTTCGAGCTTCCCGCCTCGGATGCGGCTCACCTGGCCGAAGAGATGGCAGGCATGGGCGACATGCCCGGCATGGCCCACGACGAGACGGCGGAGATGGCCGACACCGAGGCCCACGAGCCGCCACCGACTGCCGCCGATCACGGCGCCATGGAGCCCGGCGCGCCGATGGAGGAGCAAGCCGAGGCGGGCGAGGCCATGACCGGCATGGAGCACGCGCCGGCGCCCGCCGCGGAGCCCGCGCACGCCATGACGGAGATGCCCGCCGGCGAGGAGCGCGCCGGGCACGCCGGTGAAGCCCGTCCCGAGCCGGAACACGCAGAACACGCGCCGGCGATGGCCCGCGAGGAAGCGGCCGGGGCCGATCCCCACGCGATGGCGGGCATGGCCGAGGCGACGCCCCATGTCGAGGCGGAACCGCACGCCGAGACCTTCGGTGGCCACGGCGGTGGCGGCGAGGCGGTCGGGGTCAGCATTCTGGCGCAGGGATCGCGGGACGCCGTCTCCCACCGCGTGGCCGGTCTGCACATCGACCGGAGCCTCGAGATCACCATGCACGAGTGGGGCTACCAGCCGCAACGCCTCGATGTCTCCCCGGGCGCCATCGTTCGTCTGCACGTGCGCAATGACGGAAATCTGCCGCACGAGTTCATGATCATGACCGCGCCGGCGATGAACGCGGTCAACTACCGCCTCGAACGGGCCGACTGGAACCTGCTCGAGCACGAGGCCATCTCCGAGCAGCCCGTGGTGCTGCCCGGCGACAGCTTCGACGTCGTGCTCGAGATCCACAAGCCGGGCATGTGGATGTACATGTGCATGTTCCCCTACCACATGCAGCTCGGCATGATGGGAATGATGATGGCGGGGGACGGGTCGATGGAGATGGACTCCGGCACGAGCCCCGCCCATACGATGCATTGACGCTCCAAGAGGGCTGCGCTCCTACACGGTGGCAGATTCTCCCGCTGACCCCCGGCCGCATAAGCCGTCCCCGTCTGCGCCTGCGCGCGGGGTATGGTCACAGCCAAACCGTAAAGGGGCTGCGGGCTCGACGCCGTATATAGCTGACACACGGTCTATGGCGGCCCGAAAGTATCTTCCCAGTCCGGAAACGCCGTATCCAGTATGCGCAATATCGCACTTCTGTCGTGGGTCAGCCTGGTCTTCTCCGGCATGTGATCGATCCACTGCAGCGCAAGGTAGAGTGCTTCGGCAACGATATAACCATCGCGGCCCGTGATGCCCTTGGTTTCGTAGCTGATAGGGAACCCCTCACTCATGGCTTTCTCCTTCATCCACGCGCTGAGCTTGGATACACGGTTGCGGAAAGCAACCCCCGAATGCTGTCGTACCCGCATCTTGAAGTCTACTCTCGTCAGCGCCGTTTGGTCAGCTTTGTTGCACTGCAGCAGAGGGACCCGTAGCGCACCGTGCGACCGCTGTTGCACAGCCGAGCGAAGGCCGGGGCCGCAGGTTCATGCAAGCGCGCCGCACAACCGAGGCTGTCCGTTGACGAGAGCGATGTGAATGGAGAGTATTGGCACTGGCGCGGGGAATGAGTGGATCTGCAACGAAGTCACAGTCCCCGGTCTAGCCGCCGGCCAAGAGGGGAGGATAGAGAATGACGACCATCGTAACCGATAACTGTCAACGCTGCCGCTTCACCGATTGTGTCACCGTGTGTCCGGTGGCCTGTTTCCACGGCGATGAGGAGATGCTCTATATCGATCCCGAGGTGTGCATTGATTGCAGTGCGTGTATTCCCAAATGTCCGGTTGAGGCGATTGTGGAAGACCCGATCCCCGAAGAAATGGAGCACTGGATCGAGATCAATGCCGAACGTGCACCCGGATTGCCGCTGATCACCGAGAAACAAGACCCGTATCCGGGTGCCGAGGAGCGAAAGACGGCATTGGGGTTCTGAGAGAAGGCCTCTCCGTCCCGTCCTCACATTTCCCCTGGCCTTCCAGAAACCGACGAGGGGCGCGGCATGAGCAGCCTTGGCACAGATCAGAATCCCATGCGGGCGGCGATCGTTGGCAGCGGGCCAAGTGGCTTCTATGCCACGGAGGCATTGCTGAAAGCGGAGCCGGTGATCCTGGTCGACATGTTTGAGCGCCTGCCCTCGCCTTTTGGCCTCGTGCGCAGTGGGGTAGCCCCGGACCACCCGAAGCTCAAGCAACCGATACTTGTCTACCAGCGGATCGCCGAGTCCCCCGAGTTTCGCTTCCTCGGCAACGTCACGGTGGGGCGGGACGTGAGCGTGCAGGAGCTGGCCGCTTGCTACCATGCGGTCGTGTTTACATGCGGTGCCGAGACTGACCGCAAGCTCGGAATTCCGGGCGAAGAGCTCCCGGGAAGCCACACGGCCACGGAGTTCGTCGGGTGGTACAACGGTCACCCCGACTATTGCGATCGGGTGTTCGACCTGTCGCATGAGAACGCGGTCGTTATCGGACAAGGCAATGTCGCCGTCGATGTTTGCCGGATTCTTTCCAAGACCGTGGACGAGCTCAGACACACGGACATCGCCAAGCGCGCGCTCGAGGTGCTGGCGGAAAGCAAGGTTCGTGACATTTATATGATCGGGCGCCGGGGTCCGGCGCAAGCCAAGTTCACCCATACGGAGCTCAGAGAGCTCGGAAAATTGGAGGACTGTGACCCGGTGGTGGATCCGCGCGATCTGGAGCTGAATCCGGCGAGCCAGGAGGAGCTCGCGGACCGGCGCAACCGGGCGAATATCAAGAGCTGCGAAGTGCTGCAAGAGTTCGCCTCCCGAGCTGCGCCGACGCGCTGGCGGCGTTGTCACATACAGTTCCTCAAGAGCCCAACGGAGCTCAGGGGCGAGCGAAGGCTCGAACGGGTGGTACTGGTCAGAAATCGCCTGGAGGGAGAACCTTCGCGGCAGGTCGCGCGAGAGACAGGCGAAACGGAGGAGCTCGCATGCGGGGTGCTCTTTCGCAGCATCGGCTACCGGGGCGTGCCCATTGCGGGCGTCCCCTTCGATGACGATCGCGGGATCTTTCCCAACCGCGAGGGGCGCATCGTGGACGGGCAGAACGTTGTCCCGGGTTTATACGCGGCGGGCTGGATCAAGCGTGGCCCGACCGGCATCATCGGCACCAATCGTGAGGACGGCGTGGCCACGGTGAACTCGTTGCTGGCCGACTTGCCGCATCTCGGGGCCGCCGCGAAACCGGGCGCCGATGGGCTGCAGGGACTCTTGAAAGACCGGGGAGTTCGTGTGGTGAGCTACGCCGATTGGCAGAAGATCGATGCCGCAGAGGTGCGACGCGGCGCAGCCCAAGGCAAGCCGAGAGAGAAGTTTACCCGGGTGGCAGAGATGTTGGCGGCGCTCGATCAGAACTGACGTTGTGCGATGCACCAATTGTTGCCCGGGGGACCGCTGGTTGTTATGCTTAGGTCATCCCCCGTGTAGACCACCAGGAGGTACGTGCCATGAGCACCGGTTCCGTGGAGGTCGTGTACCGCGGCATCTTTCAGAAGACCCTCGCCAAGAACATCTGCCGCGGCATCGTATTTGCTGCCAATAAGGAAGGCAAGATCGGCCTCGCCTTCGGGCGCTACGGCGACTCCCCCGAGCGAAACGGCATCCCCGCCAAGCAGTTCGCCGTCGTTTCCGATACCGACGAGGAGCTGCAGGAGTACCTGGCAAGGTACGAGCCCGACAACAACGACGTGACCATCGCCACGGACGACACCCTGTGCAAAGGGGTCGAGTCCTGGGCCTGGTACGGCCTGCAGCCGATCAACAAGCTCCTTCGGGAGGGCGGCACACTCTTGGTTTCCTCGACCCGGCCGGTCGCTGATCTGGTCGGCGATATCCACCGCAAGGGCAAGCCGTACCAGCTCGCCATTGTCACGGGCACGGCCAGTTTCTCCGGGCTGTGGGTATATAAGGATGATCACAGCGACGTGCGCTTCCTCGGGGCGCTCGCCAAGGTCGCCCCCCACATCGTAGGCATCGACGCCATCCTCGCGACGATCAGCGAGCAGTGGAAGGATGACTTGAAGGTCGCGTCGGCGAAAAAGAGCTACGAGCTCGTCGAATCGAGCCCGGTCGCCGCGGATGAAGGCAATGACGAGGTGCCCTACGAGTTCGAGCTCCCGGGCTATACCAAGATGGAAGAGGGCATAGTGATTCGCGGCATGCCGGGTGAGCTGGAGGTGCCCGGCCGCGATGGCGGTTACGTCCCCGCACGCAATCCGACCTTCAAGAAATTCTCGACCCGCACCATGCGGCCGGTAGTCAACTTCGACACTTGCACGCAGTGCAAGATCTGCTGGTTGCAGTGCCCCGACACGTGCTTCGACATCACCCCTGACGGCTACTACGAGGCCAACATGGAATCGTGCTGCGGCTGTGGCGTGTGCGAGGCCGTCTGTCCGGTGGAGAATTGCATCACCATGGTCAATGAGCGGGCGTTCAAGGACAACGCCAGCCAGTGGGAGATGTGGTCCAAGGACAAGGATGGCTACGCTGCATGGTTGTCCGAAAAAATCACTAACCAGCCGGCTCGCTCCCACGGCTTTCATCATGTAGGCCAGTACGCGGAGGAGATCGCCAATGAACCCTCCTAAAGCAGCCACCGCGGAGAAAGTAGATATTGAAAGCGCCCGTGCGGCGCGGCGGGGGTCGGTCGAGCTCATCAGCGGCAGTGAAGCGGTCGCGCATGCGGTGAAGCTCGCCGACGTCGACGTCATCACGGCCTATCCGATTCGGCCGTACGACACCGTAATGCAGTACGTATCGAAGATGATCGCCAACGGTGAATTCGACTGCGAGTACATCGTTGCCGAGAGCGAGCACTCACAGTTCGAGATCGTGAAGCATGCGTCGGCGATCGGCGCGCGCGTGTTCGTCGGCTCGAGCGGCGTCGGTTGGTTCTACGCTTTCGAGGCGCTGGCGGTGACCGCCGGCTTGCGCCTACCGATGGTGGCCATGGTGGGCAACCGCGCGCTCGACGATCCCGGCGCCTTCGGGGTGGAGCACAACGACGCGCTCGCCGTGCGCGACCTCGGCTGGATGCTCGTGTGGGTGGACACGGCGCAAGAGGCGCTCGATACGGCCCTCATCGCTTATCGCGTGGCTGAGGACAGTCGCGTCTTCCTTCCCTGCGCGATCAGCTGCGACGGGGCTTTCCTCACCCACTCACAGGGGCTCGTCAACGTACCCACCAAGGAGATGGTCGACAGCTTTCTCCCGCCCTATGACCGGGCAGAGAAACAATTGCACCCGGACAACCCGATCACGATCGCGCCGCAGGCGAACGAGGACTGGGTGATGGAGATCCGCCGGCAGAGCGATATGGCGGCGCGCCGCGCGCGGGGGGTCCTCATGGAGGCGTACGAGGACTTCAACGCCCAGTTCGGGCGCGGCGGCGAACCCTTCATCGAGCGCTACATGATGGAGGACGCCGAGGTGGCGCTCGTGGGAATGGGTACGCTCGCGATGTCGGTGAAAGTCGCCGTCCGCAAGTTGCGCGAGCAGGGTAAGAAGGTCGGCTTCGTTCGCGTCCGGTGGTTCCGACCGTTCCCCTCCATCGAGCTGCGGGATGCGCTGTCGAAGGTGGGGGCCGTGGGCGTGATCGATCGCGACTACAGCTTCGGCTCCAACTGCTTCGGTGGTGTGTTGTCGAATGAGCTGCGCGGGGCCCTTTATACCGCGGCGCACCGGCCCAAGGTCCTCTCGTTCATCGCCGGTTTGGGCGGGCGCGAGGTCAACACGGACAACGTCATCGACGTCGCCGACAGGTTGTTGAAGGTCGCCGAGGGCGGCGATATCGATGACCAAGACACCTACTGGATCGGCGTGAGGGAGTAACCATCATGCAAGAACCGAGCGTAGGTTTGAAAGATTACATATCGACCCAGGTCCTCGAGCCGTGGAAGGGGATCAAGAAGGTCGCTCGCGAGGAGCTTTTCACCTCGGGTCACCGCACCTGTCAGGGCTGTGAATCGGCCCTCGTCATGCGGCTGATGATCAAAGCGGCCGGCCCGCGCACGATCGTGCTGGGTGCTACGGGCTGCATGTACGTGGCCAACACCACCTACTATTCGACCCCCTGGGTGGTGCCGTGGATGCATACGCAACTCGGCTCCGCGGGCTCCGCGGCCACCGGCACTGCCGCCGGACTCAGGGCGCTGATGCGCAAGGGCAAGATGGAGAAAGAGCCGATTAACGTCATTGCCTTCTGCGGCGATGGCGGTGGTGCCGACATGGGGCTTTCAGCCATTTCCGCGGCTCTGCAGCACACCCAGTACAACGCGCTGATCTTCCTGTACGACAACGAGTCCTACGCCAACACCGACATCCAGGTGTCGGGACTGTCGCCGTACGGCGCGAACTCCACGTTCAGCCCGCCGGGCAAGGTGCACCGCATCATGCACAAGCGCTGGAAAAAGAACACCGCGGCGATGCTGGCGGCCGGGCACCCCGACTGCAAGTACGTCGCCACCGTGTGCGCCGGCAACGCAGTCGACACGCTGAACAAGGTACGACGGGCGTTGACCATCGGCGGGCCGACGTTCATCCACTCGCTCGATCCTTGTCCCAAGGGCTGGGACTACGACCCGAAGTACTCTCATGAGCTCGGCGAGCTCGCAGTGCAGACCGGCATTTGGCCGCTCTACGAGGTCGAAGAGGGTACGCTCAAGATGTATGGCAAGAGCAAGCACATCGCGAAGGGTGTCATCAAGCGCAAGCCGGTGCGCGATTACTTGCTGAGGCAAGGTCGCTTCGCCCACTTCGCCGAGGAGGATATCGAGTACTTCCAGGCAAAGGTGGACGAGATGTGGGAGAAATGGCTTATTCCCGGGGTGATTCCGTTCGCCAAGGCATAGCTATTCCGCCGATGCCGGTCGTCGATGCCGCATCGGCAACATCAGGCGGTCCTGCCGCAACGCTCGTGCGGCCAGGGCGGGGGCGCGGCAACGCTAAATAGCGACAGAAGACGTCGCAGAGGTTCCCGCGAATATTCTGCTGTTCCTTCGGGCAGCAGCACGCCTTGAGGTATGGGTCTGGCTGCGCTGGTCCCAGCGCGTCTTTTCACTCCGGGCGCCGCGCGCGGTCCTTTCTTCGTAGTCTATCCACGTGCATCTGCCGCCCTCCCGCGCTCCGCCCCGGGGCACCTCGGCCCGGAGCTCTCACCGGCTGCCCCGCAGCGCCGGATGAACGACCTCGACCGCCCTTCTGGAACTCACGGCCCGGCCGACTCACGCGGCCTTCGCCTTTCTCGCCTGCGTACCGAGCCCCAATACCAAGTTCACGAAAAACGACTCCGGCGGCGCAGTGTCATTGAGTCCGTGGGCTCGTGCTCTATGCCCGACGACGCGACCCGAATCAGTCGAACAGCGAAGCGAGCCAACGAACCCCCTTTTGTACTTGCGTTCGTCTGATGGCGGTCCTCGCGTCCTCATAGCTCGGGTCGATCTCGAGCGCCGACTGAAAGTCTCGGATCGCCGCATCGCTGTCGCCTCCGCTCGCGTGCAGGACACCCCGCACGTAAAGGGCGAATACGCTCCGGGGATTGAGCCTCACGGCCTCGCTCAGATCGTCCCTGGCACCCGTCTCGTCCTTCTGCCCCAAGCGCGAGATCGCTCGGAGCACGCGGGCGATGTCGCTCTGCGGCTCGAGATCGATGGCCCGTGTGAAGTCTTCCTCGGCGCGGTCGTAGCGATCCCTCTGGACCAACGCCCACCCGCGGGACAAGAGCGACATAAAAGGATTCGGGCTCAACCGCGCCGCCTCGCCGAAGTCCTCAAAAGCCTTATCGAACTCCCTTCGATCGGAGTGAATGCCCGCCCGCAGAAAATAAGCGTCCTCGTCGCGGGGGTTCTTGCGAAGTGCCTCGCCGACCTCGAGCCAGGCCGCGTCCAGGTCGCCGTCATGGTAATAGAGAGCACCGCGGATCGTGTTTGCACGGGCATCGTCGGGGGACAGCCGGAGCGCTTGCTGGTAATCGGATTTGGCAGCCTGCCGGAGATTCGAGTGAAGGCGATAGAACTTGCTCTCCAGGTTGGCCTTGAGCTCCCGCGCCCTTCCGCGCCGATAGTAAGCTTCCGAGAACTGCGGGTTCAGTCGGATGGCCTCCGAATAGTCCTCGATGGCGGCGTCGAACTTGCCCCGGCTGAACCTGACCAGACCACGCTCGAACACCTCTTCCGCCTCGATCTGCTCGGTAAGCACCGGCGGCGCCGAGTCGGCCTCCCGTATGTGCTCCTCGACGCTCGTTTCATCGGATTCGGGGACTGGATGAAGGATGACGTCCAGAGGCTTGCTCAGGAAGCGTTCCCGCAGGCGCGTCATGGCCTCCTCGAAGAAATCGGCGGGCATGCGGATGCCGTTGTACTGGGGCAGAACCTGCAGTGGCCCGACCAGATAACGAGCGACGTCCCGGAAGTCGAATCCTTCGAACATCAACGGAACGATGTTCCGCTTCTGCTCGACAGCGTGCTCGATTTCCCGTCGAAGCCAATCGTCCGGTTCGAGGCAGGGCTCCAAAGCGCTCGGGGTGAGGATGAGGATGAAATGTGCGCGCGCAGCGATCTGATGCAGTATGACCTGCGCGAACGCACCGGCGTCGGCCGATTCGTAGTCGAGAAACGCGTCATAGCCGTGTGCCACGAGATCGGCGTACACAGCACGCGCGATGTAGACGTTGGTCCGGCGGTAACTAATGAAGGCTGATTTCTCTACCTGCAAAGGAACCTCTCCTTTGCGCTCGGTCGGGCCCCGACGCCACAGCTTCCCAGACGTAAAGACTACCGGTCCACGGCGCTAATGCAAGTGCGATTTCCCACAGGGCGGGGTGCCGGAAGCCGGAGGGACCGAGACACGGTTCCGATCGCGGCGGGGTAGCGACACAGACTCTCGACACAGAGGTCGATCACCGGCTCGCCGTCGATGTCGACGCCACCCGCCTCCATGAGATAACGGTTGATGACCGTGGGTGTGCGGGAGGCAAGAGTCTTTCGCGCAACCATACGCAAAAGGCCGAATTCGTGACCTCGAACAGTCGTTGCTCAGCAGCCTGCTACCGACTTGACCGGCTCATCACACTTCTGCTAGCGTTGCCGGCGCTGAGCGCGGAACATAAGGGAACATAGGGAAACATAAGAACAGAGCCTCAATTCAAACACGGAGGTCTAACATGAACTGGGGAAGAAGACTGCGATTCATTGGCGCCACCGTCGTTCTTACCGTGACCGGGATCACGAGCGCATGGGGCCAAACGTGTCTCAAGCCGGACCGGCAACCCGCCACCATCGATCTCATCAACCTGGTTAAGGCCGATCCAGGTCTAGCGACGTCGCTTCGGGAGTCAATAGAGCTGGGCCGAAAGATCAACGGTGACCCGCAAACAAATCCCGTGGCCAGCCTCGATGACTATTACGATTTCATCGATGCGCTGGTCACCTATGACCCCAGAAACGTCGACACAGGCCTGGAACGAGGCGGTATCCGCATCAGCATGGATGGGAAGAACTACTGCAACTGGAATATCCTGGATATGCTGGCGTACAGCTTCTTCCTCGTTGACCGGCAGATCACCACTGACCNNGAATTGGATGCGCAAGGTCGCCGAGTCCTGGGGGCGGTATTTGGAGACCCCTTCCTCGGCTCAATATGTACCGGACTTTGAGAATGACCCCACCTATGGGGACTGGTTCTGTCCAACGAAACCCTATGCCACTTTCCAGGACTTCTTTGTGCGTGAACTCTGCCCTGACCGGTTTCCCACCGGGTCGAGGCCAGTCCAAGGATATCGTGATCCACGAACGGTGGTGTCTATCGGTGATTCAAACTCGATGGGAACGTGGCCGATCAGCGAAACTGGCAAAATCGTCACCGATTACGAGACCATCGCCCAAGGCGGTCGTTTCATCAAAGGAAAACTCTATAGCGACGTTCATGAGTTCATCACGGGAGAGCCGGGTGAGACCATTCTCCGACAATTCGGCGAT
>JABAHS010054141.1_pt2 | contig 35342 bp, 27 predicted proteins | sample 7062111 | NCBI WGS metagenome assembly JABAHS01 (sample SAMN14534600, study PRJNA622989) | marine sediment metagenome | biome: marine biome [ENVO:00000428]; feature: marine pelagic biome [ENVO:01000023]; material: deep marine sediment [ENVO:00002113]; isolation source: pool of 4 deep marine... | reverse complement strand
CAATTCCTCCGATTGCAATCGATTTACAGCTTCTTGCACTTTTGGATGAAAATCCTGCACCCCCATGCTCGCGCGATTGAAGCCCACATCCCGCAACGCGTCCAAATGAGCTTCGGTCATGCCCCGGGGGTCGATTTCCACGCCGATTTCAGCATCCTCATCAAACTCAAAATGCTCCCGGATGGCGTGAAATAAGCGTCTCGTCTGGGCCGGATCGAGATAGGTAGGCGTTCCACCGCCCCAATGCAGTTGGGATACCTTTCGTCCTTTCTTGATTTTGGACCCCACAAGCTCAATTTCTTGGATCAGATAATCCAAATACTCGTCAATACGTTGGCGATTGCGCGTGATAATCATCGTGCAACCGCAAAAATAGCATAAGGTATCGCAAAACGGCAAATGGAAGTAGAGCGACAGGTCGGTCGGATTTTCAGCTTCGTTCGTGCGTTGAATTTCAGCATCGAATTCTTTGGAGCCAAATTCAGACGCAAATTGCGGAGCGGTTGGGTAGCTCGTATAACGAGGCCCGGGCCGGTCGTACCGCCGCAACATTTCCAAATCGACCCACATCAGAGTTTGTTTTATTTTATGTGTCATGGTAGTCACTATCTATTTTGTTTAATTAAAACCTATGTGTAAACATCTATTCAGTGGATGCCAGTCAAGTGTTAAAGATAGATTTTCAAATTCTCAGCAATACAACAATATAACCATTTAACAATTTAACAATTTTTTGCACTTTGTAAATGATTGTCATTTCAGCGATTTTGACTTTCGCGGTATGAGCTGAATAGTTATTCCTACGAGACATGAAATTTTGGGCTCTCATTCTTGACAAATTCGACCATCGCCTTCGCATTATCCACCGGTGTTTGAGGCAAAATCCCATGCCCGAGATTGAAAATGTGTCCCGAACCGTGTCCCGCTTTTTCGAGGACGCGCATCACTTCACCCCGTATCCGTTCTTTTGGGGCAAACAGAGCGCATGGATCTAAATTGCCCTGCAACGCCACTTTGCCTTTAACCCGGTCCTTTATCTCGGCTAAGTCCTCACGCCAGGAGACGCTCACAACATCGGGCCCGATCTCGGCGATATCTTCCACCGAATGGTTGGCATCACGCGCGAAGACAATGATTGGCATGCCTTGTTCTTTAACTCTTCTGACAACCTTGTGGATGTACGGCAGCGAAAACATCCGGAAATACTCCGGCGTCAAAATCCCGGCCCAACTGTCAAAAAGCTGCACCACCTGAGCTCCGGCTTCAATTTGAGCCACCATGAAGTCCGAGACCGCACCAGAAAGTTGATCTAACAATTTTTTGAGTAATTTCGGAGAAGCATACATCAGAGTCTTAATTTGCGTGAAATTCTTGGATCCCTGTCCTTCCACCATGTAGGCAGCCAACGTCCATGGGGCGCCTGCGAAGCCGATTAACGGCACACGGCCCGCTAATTCTTTTCGCACCAATTTCAACGCTTCAAATACATAAGCCAATTTCTCGTGGATATCCCCTGGCGCTAATTTATCAAAATCGTCTTCTGTCCGAAGCGGTTCCTCAAACACGGGACCGCGTCCCTCGTGAAATTCCAACTTCATGCCCATGGCCTCGGGAATCACCAAAATGTCCGAAAAAATGATCGCGGCATCCACGCCGATGATGTCCACGGGCTGCAACGTCACTTCGGTCACCAATTCCGGTGTTTTGCACATGGTCAGGAAATCCGCTTTCGAGCGAACTTCACGATACTGTGGTAAGTAGCGGCCCGCTTGCCGCATGATCCAAACCGGGGTTCGCGGAATCGGCTGCTGCTGACATGCGCGAATGAGCAGATCATTTTTCAAAGGTTCGTTCAACTCTGATAATGCCTCACGATTTCTTCCATCAGCCCTTCGATTGTCGACGTTTGCGGCAAAATCTCGACATGGAAGCCCTGTTTCGTTATCGCGTCTGCGGTCACCGGGCCAATGGCGGCAATCGCCGTCCCTTGTCTTTTCCAAATGTGTATTTGTTCCTCACCGATCATTTCGAGAAGATTTCGAAATGTCGAGGGGCTTGTGAACGTCAGCAAGTCAATATGGTGACCGTTCATTTTTTCTGTGATGAAACCGGGTGGTTTGGCAGCTTGCGTTTTGTAAACGGGCACGGCGTCAACCGTGGCGCCTCGAGCTCGTAAGCCATGCTCCAGCACCTCTCGACCTTCCCGAGCTTTGGGAATGAGAATATTTGCTCCATTAAGTGTCTCGGTAGCAAAGCATTCAAGCAGCCCTTCTGCACTGTATGTTTTCGGAATTAAATCAACGGAAACGCCGAGCTTTGTCAACTCGTCTGCCGTGCGTTCGCCCACAACTGCGATCTGCCTGGTTTTTAACTTGTCAATACTTGTGTCGCGTTCTTGCAATCGCTGAACGAAGAAGCGCACACCATTCGTTGAAGTGAAAATAAACCAATCGTAATTGGACAACTGATCGATGGCGTTATCACACGCTCCCCAGGAATCCGGCGCTGTGAACTCAATGGTGGGGATATGAATAACTTCCGCGCCTGCATCTTTCAGGGCGTCGATGAATTCCCGGGCCTGTTCGACCGCCCGCGTCACAACCACGGTTTTTCCCGACAGGACTTTATTCATGCTATGCTTTCCGATTTAAGATCGCTGATTAGCCGATCAGCCAATTGGTCAGCAAGCTCCATGGCTTCATTCAGAGTGCCTTCCAGAGTGTCTTTGCGAAAGTTGCCGCCATCCTCGTCGGCACAAAATCCCTGAAACGCCACGTTGCCGTCCCGCTCGCGACAGAAAGCCGCCATGGGGGTCTGGCAGCCGCCGCCCATGCGCTGCAGAAAATGGCGTTCGGCTTTCACCGACATCTCCGTGGCCGGATCATTGAGAAATTCGATGAGCTTCCGCGTGGTCTCATCGTCCTCTCGGATTTCAATACCTAACGCCCCCTGTCCCACCGCAGGAATCATCTCGCCGCAACTTAAATACTGCTGGATTTGTACGTCCCAACCCATACGGGTGAGACCCGCGGCTGCCAGGATGATTGCGTCATAATCGTCGGTTTCAGCCTTTTTCAATCGGGTGTCGATGTTCCCCCTGATGTCGACCAAGTTCAAATCGGGATAGCGGTGCAGCAATTGGGCTCGGCGGCGCAAACTCCCGGTCCCCACTCTGGCGCCGTTCGGCAAGTCCTCCAGATTTTTGCCCAGTTTGGTGACAAGCACGTCTCGCGGGTCAACGCGTTCGGGCACGGCACCGATTGTTAGCCCGTCGGGAAACTCCGTGGGCAAATCCTTCATGCTGTGCACAGCCAGATCGATCTCACCGGCCAGCAGCTTTTCTTCGATTTCCTTCACGAATAGGCCTTTGCCGGGCATGCGGGTGATGGAAGTGTCCATCGCCTTATCTCCCGTGGTCACCACTTCCACAATCTCAATGTTTAAATCTGGGTGGATTTGGAGGAGTTTGTCCACCACCCACCGGGTTTGAGCCTTAGCCAGTGCACTTCGGCGGGTGCCCACGCGTAAGACTTTTTGACTTGCAGAACTCACTCCTGATCGTCTTCCAGGCTAAACAGATTCCGAACCGCCGCGCTGTAAAGTTCGCCATTTCCTTCCGCAGCCTGCTCCTTTAAGCGAACCACAGGCTGATGCAAAATCTTGTTGACAATTCTTCGACTTAATTCGTTTATCACCTGCTCGTCGCTCTCCGACAGGCTTTGATCGAAACGTCTCAAGGCTCGTTCCAGCTCCTGTTTGCGTATTTGCTCAACCTTCTGGCGCAAGCCCGTGATCACAGGCTTGACCTCCAGCGATTGATGCCAGGCTAAGAAATTCTTGATTTCTTGATTGATGATGTCGCGCACGCGATTGACCTCATCACAACGTCTCTCTCTATTGCGTTCCACCTCGGCTTCCAATTGATCGATGTTATGCAACCTCACATTCTCTAATTTTGCCACGGTCGGTTCCACATCTCGAGGCACCGCAATATCGACAATCAGAAGCTGTCGCTCCGCCCGTCTTGCCAGAATCTGTCTCATTCGTTCAGAGGATAAAACCACATGGGGCGCTCCGGTCGAGCTGATGACGACATCCGCCTGAGCAAGGCACTCATTCAGACTGTCAAATCCGCGGGCCTTCACCTTGAACCGATCGGCAATAGCCCCGATACGTTCTTGGGTTCGATTAACAATTGTGACATGCTGAACACCCAGACTGCACAAGTTCTTAATTGCCAACAAACCCATTTCACCCAGTCCGATGACAACCACCTTCAGGTTTCGGACATCCGGAAAAGACTTCAGCACGAGGTTAACCGCAGCCCCACTGACGGAAAGGGTGCGCTCGCTTATGGAAGTCTCTTTTCTGGCGCGCTTGCCCACCGTCAGCGCGTTTTGAAAAAGCGCCGAGAGAAACGGTCCTGCGGTCTGATATTGCAGCGCCCATTCAAAGGATTCTTTGACCTGCCCTTGAATCTGAGTTTCGCCGACCACCATGGAGTTAATCCCGGAGGACACACAGAAAAGATGCTCCACTGCCTCGAGATCCGTAAAATGGTAAAGATGGGATTCGAATGCCGACACAGGTACTTTGTGGTATTCAGAAAGGAAATGCTTGATTCGTTCAATTGCGGCTTTGCTATCTTTGGCCATCACATAGAGTTCAACCCGATTGCAAGTTGACAGGATGACCGCTTCAGCAATCTCCGAATCGCTCCGCCTGCCATTGGTCTGATGAGTTAACTGTGCCAGGGCCTGACCGATACGTTTCGGTTGAAACGCCAGTTTTTCTCTCAATTCCAGAGGCGTTGTCTCGTGATTAAGTCCGACTGAAATGATATGCATGCTGCTTCTTCCCTCTCTCATTTCTAACTTAATTCAGAACGATTCCTATATTCCATCAATAATGATGCCAGACTCGTGAAACACGCACAACATTTCCTGGGGAAAAGATAGAAGATAGTTTACATTAATATAAGTTTATGAATATATGTCACTTATGTGGGGCACAAAAGAGCTACATGAATGTTATTGTCTTTTCATTTTAAAAAATCTTTTCATCCAGTCAAACTGGAATTTCAAAAACCTTTTTTCATATTGAAAAAAGGCTTCTTAATTTTGAAAAGCGACGTCTTTGCCTGAAAGGGCATTTTCTAATTCGCGATAGGGACAGAATCGTCTCGACGGAAGGTACACTAATATGCAGATGCAATAGACTGAAAATCGTATTCTCATCATGACTATCCCTTTTGTTCCTGTAAAAAGGATAGAGAGTCATTTCAAGAAAATCAAGGCCTGTCAGGCACGGACTTGGGGAGAGACTGCGAAATCTAAGGATTTGATTCAGAATTTCCGATTAATGTAAAATATGAACTCACTAACAGGTAAATTATCACAAAACTCTAAACCATTTGGAAACACAGCGTTTATTTGACGATTTATTTATCGGAGTTTTTCGCATGTCAGCCAAGACCACCAAAGTGAACGTCTCAGATACCAAGGAAAAAAATCAGCGACCCAAAGCACTTAGTCGGTTATCAGCCAAAAAACAAAAGCGATTTTAGAGCTCACTCTTGTGGACAATATTTCGGCTAAAGACCTGGAGCATCTGCTGTCAACGATCGAACAACTGGACGAACATCTTTCCACTAAACCCATTTCGATTCAGTCGATTCAAGTGAATTGAGAGCGAAACGGTTTAATAAAGAGGCCACAGGATCTGACATGAGGCAAAAACCAAATTCAACTTAAAGGCTTTGCCCACATTTAGAAACGGAACCTCTCTAAAGCTGCAATTATGTGTTTGGCCAGCATGAGTCTTATCAACTCAGCTACATTCGCAGATTACTCAGTCAGGAAGCCTTTTCACGTTACACTTCAATGTTGGACAGCCATTCAATATCTGCAATTTTTTGAATTTTTGGTTGATTAATACTTAAGAAATTCGGATATTTAATACTTTTCAAGCAAGGAATGACAGTCTTTCAGGGAGGATCGTAAACTTACATCTAGAAGTCTGGCCGAAAAGTCCGAGGCGGATAAATTCATGGTTCGACTCCGCTCCCCATGAGGGAGTTAGCTTCATCCTGAGAGTCGAAGGATGATTGTCTTTGGCAAAGACATTTTTCGGCCAGACTTCTAGGCTAAGCTCACCTGGTTTCTATGAGACGTGTAAAGTCGTCAACCAACGATTGATAAACCCGAGATTGTAACAAATCGATTCCCACTGCTTTATCTGTCTTAAATAAGGGGGGTGACTAATCTTACGATATGCATTCATTGGGGGTCAGAATGGATTCTGACATTCGAATGCCTAAGATGAAACGTGCGATGTTTTTCGTTGCACTACTTTGTATTATCGTTTCTACTTCTTTTGGCTGCACGCAATTCTCAACAACAGAACCTCCTCGGGCCGCAAAAGGTGTTTTGGATCTTTCTGATTGGAGTTTCGAAAAAGGTGGTCCCGTCGATCTTTCGGGAGAGTATGAATTTTACTGGCAAAAGCATATTCCGCCCAAAAGATTTCATCAGCCCAATTTGCCGGAAAAGAGCGGTTTTATTGACGTGCCCGAATACTGGGGAGGTTACGAGCTAAATGGCACAGAAGTCTCTGGCACGGGATACGCCACCTACCGTTTGATTATTTATCTACCGGAATTGTTTGCGTCAAAACTGGCGTTCAAATTTTTAGACATGGGTACGGCTTACGAGGTCTATGTCAATGGCGAAGAGATCTTGTCAGTTGGTGCGGCCGGTGAGACGAAAGTGACAACGACTCCCCGATACTTGCCACAAGTCGTAGAATTCACTCCGGACTCCGCTCAAATTGAATTGATTTATCACGTTTCAAATTTTCATCACCAGGATGGTGGAGCATGGGAAGTCATCCGGTTGGGTACAGCGGAACAAATGAGAACAGCGAGAGAAACACGGTTAGCCTTTGATCTCGTCCTGTTTGGCGGTATTCTGGTTATCGGCTTGTATCATCTGGCGCTTTTTAGGTTGCGAAAGAAGCAGAAGTCGTTTTTTTTCTTCGGCTTGTTCTGTATTTTGATCGCTATTCGTCTTCTAACCACCGTCGAGAGGTATCTAATGCATCTTGCTCCCGAAATAAACTGGGAGCTATTCGTCAAAATCGAATATCTTTCCTATTATCTTGGTGTACCTGTATTTACAATATTCATTTACCTTTTATTCTCTGAAGACATACACAAAATCGCGGTTTACATCATCGGTGGTGTGACGGCTCTGTTCTCAGCGGTGGTTCTTGTCACGCCTGCGAGCATTTTCACACATACTCTGACTCCGTTTAATCTCTTCACATCGGCTTCTATGATTTATGGGTTTTCAATGCTGATGATCAGCGCATTCCGAAAACGTGAAGGTGCAAAGATCGTTTTGATTGGTTCTCTGTTTTTGTTCTTAGCCGTGGTCAATGATATGTTAGATGCAAGTGGGGTACTTCAGACCGGTCATTTTGTTCAGCTTGGATTATTCATTTTCATCTTTTCTCAGGCTTACTTGCTTTCTTTTCGTTACTCTAAGGCTTTCCGAACCATTGAACTGCAGCGTGAAGAGTTGAAGAATGAAATTGCAGAACGGAAACGAGCGGAGAAAGAAAAGGAACAATTGCAGGAACGGCTCGCACGGTCGCAAAGGATGGAGGCCTTTGGAACGCTTGCCGGAGGGGTTGCCCATGATTTGAATAATATCCTCTCAGGGGTAGTCACGTATCCAGATCTATTGCTAATGGATCTTTCAGAGGAAAGTCCGTTGAGAGAGCCGTTGGAGACCATAAGAGATTCCGGTTTGAAAGCAGCATCCGTGGTGCAAAACCTATTAACCTTGGCGAGACAGGGCGTCCTTCACTTTGAGACTCTAAACCTGAACGAACTTATTACAGATTACCTTCTTTCGCCGGAATGCAAAAAACTGATGGAGGATTATCCCGAAGTTGAAATTGAGACAAGCCTGGACCCGAACTTACTCAATATAAACGGTTCGCCTTTCCACTTGAGAAAAACCATCACGAACTTGGTCACCAACGCGGCTGATGCCCATGAGCGAGAGGGTGTGGTTCACATCATGACGACAAATCGCTACGTTGACAAGCCCATCAAGGGGTACGAGGAGATTAAGGAAGGGAACTACGCCGTTTTAAGAATAGAGGACAACGGCATGCCAATTAGTCTGGAGGATCTCAAACAAATATTTGAGCCTTTTTACACAAGGAAGGTATTAGGCAGAAGTGGTTCGGGATTAGGAATGGCAGTCGTTTGGGGAGCCGTACATGATCATAACGGGTTTATCGACGCCGAAAGCAAAAAAGGAGATGGAACAGCTTTTGAGCTTTATTTTCAAGTGTCCGAAGAGGAATGCACAAGAGAGAATGTTTCCGTTCCTATCGAAGAATATATGGGGCATGGCGAGTCGATTTTAGTCGTGGACGATGTCCAAGAACAAAGAGACATCGCCCGGAAAATCCTCGAACGATTGGGATATCGGGTGACCGCCTTTGCGAGTGGCGAAGATGCGGTGGAGTATTTGAGGAACAATTCAGCAGACCTTGTCATTTTAGACATGATCATGGATCTGGGAATAGACGGTCTGGAAACATACGAACGCATCATCGAACTTCATCCCGGAATAAAGGCGATCATTGCGAGTGGGTATGCCGAAACCGAACGCGTGAAACAAGCACAAAAATTAGGCGCCGGCAGCTATGTGAAGAAACCGTACACACTGGAAAAAATAGGGCTGGCGGTCAAGGCGGAGTTAATTCAGTGATCTTACCGCCGAACATTTTTTTGAACATAGATGTTTAATTTAAATTATTAGGTGAATTAAGAGATCCTCCACAGAAAAGGACTTTGCAGATCGAACCCCACATCCAGTCTTCTATTTCTGCCAACTCAACCGAGACTAGAATTGATAAAGAATCACTGGATATCGAAGAAAGTTACTCTGGATCCACATCTATAATAGATGGCCTAGTTCTTGAATTTTCTTTATTTCAAAACGAAAAACCAGAACCAGAAAGCGTCACTACAAAATCATTGCTAAAGAGGTCATGTCGAAAAAGATCATCCGCGCTTCTGCCGAAAGCGTGCGAGAACTCGCGCAGTCCCATCAGGCGGAGATCAAAAAATTTCGACGCATCCTCTGCTTTCAGTAGTTAGGAATTTCTGAGCAGAGTTGGGAAGCAGAAAGCTCATTTGTCCCGCGGTGGCGGACTCTGGTTCCCGATGTCGATGACCACTTTCCACGAGCCGTCCTGCTGTTTTTTCCACACGTTGACGTATTTTCCATAGCCCACGACCGACGCACCATCCGAGGCTCGCGTTTCGTATTGATAGGTTCCCCAGGTGTATCCCAAGTCGGCAGATTTGGAAACTTCAACTTGTTTCGGTTCCCACGTCAGGCTAAGGTTCGGAGCGTTAGACATCCGTTTGTGGATGGCTTCCTTCCCGAACACAGGATGTGCGTTTATGGGAAACATAATGGCTGCAGAGTCCAAATATGCGTAAAATGCTTCAACAGCGCCTTTCTCTTCCGAGGTTTTCGCAAATTCAAAATCGGTCTGCAGAAGGGTTTCGCGTTCACGTTCCAAATCAATCCCGGAGGTGCAAGTACAAAATACGAAAATTGAAACGGCAATGAGCGAAACGATTCGTGACATGGCCCTCAATTTCTGGTCCATTCTAATCCGCCAGTTTTCATTTCCCGGATATAGCATACAATGCCTCATAAGTGCGCAAGTAAATGGTGCCGTCGGAGATCGCCGGAGAAGCTGCGGTCTGTTCCTGCATCTGGTTCTTGGCGAGAATCTCAAAGTGACGTCCGGCTTTGAGTACCGTAACCGTGCCATCCATGCCCACCAGATAAAGCTTGCCATCGGCATAAACCGGCGAGCCGCGATGGCGCTTGTTGTGAGCGCGTTCGTAGTAGACTTCTTTGCCGGACTTGGTGTCGAGACACAGGAGCTGACCGTTTTCTCTGCAAAGATAGACCAACCCATCGTAAATCACCGGTGAGGGTACATCCGGCGTGTGGTTATCGCGTTTCCAGATCACATGGTTTGACGACTGAGTGATGTCGCCTCGCGCCCCCTTCGGATTGAGGCCTAAGATGGGACCATTCTTCGCCGAAGGCACGACGATGAGTCCGGCGGTGACCACCGGTGTGGCCACAAATCGCAACAGCGGATTGTAGATTCCGGATTGTAAGCCGCCACAGCGCCAGATTTCGCTGCCGTCACGGAGGTCGTGCGCAACGATGTAATCAGCGCCGTGCGTAAGAAGGAACTCCTGACCATCAAAGCGATAAATTACGGGCGAAGCATAGGAATGCAAGCTTTCGGAATAAGCATCGCTTTTGCGCTGATGCTGCCAAACCTCCCCGCCGGTGTTCTTGTCCAGGGCAAGCACCAATTGTTGATTGGTATGCAGAAGCAAAAGGTAAAGAAGGTTGCCATCCAACAGCGGTGTGGTGGACATGCCCCAATAAATCCGGAAAGACTTGTAGCGTTCCTGAACGTTGAATTTCCAGATTTCTTCGCCGTTGAAATCATAACACGCCAGATCGCCTGTACCAAAAAAGACCCAGATGTGTTCGCCATCCGTGGAAGGAGTCGGGGCCGCCATGTTGCTCTCGCCCTGTCGAATGTTTTGATTGCCACTGCTGACGGCTCTTTTCCAGAGAATCTGCCCATCTCGACTCACAGCGAGCAGGACCAAATCGTCGCCATCGGCAGACGTCAGAAAGATGCGATCCTGCCACACGATGGGGGTTGACGGTGCGGGCCCGGGCAGTTTCAGGCGCCATCTCACATTCTCACCTTGACTCCACGTCGTGGGAAGTCCGGTCTCCCGGCTCGTGCCGTCGTGCCGAGGACCGCGCCAGTGCGGCCAGTCTTCGGCGTGTGCACCGGTATTCAACACGACAAGAATCACCAGGAGTAACAACTTCGACATGCTCACATTCAAGCTCATAAGCATCCTTGTTCCACAGGTCTTTTGATTTTCGAAAGTATAATCAGTTTGTCCTAAAGATGCAAAGGAAATCTGGCGTGCTTAGTAACAATTTCAGGAGGGCGGTTGTTATGGTTAATCGATCCTCAAGCGCATCCTTGCGCCCATTTATGTCAAGCGAAGTTTTTGCTTGACCAAAGTTAACCTGAATTATTCATAAACTTACCAAACACATCATAGTGGTGAATACATATCTACCGTTTTGTCAATTGGCAGGGCTTACCAGTGAAGTTTGTGACGATTTTGTGGTGCGCAGGGGGTCACGGCCGCGATAAATGGGCGGCATATGCAGTATGCAGGGGCTTTGTTTCGGTCTGATGACGCAGCCATCCCCGTCGCCTCTGTAGAAGGTTACCAAATGGGGCTGAGTCAGTCCGCTAACTGATACGAATGTTACGGTTCGGTCAACAGTTGAAACATTTGAAAGCATTGCATGACCTCCTGCTTCAAAGGATAGCTCGATGGCAGATCGAACCAAATACGTGTTTTTAGTTCCCGCACAGAGGCACCGATTTTCAAGAAGCGCAGCCGAATGGTGCCCATGCTGGCCTTTGCCCAGCGCGTGTTTTGCAGAACATTGCTTCTTAATGCATGAAATAACACATAAGCAGCCGAATGTAAAAATAGTCGAAACTGATTGGCTTCGAAACGGTGGCACGAGGTTCGGTCCGATTTCAAGTCCAGTTTATGCTCTTTAATGTTGAGTTCGGCGGCCCCGCGTGCGCAGTAGACTTCTTGGTACAGTCGCTTCGCTTTGGCCTGCTCCAGGTCTGTCACAATAAACCGGATATTGGTGCCTTGGGCCGAGACCTCGACTTTGGCGATGACGCGGTAATAGCGATGCCAACTTTGTGCTTTATAGCGAAAAGAATGATAGAGGGTGACTTTGTTTTGCGTGCGTTGATGGATGTTTTTAGCCCGTTCCACAAGCGGAGCGACCTGTTTTTTCAAGGGCTCATATGCGGTTAAGCCGGTAACAAACCGGACTTTATCTTGGGCATCAATCCACTCCCTAATCTTCGGTGAGGCAAAATGCGAGTCGCCGCGAAAAACAATCCACGTATCCGGCCAAACTTTTCTGAGACGCGCCACCAGACGTTTGAGCACCGCCAGAATTTGTTTGGCGGTCGAGCGCTTACCGGATTTAAGCATCGTGGTAATCAGTTTGCCACTGAGGCCCTCGTAGACATGCAGGGGCAGATAGCACCAGTTTTTGATGTAGCCGTTAAAGAGCGTCATCTGTTGCGCACCGTAGGTCTTGTCGGCGGTATCATCAAAATCCAGCACGATGGCCTCAGGTGGTTTTTCATAGGAAGCGATAAATGTATCCACAAACACCTCGGCCAGACGATACAGGCTCTTTCTGGAAAGGTCGTTCTCGAATCGACTCATGGTCGGTTGGCTCCCCAACGCCGGGTCACTCTCCGGGTTTCTATCGGCAAAAATCTTGAAGCTCGGATCCGTACGCAGATCGTCGCAGTCATTGGCATCCTCATAGCCGCAGGTGATTTGTGCAACGCGTTGACGTAACAAGTCCAGATACGTATGGTCAATGTAACGTTGGTCGCGATTGTCCGGAATCGCCTTAGCCATGTTTTCCAGCAAGCCAATTTGACGGTCATTCTCTTTGATAAGCAAAACCCCGGCATCGGAGCTTATATCGCCGCCATTAAAATTCAAATACACCGGCTTGCAACCCGAACTCGGAAGCTCCAATGTGAGTTGAGAATGGGACGTTTTCTTGAAATTTTGCTTGCAATTGTCGTCTTGTTTCTCTAATATGTTTTTCATAGGAGTTCTCCCTTGTTTTGGTTATTTAAGTTGATAAAAAATAAAAAATTACAAGGAGAACTCCTATTGTTTTTTTGAGAATTTATGAATTATCCAGGTTAAATAAACTATATGTGACTTTTCGTTGTTCATCTAGTGCAGCTAAAATGTATTTTTTTTCAAAATCATCTGCCGCTTTTCTTAGCTTAATGAGTTGATCTTCCACTGTTGGCCAAACTGTATTCGTTCTGAGCCTACTGGGTGGAATTACTTTTTGCTTTCCTCGCTTTTTTGGGCAATTTGGCTCAGCATATTTTTTATAAGTGGATCCAAATAAAATTATGAAATTTCTTGACATTTGTATAAGATTTCACTAATATTTGAAATACGAGAGGATTCGGGTCCGGGGTAGTCTCCCTTCCATGAAAGTTGCCTTTTCTTTTTTGCCGGTCTAGAAGCGGGGATATATAGAATTTTTCTTTCCTATTTTGGGGATTAGCAATCTAAAAGTTGCTTAGGCGGCGAGTACTGCATTGGCCGCAGACATGGATTAACATCGTATTTTCTATTGTCTACTGATAGAATTCATTACCGTCTTATCGTTCTTAAATTATGTCAGAAGACTCGAGCATACAAATGGATACTAAGAAGAGCATTCTAATTGTCGACAAGGACGTACGTGAACTTGATGAATTACGAAATTACGTCCGACCGCTGCAGTTTCGTTGTATTTCAACGGACAGTCACTTCGAGGCATTGGAACTAGCTTTTTCAGAGCATCCCAATATTATCATCTTGGGTTTACCAAGAATTGGGAAAGACGAAGTCACTGTGCTTGAGAAGGTAAAGAATTACGAGCCCGGCACTAGTATCATTGTCATAACAAACAGAGAGCTACTTAAGTCCGCTAAAGGTCCCATCGATTTTTTGGCATTAGAGTATCTTCAGAAGCCGGTATCCCCAGAGGTCCTTAAAACCACCATACAAAGGATTATCAAATGTAATAAACCTTCAGAGAAAAAGGTAGAAAATTCATCAAATGAGGTTGTTAAATTTGGAGATATTATCGCCAAGAGTCAGGTAATGCAAGAATTATTTAGAAAGTCCATCAAGATAGCTCAAAGCGATGCTAACGTATTTATTTATGGTGAAAGCGGTACCGGCAAAGAGCTCTTTGCACAGAACATACATGCTTACAGCCAACGTGGATCAAAAGACTTAATTCCGGTAGATTGCGTGGCTTTGCCTGATTATCTATTGGAAAGCGAGCTTTTTGGATACGAAAAGGGCGCTTTTACAGGGGCCGAGACTATGCACAAAGGTCTATTAGAATATGCGAATGAAAGTACGCTTTTTTTAGATGAAATATGTGAATTGCCCCTCAATCTACAAGCAAAATTGCTTAGAGCGATCCAACAACACGAGTTTCGTAGAATTGGAGGTAAGGAATTGATTAAAGTCAAATTACGTATCATTTCCGCTTCAAATAAAGAGCCCCGCAGTGCTGTTAGGAAAGGACTTTTGCGTGAGGACCTTTACTATCGCTTAAACGTGGTCCCGTTAACTATACCCCCTTTGCGCATGAGGAAGGAAGACATTCCCGTCCTGGTCAACTATTTCTTGAACAAGTTTAGCAAAAACGTTTTGTCGGTAAAGAAAAGCATTGAACGTCCGGCGATGGATGCTCTTATGAATTACTCATGGCCGGGCAACGTGCGTGAATTGGAGAATTTGATTGAGCAGTTAGTAGCTTTGGTAGACGGTTCTGAAATACATCTCGCTGACTTGCCGCAATACATTATCTCAACTGGGTCTATTAGTGAGCTTGAGAAGTTTACCCAGGAAGCCAATTTACCTTACTACAAGGCCAGAAAACAGTTCTTAGAAGAATTTGACATGCAATATTTTCAAAACTTGGTAGAAAAGTGTGATGGGAACCTTTCGAAAGCCGCTAAATTAGCTCAAATTAATCGTACAACACTTTATCGCAAATTAAGTAGCATAGCACTCACTTATCCAAATGATTTTCACTAAATGAACGATAATTGTTTACCTACTGCAACAGTTGTTTACGACGTGCAACAGTTTTAGGAAAAATCTAATCACCGGCATTTTTTTTCTTTTTTATTTACTCACACAAAAATGGTTAAATTAATTATGTTTAACCAGCTTAAATCCTTTTATTAGATTATTAGAGTGAAATTTTTTTCCGATCTTGTAGTTTGGTATGTTTGTTGCATAATAAGACATTTTATTTGCAAGATTTCGCTTCAAAAGAAGATACAAGATAAAGCCTTCCATTTTTGCGGCTTCTACAGAGGTGGGTTTCTATTAAGCTTGAACGGAAGACAGCTTTTTTCAAGATATCCTCGCGCGGTGTAAGTTTGTTCCTGCGTAGGCAGGGGGGATCTCTGTGCCTCAAACCAGCAGATTCCTCCCAAAAAATTACCAGAACAAGACAATTTTTCCGTTTTCATTCAGACGGTAAGTATGCTTATCTTGCAGGAAGCAGGACTCAAAGGTTTATTCTACTACTAACATAACGAACCGAAAGTGATCAGACAACTAATTGAGAAGCTTTGGTGCTTAATTCCAAGGTTGTGGTGATGATTGTTGCCCCTTGGAAAAGAGGGAAAAATATCATTCGATGAACACGTTATAACGAACCAAATTGAGGAAATAGAGAAAAGAAAAAAATAAAGGCCACCTTCATCTTCGAAAAGATCCCGTCAGACCTTAAAGTGAAGATGCTTTCTACATCTACAAAGGCATTTCTGTCTTTGAGATGTAAATCGGTGGCCTTTTTTTATTATAATTACTTTGATCGTTTTTTGCAAGCTTTATTTAGAGCTTTTGCAATTTCTTTAATTGTCCAGGAGAAAAATTGAGCCAAAAATGAAAGGGCAAGTGATGGTAGAAAAAAGTAAAGCAGAAGGGACACCTACTTTGCGGATTTTACTGGCTACCAAAGATGATTTTCTCAAACAGGCATTATCTAACACCATCGATAACAACGACTGCAAAATAGCTATGGTTGAGAGCTGTAAAGAGACCTTAGGTGCCATGGTAGACAACGATTTTGATCTCCTCATGGTTGATCCGGATCTCGAAAAACTGAATGGAGTGGAGGCAATACAATTAATCAAAAAGTTTTGGCCACGTACTCCAATGATTGTGATTTCCGACGATTCTTTATTTGAGACAGATGCAAAAATCGCTGCAGCAGGCGTTTATTACAGATTTGGAAGGTCATTTGATGAGCAAGTTATAAATGAACTAATTCAGGGGATACAGAAAAGAAAGAAATAAGCGCCACCTTCATCTCGAAAAAGATCCCGTCAGATCTTAAAAGTAAAGTTGCCTCTACGTTCGCAAAGGCATTTCTGTCCTTGAGACGTGGAGGAGGTGGCCTTTTTTTATGTGATCTAATTAAAAGATTAAACGATAATGAAGTACGTTTATCTGAAAGGGGTAAGTTATCGCTTCGTCTTTTCTCCCGTTATGAGCGGCTTGGCAAACGTTATTGGGGCCGTCATCTTTGGAGCCGCGGTTATTGTGTCAGCACCGTCGGTTTAGACGAAGAGAAGATACGCAAGTACGTGAAGTACTATGTAAGTACCAAGAGCGCAAGGATCGCGACTTAGAACAAGGCCAATTAGGACTATACTAACCCGAACACCAGCGCACCTTTCAGGGCTACCCCATCAAGCCACCACCTTTGGTGGTGGTAATTTGATTGAGCTAGGAAGCATGGGTCAGAGTCTTAGTTCAGAGGCGATTTAGGCCTTGTAATGCAGACCACAGTGGTAACTTCATTTGTTGAGTAAGAGGATTATAATGAAATCCCCTCCTCTCTACTTCCGCTGAATAGGTCGAAAAGCCATAAAGAGATGATTTCTGTCGTGTTTTCAAACTTTATCGAAAGTTTTGTAGGATAATTCATTCATGTTTTTACATCTACATTGTTTAAACATTTTTGCTCTTGTTTGTCTTTGTTGTCATTTTAATATCGTTATTGGGCAAGAACGCAAGATTAAGTCCGGGGATGCAATAGAGATTGTGGTCTACGGACAGGAACAGATGAGCCAAACTGTGGTCGTGAAATCTAATGGGAGGGTGAATTACCCTTTTCTTGAAGGAGTGCCAATAGAGGGCATTACCCTGCAACGATTACAGGAAATCCTTATGGCCCAACTTTCAAGAGTTATAAAACGAAGCCTGGTGGTTGCTGTGGATTTTGCCGAAAGTTACCCCATTAAGGTTACCGTTTTAGGCCAAGTTGCCAGTCCTGGCATCTATGTGATTCCTAATACTGCTAACCTTCAGGTAGCTCTTGCACAGGCAGGCGGACCTATTCCTGGAGCACAATTATCACAAGTTAAATTGATCCGGAAGAATGAGCACGAGATAAACAATCAGGTCGTGAATTTGGAGAGTTTTTATATTGAAGGTGAACCCAACTACCTTCCCCAACTAGAAGATGATGATATTATTATGGTGCCCGGTTTTTCTCTCGCCAAAACGGTGAAAGTCCTAGGGAGTGTGGAAAGGCCTGGCAGCTACGAGCTACCTTTTCCAGCAAGTCTGCTGGATGTCATCTTCCTAGCTGGAGGTCCAACTGATCAGGCTAAACTGAGTGCCATTAAAGTCACTTCTAACAATGGGGATAAGCCGTATGAAAGGCATTTTAACCTAGATGCAATCTTAAAGAAAGAAAACAAGAACATTCCTATCATTAAACCTGGGGATGTGGTTTACGTGCCTGAAAAAGCAATTACGTGGAAGAAGTTTATAGCTTTCGCACGGGACATTACGATTTTTGTGACCCTATACGTTATCATTCAGAGAGACAGATAACAAGTAAGTAAGATGTAATTATTGCTGGTCAAGCCATGTACGCATCCGATACAGCCAAAATGCAATCTAAGCATTTCGAATTCTCAGACTATCTTTCGATGCTCAGGCAACGAAAGTGGTTAGTTATCTTCTGTTTGATCGGGGTAGTCATCCCTGTTGCCATGGTGACGCAATTCATGACTCCAGTTTATGAAGCTGAAGCCAGCATTATTTATAAAAAGCCCAAGGAACCCATATTTGACTTGGGACAGCCTCGCTACGATAACAGCGCACTAGTCAATATTACCGAGGTGCTGAAGAGCCGGAAATTGGCTGAAGAGGTGGTCAATTCCCTCCCTGCCGAAGTTATTCAAGAGTTTGGTTTTTCCGAGCATCCACTCCATGATCTTTCTCTGGAAAAATTAATTGCTCGTCAACTTCAAAAGAACCTGAGAGTAATCCCGGTGCGGAGTAGTGATATTTTAAGAATCAAAATCCGAACCAGCAGCCCCATCGCTGCCAAAATCATAGCCAATACTTATGTCGAACGAATAATCGATTGGAATCTGCGAACCAAGCGGGAGGAGATTATCAGTGTTCGCGATTTCGTGGAAATGCAACTTGCGGTTTTTCAGGATAAGTTAAGCGCTGCAGAAGACACCTTGCGAGTCTTCAAAGAAAAGAATCCGATGATATCCCTCAGCGATAGGCATGCTGAAATTCTCAAACGTACGACCGAGGCTGAGGTTCGTTACAACGAAGCTCAAGCCGAGCTTGCGGCACAGAGACAGCGCCAGCGAGATGCTGAGCGGAAAATAAGGAAACTCGCTCCCTCTCACATCTTGGCTCCAAGTCCTTTGGAGGCGGATCTTAGGGCAAAACAGCAAGGACTGAAAAAGATTATAGCAGATTATAACGAAGAGCTTCAGAGCATCCCAGAAAAGGAGCTTGTCCTGGCCCGCCTCATCCGAAATCGGGATGTCAATGAGAAGATTTATTCCATACTCCTCGAAAAGCGGGAAGAAATTCGGATCGTCGAGGCCAGCAAAATCGGCGACATTCAGGTTGTTGATGCCGCTCAGGAGCCAATTCATCCGATTAAACCCAAGAAGAAAAGATATCTTGCTTTCGCATTTGTTTTGGGAATGGCCATTGGAGTTGGCTTGACTTTTTTCCTGGAATCTCTTGATACCTCGCTCAAATCCCAAGAGGAGATCGAGGACTATATTAATCTCCGTGTCTTGACCTTGATTCCGACCATCAATCCGACAAACAGGATTTCGGGTTTTATGAAACGACATTACAACAATAATAATGCTTCTTATGCGAAACTGACCGATCTCAGAAGAAGCTCCTCGACATACGAGGCTTATCGTGCTTTCCAAGTTAATTTCGCTCTTATCAATACAGACAATATTCTACGAAATATTCTAATTACTAGTGCAGGTCCGGGCGAAGGGAAAACCCTCACGACGTTCAATCTGGCTAAGTTATATGCCCAAAGTGGAATGAAAACGTTGCTCATCGATTGCGACCTCAGGTGTGGAAAGATACATAAAATACTGAATGGAAATCGAGAGCCGGGATTGACCAATGTATTAATGAATGAAATAGCATTACACCACGCCATTCAGAGGCTGGGGAACGAAAAACTTGACGTCTTATCTACTGGCACACTGCCACCAAACCCCTCTGAGCTATTAAGCACCCAAGGTATGCGAGATGTTCTAGCTGAGGGCAAGGACAACTATGAGCTGGTGATCTTGGATTCGCCCCCGCTCATTGCTGTGACCGATTCCATTGTTTTGAGCGCTTTGGTGGATGGCGTTTGCCTGGTGATCCGATCGGGTAAGACCAGCAGGGAGGTGATTCGCAAGGCAAAACAACTGTTGGAAAGCAGCCCCTCAAGAATCGTTGGCGTCATTTTGAACGATATCGACTTGAAAAGAGTTTACGGCGATAGGTATTACAAAAATTATTACTATTACTACCTTGGGAATAATGACCAAAGAGGCAAGGACGGGCCTGTGTGAACTGAATTAATGTCTGCGTTTGTGCTCAGTTCCTCTATCGTATCGACACCATATTTACCTTTACAGGTGCGGAATAATCGGTTTTTCTCTTTTCTTGGGTTTACAACAAAAGAATCAAGAAGCATGTTTAACCCAGATTCGGAAATTAGGTCTATTTTTCCAATTTAAACATTCGAAATCCAATTTCGATCTATCCTTTGTTCTTTGACAAGAGTTAGTTTGGACTAAAAGCTAAGCGAAACGGTCTATTTTTGCCGCCAGGACTTTGGTTTTTACGAGCATTTTTACTCCATCAGGACATAGCTATCTATTGTGCCCTGTAAAGATTGGTCAAAGATATTTTTCTGCTGCTCGCCTGAACCGACATCAAACTAAATCGCCATTGTTGGCAATAAAGGCTGTGGTAATCTGATAGCATGGCCGATCTTTCTTTTCTGGGATTATAGCCGACTTCGGCTTGCTCTTGCCCGTCAAGGGCCGGACCGCTGACCGGTTTACCGTACACCGTAGTCGGTGTTAAATCAAAATCCAGGCCAATCTCAACTGCCTCCTCGGTTTCGTTGCAGGTGGCCAAGGCATCGCGATTGGCACGTTCCAGAGCTTCGACATTTTCAGAGTGAGCGGCATCCAGGCGTTTACGCAGGTTGCCTTCTGCGGATAATTGCCTCAGACCCAGGGCGCGCGCTAAACCGGTCCGAGGCAGTAGATCGGCTTGAATATACAACATATAGAAGACAAAATTAAGCCCAAATCTATTCTATTCAAAGAACCAATTGATTGAAAGTTATGCTATATTTTCCGAATCTGGGGCTATCATAAGATTACCAGATCGTCATAAACTCTTCAAGCAAGTTTGACCGGTGCGAAGCCGACAAGACATTTGTTCCATCCAAGAATTCCGCGCCCTTTTAGAGTATGAACGCGCGCGAGTTGATCGCAACGAACATGTGCTTTCGCTTATAGTTTTCGAGGTAAGTGAAGCCGAGAGCGATGGCATGTCCAACACATGTCTGGAGTCCTCAGCTGCCCGTCGCGTGCGCTGCACTGATGTAATCGGATGGCTCGACAAGCGGCGCCTCGGTATCTTTCTGCCCGATACTCCTGACGAAGGTGCATGGAGGCTTGCGAATGACATCTGTCAGTTGGTTGATTTACCGACGAATTCCTTTAAAATTTACACCTATCCATCAAAGGGGATTATTACGTTCTTATTACGTAATTTTTAATAATCAATTCGATTTATGCCACTAATGACCGAAAAAAGGGCAAAGTTCATTGATCGGATCAGCAAAAGCAACTTAGAAATCCGTGAAAGAGCCGTCCTGGCATTGGAGCCATTATTAGCTAAGCGGCTCCCTGCCTGGAAGCGTGTGATGGATATAGTTGGCTCGCTCTTAGGGCTCACTCTGTTAGCGCCACTGCTTTTGCTTATCGCCATCGTGATTAAAGTGGTTTCGCCGGGGCCGGTTTTTTATATGCAGACAAGGATTGGATATCTAGGGAAAGCTTTCACGCTGTGGAAATTTCGCACTATGAAACTCGATGCGGATAGCTTGGAGCATCAGCAGCACTTGAGCAATTTGATCAATTTTGAACAGCCGATGACGAAGTTGGATGTGAATGATGATCCTCGGATTATTCCATTGGGCAATCTCCTTCGCCTATCCGGTCTGGATGAATTGCCGCAATTGATTAATGTACTTCGTGGCGAAATGAGTCTGGTTGGGCCGCGGCCATGTCTTCCCTACGAGGCGCGGGAATATCGTCTCTGGCAGACTAGGAGATTCGATGCTGTTCCTGGGATAACCGGTCTGTGGCAAGTCAGTGGGAAGAACAGGACGACTTTCAAAGAAATGATGCGGTTAGATATCACTTACGCGAGAAGAAGATCATTTTGGCTGGATATAAAAATAATGTTAAGGACTATACCCGCCATAATTGACCAAATTAACGATGGTTTTATCGAACAGAAAGCCAGGGGATAGCGAAAATGCAGAAAGGACTTAACGTTGCAGTCGTCGGATGCGGATATTGGGGACCCAATCTCATTCGAAATTTCAGGTCCCTTTCTGAATGTCAGGTAAAACAGGTATGTGATCTCGACCAAAAACGGTTGGAGCACATGAAACAGCTCTATCCAGAGGTCGAAACCACAACTAATTTTGAACATCTTGTGAATGATCAGGAGCTCGATGCACTCACCATAGCTACACCGGTTCATTTGCATTATAAATTAGCCAAGAAAAGTCTGTTGGGTGGGAAACATACATTCATTGAAAAACCCATGGCTTCTTCAGTGGCGCAATGCTTAGAGTTGATCGAGCTTGCGGAAAAGCGGCGGTTGACACTTATGATTGGGCATACGTTTATTTATAGCCCGGCCGTGCGAACAATTAAAGAGATCGTGGATTCCGGTTATTTAGGGGAAGTCTTCTATATCAGCGCTCAGCGTTTGAACCTGGGTTTGTTCCAAAAAGACATCAATGTGGCCTGGGATTTGGCGCCGCATGATATCTCCATCATTCTTTACGTCTTGAACCAAAGCCCGACATTCGTCAATTGTCAAGGCAAAGCTCATGTATCCCCTGGTATTGAGGACATGATTAATCTATCGTTAGATTTTTCGAATGGAGGCTTTGCCACGATTCATAGCAGTTGGCTCGACCCCAATAAGATCAGAAAAATGACCATCGTCGGCAGCAAACGAATGATTCTCTATGATGATACTGAGCCATTGGAAAAGATCAAGATCTACGACAAGCGGGTAGAGATCCCTCCCCATTACGACACCTTTGCCGAGTTTCACTACGCTTATCATTATGGCGACATGCGCGCTCCTTACCTTAAGCAGGTTGAGCCTCTTAAAATGCAGTGCCAGCACTTTCTGGATTGCATTAAGACCGGAGCGAAACCTAATTCGAGTGGCTTGGAAGGCTTGCGTGTCGTTCAGATTCTTGAGTCTGCTTCAGAATCGTTGAAAAAGGGTGGGGCTAAGGTTAAGATTGAGAGTTAATACGTCACGCGTAATACGTAAACTTATGGAGGACGAGTCTTTGCTCTTGCGAAAAATTGCGCCGGACGTAAGGTTGGGCGATGGCGTCAAAATTCATGACTTCGTGAATTTATATGGATGCGAAATCGGTGACAACACCAAAATCGGCGCGTTTGTCGAAATACAAAAGGGTGTCAAGATTGGCCCCAATTGCAAAATCTCCAGCCACACGTTCATCTGCGAAGGCGTGACCATCGAGGATAATGTTTTCATTGGCCACAACGTCACATTCATCAATGATGCCTATCCTCGCGCTACTACAGAGGACGGAAGGCTGCAAACCGAAAGGGATTGGGTTTGCGTGCCGACCTTGGTAAAACAGGGTGCTTCGATTGGATCAAGCGCCACCCTGTTATGTGGAGTTACCGTGGGCGAAAATGTTATTGTTGGTGCGGGGAGCGTGGTCACGAAAGATGTTCCGCCTGACGCCCTTGTTGCCGGGAATCCAGCGCGATTATTAAGACCAATCCGCGAAGGAAGCAAAAAATTATGATGGTTAAAGTTTCCAAAAATTTCAGACTGATTTCTCCTTATGGCGGCCAGTTGGTAAATTTGATGGTTCATCCTGAAATCCTTTATGAAATTAAAAACCGCGCCAGCCGGCTCCCTTCTCTGCAGCTTTCGGAGCGCAGCATTTGCGATTTGGAGCTGCTTGCCGTTGGCGCTTTTTCTCCTCTGGACCGTTTTATGGGACGAGAGGACTATCAATGCGTCCTGGACAAGATGCATCTGAGCAATGGATACATTTTTCCTATCCCAATAACATTGTCTGTAGAACAATCGGCGGAAGTTGCTTTAGACCAGGAGATTGCGCTGCGTGACGCCAAGAACGAGCTTTTAGCGGTAATGTCCGTCGACGAAATCTACGAGTGGGATCTTCATGAAGTGGCCAATAAGGTCTTTGGAACCCAAGATCCTCGACATCCACTGGTGGCCGAAATGCACCGTTGGGGAAAACTCAACCTCTCAGGCCGCTTGAAAGTTTTACAGTTGCCGCGGCATTACGATTTTAAAGATTTGCGCCTTACACCTGCGCAGACCAGAAAAAAACTGGAAGAGCTTGGATATGAGAATGTCGTGGCTTTTCAGACACGCAACCCGCTGCATCGCGCACACGAAGAGATGACCAAGCGGGCGATACAAGAGGTGGACGGTGCCCTGCTGTTGCATCCTGTGGTTGGCATGACCAAACCCGGTGACGTGGATCACTTCACGCGCGTACGCGCCTACAAGGCACTGGCGGATCACTATTACGAACCTGGCCAGATCCTGCTATCTCTGCTACCTTTAGCAATGCGGATGGCTGGTCCGCGTGAAGCGCTTTGGCACGCGCTGGTTCGCAGAAACTATGGTGCCAATTATCTCATTGCTGGTCGAGATCATGCCAGTCCGGGTAAGAATTCTAAAGGCAATCCCTTCTATGGCCCTTATGAGGCCCAAAAATTGATGGAAAAGTACAGCGAAGAATTAGGCGCGAGGGTGATGCCCTTCCATGAATTCGTCTATCTGCCGGATGAAGGGAGATATGAAGAAGTCACAAAAATCGGATCCAGGAGGCGTACTGCAAGCATTTCGGGCACGCAAGTGCGGGAGGAATATTTGAACAATGGCAAGGCTCTGCCCGCATGGTTTACTCGACCAAAGGTTGCTCGTATCTTGACCGAAACCTACCCGCCGAAACACCGGCAGGGCGTGTGCATCTGGTTTACCGGCCTCAGTGGCGCCGGCAAATCCACCACTGCCGAAGTGCTCACCGTTTTATTTTTAGAGCATGGCCGGCAGGTGACTTTGCTCGACGGTGACGTGGTGCGTACCCACCTTTCCAAGGGCCTTGGGTTTAGCAAGGAGGACCGCGACGTCAATATTCGGCGGATCGGCTTTGTCGCCGCAGAAATTGTACGGCACGGGGGCGTGGCGATCTGTGCGGCAGTAAGCCCATACCGAGCGACCCGCAATGATGTGCGCAGCATGGTCGGAAATGATCGTTTCATCGAAGTCTTTGTTGATACGCCACTGGAAGTATGTGAGCAGCGAGATGTCAAAGGAATTTATGCGAAGGCCCGGCGCGGCGAGATCAAAGGCCTCACCGGTATTGATGATCCTTATGAGCCGCCTCTCCAGCCAGAAATCATTCTCGACACCGTGACTTACTCTCCGGAAGAGAACGCACGCAGGATCCTTGATTATCTCATTCACCGTGGGTTTGTGAAACGTTCTCATAAAATTCGAGAAACTGACCGGTCGGTTATTCTGCAAGCTGCGAGGAACCCTTGAAAATTCATTGATTCGCACAAAGTAACCGACCGGTCAATACTCATTTTCGGACAGACATGAAATAGTTTTCAAAAGACGGGTTAGCCTCTTTTCAATATGCAGACCTTATCAGCCAGTCTCGAATCACTGGAATTGCGCGTGATTGATCCATTTGCTTATGCGGATTGGAATGATTCCATGCTTACCACTCCGCGTTATTCGATTTTTCACACAATCAACTGGCTCCGTGTTTTGCAGGAATCCTATGGCTATCAGCCCTACTATTTCGCCAGTTTCAATTGGAATAAGCTGGTTGTTTTACTGCCATTTATGGAAGTGAAGAGCTGGATCACCGGAACTAGAGGAGTATCTTTACCCTTCTCTGATTATTGTGAACCTATCATTGAAGATAAAGATCTTATCTCAGAATTATTTGATCAGGTTATTGCTACAGCTCGACAACTCAGATGGAAATATATTGAAATGAAGGGTGGAGATGAACTGTTTCATTCAGCCTCTCCATGGATCTGCTATTATCGACACGTCTTAGCTCTAAACAGCAACGAGGATCAAATTTTTTCCAGGCTACGGAGTAATTACCGTCTCAAAATTAGAAAAGCGCTTAAAAATGACCTCAAGATAAGAATTCTTGGATCATCGGAGGCGCTGGCAGAGTACTATCGCCTTCATTGCTTGACGCGCAAGCGACATGGCCTGCCGCCCCAGCCTATTATCTTTTTCAAAAAGATATATGAACACGTTATATCAAAGAACTTGGGATTTGTGATTTTAGTCTCAAACCAGGGAAGAAATTTTGCAGGCGCCATTTTTTTTCATTTTGGTGATCGGGCCATTTATAAGTTTGGCGCGTCGGATATGAGCTATCAGCATTTGCATCCCAATTATTTGATGTTCTGGAGCGCGATTCAATGGCTGTGCCAAAACGGCTATAGAGAACTCTGCTTTGGCAAAACTGCTCCGAATAACAAAGGATTGATTCAGTTTAAAGACGGGTGGGGAACGGACAAACATCAAATAATTTATTACAAGTATGAAGTCAAGACAGATAGTCTTGTCCGGAACACAAAAAAGACAAACGAGTCTGGTCATTTCATTTTTAAGAAAATGCCTATTCCACTCTTGAGAATTATGGGTTCGTTGCTTTACCGGCACGTGGGCTAAGCTTCAATAGCAGTACCATCGAAAATGTTTTTGAGTAGATGGGGTTTTCTATTAACCTCATTTCCATGCTGGGGGCTTTCATGTGGTGTTCTTTGGAAATGAAACCGGCCCACCATGCGTGTGGAAGGCCGATCTCGCGAACGGAGAGATTTTGCCTTTGCTTAGCGACAATCGCGGGGCGAGTCATGCTTCATTCAATGACCCGAATGGCGAATACCTCTTGATGCACTCAATTCGTGTGGGAAATACGGTATCGGGGTGCTGCCCCTTAACGGTTCGCCGTCATGCCCCCTGCGATTTCCAGACTTCTAGGAAGCTCTGCATGCTAGCCGAGCGAAAATGGCGTTATTGCTTTCGACTTTTCTAAGAGAATATTGGGGGCGGACAGTCTTTTCTTGGCTGAAAAGAGTAATTTCCTAATGAGTTTTTCACGCACAGACTTTTAAGCAGGTTCTCAGGTTCTAGAGTTCTCGAACTTTTTAGGATTGTCTTTTCCGGAATATTTTCATGCTTTTAAAAACTTACGATATGCATTATGGAAAAGAATGAAAAAGTAACACAAACAATTTATAGCGCAATTGATGAATTGAATCGACTACTGCCTAAACCTTTGGAAAAATCCATGGATACTGTTCTGTTTGGCAAGGGTGGGAAGCTGGACTCATTGGGACTTGTCAACCTGATCGTGGTGACAGAACAGAGAATAGAAGAGGAATTTGGCGTTGCCATCACATTAGCTGATGAAAGGGCCTTGTCTCGGGAAAACAGTCCATTTAGGTCTATCGGGACTTTGGCGGATTATATCTCCTCAATCATGGAGACGAATTCTCATGCATGAGCAGCAATTAATGCTTATTACCGGCACCAGAAAAGGGATTGGCAAGCACTTGGCTGATTACTATGTCAAGAAAGGATTTCAAGTTATTGGTTGCAGTCGGGGTGAAGTGGACTATGAATTTGAAAATTATCAACACTATTGCCTGGATGTTGCCGACGAGGGCAAAGTAAAACAGATGTTCATGGACATTCGGAAAAACTATGGTCATCTGGAGGTCTTGATAAATAACGCTGGCATTGCTTCTATGAATCATGTTCTGATGACTCCCCTCAAAGCAGTGCAGAACATTCTGAATACAAACATTGTTGGCACATTCTTGTGTTGCCGTGAAGCCGCAAAGTTAATGCAAAAGAACCATTTTGGCAGGATTGTAAATTTTGCAACAGTCGCCATGCCCTTGAAACTGGAGGGCGAAGCCGTTTATGCCTCTTCAAAAGCGGCTGTTGTCGGTTTGACTGAAATTCTTGCAAAGGAACTTGCTGAATTTGGTATAACTGTAAATGCTATTGGGCCGACCCCGATTAAAACAGCTCTAACCCAGTCTGTGCCACAAGAGAAAATTGACAGCCTGATTCGTCGACAGGCCATTCGCCGTTTTGGTGACTTTCAAGATATTACCAATGTTATTGATTTTTTTATTCAGCCAGAAAGTGATTTTGTTACCGGACAGGTCATTTACTTAGGTGGTATTAGTTAAGTATGGTCACAGGCAATGAGTAGTAATACAGGAAAATGAATATGTTCCTAGATTTTATGATATCTGCATTCAAAGAAAACAAAGGCAAGGATGCCATTATTTGGCAGGGCGAAATTTATAGCTATGAATGGCTTCTTGATCGCATGAATTATTGGCAGGAAGTCATTAATTCTGAAGAGATAACAGCCGGTACCGTAACAATTTTAGAAACAGATTTTTCTCCCAATTCCGTCGCTCTTTTTCTAGCCCTGGTTGAACACGGTTGTATATTTGTTCCACTTACAAGCTCAGTTGAGGCCAATAAGCACGAATTTATCAAAATCGCTCAAGGCGAAGTATCTTTTTCTGTGGACAATAATGATCATGTCAAAATTACCAGACTACCGAATTCGGCAAATCACGAGTTTTATAAGAAACTAAGGCAGTTGAGCCATCCGGGACTTGTTTTGTTTTCTTCTGGCTCTACAGGAAAAAGTAAGGCATCGGTTCATGATTTACTCGGTATTTTAGAAAAGTTTAAAGTGCCGCGACATAGTCTCAGAACGATAACGTTCTTACTCTATGACCATATTGGTGGAGTAAATACCCTGCTTTATACACTATCAAACGCAGGATGTATAGTTACCGTACAAGACCGGAGTCCAGACAGTGTGCTAGCCGCCATTGAAAAATATAAAGTAGAACTTTTGCCGACCTCCCCGACCTTCATTAACTTGATTCTATTGAGTGAAGCATATAAGCGGCATAATATTGACTCTCTTAAAACGGTTACGTATGGAACTGAGCCCATGCCTGAGAGTACCTTGCTGCGCTTTCACCAACTATTCCCCAATATTCGGTTACAGCAAACGTATGGACTTTCGGAAGTCGGCATTCTGCGGTCAAAATCAAAGAGTTCAGATTCCCTATGGGTGAAAGTTGGTGGCGAGGGTTTTGAGACTCGCGTCGTCGATGGAATCCTGCAAATCCGAGCCGAATCAGCAATGATGGGCTACCTCAACGCGCCAAGTCCTTTTACGGAAGACGGCTGGTTCATCACTGGCGATGCCGTCGAAGAAAATGGTGAGTTTATCAAAATCTTAGGTCGCAAGTCTGAAATTATTAATGTGGGAGGGGAAAAAGTCTACCCTGGTGAAGTAGAGAGCGTTATTCAAGAAATTGAGGCTGTCCGAGAAGTAACGGTATATGGTGAGAAGAATCCAATTACAGGAAATATTGTCTGTGCTAAGGTTAGTTTGAAAGGCAATGAAGATCCGAAGAAATTTGCGCTGTATGCGAAAAAATACTGTGGTGAAAGGTTACAAAGTTATAAGGTACCAATAAAGATCACCATTGTTGATGAAAAACAACACAGTGAGCGGTTTAAGAAAGTCAGAGTGATATAAGATGAAAATTGTTATTAAACCCTACTCAGATGATATGATAGAAGCTGCGGTGGATTTTAATAGTCGCTTGAAGGATGGGGGAACGTTTTTTCAGTTTCCTTTTCCCGGGCAGTATATTACACCAAAGTTTCCGAGAATAGAAAACGGAAAAATCTACGAAGAGCATTTTGTGGCTCTTGAAGGAAATTCAGTCAGGGGAGCTTATATTTTAAGGCATCAACAGTTCTCATTCAAAGGCAAGATTTTGTCTGGAGCGTTTATCCAGTGGCCAATGTCGGAGGGAATAGTTGATAAAAAATACAATCTCATTGGTTTGCAATTGTTAGTTGATGCCATAAAAAGACAACCTCTCATTTTTGCATTAGGCATGGGTGGATATGGAGAGCCACTTCCGAAGATGCTGCAAGCATTAGGTTGGAGCATGTATACCGTACCGTTTTTTTTCAAGGTGATTCACCCACAACAGTTCTTAAAAAACATAACTTACTTAAGGACAATAAAATTTGGAAAATTGTTGCTGGAATTCCTGAGAATTACAGGTTCTGGTTGGTTAGGAATAAAACTATCGCACGCTTTGACTGAAAGCAAAAAACTGCGGGATAATTCTCTTTTTTTTGAAGTCGTTGACAATTTCGCTCATTGGTCGGACGAATTGTGGGAACGGTGCAAAGACAAGTTTTCGATGATTGCGGTGCGAAACAACGAAGCACTTAATATTTTGTATCCCGAAGGCAGAAAAAGATTTATTCGGTTGAAAATCCTGCAAAATGGTGAAGTAGTCGGTTGGGCTCTCGTTCTAGACACACAGATGGCCAACCATAAGCAATTTGGAAATATGCGAGTCGGCTCAATTGTCGATTGTTTGGCTCTGCCCCAGAATACATTTGAAATCGTTGCAGCCGCTACAATGTTCTTAGAAAAGGCCGGTGTAGACATAATTGTGTCAAATCAGTCTCATATCTCTTGGTGTCGTGCCTTAAGAAGGGCTGGATTTGTCAGCGGACCTTCTAATTTCATTTTTGCAGCTTCAAAAGAATTAGCCAAATTACTTATTCCTTTCGATACGAACAAAATAACCGTTCACTTAAACCGAGGAGATGGCGATGGTCCCGTTCGTTTGTAAAACCGCTATCTGGTTTTATGGAGCTTTAAATCAGATTTTCAATGTCCTTATAGAAAACGCTGCAAGCCTTAAGAGCTTCAGAAATAGATTGTTCGAGCAAGTCACAACATAAATCATAGCGATATATGAACCAAAGAAAAATCAAAGTGCTGTACATTGCTGGCCCATCAAGAAGTGGGAGCACAATCTTAAGTAACATTCTTGGCGAAATCGATGGATTTTTCAATGCCGGTGAGCTTATCGATATATGGGATAGAGGCGTGGCAGCGAATGGTTCATGCGGATGCGGCGCGCCAATGAAGGATTGTGAAATTTGGGGCATGGTGCTAAACCAAGCCTTTGGGTCTCCGGCCCAAATTGATATTCACGAGATGATCCACCGGCGCGATCGTGCTGCACACAGTAGCTATGTCCCTTGGCGAATGTGGATACCAGGAGCAAGACAGCGATTTGCAGACCGTCATGCTTTATATCTCAACACTTTGAAGAAACTCTATCATGCCATTCAATCCGTCATTGGCTGCAATGTCATCATTGATTCTTCAAAAAACGTTGGCTATGCGGATATTTTGACCATGATACCGGCTATTGATCTCCATATTGTACATCTGATTCGCGACTCTCGCGCTACAGCATATTCCTGGCGGCGAAAGAAAGAAGGTCTGTGGCGGGAAAATCCGGTGAAAACCAGTCTGGTTTGGAATGTCAGGAACATCATATCAGGAATGCTTGGAATGAATTCGCCACGAAAATATTTGCGGCTCTTTTACGAGGACTTCGTTAGAGATCCGCAAGAGGCCATACTTCAAATCCTTGATCTGTTAAGAGAGAAAGAGAGCTCTTCATGTCTGCCATTCGTCTCAAAATACGAAGTTAAACTTGGAGGTAACCACAGTGTCTTCGGCAATCCCAATCGTTTTCAAAAAGGGATTTTCAAATTGCAGACAGATGACGAATGGATGAACGGGACGATGAAAAACTTGGATAAAGTTATTGTTACCATGCTAACCTGGCCTCTTTTGATGAAATATGGATATTTTGATTTTTCCCCGATGTTTGTCTGGATTGAAAGAGGGTCAACATAAATCGTTTCATTATCAAGTCTAACCCAAAAGTAGCCAAGTGTGAAAATATCGAAGGTAATCAACGTGGTTTTCTATTTCTTGAAACCGATCATACCACGTTACTTCCAAATTCGGCTGCGAAGAATTGTAATCATTCGAAAATGCAAGCGATATGCCGACATGTGGCCTATTCTTAAAAAAAGTGGCGAGCTGCCACAGGAATGGTGCGGATGGCCGAACGCGAAACAGTTTGCTTTAGTGCTGACTCACGATGTGGATACCCCAAAAGGGCATGAACAATGTCTTCATCTGATGAATTTGGAAAAACAATTGGGTTTTCGCTCCTCGTTTAATTTCGTTCCCGAACGATATTCTGTCTCAGCAGAATTACGACATCGCTTGACGAATAATGGATTTGAAGTAGGCGTTCATGGTCTAAAACACGATGGCAAGCTGTATAGATCGAGAAAAATATTTCGAGAACGGGCAGTGCGCATAAATCATTATTTACAAGAATGGGGTGCGGTAGGTTTCCGTTCCCCTTCAATGCATCACAATCTCGAATGGATTCACGATCTGGATATAGAGTACGATGCCTCGACATTTGATACGGATCCATTTGAGCCTCAGTCAGACGGGGTCGGGACAATATTTCCATTTTTTGTAAAGGAGAATTTAATACAAAAAGTTTATGCGGAGCTTCCATATACTCTTCCTCAAGATTTCACATTATTTATTCTAATGAGAGAAACCACCATAGACATTTGGAAAAGGAAATTGGCCTGGATCGCTGAGCACGGCGGCATGGCGCTTCTAAACACTCATCCAGATTATATGAGCTTTGATGGAAGGAAGCTTGGGCTGGAAGAATATCCGGTAGAGTATTACGCAGAATTTCTGCAGTATGTCAAATTTAAATACGAAGGTCTATATTGGCATGCGCTGCCCACGGATGTGGCTCGTTCTTGCTCGAACCATTTACAAATTGACTTTCAGTTGCATGAAAATCTATTTGCATATAGATGAGAATGAAGCGATGATCGGAGTAATTGCAAGAAAAAATGAAGCTCGGATAGTCGAAGAATTTTTTCAATTGTTCAAGACGCCTTGGGAGTATTATTTGCCCGAAAAGCCATACGACGTTGTTCTTGCCACGGAAGACGTTCGTCAAATAGAGGCAAAGATATTGGTCATGTATAACTCGAAAAACTCTCAGTTTGATTCCATGCATGGAATTATCACCCGATCACAAGATAAAAAAGTGCCACTAAAGTATAAATATTTCGAGTATCCGATATACGGAAATCTGGTGACATTCATATCCTCACATCCGCCATTGATCCAAGCTAAGAATGGCTCTGGAGTGGCGGGGTTGAAAATAAATGTGCACGAACAGCAAATCATACGTATCGGCTATAATCTTTTTGAGGAAGTTGCGTTTTTGTTATCAGAAGGTCAACCTAAGGAAAACGCAATAATCCCCACACTCGAATTTCATATCGCAATGCTGCTTGATTGGATTTTGCAAGCAGGGATGCCATTGGTGGAGATTCCGCCCATTCCTGCCGATCAAAAATTTTTCGTATGTCTCACGCATGACATTGATTTCGCCGGAATGCGCCGGCACAAATTTGATCACACCATGTTGGGATTTCTCTATCGTGCATTGGTGGGCTCTATTCTCACTATAGGAAAGAGAAGACTGGGGTGGCGTAGACTTTTGAGAAACTGGTGGGCAGTCCTTTCCTTGTCTGGCGTATATCTCGGCCTCTTGAAGGATTTTTGGGTCCAATTTGAAAAATATTTTGAGATTGAAAGCAGTCTTGGCTCAACGTTTTTCTTTATCCCATTCAAGAATAATCCTGGCAAAAGGCATTTAATCACCGCGCCCAAGCGCCGGGCAGCGCGCTACGACGTTGGCGATATTCCAGACTTGGTAAAAACAGTTTCCAATCAGGGGTGTGAAATCGGTTTGCACGGCATCGACGCCTGGCATGATTCATCAAAGGGACGCGAGGAGATGAATAGAGTTCGCGAGGCGGCAGCGTGTTCCGAAATTGGCGTTCGAATGCATTGGTTGTATTTTGATGAGCATTCGCCAAAAGTATTGGAAAAAACTGGCTTTGTTTATGATTCCAGTTTTGGGTACAATGACGCAGTTGGACACAGAGCAGGAACTGCTCAAGTGTTTAACCCCCCCGGCACACAAACCCTTCTCGAGTTGCCGCTTCACATCATGGATACCGCTCTATTCTTTAGAAAACGAATGAACTTGTCCGATTCTCGGGCGTCGGCTTTGTGTGACAAACTGATCCAGGATGCGCTAAAATTCGGCGGCTGCCTGACAATCAACTGGCATGACAGAAGTCTGGCTCCGGAAAGGTTATGGGGAGAATTTTATACGAATTTGTTGAACGGTCTCAAAGCGTGTGGCCCTTGCTTCATGACGGCGATGCAAATTGTCAAGTGGTTTCAAAAGCGCCGGGAGGTTCGGTTTGAAGAGATTCATTTCACCAAATCCGGCTTGCGATTGAAGTTTAAACAGATGGACTTTGACAGCGATCCTCGGCTAACATTGAGAATTTACCCTCCGTCAGAACGTGACTCAACCAATCAGGATTTCGCGAGCACTACCCGAAGTTATTTTGACGTAAAACTTTCCCATGACCGGGAAATGCAAATCGCCTTTTAATGATACTAAACCTTGGCGAGCGCAAATGAAAAAACAAGTGCTAATGATTGCATATACCAATTACAGGCTCGACCCACGCATTAGACGCGAAGCAGAAACTTTGGCCGCCACTTCTGAATACGCGGTCAGGTTTTTAGCGCCAAAACAACAGCACCGGAAGAAAACGTTTCAGTTCGATGGCGTCACGGTCGAGGAGCTCAATATCTCGAAGTATTTCGGCGGAAGAAAGGTCGGATATTTGATCTCCTATTTGCATTTTTTCGTGCTCGCGTTTTTGAATTGCACAAAAAAATTCTTGCAACGTGAGATAGAGATCATCCACGTTCATAACATGCCAAACTTTCTGGTATTCGCCGGCGTTATACCGCGTTGGTTTGGCAAAAAGCTGATATTGGATATTCATGATACGGTACCCGAACACTATGCCGGTAAGTTTGAAACCCCCGCTTCCAAACTTTTACACGGAATTTTTTGTCTCGAAGAACGAATTTCGTGTGCTTTGGCGCACAGGATAATTTGTGTCAACCATGTTCAACGCGATGTGCTTGTCAACAGAGGAATCCCTGGAGAAAAAATTACGATCTCGATGAATGTGCCGGACCATATGAAATTCCATCATCAAAAAATGACGCGAGAGGCAAATGGCGAAGATTTCAAGATGGTTTATCACGGCACACTGGAAAAAAGATTGGGCATAGATTTGGTCATAAGGGTAATGGCAGAATTAGCTGATGAAATTCCCGGTTTGCAGTTTCATATACTCGGTGTAGGCAGCCATGCTTACTTAGAAGAGCTACTTCAACTTAGAGGAGATTTGCATCTTGAAGAGAGAGTCTTTTGTAATTTCAATCCGGTGCCTGTGGACCAGGTTCCCGAATTTCTGATGAAAATGGATTTAGGTGTCGTGCCAAATAGAAAAAATATCGCCACCGAGCTTATGCTTCCGGTAAAAATGCTGGAGTATATCAGCCTGGGCATTCCTGTCGTTGCTTCAAGATTGAAAACCATTGAATATTATTTTGCCGAGGATATGGTGAGCTACTTTGAGCCTGAAAATGTCAGCTCCATGGCAGATGCGATATTGAAGCTGTATAAAGATCAAATAAAAAGAGAACGGCAGGCAATACATGCAACGACTTTTTTGGAAAAATATGGCTGGGAAAAGCATCAGTTGGATTTGATGAAATTGTATGATCATTTATGCTCCCCTCAAAAGGAGATGGCTTAATGAGCATGAAACGATTTGCTTTTGTCGGCTGCGGCAAACAAGCCAGAAAACACGCATGTGCGATTCATAATCATCTCAATGACGCTGAAATCGTAGCGTTTTGTGATGTGAACTATACACACGCGCAAAAATTTTCCAGCGAGTATGGCGCGCCCGC
>JABAHS010082113.1_pt3 | contig 35444 bp, 44 predicted proteins | sample 7062111 | NCBI WGS metagenome assembly JABAHS01 (sample SAMN14534600, study PRJNA622989) | marine sediment metagenome | biome: marine biome [ENVO:00000428]; feature: marine pelagic biome [ENVO:01000023]; material: deep marine sediment [ENVO:00002113]; isolation source: pool of 4 deep marine... | reverse complement strand
GTTTCAATCGCCGTAGCAGCATGGATGGGAGCACTAACCTTCACCTTCATGGGAACAGAAAAGGTAGAAATCAAAAGTGTCACGTGGGGAGCTGGCGCTGCTACTTTGAAAGTTGAAAACACAGGAACTAAAGCAGTAACCATAACTGGTGTCAAAGTAAACTACGGCAACATACCTTGCACAGGCCCTGCAGACCCAGTAACAATCGATACAGGAGTGTTTAGAGAGATCGCTATAACGTTCACAAATAACTACTCTAATGGAACAACCTATGATCTCACCGTTGTTACATCAGACGGCCACGAATACACGAAAACAGCTATAGGCGGTCAAAACATAACTTAAACGTCTGTCCAAAAGTGGGCGGGTAGGGGAACCTAGCTCTCTTTAATTATCTTTGGAGGTGTGAACATGGTCGTTGAACTAAAAGAGTACGGATCGGCAACCGAAATTTCCAAGAACCTAGACGACAAGATATCTCGGACAAAAAGCATACTAGGCGAGTACCTGCGCCGACTCGACGAGATCCGTTCATTGGCTGAGAGGTCAAAAAAGATTCGGGAAGTAGTCTACAAACTGGCTGGAAAAAAGACAGTTCAGAACGCCCTTGGAGAGATCAACGTTGGAGATCTCGATGTGGTGTTAGACGCCAACCCATTCCACGAGTTAACCTGCATCGAAGAAGTTGTTCGAAGCCACCAAGATAGGCTCCTAGTCTTGCAAAAGGCTCGCGAAGCATTGAAGTGGGTGGATGAGATCGGAGACACAGAAGGGGTCAAGTACTTAGTGCTGGAAAAAGACGAGATTCCAGAAAGAGTCTTACTCAAAATCTCCTAGGCCCACCCCCTGGAAGTGAAAAGATGAGTAAAGACATGTACGCAACAGCGCTAAAGTACACCCTAACAGAAATCAAAAAGATGTGTCCAGACATCAAATACTCTTTCATTTTTACAAAGGACGGCGCCATAATTACTGGAGACGGGGAAGCCGACTCACTAATGGAAAAAACGGTGGACTCCTTTCAAAGACTAGCGGAAAAAGCAGTTACAATTGGCGAACTCGACGCATTGTCCATCAACGGAGAGAAGGGCAAGCTACAAATCTCACGCGTTGAGGACATGTACCTGGTTGTAACAACCTCCCCTCGTGCGGACACAACTTATCTAAATTCCGTCACTAACGTGATAGTTCCCACGGTTCTAAAACTGCTAGAGAAAATCGCCCCTACCCCTCTTAGATTCATGCCCTCACAACAACTCGTTGTCGACACTCTCACCGGGTTCTTCACCGGCGACGACGCGCAAATTGATGACACTCATCTGAAGAATTGGTCTGAGCAACTCAAGGGAAAAGATGTTAACGAGGTTGAAATCGAAACCATTGGTGGAAAGAAAACCCGATGCGGAGTGAAGAAGATAAGCGATTCAAAACGGGAAGGAAAAGGACTGATACTAATACCGGAGAAGACTTGCAAAGCGCTTAAAGCGAAAAAGGGAGAGCTTGTAAAAGTTAAACCCATAGCATCATAAGAGGCGTCTAAAATGCCGTCTAAAGACAAACTTGAAGAAAAAACCGAAGACCTGCGCGTTAACCTAGCAAACATTAGAACCAAAGATGGAATTATCGGATACATCCTCAGGGACCCGAAGTCTGCTTCTGTAGACATCAAAGACTCCAGCAAAATAATCGACTACGCAATGTTATCTTCCACAGTGCTCGATTCAGGAAAACGCATGATAAGCGTGTTTGAACTCGGCAAGGCCAACCATATCGTCTTAGAGGGAAAAAACGTAAAGGTCCTGTCGCTGACAATTGGTGACCATAATATCAGTGTTTTCATGAAAAAAGAAGTTGATCACAACCGAATATACAAAGACTTACGCTCGAAGTGAAGACACGCTGGCAGCTCCTCCCAACGCGGGGGAAAAGGGGGTTTGAGGGGAAGGACTTTTTAAACCACCCCCATCTTCTCCTTTCTCTTTTCTCCTCAACCTCATCCCTAAACGCAAAGGCAAATTTGGGATCGAACCAGCGAGTTTGTACAACGTTCTAAATGTTGAATCCAATTTATTTATTTGTTATTCCCACATCAGATCATATCGGGTTCTAAATGGGCATAAAATTTTAAATATAGAGAACTATATAAAACAAATATGTCAGATGCACCTTTTGGTGTCCTGTTTGGCTCAAGAGAGGAAATCAAGCTCTTCGCACCGAAGTCAAATAGATATAATTGCAAGAATCTTGCAAGTTGCTGTTGAAGGTGCAAAGAAAACGCATATCATGTACGGATGTAACCTCAGCTTTCGCCAGCTCCAAACCTACTTGGATCTTCTTCTCGACAGAGGGCTTTTAAAAACCGTGTCAGAAACGGGAGGCAGCAACCCAGTTTTTTTCCAAACCACGGTTAGGGGAAAAAATTTCCTTAACGTCTATCAAGATCTCAGAGGCCTTTTAACCACTTGACGCTTTTTCTTCTTAGGGCGTTCGATTTCTCTAAGGAACTTGAGCATTGTAGGGGTGAGTCTCGCTTTTTTTTGTTCGTTGTTCAAAGTAATAAATTTGTATTCGGTTAGAAAGCGCAGAATCTTTTCAACTTTGGATTCGTGTAATCTAGATTTCTTTACGACCTCGCTTACGTCGTGCCACCTTCCGTTTTTTAAAAGCTCCAAAACGTCATCGATTGCCAACAAGCCTTAAAACTCCCTTCGGATGTTAAGAGGTATTGATGTTGGAGTATAAATGGTTTCTGAGGAATTTGTTCAGAAGATTTTTCTAAACTTGAAGGTGATAAACAGCGTCACTTTGTTTGAAGGATGCATGAAAGTGTTTTATCTTCATCTTAAGAACCTCTGGCCTAGTCGTTTAGTTCTTACGTTTTAAAATAGTGACTAAATGGTATAACAAAAATGTGGGGGTTGAAGCAGTCTCCACTTTGCCAACCATGAGACCAACCGCACTTGATCTGAAGCACGTTAAAGATGCTGGGTCTGGGGGACTAGGCTTGGGAGCGCCAGTTGAAGGGTTGGGCGTTGTTTTCACACCGCGTATAACGCGTCTTTCGTCTCATAAGATGAAGGTGCAGGACGATACATTCCGAGTCTCCCATGTCAACTCAAACCCTTACTTGCAACAATATTCCGTGTCTTAGAATATTTTCCCCGTGGGAACACTCCTTTTAGGTCTTGATTTTCAGCTAATCCTATAGACGAATATTATAGAACAAGCTTAGCGAGGATTTAGGTTGGTCGGAACAAACTGGACGAACACGCGTAAACGCAGAGATCGCTTACACATAATGGCAGAGGTTTTAGGAGTAACTATGGACGGCGCCCTCAAAACTCAGATCATGTACAAAGCGAACCTAAGCTTCGCACAACTTAACGACTACTTATCCCTCCTTCTGGAGCTAGGCCTCCTCAAAATGAACAAGAAAAATAAAAGAACAATCTACAAGACAACTCGCAAGGGCTTTGAATTCCTCAAAAGCTACGACGAAATTATAGCCCTCTTAAATGAGGAAAAAAACGTTAAGAAGAACCCGCTAATTTACTCGACAAAATCAGTGTGGTAAGTCTGTTTACAGCCAGCGCTTGGTTATGAGCTACACCAACCGTTGAAAAGCTTTTTCAATTTTTGATTTTCGTGTGAAGCTTCTCTTGATCTTAAGCAATTACCACGAGATCGCTCTGCCGGTGGCGCCGTCTATTTCTACGGTTTTCACCTCACCCGTTCTCGTGTTCTTAAACGCGAGTTTGTAAACAGGTGTGTAGATCATAGAACGTTCGGAAACTTTAAACAACTCTTTAACGACTCGCTCTACGTCTGGAGGTCTTTTAACTATCTTAGATCGGAGGACATTAACTTCCCTGTTTGGGGGTGTCTTAAGCTTTTTCATGTTTTTACGGAGTTTGGCTAAAGCTTTCTTTGAATGTTTCTCGGAGGGGACTGAGGGCAGTCTTTTGGGGTCAACCTCACGTCCAGTCTCGTCTAGAATTAGACACACTCTTTTTTTGTAGAGCAGGCGTTCTTCGCCCTTAAGTGTTATCGTCTTGTAAGGAGTCTTAGAGAACTTTTTTGGGTTGTCAGGCTTAAGCGTTTTATCCAGTAAGATGACCTCTTGGACTTTTTCGTCGATGTTAAGTGTGTAATAATGCTTTCGGTAGTAGTCGATGGTGTAGTCTCCTTCAACCAAAAAGTATGGCACGTAGTATTTCTCGAGGGACACATTTTGTATTTCTTCGGGGTTAGGTTTCAGAAACCAGAGTCTGGTGAACAATCTAGTTTTTATTTTCTCCCCAGCGATCTTTGCCGTGGTGGGATCAACTAGGGTTTTGTAAACAATCGTTTTCCTTCTAGGCACTTTCTCAGGCGTGGGTGGAATCTTGGACAAGGTTAAACCCTAGTTGTAAAGAAAGTTACTTCTGTATTAATCATTTATGAATCTAAACTCAGTATTTTCAGTATTTTTCAGCCAATCACTCCTAGTAACAACTATATGCTTGACAATTTATGTCGGAAAAGTTGTAAAACCATAGATTGCAGTCAGTTATCTAGCCCTTGGGGACGCAAAACCTAAAGCTCAGTCCTTTAGGTATGCTTTCACTTTTTCCTTTAGGGACGGAAAATCATCGAGCATCGCCCTGACGATTTGCCAACGAGCTCCGTTGTGTATCATTTTGCTTGTCTCCTTGTTAGTGTTCAGTATTAGATTATTAAAACTTCATATCGAGAGAGTGTATATTGTATCTTACGATATAACTAAGAAAATCCTTCGTGGATTCCGTTCAATTCAGGGGAACGTTGCCGCTTTTCTCCACTTAACGACAGATACAATGATAGCGAAGTGAATTTTTAATATAGATAACGACAATCTGCTTTGTGAAATACGACGGAGTTTAGTTGTAGATGTTTGTCAGTCTCGGCTGAGAATATTCTTGCTTAGGGAATACTCCATTTATGTTAAGAAACGAGAAGAAATGTTGTTAGAGAGTAAATTAATAAGGGGAAGTATAGAAAATATGCCATATTACCTAGCTGAGATACGGTTTAATAGAACGAGCAAAAAAGCCAGAAAGGAGAGAAAGATGGGAAAGCAGTTAGTAAAGCACCTTGTCACCATACTCTTGGTTTGTGCGCTGATTTTCGCACCAATCATGATTGTCTCAGTTGCGGTGGGCTCAGACGGGTCAGACCAGTCAGAAGTAATCACAGATCTGGAAAATCTTCGTCAATATGTTTCAGAGGAGTTACCTGATGAAGCTTTCGACAAGACTGGACCGGTGAAGGGTCAAAGAAAGGCTCTATGCAACAAAATTGGTGCGGTGATCAACCAAATTGAAGCTGGAGCATATGAGGGCGCTGTAAACAAACTGAGTAACGACATTAAGAATGCGATTGATGGTTGGATTGTAGATCCGTGGAAAAGCGAACTCATCGAAGAAGTGAAGGGCATCATTGAAAAAATTGACACGGAACCTCCTGTGATTGTTGAGGTGTGGAGAGAACCCGAAACACCCGCTTACAACGAAACTGTAACCGTTAAGGCCAATGTTACCGACGAAGGAAGCGGGGTGGAAACAGTCATTCTCAGCTACTCAATTGACACGATTAATTGGGTTAACGTGACGATGGACTGGGTTGAGGGACTTTATGTCGGTGAGATTCCAACCTTCCCCTACGACACAACCGTGTCTTACAAAATCTACGCTTATGATAAAGCTGGCAATGTTGCAACCGCGGAAACAGATTGGTACGTAGTCGGCGATCCTTATCCTCCAGCAATTTCATATGTGGAACATTCGCCACCATCCCCAAACTACAATCAAAGCGTTTCAGTATTCGCTGAAGTAACTGAGCACCCTAACGCTAGCGGCGTTGAACAGGTGATCCTAAGCTACTGGAACGGCTCCGATTGGACAAACGTTACAATGACGCTGGAGAACACGCTATATACGGCAACCATCCCAGCATTGCCGTACGGGACAACGGTCCAATACAAAGTATTCGCTTGGGACTATGCGGGAAACCGGGCTGACTCGGACGTTTACTCCTACGAGGTAACCGACAAATACGCCCCGATAGCTAGGATTGACAGTCCAACTGAAGGAAGTTATTTGGCTAATGACGCCAGCGTAATCGTTTACGTGTACGACGACAACTTCGATAGAGCCGAGCTAGTGATCGACAGCATATTCATGCCACCGTGGATGGAGACAGGACAACGCACATTTGACTGGAACACAACGACCTACCCAGACGGTGTTTACACCATTGAGCTGAAGGCATACGACAAGACTGGAAACGTCACCGAGACAAAAATAACGGTGACCGTGGACAACACGCCACCCTTAGTTGTCATCAACGCTCCAGCAGACGAAAGCTACGTAAAGGGCACAATCCTCGTTAGCGTAGCTGGCAACGACGATAACTTCGACAGGATGGAACTGTACATCGACGACACTCAAGTGCAAAACTGGACTGATTTGGGAAGCCAAGACTACGGTTGGAACACAACCGACTATCCCGACGGGCCCCACACCATTACACTGAAGGTTTACGACATGGCTGGAAACTTCAATGCAACAGCCGTTACAGTAACCGTGGACAACACCGCACCAACAGCGTCAATCACTGCCCCTGCGGATGGAAGCTTTCTAAAGGGCGCGGTTCAGGTCAGCGTTACCGGTGACGACAATAACTTCAAGAATGTGAAGCTGTACATAGGTGACAGTATTGTAGCCACTTTCGACGAAAGCGGGGCGAACAGCTATACTTGGGACACCTCAGCTTACACCGACAGCGTCTACAAGATTTCCCTGAAAGTTTACGATAAGGCCGACAACCTGGCAACCGCCGAGATAACGGTCAGAACCGATAACACCCTTCCGATTGCTGAAATAAGAGAGCCCGCCCAGGACGCTTTTCTAAGGGGTAGCAGTGACATCCTTGTTTTCGGATATGATGCCAATCTTGAACAGGTAGACCTATACATCGACGGCGTCTCGGTTGAGACTTGGACCGAAAGCGGCGTGCAGACTCATACGTGGGACACGGCAACGCTTGTGGACGGTTCTCATACAATCAAGCTTACCGTCTCTGACATGGCTGGGAACCTCAATGAGAGAACAATTACAGTAACCGCAGACAATACATTACCTTCGGCGACCATCGACGCTCCAGAAGAGGGAAGCTATGTAAAGGGCGTCACTACAGTTAGCGTTACTGGTGACGACGGCAACTTCGACAGAATGGGGCTATACATTGACGATGATCTAATACAAACCTGGACCACAACGGGAAGCCACAGCTACGGTTGGGATACGACAGATCACCCTGATAGCTCTTACACTATTCTGCTGAAGGTTTTCGACGAAGCTGAAAACACCGTTGAGAAAACCATTACCGTAAATGTGGATAATACGCCGCCATCGATTGGCACTCCTAGCTGGGAGCCCGAGGAGCCATACGCCGACGAACAGGTCAACGTCAGCGCGTTGGTGAGCGACCCCGCGCCTGGCAGCGGCCTCAAAAGCGTTAACTTATGGTACAAAAACAAGACAAACGGTGAATGGCAATCCATAGAAATGATGGAGAAAACCTTGGGAAACTGGACAGCCACAATCCCTGGGCAGAGCGCGGGTGAGAACGTCACGTTTTACATCGAATCTCTTGACAACTTAGAGAACAGTGCCGAAACACAGACATACAGCTATACAGTATGGGCGCCACCAATACCGTGGGCCCTATACGCAGCGGTCGGTTTGGGTATAGCAGCGCTGGTCGCAACTGCCATCTACCTCTGGTACAGGCGGGGAAAGAAGAAGTCATCTGGGAGCACAGCTGCGAGTGTGGCAGCAAACTCTTCGAAGCCCCAAACCAGACCAGCAGTCACTCTTTATGTCCCCTCGGGTATATTGGCTGGTCACGAAGAGGACCGTTGACAAAGCGGATAAAGACTCCAAGGTTCTGGACGAAAATAACTCCTTTTGTCCCTCTCTTTCTATGCGTCCCTATGTGCATATATATTAAAAGAATCAACAATAGAGGTGATGATGAAAATGGAGGAACTCATGTTAACTCCTCAGGATAAGCAGGATGCTCGTATAGCCTTGCTTAAATACTATTCATCAGAGTGTATGACACATGGTGCTTACTCAATAGCGTTAGCTGTTGGATTCTTTGGCCTTGTTGAAGCTACTTCTCTTGTAGCAAACGTCGATTTCTTTTCCTTATCTCAAGAGCTTGCGGTAGTCCTTGTAGCCCTAATGTGGAGCTTTTTCATCGTTTTCTTCATTCGTATTCTTGGTCGAACAATTTATTGGGGTCACCTAACAACAGCCATACTCAACGTGAAGCCGAAGGAGGAGAGCGAGGTGGAATTTGAAGCGGAGAGAACCACAGTGACTTTTATTCAACGATTGCACATGGCTTGCTTTGAATACGTGAGGGAGAAGCATAGATTGTCTGCAATCTTCCACACGTTGAGAATCAGCACCTTGGCGTTGTTCGGGTTTTATCTATTTGTGGTATTCGCTGTCATTTCTCTGGTACTAATCCACCTAAGTTAGCTTCTATTGCGCGCGGTTAAGCGACGGGTTTTCCCAACACACTCGCTAAGAACAGAAAGAAATGAGCCATTGACCCTACTTTTCCTGTTTTCTCTCTCTTCTGAACATCTTCATCATCTCTGGCATTTTGTTCATAGACTCTTTCAAAACTTTCATTAGTGCCTCATTGATCTCTATTTCGATTGTGATCTTTGCGTGACCTTTCTTTTCTTCCGCCATGAATTCACCTCCTGATCCCTTTTAAATATTTTAAAAACGTAGTTCCTCAACGTACTTCTTGCCTGTTCTGATGTCAAAACCAGATCCATACCTATCTTATAATGAAACTTTCCAATTCTTGCTGTCTTAACCGAGTAGCCATCGATTAATCGTTTGTCCTTCCATTCTTTTAGCTTTCTCTCCAAAAAGAAGGAGGCAAAGCGAGGTGCTAACGGTTCGACAATGAAAACTAATCTCATAAGAAGCGGGGCAAATCTTTCCGTGAGCCATGTTTCCATTCTTCTCCAAGTTAATACGGCTAATCGCTTACTGATGAACCTTCCTCAAGCTTCAGCGCTTTTATATGAAAAAACGCTGGCACACGCTTGCCATCATCTACGGTAAAGTCGTGCGTAGTAGCTTGCAACACCCTCTTTAGTCCAGAAACCAACAGTTCTAATGGTTTCTCATTTTGTAATAGGGCTCACGTCTCTTTACAGCCTCTAAAAACAGTCTCCTTAACTCCTCATCATCCGCTCCATTCCTTAAAGGCGCGAGCACATCCACCAAATTATCGTTCCTCATTAAACAAGGCTTTAGCCATCCATCACTTGTCACCCTTAACCGGGTACAACGCAAACAAAATTCCGTGTTCTCGATTGGACGAACTACCTCCACCTTTACCCTCGGCAGATAATACACCCTTCGGTTCTGCATGTTTCCACGAGTCACCACACGCCTAGCTTGCTTCTTTAACTCCTTTTCAACAGCGTCTAAAGCGTAGTGATAACGTTTATAGTAGGACGCGCTGATGTTTAGTGGCTCTAACTCGATCAACTGCAAAATCGTGTTGGTTCGTTCTGCAAAACTGATCATTTTAGGAATCTCATGGTCGTTCACATTCTTCAAAATCAGCATGTTCAACTTTACAGGAAAAAGCTCCGCGTCCACAGCCGCTCTGATTCCACTCAGCACATCCCTTAGGTTTCCACCCATCAGCCCTCGGTATGTCTCGGCGTCCAAAGATGGGATACTAATGTTCACCCTGTTTAAACCACTCTCATGAAGTCCCCTTGCTAAAGAAGCTAAACTCGTCCCGTTGGTGGTCATGGACAGGTCTCGCAAACCCCTGAGACCCGCAATACTCTTCACAATGTCTAAAATGTCCGAGCGAAGCAGGGGCTCACCCCCAGTCAGCTTCACTCGAGAGATGGCGAGCCCAACTGCAACTCCAACAATTCGAACAATTTCGTCTTTAGTCATCTCAGTTGAAGGCTTTGCTACTTCGCCTTCTCTGTGGCAGTAAGGGCATCTCAAGTTGCAGCGCTGGGTAACTGAGATTCGCAGGTTCAGAACCGGTCGCCCATGTTCGTCACGAATCATCCTTAGGGTCCAGCTTATTTTTCGCGGGCGTGTTTCAGTATGTGCCCCACTTCGGGCAAGATAAGCTTTTCCAAAACAAGCCTTACAGCCTGCGGCGAGCCTGGAATACAAAAAACAGCCTTCCCTTGATCTGCAACACCGGATAGGGCACGAGTCAAAACAGCTACAGAACCAACCTCGTCAAAACTCAGCTTTCTAAATAACTCTCCAAAACCGGGCAAAGTCTTAACTAACATCGGTCTCACTGCTTCAATGGTCACGTCTCTCGGACTGATCCCAGTCCCACCGCACAAAATAATTGCATCCACCTTCTCTGATCCCAGAGCTCTGCTAACATACTCTCCAATCAAAACTTTGTCGTCAGGCAATATTTCTCTAAAAATCACGGTGTGGCCAGCTTTCTGTAGGGTTTTTGCGATTAAATCACCTGAAGGATCATCAACTGGCTTTTTCGCCTTGAGATCTTGATAACGAGAAGAGCTGCAAATACCCATTGCAAAGCCTAGACTTGTAGGAGCTTCAGCCTTGTGTCTACGAGCGGTCTCACTCATTAGCCCTTTCCCTTCACCTTGTGAGCAACATGAACATTCTGAATCAACGTGTATGGATACTGCCCCTCCTCATCCTTCTCGTACTGTTTTGTCATGTCCCAGATCGTCAGCAACGCGGTGGTAGCAGCCACAAGAGCCTCCATCTCCACTCCAGTCTGCGCCCTTGTTTTAACGGTTGCAGAAACCTCTACCCAAGAAAAGCCAACGGACTCCATGCTGATCTCTACCTCTGTCAAGGGAAGAGGATGGCATAGGGGGATCAAGGCGCTCGTTCTTTTAGCGGCTAAGACTCCGGCGATCTTTGCTGCGTAGAAAGGATCGCCCTTCTCAATTTTTCCATCTCTAATCAGCTTTATGGTTTCTGCTTTCAACCTAATCAGCCCCTTCGCCGTTGCCTCACGGTACACTTCGGGCTTGTTCGTCACATCCACCATCGACACGAATTATCACCAAGCCTACCTAGGAAGAGAGTTTTGTCTCTTTTGAGGGTCCTTAATCTCGCTCTCTTCCTTCTCTTTTGCAGAAGTTTCAGCAGAAGCATAGCTGTATTTGAGGATTTCCTCTCGAAGACTATTCAGGCTTTCTTTCGCCTCTTCTAGTGCCCTCTCAAGACTGGTTAAAGAGGCTCTAAGCGCTTCTATGCGCCAGATCAAGCGAGCCGGTCTCAGCCGAGGAGTTTCAGGTGTCTCAAGGGGTGAGGCTGGTTCCATCGCCTCCGCCACTCGTTTTAACATGAGGATTTCGCTGATGGTGGGAGAAGGTTTTTCTTGAATCTCCTTAGCTAGGATGAGAAAATCAGATCCTCCTGCTATTGCCCTACTCAACTGCTCAAGGGCAAGCCTTGAATTGGCGAGAGGATCGGTTGTCTTCTGAAACAGTATGTCCTTAAAGACATTCAGCGGTTGCGCAATGGCTTTGAAGCGTTGTTCAACAAGGTGAGCTCTCTCTGGCTTCAGAATCAACATCGCCTCGCTACAACCCTTAGCTAGGTCTCCTAGGCGAGTCACATGAGCCTCAGTTTTTTTCCAGAGATCCATTGGAGGAAGACGTTCAAAGACGGCGCCGCTAGCCATGTCGGTGGCAACCTTCTGCAAAACCCGCTCAAACTCTTCTATCCTCTGCCTATAGTCCTCGTGAATCATTTTGTTTGCACCAAATTGCTATTCATTTGTTGATTTAGATTTATTTATTGTCCCAAGCGTCCATGAGCGTCTTGATCATTTTTGCTCGAGGGTTTGCTTCGTTGAAGCGGAAGATACGGATTCTTCCAAACTTTTTGTGTTGGATGAGTTCGAATTTTTCTAGAAGTTGCAGGTGCTGGTTTGTGGTGGCGTAGTTGAGTCCTGCTCTTCGGGCTATTTCTGAGATGTTGAGTTCTCCGATCTCCGCGAGAATTCTGAGGATTTTTACTCGTCCCTTTGAGGAGAAGACTTCTTCGATCGACATGAGATTTTACATCCTTCTCTTGTAGAGAACTCTGCTTAACTCTTGCTCCAAGTCAGAGGCAGGGACCCTTGGCAGACTTATGAGGGTTGTCTTTCCCCGCTTTCCCACACCGGAAGGCTCTGATTGGATTATGCCCAGAGCTGAGAGTTCTTTTACGTATTTCCAGAGCTGGGTGTGTCCCCGTCCTCTTTCGCCCCATTCTTCGCAAACAACCGTGTAGGCGTCCTCAGCCTCTCCCATGGAAAGGTAAGCCGCTTCGGTTTGCTTGAAACGTCTCGCGACGCCGAGGAGAAAGAGTTTTTTGTGAAGGCTGAGAGATGAGACAGTGTCTCTTCTTACAACCGGGTAGATGCTAACAGCCGCCTTTCGAACGTATTCAGCCAGAACTTCAGGCGATCCTGAAGCGTCCGCGTACTTGCCGGCTCGCCACAAAAGCTCGATGGCGTAGCGTGCGTCTCCTCCCTCTGAAGTTGCCAATTCGGAGATGAGGTTTATGGTCGGTTTGGAAACGGCTCCGTATCTGAAGGCGAGAGCCACTCGATCGTTTAGGATGTCTTGAAGCTGGGGCGTTGAGTATTCTTCCAGATGGATGACGTTGCGTTGGAGGGTGCTTCTCGTGCTGGCATCCAGCTCGCCTAGATATTCAGGTTCACGGAGGATGCAGATGAGGGAGAGTCTCTGAGGAAACTTGAGACGTCCCTCTTGGATGCGGGTGAGGCTGTAGAGGGGGTCGGATCCTCCGCTTCGGATGAGTGCTTCCAGCTCGTCCATCGCCAGTATGAGGTAGGCGTTGCGTTCGTCAAGAATTTGCATGAGCATCTGGGTGAGTTCTGCTTCGGAATAGCCTCGCCTTGGAAAATGAGGATAAAACTTCAGGATTGTGCGATGAAGGATCGTGAAGAAGCTTCCACCACACTCGCGACAGTTGACGTGAACGTAATTCAGGTTTATCCCCTTCTCCTGCGCTTCTCTTGCTATGCTGAGCCCGAAGTGCTGGGAGAGAACGGTTTTTCCTGTTCCAATTTTTCCAACAATTAGCACGCGTTGCGTCATTCTTCCGGGAGTTTCGATTGCGAAGCGGAAAAACTTGTTGAGAAGGTTTAGTTGAAGCTCTCGGTGGGGCAGACGGGGTGGCACGTAGTTGATGTCCAGTTTGCTTTCGTCCTTGAAAACGCTGGAGTATCTGCTCATAGTTGGTCCTTTTGGTTTTATTGCGGATTAATAATTTATGGTTTTTGTCTATCAAAGTGAACAAAACTTACGTTTATTGGTGAAAGTAATGGAGAAAGCTTGCGGTTTATGCGCGCGACCTTTCCCCCTTCAGGGGGAATACATTTTTGGAGCCGAAACATAGACTGCTATGACCCCATGCTTATGATACATACCACTTCATAATTTCTTCTATGGCTTTGTCGGAATAACCATGCTTCCTTAGCATTTTTCTGATTTCTTTTGCTTCGCTCATACCTCGGGCGCTTCATAGGGACTAACGTGTCTTTCTATGGTCACACCAATATTTAATACAGTCTATTTGTACAGGTTGTTCAACTGTTTGAACAACCCTCGTATGCAACACAAAAGAATGAAGACTTGGGGTGCGCAGCCATCCCTAAGACACGCGTGAAAATATGAAGTGAGCACACAGGCATTCAAAAAGTAACTGTAGCTGTACTGCCGCAGTCACATACATTTAAAAGCTCAACTCCCAAATCATAAGACTGCGCGAGTGCAAAATGGATGAGCAAAAACCTATTTGCGAAGTTAAAGAGATCAAGCGAAAGGGTATCAGCTCAGAATTTCGGGTGCGTCTCAGGCCAGATGTCTATGAAGCCCTTGAAAAGGAAGCAAAACGCAAGGGTATGACTGTTGCCGAATTCATCAATTACGAAGTTATTCTCAAGTTTGTGAGGAAGGAACCTTAACTTTTCGGTGCGCCCGTAGCTAGCTATTCTTTAATTGATTGTCGGAATTCTAATGCACGCTATTCCCAGCCTTAGATTTATGAATTATAACTCAAATTTCTAAAGCAATAGGCGTCTTATGTTAACCGTGGAGCGGATAAAACTAGTTAGACGCGGCTTATTCAAGAGTTTGCTTTCAATCTACTCTGTAGGCTCAACACTTCGGTGTGAGCCTTTCTTACGAGGTCGATTATAGTGTCGCTGGTTGGTACTCCTCCGTTCAGAGCCAGCGCATATGCCTCGTGGTGTCCTGCTTGGAGAAGAAGTGTAACGTTCTCTAGGGTTGGAAACGCTGTGTTCAGCGACAGATTAAATGCAAGAGTGTGAACCTCCTCAACATCTCGCCGAACCTCCTCCAAGTTCAGTCGCATCTGTTCCTTGGTTATGATCAGCCCATCGTCGTACGCCGCTTTCATGGTTAGCCCAGCCTCCACTGGCTTCAAGCCAAGCTTGGAGAGCACGCTTGCGAGTCTCGCCTCTATTACCCCTCCCTTTTTAGCCACCAGAGTGTCACGAGCTATCCAGACGCTACCAGCCTCTATTCTCGTAGGTACGCCCACAGCGGAGAATTGGCTAATGATGGGACCTGGGGGCAGCCCGGTGTTTCCTGCAGGCGCAATAACGTCGTGTGCAGCTGTGTCTCCAGCCTTAGCTGTAGTTGTCACCCTGCTCTTTTGAAGAAGAAGCGCAAGCTTGAAGGGGTTAAGGTCTGTGAAGAGGAAGATGTTTGAACCGGTTAGGTGTTCCTCTAAACCTTCCAGTCCGGGCTTGTCTTTGCACTCCGCAACAGCCCTTCTCATAATGGTGTTTTTGATCACGCGGAGATACGCGCTGTCCTCCAGTTTTCTTCTCAGTTCTTGAAGTTGAGCCGCCCTGACCTTTTGCAGTCTCGCCACTCCGAGAACCCTATACTGCTGTATTAGACTCTTTATTTCCTCAACTTCTTCGGCTTTCTCCAGCGCTGCTTGGCGTAATGTCATGTCTTTCCCTACATCCTTATCTTGACGGAGGGTCCCATGGTTGTTTTCAGACTGACTGACCTGATGTTTCTAATTCCCCTCTTGAGTTTTGCCTGTACTCTTTTTGTTACTGCCTGAACGTTTTCAGCGATTTCCTCATCCGACATATTTTCTGCTCCAACGCGACACTGAAGAACCGGCGGCCCCCGCGTCCTTAGCAAAACCATTTTCCGGTGTCTTTTCATCTGGTCCACTACGTTCGCTGCTGGAGGAACAGGAGTCGGCATCTTTCCCTTTGGTCCCAGAGTTGCACCTAGAATCTTTCCCACAAGCGGCATCAAAGGAGCCTCAGCGATGAAGAAGTCGTAGGACTTCAAAAGCTCCCTTTGTCTTTCCTTGTCAACCATCATGGCTTCAAGCTCTTCCCTGTCTATGACAAGGTCTGCCTTCGCCCTCTTGGCTTTTAGAGCCATTTCTCCTGAGGCAATCACGCATATTCTGTTTTCCTTTCCCGCGGGATGCGGCAGCTCAATGAGTTCTTGAATTTTTTCCTCAGGCTTTTTGGGGTCTATGTCCCGCAGGTTTATGATGAGTTCTATGGACTGCGTGAAATTTCTCTTTTTAGACTTATCCTTTGCTTCTTTGACTGCCTCAAGGACGTTCTTGGTTTCCAACGGCATCTCGAGCCTCGAACCAGAGACGTACAGGAGCCTGTTATAAAAATTTTGTTATGAGCCTGCTTCAGAAATCTCTTCTTTGTCATGGTGTCTTAGACTTAAAGCAATTTGATTGCGTTGATAAGAGGAATTTTATAGGCGCTACTATTCCTCCTTAAACAATGCATCATGCTTCCCCTCGTCGATCTCCTTCTGAACTTCCCTAGGGTCTTTCTCCTCCGCCGTTACGCCCATGCTGACACAACATCCCAAAACCTCTTTCGCCGCAGATTTCAAGTTTCTCGCTAGAAGCTCAGAGTGTTTAACCTTGGCTATCTTCACCACTTGCTGCATGGATAGGTTTCCTATTTTTTCGGTTTTCGGGGCTCCCGAACCCTTTTCAACCCCCAATTCGCTGGCGATCAGCGCAGAGGTTGTAGGGGTGCCGACGCTCACTTCAAACTCCTTTGTCTTTGTGTTCACCGTGATCTGAACTGGAACTTTCATGCCAGAGTATTGTTTCGTGACCTCGTTAATCTTGTTCACGATGGCGAGGACGTTGACGCCGAGGGGGCCTAGAGCTGGTCCTAGTGGCGGACCGGCGGTCGCTTGTCCACCGCTTACTAGGGTTTTAACTACTTTTTTTTCACTCACGTTGTTTCCTCCTTTTTCGCCTTTTCCACAAGCCTCACGTAGTCGGCGTGAACCGTGATGGGTAGAGTAAAGGTTGCCTCTAACAGTTCAAGGGTTACCTCCTCCTTGGTTTTGTCTATCCTGGTGATCTTCGCCCTCATTCCTTTGAACGGGCCTCCCACAACCTCGACGACATCTTCGATGTCTAACTCTTCGATCACCGGCCTCACGATAATGTATCGCTCGACCTCTGGGAAGCTCACGATTCCTGGAACTCTTGATCTCACGTGCTTGATTCCCGCTATCGCTTTGTCGACGAAGTGCGGTCCGTCTGCCTCGATGAAGATGTAGCCCTTCAGCATTTCTGGCACGAGAATAGCTTTTATGGGTAACTTGTTGGTCTCAACTCTTGCTGCTATGAGGTTTGCCACGTTTTTTTCTTGTCCCGCCGTGGTTCGCACGGCGAAGACTGCTGTAGATATTTTCTCTTCTTCACCACTCATTTTTATGCTTCCTACACCCCAAATCCTTGCATCACTGAAGATATGTATTTGATCAAAAATCCCAGAATTCCGATCACCATAACTCCTAGTAGGCAGATTTTTATTGAGAGCCAGAGCTCGCTTCTCCCCGGCTTTTTAGCAAGCCTCAGCAATCTAGTGCACGATTTGAGAAATGACCTCAATCCCAAGTTTGCTCGCTCACTCAACATTCACTTCTCCTATAAAAATGTATTCAGCATGGATTTGGCTTTTATCGCAAATCGGGACTTAGAAAAGCCTCTATTTAGCTGTGCAAAACTTGTCTTCACGAGTCGAATCAACGTTTAAGCCTTTTCAGAGGCAGGAAGGCGGCGCGTTCGTATTCGTAGACCACCCTTGACGTTACGGTCCAAGTTTCAAGCGTTTCTTCATCTATGCAGACCAGTTCGTCCGCCAATCGTATGGTGGATGCAGAGAAGTGTCCGTGAGGAAAACCACCTATAATCACAGCAGGTCTTTCTACACTTGAAAGCTCCGACACAACATCTTCAAGCGTGCGAGGCTTCCCTGCCGTGCTGAAAGCCACAACTTGAGTGGGGCTCACCTCACGAAGCAGTTGCGGCAGTGTTTTGGCCTCCAGCTTTAGCAGAGCCTTTCCGTTGGGCGGAGTCCTTCCCAACTCAAACAGATGTTCCATGAGGCCGAGGAATCGGTTATAGTTTCTCGGTAGCCGAGTTTCTGGTTTAACTTCTATAACGTGGTCGTTGATGGTGTGCACATAAGCTTGAAGAAGTCTTTCTTTGTTAAGAGGTGAACCCAAGGCCTCTAGCAGGGCGAAATGAACGATGTCTGGTCGTCCTCTCTTCTGATTGTTTGGAAGAGTTTTCATGGCGGCGTGGTGGTAGGATCGGTCGAGGAGAAGGAATTTGGGGTGCTTCTTGCGCTTCTTGGAGTGGCGCTTGACAGCAGGGTGTTTCCATAAGTTTTTGGGGATTGTTTCAAGTGCCGACTCTGCGAGTATAAGAATTAGCAAGCTTAACCCTTCAAAAGAGTAGGGAAAGCCTATTTCCATAAAAGCTTAATGGAAGCCTTGAAGAGAGTTCTGTGGGGAAACGGACATCACAAAACAGATAGCCATGCAGCGCATTCACATCTTATTTCGCTTAGCTGAAACTACAGTTCATGAAAACCCTGAGTTAGCGCAACGGTACGTTGAGATCGCAAGGAAAATTGCTATGAAAACCAAGCTTCGGCTGCCCAAGGAATACAGACGACTCGTTTGCAGACACTGTAAAAGCTTTATTTTCCCGGGTGTTAACTGTCGTGTTCGAACCCAGTCAAGAAGGGAGCCACACATTGTTGTTACCTGTCTCAGCTGTGGCAAGCACATGCGCATACCATTGAAAAGGAGGAGGAAAAATGTTAACGTCCAAGATGAAGCGTCGAATAAAGCGTGAACTGAGCGCTGAGAAACCCACCATTTGGGTTGGGAAGCAAGGAGCACTTCAAATCGTAAATGAAGTCTCCAAGCAACTGGATCAGAGGGAAATGGTGAAGGTTAGAATACTGAAAAGTGCCCTCAAGAATGAGACGGCTAAGAACGTCGCATCAAAAATAGCGCAGAAAACATCATCGACTCTAATCGATGTTCGAGGTCACACTTTTATATTGTATAGACGCCGAAGGAGGAGGGGTGAAAAGCCTTTATAAGTGGCTTCCCAAATTAGCCATTCCAGCTAGGAAGAAAGAACCTTGCCCACACCCTACGACGTCCCTGCCTCTATTCTGATCGAAAACTTAGCTCAGCATCTGAAGAAAAACGTGGATGAAATAGTTCCGCCCGCATGGTCCTCCATAGTAAAGACAGGCTCCCACGCCTCGAGACCTCCACAGAACCCGGACTGGTGGTTCATCCGATGCGCCTCACTCCTGAGAAAGATATACGCGAAGGGGCCCATAGGTGTAGCCCACCTTCGCTCAGAGTATGGTGGGAGGAAGGATGCAGGAGTGAGCCCGGAACACGCGAGGATGGGTGGTGGAGCAATAATCCGGAAGGCGTTGCAACAGCTAGAGGCAGCGGGGCTTACGGAACCCTCAAGAAACAGGGGGAGAGTGTTGACTAAAAAGGGCAGGGGGCTGTTAGACAGCCTATCAACCGAGATCAAGAAGAAGTTAGAGAAGAAGCATGCGGAGCTGAAGAAATACTAGGTGTGCGGGATGAGTGAGGAGGAAATCGAAGAGCTACGAAGAAGAAGACTTCTTGAGCTTAAGCGGCGGCTAGCCCAAGAGCGGCAAAGAATTCAGATGGAACAACAAATCGAGGTGCAGAAGCAAGCAGCCCTCCGCAGGATACTCACCTCAAAAGCCAGACAACGCCTCACAAATCTAAAAATAGTGAAGCCAGAGTTCGCCGAACAACTTGAACTACAACTAATCCAGCTTGCACAGCAAGGCAGAGTAAACATCCCGATAACCGACGAACAACTAAAAGACATTCTAATGAGGCTGCAGTCTGGCCGTCGAGATATCAAAATAAGGAGGGTTTAGGATGGGAAGAAACAAACCCACCGCGAAAAAACGCAGGTTGGCAAAAGCTGGTAAAGAAAGTAAGCCAGTCCCGACATGGGTTATCGCTAAAACCGGGAGCCGGGTGAGAACCAGCCCCAAAAGAAGGCATTGGCGACAAAGAAAGATAAAAGCTTGAGGATGAACACAAATGAAACAGACCGCTGAGGAATCCGAGAAAACTGAAGAACAGAAAGAAACCGAGGATACCGTGGAAGTAGAAGAAACCGGTGAAGTTGAAGAAGCAAAGGAAACCGAAGAAATTCCAGTGGAAGAGGAAGAGATTGTAGAAGAAGCTGTTGAAGAGGTTGAGAAACCGAAGAGAGAGAAAAAAGAGGAAGAAATAGTCGAGGAAAAAATTTACACCGTACCGTTAGGGCGAGCATGGATTTCTCCGCGTAAAAAGCGAGCGCCAAGAGCCACACGTATCCTCCAAAACTTCATTCACAGACACATGAAAATCAAGACCGAGGCTGAAGAAGGAGTGGAAACTGAAAGGCTAGCTATCAGCAACGAGGTGAACGAGAAAATCTGGAGCAGAGGAATCGAAAAACCACCGCGGAAAATCAGGGTTCGAGCGGTTAAGGATAAAGAGGGAGTTACAACAGTTTACTTGGCTGAAGGAGACTAGTTCTTGGCGATCTTCCAGTGGAGTCTCTTCGGCAGCGCGAGCATAGGGGTTTACTCCCTAGTAACAGACAACATGGCGATAGTTCCCTCACAGATCTCTGAGGCTAAGACAAGAAAAATCGAGGAGTGGCTGAAAGTAAAGGTTATTCACACAACCATCGGCGCCTCAGTGCTCGTAGGGGTACTGGCTCGGGCGAACTCCAATGGCATAGTCTTACCCCACTTTGTGCGTGAAGAAGAAATTCAAGCTATAAAGTCAAATTCAAACACTAACATCGCGGTTATGGAGACAAAAAAGACAGCTTACGGAAACCTGATTCTGGCAAATGACTATGGAGCGGTCGTTGACCCTCGGCTTAAGGAGAAAGACGTGAAGAAGATAGAGGATGTTTTAGGCGTAGAAGCGGTTCCATGCGAGATAGCTGGGTTGTCATACGTAGGTTCTCTAGCCACCGCAACCAACAAGGGAGTTTTAACCCACCCGTTGGTGAAAGATGAAGAACAGAAACTCTTAAAGGATGCACTGAAAGTTCATGTGGATGTTGGAACCGTCAACTGCGGAATACCCTACGTCGCCACAGGACTGATTGGAAACAGACACGGAGCGGTGACAGGATATATAACTACAGGACCTGAACTGTTCATAATTGGACACGCACTCGATGTGGTGAGGGAAAATGAGTGAAGTTAAAGTTTTCCGGGTGACAGGAGAAATAAGAAAACCGAACTATCAAACGGGCTTTCGAAAAGAGGTTAGGGCGGTGAAGCCGGAGGACGCCGTGGAAACAATCTATACAGAGATAGGAAGCAAACATCGGGCGAAACGCTTTCAAATCAAAATTACGAAAGTGGAAGAGGTGGCCCCAGAGGAGATTGAAAGCCTCGCCATACGGAAGTTAACATTGGGAGAAAGCGAACGTGTCAAGTGAGGAGGAAACCTTCCGCAGACTAGCTGTCGAGCTTCGACTACTAGAGGGAACAGCAGAGGCGCTGCAATCCAGAATAAATATGGTGAACGCCGCCTTAGCCGAACTCAAGATCGCCAATGTAACATTGAATGGAATAGAAAAGGAGAAGGAAAACTCGTCACTTTTTGTTCCCATCGGTGGGGGTTCCTATGTGAAGGCGAAGCTAAAGAGCGCCGACAAGGTTATTATGGGCATGGGAGCGGGAGTGGCAACTGAGAGAACAATGAAAAAAGCGAGAGAGACCCTTGAAAGGCGCATAAGTGAGTTGGAGAAGACTAGAAAAGCCCTTGAACAACAACTAGGCCAAGTCATAGGTAAAATTCAGGACGGAAGATCAAAGCTTCAGGAGCTGACAGCGAAACTAAGAAATAAGGGGAAAACTAAGCGTGTTCGAAAAACTGAAAAAGGGTCTTAGTGGGCTCGTCGAAAAGATCGCAACAACTGAACTGAAAGCCGAGAACCTTCGGTCCATCCTCGCCGACTTCAGGTTGAACCTAGTCGAAAACGATGTGGCCGTGGCTGTTGCAGATCATATCTGCGAAGAGATGGAAAAACGGTTAGAAGGAGTTCAGGTGAGGCGACTGGAAGATCGGAAAGAAATCGTGAGGAGGAACCTGCACGAAATTTTGCTCGCCATCCTAGCCACCAAAGAAACGATAAACTTGCTGGAGAAGGTTGAAGAAAAGCGAAGGGCAAAGGAGCCCTACGTGATCGTTTTTGTTGGAATAAACGGAACAGGCAAAACCACAACAATAGCTAAGGTCGCTCAACTTCTCATGAAAAACAGACACTCGGTTATTCTCGCCTGCAGCGACACCTACCGAGCCGGGTCCATCGAGCAGCTGGAGGAACACGCCAAGAGACTAGGCGTACGCATGATCAAGCACAGGTACGGTGCAGACCCCGCAGCCGTAGCCTACGACGCCATAAACCACGCCAGGGCTCACGGAGTGAGCGCTGTTCTAATCGACACGGCTGGGCGCATTCAAACGAACAGAAACCTAATGAACGAGTTGGCTAAGATAAAGCGGGTTATCAACCCAGACTTAACCATCCTTACGGTGGACGCCCTCACTGGAAATGACGCGGTTATGCAGGCTGAGGAGTTCCACAAAAGCGTAGGTATTGACGGAACAATCCTGACAAAGGTGGACGCAGACGTTAAGGGAGGGGCCGCCCTCAGCGTAACCTACGTGACCGGAAGGCCCATCGTGTTCGTTGGGACAGGTCAGAAATATGATGATCTGCAGGAGTTCAGTCCTGAACAGTTTACAGAAATGATCCTGAAGTATGAAGCTTAATTATCTTCGTAACGTCTCTGTCACTGTTAGTTTTGCTACACAGTATGCTGGATACGCTGAACTTACTAAAGCTGCTACGGCGGTGATAGCTAGTACAAGGGTTATCAGGTTCCATGAAAGGGTGAGAACTGGAGGTGGGAGGGCATACCACCACGGAATTATTTGAAGAACAAAATACGACAAAGCAAGGCCGCTGGTCAAGCCGATAATCAGCCCTAGAAGAGTTAATATTGTTGTTTCACCTGCTATGATAGCGATGTTTTGTCTTCTATGGACACCTAAGGCCATAAGGATGCCTATTTCTCGTCTTCTTTCAAACACGGCATAAGCCATTGTTGCCATAACGCCTAATGCTCCGACAACCGTTACGAAGATCATTATTACAAGCGCGAGCGTTTGGAGTTGATTATAAGCACTCTGGATGCTATTTAACCTGTCTGTGGCAGTTCCGATCCATGGGTGATAACCGTGAACATTGCATTTTTGATTTAGCTCTTCTATCACACGGCTCACGTTGGCATCCGATTTTAGTGATACATAAAATTGGTCGAAGTTTTGACCTCCAATCGCTGTTGATCTGTATTCGACTATGTCTTCGAATCGTGCTATAGCCATATGAAAACCTTCATCTTTAGCAAAGGTATACAAGGTTTCCCAAGCTCCAGCAACCCGATCAGCAATGGCTATAACCCTAAAATCAGCTTGTAGTGTACGCGTCTCGTTGCTATAAATCCAAGTTACGGTGTCTCCCACCTCTGCCTTGAGGTTCTGGGCCAACGTTTCTTGGAGTATCATATTTTCCGGATGAGCCATGAAGGAAGAATAAACCTGGTTCGGTGCCATTCCGTCCAAGGTGTTCACCAGATGGACTTCGTAAACCGCTTGGAAAAAGTCGGTAGAATTAATCCCGATAATCCGGACTGCTCCTCTTTTTAAGTAGTGCCCGTTGTAGCTCATGTTGCTTTGCCAAAACGGAGCATCAGGAAGATACGCCGCGCCCGCTGCGGTTTTAACTCCGTCGATGCTTCTTATTTCTTCGGCAAAGGCTGGCGGGGCAGAGAGCCAAACCACAAGATCGGCTCCAAATACGTACCTTGCACCCGTTAGGTCATAGGAAGCTACAGTTGATACAAGAGAGCCGAGCGTTACTATCAAGGCTGTGGAGACAGCTATCATACCATACGTAAAGACAGCCCTTCGAGCGTTCAAAACGATATTTCTGTAGACAACCGTTGCGAGTCCGCTGATAAATGGTCTCAATACGTATGCGAGCGCCTTTGAAAAATGGGCGAGGACTAGGCTGGTGAAGAGAACTATTCCAATCATTGTCATGGCGTAGCCGATGAAAATTTCTGGACCTGGCACGAAGTATGTGGCTTTCGTGAAACTGCTATGAACCAGATAAAGCCCACCGAGGGTAAGAATAGAGCCAGCTACGGGTGTGAGGGCTCTTAACCTGATCCTCAACTTAGTAACCCTCATCCGTGGACGGAGAGCCTCAACAACTTCAACTCTGGCTGCGGCTAAAGATGGTACAATGCCAACAATGAGCGTAGCCATAATCCCCGTGACCACGTTTGTTATTACCGTTCTTTCCGAGAAAACGAACTCTATTTCGCCTGCGGGTTTACCAACGTACTGAATGTAGGGCGCTGGGAAACTTGCGGTGATCAGCCTCGCGACTACAATGGCCAATGGAACACTACTCAGAGCACCAACCACTCCCATCAGAAGAATTTCAAGTAGGAACACGTAGAACACTTGCCTTCTTGAGGCTCCCATCGAGCGAAGAATCCCGATTTCATACCTTCTCTCACTAATCGCCGTAAACATGGAGTTCAAAAGTAGCATGACAGCGACCAGTAGCGACATGCCGCCAAACAACGAAATCAAACTTCGATAACTGGAAACATTCTGCTCTATGCTTCCGAGCATTTTTGCCTTCAGACCACATATACTATAGTTTGATCCTAGGTTTTCTTGAAGGCGGGATTTCACAGAATCTGCCTCTGTTACATCTGAAAGGTGTACGTAAACGTGTGTGACATTGTTTGAGGGAATGTCATACAGCTTCTGAGCGGTGGCTAGGTTGACAAAAATGCTGCCGTAAACCCTCCTAAAAGAATCGGGGTCTTTAGAGTCAAACCAGTAGACTCTGCCATAGTCCCTTATGACACCCACTACCTCAAACTGATAAGCGTTCCCGGGTTTGGTAGGTGTGGACTCGTTGATGCCCCAACCAGCAACGTGAATGCTGTCTCCAGCTTTGACGTCCATCATCTTAGCATAGTTTTCAGTTATCACACAAGCGTTTCGCTGCTGGCTTAACCCTTCAGCAATGGAGTTGATAGATCCTTCTAGGACCTTGTATTCTCCGAATTTCTCGTCGAGTTCAGGGTTTGCTCCGACAACGTATGCCCAACTCGGTGTTGCGAAGCTTTCATTTACGGAGGTAAAGGGGGTTCCTCGCTGCACCCTAAACGAGTAAGCGGCTATTAGTTTATCCTGTGAAAAAGGTTCTACTGAGGCTATGTCAAATGTTGGACTGCTGGAATTGAATGCAATTATAAGGTCTGTGTAGCCAAGGCTTGTAGTCACCATGTCTATATATGTCTTTTCAAGCCCATCCACTCCAGCGTTAACACCAGTTAATAAGCTAACAGCAATCATGACGCTTACTACAAGCAGAATTGTTCGAATTTTCTTCCTCTTCAAAGACAGAAAAGCAACTCTAGCAAGAGACATTAACCTACACCTATTTATTAGCCGACTTGTTTTAACTCAGGATTTTGCCATCTCTCATTTTCAAAATTCTGTCAGCCATCTTGGCTATAACCGGATCATGAGTTACCACAATTGGCGTCACTTTTTCCCGCTTTGACATTTCTCTTAATACCTCCATCACTTCACTTCCAGTTGCCGTGTCTAAATCACCAGTCGGTTCATCGGCTAACACGATAGATGGCTGATTGGCAAGAGCTCTAGCAATTGCTATTCGCTGTTGTTCACCTCCACTAAGTTCATCTGGCCTATGATTTGCTCGTTCGACAAGCCCAATTATCTCAAGAAGCTCTTGAGTACGTTCTTGCATTTTCTTTTTGGGCACACCAGCAATTATCATTGGCAGCTCAATGTTCTCAAACGCTGTCAAAACAGGAATCAAATTATAAAACTGAAATAAAAAGCCGATTTTATTCCTCCGCAACGTTGTCAATTCTCTTTCATTCATTGCAGTCAAGTCTTTACCATCAATGTAGACTTTGCCTCTTGTCGGCCTATCTAATGCCCCAACGAGATTGAGCAGAGTGGTTTTCCCAGAACCCGAGGGACCCATAACCACAACAAACTCACCTTTCTGCAATTTTATGTTTACGCCCCGGAGGGCTCGTATTGTAACTTCACCCAACTGATACTCCTTTTCTAGATCCACTATTTTCACAATAATGGACATGAAATATTCCTCCTACTTGAAACATGAACGATTTGCCCAAAATAATCAGGCATGTATTCTTGTTTTACTTCAATTCTAAAGCTTCGGCTATTAGGGCTACTTCTTTCAAGCCCATGGGTCTGTTGGTTGCCCTCAGAACTAGGCGTTCCCTCCAACCGCAGTCGAGGCACTCAAACTTTACAGGGGTTACAGCCATGTGACCGGACATGTCGCCGTTCATAGCACCAACTCTCCGAACCCTTGGACTCTTGCATCGAGGACAAACCCGCACATCAACATATTTCCCCTCCTTTTCCAGACTCTCTAAGATGCTAAGCAACTCTAGGGAGGTCTGATTTACGGTTTCTTCTTCCTTAAGAACGATAGATTGCTTCAGTTTCTTCTTTTTCCTCTTTGTTACCTGTTTCTTCAATGGCTAAGACTCCCATGTTATCTTACCCAACATTGCTTGCGGCGCCTGAAAAATAGGTTTTCTGGTACACGTCTTTACATTAGTACAGTCGTTTACAGATACTCATAAAAACTGAGAAACGAGTATTCTAGTGGAGTTTGCAAGTTGAAGCGTAGCCAAATCCTGTCTGTGACCCTTCTGGTCGTAATCTTTGCTTTCTCATTCTTGACGGTGGCTTGCTCTGAAAGAAATTCGGCTTTCTCACCTACAATCCCGACTGCACCCCTGCTTGTGGGAGCAACCTTTCGTGATAACTCCGCATCTCTTAACCAGTCGACGCGAATTGAAATCTACAACTTCATTATTACCAATCCCGGAACCCATTTCAGGGCCATATGCAACTACCTAAACCTGCCTATCGGGGTCGCGCAGTACCATCTCAGCCTTCTTACGAAGGCTGGTTTGCTCTCCGTTTTTCGTGATGGACGTTACAAAAGGTATTTTGAATCTAAACGGTTTACCGAGACTGAAATGACCGCGATTTCCTTTCTCAGGCACGAAACAGCGAGAAAGATTCTGTTAATTTTGCTTGAAAAGCAAACGATGCCTCACAAAAACCTGTCTCGACGACTTGAAATTTCCTCTCAAGCTTTGACTTGGCAGATGAACCGCTTAAGGGAAACGGGACTTATCGAGAGCGCAAGAGATGGGATGAAAGTCAAATATTCCTTGCAAGAAGCAAGTGTCACGGCGATAAGGCGCTGCGTCGATCTTATTGGTAGGAGATAAGAGGTCTAAACGCGCTCAGATTAGAACTTTATGCTTCACTTAAAAGCCTTAGGAGGATTCCTTTTGCAGAGTGCAGTCTGTTTTCGCTTTGATCATAGATTATAGAGTTTGGACTCTCTAACGCATCTTCGCTTATCTCGTAGCCTCGGTGCATAGGCATATCATGCATTATCAACGCATCGCTGCCCTTCAACAGTTCAGCGCTGACTTGGTATGGCTTCATCAGCTTTATCCTCTTCTCCTTTTCCTCCTTAAACTTTGGATCTAAGAAGAACTCCATGTCCACCCAAGTGTCTGTGTAAACGACATCGCTCCCTTTCACAGCTTTTTTAACGTCCAGCGTGGTCTTGTACAGTTCCGTCTGCTTCGCTCTCTCAATAAGCTCTTTATCAATAGAAGGCTCGTTTATCATGGGAGTCACGGTTGTAATCTCCACCCCCACCTTAGTGCAACCCTCTATGAGGGAGTTGCAGACGTTGTTTTGAACTCCGATGTAGGTGAGCTTCAATCCCCTTAGGCTTCCCTTTTTTTCTTTAATCGTCATCAGGTCGGAGATTGCTTGGCAGGGATGATATTTTTCGTCACACCCGTTGATCACTGGCACCCTTGAAGCTTGTGCCATAGCCTTCAAGTCGGTGTTCTTTAGTAAACGAGCCATTATGCAGTCAACGTTTCTTGAGAGATATTTGGTTTCGTCTCTGATGTCTGCTATGATGAAGTTTGTGGTTCTCCAGTCCATGTAAACGGCGTGTCCTCCCAGTTGGGTCATGGCTACCTCAAAGGAAACCCGCGTCCTAGTGGAGGTTTTCTGAAAGACCATTGCCAAAGACTTGTCCTTCAGGGAGGTTCGGTACTTGTCTGAACTCTTCTTGATCTTTATGGAACTCTCAATCACGTCTTCGATTTGTTCTGCAGACCAGTCTTTAAGGGTTAGTAGGTGCATTTTAACTCACGTTTCTCGTGTTCCGCCTTGAATTGCGATTAGACCCATATAAGAGATTTGTGGAAATGCATCTACTCTACGCGAAATGCAAGCGCGCATGATGACTAGATTTTTCTCTTGCTCAAAACTGACCTGAAAGCTCCATGTTTGGGACAGTCGTAAAGACCTATCTGAAGCTCAAGTCTCTTGCCCTTTTTGTCTGGCCGACCCGCCATTCTCCATGTCTTTCTAGGAGTGGCAATTTTCATTCCACACTTAGGGCACTTAGCCACACCATCTCTACTTACCATGAAATACATTCGATTGTTGACAACTTTCATTCTAACTTTTCCTTTCCTTACCAAATCATAAAGAAGTGCGGTAAAATCAGCTATGGCAAAAGTAGATATTTTGGCAGTTACAAGGGTGCCGAAATCCGTGTAGAAACGCACTCCTCCCATTATTTCTTCGGACGTGAAACCGCCTTCCCTACGTTCATTCAGAAAAGAAATTATCTCCTCTTCCAAACTACTGGAGAGTCTTCCATTTTCAAACTCATTTTTATGTATAGGCATAGAGACCCCTCTTTCTAATATGCTTATGAAACAAACGTGTAAAAATGTTTATGAAGTTTGAATCATGAGTGTAACTAAAGATTAGAAGGATGCGCGCGCATTAAGTCGCCTATTTGGGCGACCAAATGAACATTAAGCAAGACGAGACTTTATCGTCTAAGCAGAAAAAAGAGGGGTTTGTGGAGTACATCTACACTCTACATAACATTTGTGGAAACCTTAATCTTCTCAGTTTTCCTCAATACGTGTTGGAAGACTTGAAACATGATCTTGATCGTAGCTTCAACTGAGGATGTTGCTGGCATGAACATTGCCCAACAGTTGATCGCCCACCACAACTTTGAAAAGGTTTCAGAAGTGTTCCACCAAAACCCCATGTACTCTAGGAGGGTGCAGAACCGCGAGGTTAAACTTGTTTTCGTCAACGAAGAAATCGTTAACACCCAGTTCATCACCAAATTTTTCAGCCCCCAACTGCTGGTCTTCATATCTAAGCACCGCAGCGTTAGCGGACGCCCAACCCTCTCGGTTCACACCCCAGGCAACCTCGCGGAGGCGGAGCTGGGCGGAATCCCAAGGAGAGTCTCCATTTCTCCGGCAAGCGCCATGAGGGACGCCCTTTTGGAAATGGCGACAGCAAAGGAAGAAACGGGACTCAAATACGAGGTTTCGTACGAGTGCACCCACCATGGTCCGTCCCTAGACGTGCCCACCATGTTCGTGGAACTGGGCAGCTCACCAAAGCAGTGGAGAGACCAGAGGGCAGCAGAGGCGGTGGCTAGAGCCGCGATGGCCGCTGTTTCTAAACAGTCAAGGTATACTGCTGTGTTGGGGGTGGGTGGACCCCACTACAACGCAAAGTTCACAAGAATCGCGCTGAGCACCCCCACAGCCTTTGGTCACATCGTCCCGAAGTACGCTATTTCACGGGTGGACGCTGAGATGGTGAAACAGTGCGTGGAGAGAACCATGGAAAAAGTGGAGTCGGTGATCCTTGACTGGAAGGGAATCAAGGGCGCGGATAAAGAGGGACTGATGGCGATACTGAACGAAGTTGGGATTCCGATAGAAAAGGCTTAACGACAGCGATGCTCCAAGCTGTGACGACTCAAGTCTTTAAGTATGTCAGGACACTCTTGGATGCATTTTTGCACGAGGTGTAGATACCTGGCAACCCTCACGCTCTCTGAACTCACCTGTATGTCTTTTCCGTTAAGAATTACAAAGTGGTTCAACGGAACGCTTGCCTTTGTTATGAACATGGCTTCGTTTGCGGCGGCGTGCAGTGTAAGGCAGTGGGGAGAACCTTCCATGGTTAACACTGTCAGGTCGCTTGGATTTGAACACGTCAAAATGGCCGCCAGCTTGCCCATGATCATCTCAGCGTTTTCCACCTCTGGACAGCTAGTTAGAACTACACGGTCCTCCGCGAACCTCTCATATAGATCTGGAAACACTGCTCGAGCACACTCGCTGACGATTAGCAGAGATGCTTTGCTCAAGAATGACGCCTTAACCCAAGTCTCAACCAGTTTCATAGCCTTCGCCACTGTTTATATGGCTCTTGAAGCTTTTATGTATGCTTTGGCTTCTAAAAACATCGTGAAATAGCCTTTAGCTGGTTTGCGAATGCAAAAACTTAATTTGCCGTTCTGGCAAAAAACAACGTTTTAGGTGGTATTCGATGGAAGCTTATATTCTTGTAAACACTGGGCCTGAAATGTTGTGGAAGGTGGCTGAAAAAGCTCTTAAAATCGAAGGTGTTAAGACGGCACACGCCGTCACAGGTCAATACGATGTGGTGATCCATGTCGTGTTCGAAAACATGAAAGCGCTGGGTGAGCTGATACGTGAGATTCACACCCTTCAAGGCGTTATGAAAACTCACACAGCTGTGGTGATACCTCCTAGAATTTACTAGGAAGCCAGTATGCTTCTGTTTGTTTCCCAAAAAGATTTTTGCGTACACCCAGTAGATACTAGAAGCCAAGGTGATATGGTTTGACCTCCTACGAGGACATCGTTGAGAAGGACAAGGAGTACCTAATCCAGTGTGTACCTAGACAACCCGTGGCTCTCACAGAGGAAAAAGGCGTTCTCATATGCTTGGGCGGAGTTAGAAAATGCACGATGAGAATGCAACCCTGCCTGACAATAACCAAGAAATAAGTCGACAGGGTTATAGACACATTTGAAGAGACAGTGAGGGAGCTGTAGAGAAAGTCTTCACTTTTCCCTTTTGTTTCTTAACGCCGTTTCCTCTAATCAGCCGGGGCTACCAGCCTTTTTAAGGAAGCTTCTATTCGCCGAATATGACTTAAAGTCTCCTCTGAACCCTCAAACGCCTCGATAATCTCTTGACACTGCCTCAGAGTTTCCTCGAAACTTCGTCGGTAATTGATTCTTTCCAAACGCTCACCATGTGTTTTCGCTTTCTTCATAGGCTTAAAAGACCAGCGGCGCAGCAAACAAAAAGAGTTCACACAGAGGTCAGTGAAACTAAAAATGTACGCACAAAAAAGAGATCTAAAAGACATGTTGCTGCCCGCTTAGATTTGAATTATTTCGTGGGATGATAAAGAGATAAAAAGGTCGTCGCCAGTATATTGATGATCGTTATGCCTTGGAATTGGCGACAACGGGTAACTTGGGTTTTGAAAGTTAATCTCGCTTTTTTGGCTGTTGACCTATTGTTGCTGCTGTTTTTGTCGTTATTTTTTGAGGCTAACGTGCTGGCGTTGGTGAAAGGCGTTTTTCTTTCTATGATGTTGCTTCTTGATTCGGGCATTATTTTTTTGGTGGGTGGTTTAATAGCATTTTCTTCCTCAATTTTTCCAAGTAAAATCAGGGAACATATTTTTCATTCTGGTAAGGGGTGGTCTCAGGAAAAACAGGATAAGAGTGAGAGGAAAGCTAATTTGTACATTTTGACAGGGGTCATCTTGTTTTTAGAATCCATAGCTTCAGGATTTATAGTCTAGTAATTCCTACGTTGATTTCAGTTGCAGATTGAAGTAAAAAGAATATAAAAAAGGGGAGAGGATGTTGGCTGTCTTAGGGCTTTCTTCTGCTTACGTAGATGCCGTAGAAACCTAGCAGTAGGGAAAGAACTAGTGCTATAACTGCCACTATGGTCAGTGTTGTTAGTTGGGTTTGCAACGGGGCTAGCGAGTCTGAGAATGTTTTTACATTTACGCTTTTTACGTATGTTCCGTTGTATGCTTCGTCAACAGCGGCAAATTCACGATCGTATAGCCAATAATAATACGTGCCTGCTTCGGTGGGCGTTACTGTGAAGAAGTATCTTCCGCTGAAATCGGTGTTAGTGACGGCAACGGTTTCAAAGGTTTCGTTGTCTGTAGTTTCCCTTAGTTCAAGCTCTCTGTTGGGGATGACGCCTCCCGTATCTGGGTCTGTGTAGGTTCCTCGGATGCTAGTTGACATTCCAACGATGAATTCAGGTACAGGTGGTGCTGGTAGAGGTGGCACCGTATACCCTGCCAGTTCCAGATATTGTGCAGCCGCTGTCAGGTTATATGCTCTTGGAGTTATCGAGGTGTTATAGTAGGGTTGTGTTGGTAACATGTTTGTTGCTCCGGGCTCTCCAAAGCCTGCTAGTAGGTTGTCGATGATCAGTTGTCTTGGAACGGCGTAGTCAAAAGCAATTCTCACATATCTGGCTGCTTCTGCGGCTCTTGTTGGATCAGCTTCACCCAGCGGGGTGTCTACGCCAGTGCCGAAGATTGGGTGGCGGTGGTTGTAACCGATTTCTTGTCTACCTGCGCCTTCCTGAAGCAACACCTTGCCCCAAGCTGGGTCTATGGTTGGAATGTCCACCTGCATCTGATAATTGGGATCCAGCATGTCGACTTCATCATTCTTCAAGGCTGCCAGAGCTGGAGTCTTGTCGACGATGAATCTAATGTAGTAGTCCGTCACACCGAACAATCCGGAAGCCTCCAAAGCCGTCTTGTTCCAATAGTCAGCGAATTTTTCGAGGTGGACGATCTGGTTAACCGCGTCATAGCTTTCCCATTTGTAGGGGCCAGTTCCTACGGGTCCAGTATACGTAGTTCCGCCTACTTCTATTGATCCTACACCAGTGTTGAACGGGCTGTCAGTCCATTCCGAGGGGTCTATTTTCTCAAAGATGTGTTTGGGAATGATGTTGTTGGCGAAGGTTAAGAGGTATGGGTCGAAGTATCCGTAGGGCTTACCTCCAGCCAATTCGGGAAGCCAGACCTCTACAGTAGTCTTATTCACCGCTGTTATGTTGCCGACTCTGGTGCCCGTTCCCAAAGTTTCTGTTGTATCATCTGTATATGTGAATTTGACATTGTCTCCGTAAACGCTCTGATAGTATCCCACGAACTGGGAACCCGTGTCAGTGTTCATAAGAGCCCAAAGAGAGAACACAACGTCGTCGGCGGTGAAGTCTGCTCCGTCATGCCATTTGACACCACTTCTGCAGGTCCAAGTCCATTTGAAACCATTTTCACTCGCAGTCCAATTCGTTAGCAAAGCAGGAATAGCCAAATCGGAAAGATCAGAGGCTACTTCTGCCAAGCCGTTGAAAATTACTGAGTTTATGATTGTGTCGTACCAGGAGTTAGAGAGAGGCGGAATCAGCGATTCAATTTCTCCGGTGGAAGCGTAGACGACCTCGGTTTTTCCTGTAAGCCACTCAGGGTCAACTTGCACATTGAAGTATAGCCAACCTTCGCCGGACTCCGTGACTGTGTCACTTAATGCCGGACCTCCCAGTTCAGGAGTGACTACACACGGTCTACTCTCATAGTAGATTTGAGAGGCGGGCAAATCGTTGAAGAAGATCGATTGATACGCCTGCAAACTCTGATTTTGTACGTCTGGGTCGGTTGAGGTGATAAACGTGTCCAAGAGCGCATTGACTTCTGAGTTATTCCATAGAGGATAGTTCTGTCCTGTCGGTGCGAAGAAAGCCGGGTCGCCTCCGTAGTAGAGCTGTCTGGGCTCAGGGATCAATCCCGGCGTCCAACCGACCAACTGAATGTCAAACCCACCTTCATCCCAAGTCTTGCCCACTCTCTCTGGTGGAGGAGTGAAAACGCGGTCAAAAACGCCTGTCCAGCCCAGAAACACTACTCTAGCATCAATTCCGAGTTGTTTCAACGAGTTTGCAAATATTTGTCCCCACTGGCGCCTCACCATGTTTGCATTTCCAGGAGCAATTATTGTAACTTTGAATAATGTTTCATCTTGTGCTTTCACGATGTTTAGTGGCAACATAGCTAAAGTCAACAGCAAGACCAACGATAGCATTGGTAATGCTTTTTTGAGGTTAGCCATCAATTCTCACCATTTTCCTTTTCGACGACAACACATATTTCGATTTATACTTATATATTTTTAACGCGCGCAACTGAAGTAAAAGATAAATATGACGTAGGTCATATACATCTCAAGCCAAGTGTCACCCGCATTGACATAATAGATATAAATTCAGGTAGTCTAAGCTTCCTATAAAGCACATTAGATGAGATGAATATCGTTGACCCAAAGATCTTTGCTAGGTGCAAATCATCGCGCCTCGGCAAATTCATTACAAAAAACTCCAGTGCCGAATTGGTTCGGCAGCACGGCTAAGAGTAAATCATGTGAAAATAAAATAGAAAGTGACTGAAGACATGAATTGGAAAGACCTATTGAAATATTTCGTACATGGAGTGACGTTTTCTACTTTATATTTTGTTTTGGCTATGGCATGGGCTTTTGTTTTGGCCTTTTTAGTAGGTGTAGGTGCAATAATAGGATTTATAATCGGGCTTGTGTTGCTTTTTCTGATGACAGGCTTTCTGAATAGTGTAATAACTTCGTATCTGTGGTTTAAAGTGAAATTTGGATTCTGGGATTTTCTTTTTCACGGGGTCGTTTTGTTTGTAACATTGTTAATGTTAAACGTTATCATAACAGTGCCAAACCTTGTTTTGCCGGGAATCGCAACAACTGTAATTACCTATATAATCGCCACATTCCTAGAGGGATTTGTAGCAAAGAAGTTAGCTGGATGGTGGCAGGAAGAATACGCAAAGCGTCTTACATTGAAGACATTGCTAGGCAGTGCAATGTTCAGATACATTGTTAGAAGGCTACTTTACATGATCCCTGTATTCTTAGGCATCTCCATAATCAGTTTCATTACCATGTACGCAGCAGGAGATCCACTCAACATAATTAGGATCGGAAGACCAACCATAACTCAGGAAACTATAGATGCACTAAGAAGGTATTATGGTCTGGACCAGCCGATACCCATACAATATCTGAACTGGCTTACAAACATACTTCAACTCAATTTCGGAAAGTCCCTATACGGCGGCAGACCCGTGAATTTCCTCATAGGAAGCTGGCTTTGGGAAACAGTTAAGCTTCAACTAGTCTCAATTCTACTAGCCTTTGCCGTATCCATACCTATAGGGATAAACTCGGCAAAGAAACAATACTCAAAACAAGACGTAGCCGTTACATCCATCTCCTTATTCGGAGTTTCAATGCCAACCTTCTGGCTAGGACTCATATTAATAATAATATTTTCCTTCCAGCTAGGATGGCTACCTTCAGCGGGCGCACACGGAGCACCATATCTTTGGTACAACAACCCGATCTTAGATGAACTAGCACATCTAATATTGCCGGTCATTGTCCTTGTTTACGTCATGTTGGCTCAAAACATTCGCTTAGTCCGAGCAAACATGCTAGAAGTCTTGAGGTCTGACTATATTCTCGCAGCTAGGGCAAGCGGACTAAGCGAACGCAAAGTGATATATAAATACGCTTTGAGAAACGCCATCGGCCCTGTAATTACGTATCTTGGAATCTCATTGGGAATGATAATAGCCGGTGCACCAATGACAGAATACGTGTTTAACTGGCCTGGTCTTGGCCGTCGATTTGTTGATGCCGCTATGAAGTTGGACTTCCCCGTCGTGATGGGGATCACCATGATAATAACTGTGATGACATTGATCGCGAAC
>JABAHS010146153.1_pt1 | contig 35514 bp, 44 predicted proteins | sample 7062111 | NCBI WGS metagenome assembly JABAHS01 (sample SAMN14534600, study PRJNA622989) | marine sediment metagenome | biome: marine biome [ENVO:00000428]; feature: marine pelagic biome [ENVO:01000023]; material: deep marine sediment [ENVO:00002113]; isolation source: pool of 4 deep marine... | reverse complement strand
ATCGTCGCCCATGATGCCGCGCAGGGCCTGCTGATAGTTAAGAATGTCGCCTGCGCGCCGCTCGGCGGCGCGTCTGTTAGACTCCTGCGCCTGGATATCCCGGTCTATGGCGGTCTGGAGCTGGCGCATGACCATGTTTTCCCCGCCCGTGATGGCGGCGTTGACGCCGCCCAGGGCCGAGGCGATAGAGGCCAGAATCTTAGAGCCGGTCGACATGTTGTTCCACAGCCGCCCCGGGTCTGTCTCTCGGGCCGCCTCTTCCTTAAGGGCGTTATATTTAACCCCTGCCTCTTCGATGTCTTCCCGTAGCTCCGCGTGCCGCTCTTCCAGCGCGGCGTTCCTCTCGGCCGCTTCGGCCCGGACGTCGTCTATGATTTTGGCCTGTCCTCGGTGCACGGCAGCAGCGGTCTCTGCTATCTGCTGGGCCTTGCGGGTGACCTCTTCTTGCGCGGTCTCGAGCCGCTCCCGGCGTTTGTCGATCTGAGATCGCAGCTCCGGCGGTACCCTGGCCGGCAGCGTCTGCTCGAGGGTGTCGGTCGTGACCCGGCGGGCTCCGCCTCCGCCGGAGGGCGTGGTCGCCTGCAGGATCAGGTTTGCGATATCCTTGTCCCTGAGCAGAGGGCTGCCGTCCGGAGCCGCCGCGGGCGGCGTGAGCCCCCGCAGGCCGACGCTGCGTGCCTTCTCGCTGTCCGGCGCCGCAGAGATTCCGGCGGCGAGATCGGCCTGATCTTCGGCGGTGGCAGGACCGGACTGCATCACGTCGGACAGCAGAGCCCGGACGCCGGGGTCGTCTCTGGCTGCCTGGTCTGCGGCCGTGTCGAGCACGCCCGTCCGCACCCCCAGAGTGTCGAGGACTTCGTTCGACAGCGGAGAACGCTGCAGGCTATCGAGTTCTACCGGATCCGACATTCGGGATGAATCTCCTGGCGATCTCTTCCTGCAAGAACCGGAGCTCTTCGTCCGGGTCTTCCAGTTCTTTGTCTCGTCGGTCTAACTCTTCTAGTTCTTGCGCTGACCGCCGGACGTGTTCTTGAAAATCATGGAAGGTCTGGCGCCTCAGCTCTTCCGCCGCTTTCATGCGCGCGAGCAGGTCTCTGCCGGAGCCCGGCTCCGGAGGACCTTTAGTCTCGCGCAGCACCGCCTCTGCAGACACGGGCCCCCGCCGCCGGAGCCGCTCTTCCTGTTCTCGAAACTTGGCGCGTAGCCGGCGCTGAGCCTCCGGCGCGTCTTGTGCTCGGAGTTCGGCGAGCTCTCTGTCTGCGTCCGACTCTATCTCGGCCTGGCCTACGGCGACGTCGAAGGAGGGCTTTTCGATTTCTGCCTCTCCGAATTCTACGGAGAATGTAGACTTGTCGCCGCCAGGCTGGTCGCCGCCTAGCCCCAGCAGTCTGTCGGTTTCGGGCGTGCGCATCACTCTCAGCGTATCGCCAGATTTGGTTTTGATCATGGCGAGCCTGTCGTCGTGCCCCACGACCGTGAAGTCTCTGTTCTTTTTCTTCTGAGGATCCGGCATGATTATTCCTTTTGCCTACTCCCAGCAGCGATTGCAGGCCCGGCCAGGCCTTGCGCAAACCCGGTGCCGATACCGATCATCTCTAGCACCCGTCCCCATTCGTCGTTTTCGATCGCCCGCGCCATTTCCTGCTTGAATTTCTCCTCCTGGAAGGCCAGCTTGTCTCGGCCGAGCTCGAGTTCCTGTCCTCCCAGAAAGAATTGTCCTAGATTGGAGATGCTGCTGCCCAGCTGCCCCTGGGACGGGACCTGGAGCTGGGTGCCCATGCCTGCCTCCTGGAGGTCCTGCCCCCGCTGGCCGGATATGGCCCGCTGCAGCAGCGCGCGGGCCGCGGCCTGTTCCTGGGCCCTGAGGGCCCCTCCTTGGGCCAGGGCCTGCCCCTGGAGCCGGGACCCCGCCAGGGCCGCCTGGCGGCCCGCCAGAGCCGAAGAACCGACACCCCGGGACGCCAGGGCGTTCTGCTGGGACAGGGCCTGCTCCAAGCCGAAACGCTGCTGGATCTCGGCTGCCGACGGGACCTTGCCCAGAGAAGCGTCTACCAGGTTCTGGATAGCCTCTTGCTGCTGGCCGCGAGACTCTAGGTTACGCTCCAGAGCTTCTTGTCGGTTCCGTCTTCCTTCGGATATCGCTCTGTCTAGAGTACGCTGAAAATCCTCAAACGATTCCGTAACTCTGTCAGCATCGGCAGTTCCCGAAGACCCGGCTTCTGCCCTGCGCTCTGCATCCTGTGCCTTTAAAGTCTGGATTGTGGCTCTCAGGCGCTTAACGCGGTCACCCAAAACCGGATCTCCGTCTTCGCCGTCCCGATTGATAGACTCTACCCAGGCTCTTTCTGCGTGGTGTAGTTCGTTCAGCAGGTCTCGGATTCGCTGTCTACGCGCAAGCGCTTCAGGCGAAGGCCCGGGGGCAGAACGATCGACCGTTATCGATCGACGCTCGGCGTTAGGATCTCGGGCTGATCTCTCGCTTTTCGTAATAGGTTGAGATGGGGGAGACGGGGGACGAGGCATAACCTACTGATGTTACTGAGAATGAGAAGAAGACAGGGATTTGCGGCCGGAGGGCTCCCGGACGCCTATTTCGAGGAGCATAGAAACCAGGCGGGGGCCCGCAGAGGCCCCCGCAGCAGGGGCGACGTCCTTGATGCGGAAGCGGACGGCCTGGCACTTGCGCTGCGAAGGCCTGACCACCAGCTGGTAGGGCGACAGCTGGGTGTCGCCGCTGGCCACATCTTGGTTGAAAGTTTTGGTCTCGCTGTAGGAGCTGCTGTAGTCGTATCCGATTTCTACCGTGATATCGTGGTCCGCGTTCCATTCTCCGAGGATGGTCAGGGCGCGGACAGACTCGTACCCCTGGATGTTGGCGACCTGTATCCAGGGCGTGACGACCGTCATGCCGTACCACGACGCCGAATCGTCTATGTATGACGACTGCGTGCGATAGACTCCAGAGTTATCGCCTGCCGACTCTACCGCCAGCAGACACAGCTCTCCGTTTACAACGGCAGAATCTGTCAATGTGTCCTCCGGAGAAAGAGTGACAGTGTGCGTGTGCCAAGACTCTTCGATATTGTTGAACAAAATAATCGTCTTATCAGACAGGACAAACGCTATCGCATCTTCTCTCGAGAGAACGTGTGCGCTGACGATATCCGCATTATCCGAAAAATCTTCCACGGGAATACCGAGCGGCATGACCTGCAGCGAGCGGTTCAGAAACCATATACGGTCGTTCGACTCGAAGAAAACACCCCTGTCGGTCGTCGCAACGCTGTGCTTGTTTGTGCATCCGACAGTGCTGGGCAGCGTAGCCACGGGAGACCATGTTCCGTTGCCCAGATTGTCCGGGCCTTGTCCCGTCAGCAGGAAAATTTTGTCGTCCGCGAAAGCCACCAGACGGTCGTCGAGCGCCGCCAGAGCGTTGAGTCTGTCTGTGGGGAATTCTACAGTCAGGAAACCGTTAAATTCGGCGGCGACACCGGAGGTTTTGAGTTTGCTGAACCACACTTTCCTGCGGTCTAGGGCGTCGATGGCTGCGATGCGGTTCTGCCATGTCGTGATATCGTAGAAAGCAGGGACGGTGTGTGCCGCCAGCACGCCGCCCGTCGTGTACAGCGGCGTGCCGTTGACCAGATCGGCGTCTGTCGTAGTATCTGTCACGCTATGAGACAGAACACCCGGATAAGAGCCTACAAGGTAGAAGACAGAGCCGTCCGCTACGGTTCTGTAGAGTTCTATCTGGTAGCGCGCTTCTGCTTGAGTGACGAAGGGACGGAATAGCGTCAGATCGAACTGACTGTCGCTAGAGGCAGTTATCTCCAGTGTTTCGGAAGGCTCGGAACGATGCAGATCTCCGGCAATATCGTACGTGACCGCCACGGCTTTGTATTGGAACGTTCCGGTGAAAGAGCCGGTGCCCGAAGCAGAGCCCGTGACCCGCGGGGCAGATAGGGGCGACCATTCTCGCGGAGTATCGCCGTCGTACAGCCATCCGATACCGGAAGCGATGTACTTGAAATTCTGAGTGTCGGCATCTCTGGGAGTGCTGTTGTAGCTGTGGTCGATAAACACCAGGCGGATAGATCTTACGTCTTCGTCGCGCGTAGACGGCCGGTGGATCAGCGCTGCGACCAGTTTATGCTTGCTGACTCGGGCGACATTGGGTAAAATCTCTGGATCGCGAGACACAATCTGATCGGAATCGAAGCTGTCGTGAGCCAAAATAGCGCAGGGTGTAAAAGTCGTGTCAGACGTGCCATATTTGGCAGCAGAGTCGCCGTCGTACCCTACATACACATGATTATTAGTATCGGTAACCGTGCCTTTTACGACGCCGACAAGCGACATAATCTCTAGACCGGAAGTCTCGAAATCTCTTCGCCAGTACGCCTCGGTGGCGAGACGAGCGTCGTCGAACGCCGCTACAGTGCCGAGAGCGCCGGCGTTCAGCTCTAAATCGACATGGTCTACGCTGTAGATTCCTGTCGCAGCATCCAAAACGGTGGCATATATCCTCACCGTAGAACCAGCTATGGTGGTGGAGTACAGCTCTGTGCGCGATAATGTACAGTTTTCGCATACATCTGAGCCGCTGCCCAGGGCCACAGTCCAGCCTGCCGTGACTGTGCTAGCGGTGGCGTCTACTTCTAGGTAATATACAAAATCGTCAGCATTATTGACGCCGCAGCTCACTACAACCTTGGTGCTGGCGATATGGTGCGCCACAAGATCAAACGCTTTGAATTGCGTAACGCTGTCCGACACTACAGACGTAGTGTTCTCGAGAAGAGTGTAGCCCCCGCTGCTGTTGTTGTAGATGAGATATACCAGGTTCCCGCCGCTGGAGTCTTCCATTTCTGCGGTATCCCAGGTTTTAGAGAGGGCAGTGCTGGCGGTGCTCACGTCTGACGCCACCGTACTGGGTATGCCGGCGCTCCAAGAACTGCCAGAATAAGAAACAGCGCTGCGTTTGATGCTGCCGGTGTCTCGAAAATAGACGTAGAAAGAAGAATTGTCGTAAGCGGCGCGCACATCCACCGCGGTACGCGTCGAAGTAGCGTCTGAATCTACCGTGATACGGCTGCTGGCCGGCGTCCCGTCGGTCGCGAAAAACACCTGAGCATACACCAGACTCTGGCTATTCACAGAATCTTCCTCGATCCAAGCCACTAAAACATACGTACCGTCCGACGCTACCTGGGCGAGACTTTTGGCCGTGCTGTCCGTAGGCACGACGGTCGAAGCCCCGTAACCTTCCACATGCGTGTAGATTGTATCCGTAATTGTTTCGGATAAAGAATCCGACGTATGGATCCGACGCCAATGATCATGGGCATGGATGATCATGGCGTCGTCGGCGGCTGTGATGCCGCCGAATAACGATGTCGCAATTTCTCTTTCGTATCCGAAACGCTTTTCTATAGCGCCCGTTTTCTTGCGGCGTATGTTGTCCAGCTGCACCCACTGGCCGGCCTGGACCAGGAACTCGTCGGTGCGCTCGTTGATAGAGCCGGTAAACGGTATAGGAATAGAGCGGAACGACAAGGCCATGGCTAAGTCTTCTGGTAGCGCAGAATCAGATTGAACACCTGATCGTTATGTGTGGCGTCGGCGTGCACAAGCACAAAATTAGAGCCGTCGACGTAGCAGGAAACGCCCACCCCGCTGCCGGGAGCGTTGCCGTCTAGCGCGAAGGCACGCGGAGTGCTGCTGACCGCAGCGCCTAAAATTTCGGTCCATTGAGATGCTACGTCCAGATTGCTGATATTGTGTGCCTGAGTAGTCGTTCCCGGAGAGCTGATTAACGTAATCTGGAATCCCCCGTCGTATATAGGATTTCCGTCGACCCAGTCTTTGCCGACCGCCCGTTCGGTTTCGGCGGCGAGAGGCATGCCGACGGAGACGGCGTCCCAGGACGAAATATCGTCGACGAACACCGCGGCGCTCTCGAAATCTTCGTTCGCCCGCCATACGACGTTGTCCAGATAGACCAGCTCTCCCTCTTGGTATCGGACGCCGGCGGCCCAGGTCTTGAGAAGCGTGTGCGCCAGGGCTGCCTGCGCCTGCAGCAGAGAGCCGCGGAACCCGTCCTGGATCAGATTGGCGGGCTCGTCGGGCTGCTGGATCCTGCCGGGCACCGCCAGATCGGGGAAAGAGACCGCCACGCTACCTCCAGATGTCTTCGTCGTGCCGGGTGACGTCTCGGATGCGCTTGGGGAAGTCCGCGTCTGGCCTGGCGTCTTCCAGGATCTGCTTCCTGACGTTTTCCCGCAGGGCCAGCAGCTGCCTGAAGTCGGCCTCCTCTTTGGCGCGCACCTGGATCGCGGCGTCGAGCTCGACGTACTCCGACAGGCCGAAATGGTCTGTCAGCGTGTCGCTGTCGCTCGACAGAACGGCAGGCTCGGGGGTGTACCACATCCTGCAGGTGTAGGAACCGCTGGGGTCGGGCAAGAAACGGATCTGGCGCCCCACGATAGCGTACTGCGGCCTGTCGAGAAGAGACCAGCCTCCGACGTCCTGGCGGTTGTTGCGGTCGAAAAAGCGGTACTGGCGGAGGGTGCGCCATTTGTTGCCGTCGATCTGGGCATCCACCCCGTGGACGTACATGACGTCGTCCGTAGAGCCGGTGACGGTAGCGAAACTGTACGTGTCCGTTCCCGACGATACCGAGAACGAAACGCTAGTCGCGAACTGGTCCCGGCCGTCTCCCGAGGCTATCGACCTGTAGATACGCCTGTGAGCCTGGTTGATATAGCCGTTGAGCTCCGTGTCGGACACCAGAGTGGCAGACGGAACGTCTGCCCTGGCCAGCGCGTTGGTCCGCAGCGTCGACAGCATCACCGTAGAAGGCATAGGCAGCCTCTCCTGCGGCTAGACTGTGCCGGTGTTACGGAAAAACAGGGTTACGTACAGTATCTCGGACGACGTGAGGTCGGTGTCTGCCAGAGCGCCCGCGCTCTCCTGCATGACCCGGAACTGGACGTAAGGCGTGGCCGCGGTGAGGTCGGTGGCGTCCACCATGCAGACAAAGTCTGCCGTGGCGTGCTCCACGATAGCCACCGCAGACAGCAGCAGCGGATAGGCGTCGTCCAGCTCCACGCGGTAGGTGCCGGTAGCCTGGTGGGTGATAGCGGAGATCCCCGCCCCTGTGACAGACGTGAGGTCCGCCGCTCCCGCCCCGGTGCCGTTGCCGCAGACGACCGCGACCCCTCTCTGCACGCACAGCGGCTCGAACATTCTTCGGTTTGCCATGTATTGTGTTTCCCCGGTGGGTCGGACGCCGCCCCGGAGGGCGGCCGTCCTGCTATGGTAAGAAGATAAGTATTAGGTAGGAAGCGTGATGTTGACGTTCCACCCGGGAGCGTGGCAGCCGAGGTTGCCGTAGTACCCGACCCTGAGCTCGTAGGAGTCGTCGTTGGTCTCCCGGAGGAACTTGTTGCGGTCCTTCTGCAGGATCTTGGGAGCCGGGCCGCGGCTGGCGAACACCCAAGTATTCATCGTGAGCATCAGGGCCCTGCCCTGCGGGGCGCGCGGGTCGCTCATCACTTCGATCGGCTGGTTGAAGTCGTCGATAACCAAGGGGTTGAAACCGACCTTGGCCTTGGACCGCTTGCCGCCGATCGCGAACTCATACTTCGCGTACCGCGCCTTGCTGCCCAGAGACCGAGACAGGATACTACGGTCCTTGGGGTTCATGAAGACAACGATAGGCCCGTTCCCGATGCCGCCCTCTCTCTCGAGACGGGAGCCGGCACCCTGGAGCGCTTCCTCGTAGGTGCCGTGGTTCTCGCCAGAGCTGGAAGCGTCGTACCGGATGCCTCCCAGACGGGTGGCGTCTGTCGTTCGGTCCACACCGAAGAAAGCCGTGGCAGACGGAGCGCTGTCGGGGACCCACGCCCGCACCCCCGACACCACGACTCCGAAGTCGTCCTGGCGGAAGAGGTAGTCGTCGGCGTCGAGCGCAGCGATCTGGGATGTCCAGTTCGAATCAGTCGTCAAGACGCCCGTGTCGCGGTTGATGGCCGTGATCGTGGCTGTGCCGGACTGGACCGACCCGCTGGTGCCGTCGGTCTCGGACGACTCTAGCTCCATGCCTTCCTCGAAATGCACGACGTCCTCGATATTCTTGAGCGTCAAGTCTGTCGCGCTGATGCTCCCGACCTGGCCGAGGGCGCCGCCGCCGTTGCCGTACAGGTCTGAACACAGCGCGTTAGACACGCTCGCGATGGTGCCGTCCACGCCGGCCTTAATCGCGGGGAGATGGGCGCCGACGTCCGAAGCGGCAGCGTCCAGAACCTCGCCCTGCCAGGCCAACACGCCGTATTTCTTGGCCGTGGTGAGAGCGAAAGCGGCGTATGACCCCGCGGTGGCGTTGGCCTGCGCTGTCGCGAAGACAGAGCTGACGCCCTGCGGAGTGCCGAACCAGTTGAAAATCTCGAGATTCTGACCAGCGAAATCCGTACGCTTGTTCAAGCGTGCGAACAGCGGGCACGTGCGGTACGCGTGGAGCTGTACCTTCTTGAAGGGATATAGGGTTTTTAGAGATGCGTCGAAATTAGAGGACGCGCCGATATCAGCCATGGGTTAAGTCCTGATAAGCAAAAAAAAAAAAATATAGGGTTATCGTCTGAAGTGGCGTTTGGCCAGTTCCATGAGAGCCTCGTCGTCGAAAATCAGATCGTCGAAATCCGGTTCTCCGGGAGGCTCGGCGGACATATTATTATTGATAGTTTTCTTCTCGGTTTTTGCTTTCTGTTCTGGCTGGCTCTGGCCCCCGAACGCATCTCCGAACCATTCTGCGGACACGACCTTCTGGATCGCCTGGCGTAGGTCTCGCTCTATGATGCCCGCGGCTTCTGCCGGAGAAAGAGCACGGTTGCCCTCACTCTTGTATGTGGTTTCGACTTTGTTCCAGACGACCGACTCGGGGTCGGGGAAAAACGTCTTGAGGACGGGGTAGTCTTCTTTGCCGAGCTCCTGCTGGACCAGAGCCATATACCGGTTCTTCGCCTCTGCTGCTCTGCTCTGCTGCTTCTGTTCTTCGGCCTGCTGCATCTGCTGCTCCAGGCGCTCCAGACGCTGGGCCAGCTTAGACTGCGGGCTGTCCGGGGCCTTCTCGCTCTGCTGGCCGAGCAGATGGGCCGTGAGAGTCTCGTAGTCCCATCCGGCCTCTTTCAGGAGACCCAGGGGGTCCTCCCCTCCCTTCTCGAGGCGCTCGCGGAAAGCCTCGAGCCTCTTCTTGTCGGCCTCTACCTTCTGGCGCTCCTCGCGGAGACGGCGGTCCTCGTCCCCCAGGCTCTTAAACTTCTCGAAGAGCAGCTCTTCCTGGGTTTTCTCGGGAGGGGCCTCTGCTGCCTCAGATTCGCTCTCTGAGGGCTGTTCAGAGGTAAGGCGGGGGGAGGCAGCGGTCTCGTCTTCCGCGGCCTCTGCAGCGGATTCTGGGGCCTCCTGAGGGAACTCGGGCTCGGAGACCTCGATCTCTAGGTCGTCCTCGTACAGCGCGGGGTCGTCCTGGTCGATGATATTCTGGATGACCGGCGGGTGCGGCTGGCGTTCTGCCGTCTCGGCGGCCTGCTCTGGGGTGTTTTTGCTCATGGGTTGCTATCCTTGTATTGCTGGCGGCGCCGGGAGCGCCGCTTCTCCGGGGACAGGGGGAGCGCCTGAGGGCACTCCCGGAGGCTCTACCTCCGGAGGAGGCTGGGGGGCGGGGGGTTGCGTCCTGAGGAGGAGGTTCTCGGCCGACAGCATCCAGCGCCTGAGCGCCTGGAGCTTGCTGTCGTCTACGTTATCGATGACGGCAGACATATAGGCTTCCTGGAAGCGCGCCAGGGCCTCCTGCAGCGGGAAGTAGGGCTCCGGGCCGATATACCGGCCTTCTTCGAGTATATTCTCGATGATGCGCTCTATCAGCCGCGTCCCGGCCAGGCGGCGCTCGTTAAAGGCCTCTAGGTCGGGCATATCGATGAGCTCGCGGCCCTCCTCGGGAGACACGAGGCCGGATTCCATCAGCTCCTGGACGCTGGCTCGTCTGGCCGCGGGCTGCTGGGGCAGCGACGAAGCGGGAAACACCCGCAACACATAGGCGTCTCGGTCGAGGTCGACGTCTTTCCATTTGATGTCGAAAGCATCTCTCCCGTCTACGGCCTTAACCGTGAGTCCCGCTTTGTCGGCATCGGGGTCCGCCGCTATCTCTTTGGTGAGGTCGATCACGCGCTCGGCCAGGCTCACACCGATCAGCTGTTCCAGCCGCCGGGTCGGCAGGATGAAACGCTCAGATTCGATGTCGACCATCTCGCGGAGAGCCACGGCGGCGTCCAGCCCCGACGGTTTCTGAGACTGGGCCGACAGCTGGGACACGCCGGTGGTTTCGAAAGCCTGGTTGATGCGACGCTCGAGATGCTGAAAATATTCTGGAGATACGGTCGGGGGTATGGCCCAGGACGGCTGCCGCATACCCTGCTTGATCTCGTACAGGTTCATCGGCTGGTTGTTCATCTTTTCGACGCCGCCGACGAAAGACCCCTGCTCGACGAACCCCATAGGCACAGAGCCGAGACGCTGGGCCTGCTCGATCCGGTCTAGCATCTCGTTGACGTGGATGTCGATAGGCCTCACCTGCTCGACCAGCCCCTGGCCCCAGAATCCCATCGGAGGCTCGTCCCAGGAGAAAAACAGAAACGGAAAATACTCTCTGTCGTACTCCTCGAGCTCCAGGAGAGCGTCTTCCAGCATGACGATGTAGCGGCCGTCTCCTGCGTCCGGGGCCGACGGCAGGCGCCAGCCTGCCACGACGGTGACCATGTCGGCCGAGCTGGCGGTGTCGTCTCCGTAGTCGTAGTCCGACATCGCCGAGTCTATAGAACTCACGGAAGAGGCAGAGTCGATAGCTTCGGCGGAACCGGGAAACACAGCCTTGAGGACGTCCCTGCTGACACGCTTATGGCGGAAGATTTCCCGGGGCTGCCGGTAAACGGCCTCGCGGTGGTCCACGGCCAGCTCGCTAGGATAGACCTGCTCCAGCTCGATCCTGGACCCTTCCCGGTAGACGTGCCAGACACCAGTGCCGTAGATCTCGGCGTCTTTCACCAGCCGCTCGATCTTGCCGTACACCCCGAGGCGGGAATACTGGCCGCTCACATACCGGTCTAGGTTTTCCGCCTTTCGGCGGAGCGAGAAGTCGCCTTTAGAAGTCAGAAACGTAGCCTTAGGCCTAATCTTCGCCACTTTCGTGGCGATCGCGTCGACCACGCTCTTCGTCAGATTCAGGCTTCGGGTGGTGTTGCGGTCCGTGGCGTAGAGACTGTAGCCGTAGTCCTGCAGGTCGCGGTTCAGGTACTGACGCAACATGGCCAGGTTATGTTCCCGGCGGTCTGCGTCGGCCGACAGAATATCGGAGAAACGCTTCCAGGCTTGGACGGCAGCGGCTTCGCCTTTGTGCTGCCACCATCGTAGTGTGAGGCTCACGCTAATGTCTCCCGGTTAACGCCTCAGCCACCACTTCTCGTCGGGGTCGAAGTCTTGCTCCGCCCACATTCTCTCTTCCTCTTCTAGCAGCCATTCTTTCGTACCTCTTTTCGGGGGGTTTCGCTCTGTGGGGAGAACCGCGGACCGGCACCAGCGCCAGGCATACAGGACGGCGTCGCACAGATGGTCGTCGTACTGCTCCGAGATCTTACGCAGATTCTTGTCGCTCCACATCAGCAGGGCCATCTCTTCGATTAGCTCCCTGTTGCCGCGAGGAGGAATCCGCACCCTGCCGGACCTGAGGTCACCGACTATGAGCTCGATATAGGCCTGCTTCTCCGTCTTCTTGGCGGCCTCCACGGGGAGGCCGTACCGGATACGCATCTCCTCGGCATATCCCTTGCCCAGGCCGCCCGTGTCGACTATGATTCTGTCGAGCGTATACTCGTCGACGGCTTTCTCCGCTTCCACCGCTATGGCAGAAGGTATCATGTGCTGTTTTTTCCACGTCTTCTCGACCACGACATGGCCGTAGTCGTCGTACGAGACCACGGCGAAGGCTGTGCTGTCGTTGTAGCCGAGATCTAGGCCCAGGATGCGGCCCCTGGGGCTGTAGCCGTCGGGCACACTGCCGTTGACATCCGGGTTGTAAGGGTAGACCACGCTGCGGGCGTCCTGGACCCATTCTCCGAGCCATTCCCTGCGGTACACAGGCTCGTCTTCGCTCCAGCCGTGCCGCTCCCTCAGCGCCGCCAGCCATTCCTCGGCGTGCGGCAGATGGGGGTTGTCGAGACACGTCCAGTGGTGGTGGCTCCAGCCGCCCGTGCAGGCGTCGTAGAACGGCCCCCAGCAGACAATACCCGGGGTGCCTATCATCAGTATGCGCCCCCGGTAATCCAGCAGGGCGGGCTCTACTACCGCGTCCAGAGTGTTCGCCAGCAGCGAAGGCCTAAAACTGCCGGCCTCGTCGAACAGCACCCCGGAGACCGCGGGACCCCGGATGCGATCTGCCAGGTCTGCCTGGTCGGCTCCCAAGATCTTGATGCTGGAACCGTTGGCCAGCTGCCAGGTCCGCTCGACCTTGTTGCTTGCCATTTCCAGACCCCAGTCTTTGTTGAGATGGTCGAGATTGTCCCATATGACCTTGGCCGCCTCGCAGGAACCGGTCTTCTCGAGGATCAACACCCTGGAGCGGGGATGGCGCAGGGCCGTCTCGTAGCACCACGCTGCCCCCGTGTAGGTCTTGCCTCCTCGCCTGCCGGCGTCCACCGCGATCCTCTCGGATCGGTCCTCGAGAACCGCCCGCTGCTCGGCGAACAGACTATTTCTTAGGCTCGGGAGCTTTGTGGCGGCGTTTCTTCGCCGCTCGTGCTCGGCCAGGAGCTGGCTCAGCTGCAGCCTGTCGATCGGTGTCTGCATAGCAATACTCTACGCTGGGCCGTGGTGCCAAGACTGTGTTTCGGTTTGTGTCTGCATAGCAATATTCTACACTGGGCCACGGCACCAAGACCGTGTTCCCGTTCTCGAATAGCCAGAGTCCGCAAGGGTCGGGGACAGCGGCGGCGCCGGGATAGTTCTTAGAGTTCCAGCTGTAGACCTGCGCCCAAGACCCGTCCTTGGGTAAGACGACAGCAGAAGAAAATTTAGCGTATATTATCACATTTGACTCCGTTTGACTCCGTTTGACCCTATTCGATCCGCGTCTCAGAGAAGGCTCCCCGACAGCAGATAAGGATGGTAGTGCCAGTCGGGCCTGTGTCTGATAATACCTCTGCCCGTGTGAGTCTGGTGAGTCGCGAAAAAGATATGGGTTTCGCCTTCCCGGCGCCAGGCCAGATGCTCGACCAGCAGACGAGCCAGACCGAAACGCCGGAACGAAGACTTAACATACACGTAGTGCAGAACCAGAGCCGGCCCTCTGTGCGTCCCCATAGCCCAGCCGTAGTACTGGTCTGGGTCGTCTAGGTCTACGGCCACCGCAGTCAGATTGTCGGAATCCTCGAGGAGAGACTCAATCAGGCGGTGATGATGGCCCATGTAGATGTCCGTGGCCACATTCCTGGCGCTGTCGCTGCTGCGGTACGACTCTAACCATGAGTTAAACAGAAAAGCCTCGTGCTGCTCCGGGTCATAGGACACCAGCCGGACCGGAAGACTAGTCTGCGGCGGCGAGGGCTGAAGCACAGTCTCGGAGACGCTGTTCGAGCTGCTCGTCTGTGAGTTCTCGAATTCTGGATTGCCGCTCCGACTCTTGTTCCATTCGCTGGCCATTTCTGATTATGTCCATAAGATTTTTCAACGCCACGGTCTCTGGCAGACTCATAGGCTCGTTCTGGAGACACTGCTTCTGCTTAATCCTGGCGAGCTCTACCCCCGCGATATGGTAAGCGTCTAGAATTAAAGCAGAAACCGGAGGAACCACGGCAGAGTGGCTGCGGACAGACATGGCCTGCTCCCGGGTCTCGGGAACTATATTACCCTTCTTCACGGCTTCTCGTTCCGTACAGCTCCCGGAGCTGCCGCTGGTGTTTCCGCAGAATACTATAGACATAGGACTTAGGACGGTCCATCAGAACGGCAGTCCTGGGGCCATCCACGCCGTGGACATGCAGGTGCCAGACAGTATACTCGTCGGAAGTTTTCCAGAACTCGGTGTCGTGGAGATACCATCCGGCTACACGGTAATATTCCTCCAGCCCGTACTGGAGCTTGCGGTACATGGCTACGGTGTTGGCCCCCTTAAGATAAGGGCTGTCGCTCTTGCCTGTGTCGTCGGTCCACTCGATGTCTCGGAAGCCTTCCTCTTTCAGTCTGGCATACCATTCTTTCTGGAGACGCAAAAAGTCTGTGCTTCTCCAACGCATATCTAGTCGAGGTCGATGAGCATATCGGGATCCACGCCCGTCACCTCGCCTATCCCCGGATCGTCATGGGCTTTCTCGGAATCTAGCTGGTATCCGTCCGACGCCCAGCCAGAACCCGCCAGACGGAACGTGCAGAGAGAAACCAGAGGCGACAGAAGCCCCTTACAGTCAGGGCATATTTGTTTTTTTCTGTCCTCGCTGATATGGTGCTCGAGGCTGGTCTCGGAACCGCAGTCCGGACATCTGTATTCGAATATAGGCATTGTAACTATTGTGCCAGACCCCGGACGGTATGTCAAGAAAAGACTCAGAACGGGCTCAGCCTCCGCATTTCTGGGGCCAGAAGCGGCGCCCCAGGCGCCGCCCGCCTGCAGGGGTCAGAAATACCCCCAGACCCCTCCCTAAAAATGCGAGGCTCGCCCTATATAAAAAACAAGGGCGCCCCTTTAGGGGGCGCCTAACGAAAACCTTGCTGCGCGCTATGCGCTAAACTGTCTGAGTTCGTCAGACTAGAGCTTACCATACTTTTAGACCGATGTCAAGAGGAAAAACAATTTTTCTTAAAAAAAAAGAAAACGCTGGACTTGGAGGGCTGCGGGCGGCACAATGCTAGGTATCAGGAGGCGACACGATGGATATCCGAGAAATATTAGCCAGCCACGCCCGCTGGATAAAAGATTCCAAAACGGGTAAACGAGCGGACCTCCGGGGGGTGGACCTCCGGGAGGCCGACCTCCGGGAGGCCGACCTCCGGGGGGCGGATCTCGAGGGGGCCAACCTCCGTCAGGCCAACCTATGGAAGGCCGACCTCCATTGGGCCAACCTCCAGTGTGCGGACCTACGGGGGAAGGACCTCCAGGAAGCCAACCTCCAGTGGGCGGACCTACGGGGGACGGACCTCCGGGAGGCCAACCTCCAGTGGGCGGACCTCCGGGAGGCCAACCTCCAGGGGGCGGACCTCCGGGAGGCCAACCTCCTGAGGGCCAACCTCCAGCGGGCGGACCTCCGGGGGACGGACCTCTGGGGGGCCAACCTTCAGTGGTCCGACCTCCATTGTGCGGACCTCCGTCAGGCCAACCTCCGTAAGGCCGACCTCCAGTGGGCACACCTCTGGGGGGTCAACCTTCAGTGGTCCGACCTCCATTGTGCGGACCTCCGTCAGGCCGTCCTCCGTAAGGCCGACCTCCGTAAGGCCAACCTCCGTAAGGCCGACCTCCAGTGGTCAAACCTCCAGTGTGCGGACCTCCGGAGGGCAGACCTCCGGAGGGCCGACCTCCGGAGGGCCGACCTCCGGGAGGCCAACACCCGGGGGGCTAACTTCGAGGGGGCTTTGACCGAAGGCCCATATATCGTAGGGATATACAGATGAACCTACAAGCAATATTAGCCAGCCACGCCCGCTGGATAAAAGATTCCAAAACGGGTAAACGAGCGGACCTCCGGGGGGAGGACCTCTGGGGGGCGGACCTCCGGGGGGCGGATCTCCGGGGGGCCAACCTCCGGAGGGCGGATCTCGAGGGGGCGGATCTCGAGGGGGCACAACTCCGGGGGGCGGACTTCCGGAAGGCCAACCTCCGGGAGGCCAACCTCCGGTGGGCGGACCTCCAGCGGGCGGACCTCCGTAAGGCCGACCTCCGTAAGGCCAACCTCCAGGGGACTGACCTCCGGGAGGCCAACCTCCGGGGGGCGGACTTCCGGAAGGCCGACCTCCACTGGGCGGACCTCCACTGGGCGGACCTCCAGGAGGCTTTGACCGAAGGCGCAAATCTCTGAGGGATATACAGATGAACCTACAAGCAATATTAGCCAGCCACGCCCGCTGGATAAAAGATTCCAAAACGGGTAAACGAGCTGATCTCCGGGGGGCCAACCTACGGGGGGCACAACTCCGGGGGGCGGATCTCCGGGAGGCCAACCTCCAGTGGGCGGACCTACGGGGGACGGACCTCCGGGAGGCCAACCTCCAGTGGACGTACCTCCGTAAGGCCAACCTCCGTAAGGCCGACCTCCGTAAGGCCGACCTCCGTAAGGCCGACCTCCAGTGGTCCGACCTCCAGTGGGCGGACCTCCGGGAGGCCAACCTCCGGAGGGCCGACCTACGGGGGACGGACCTCCGGAAGGCCAACCTCCAGGGGACTGACCTCCGGGAGGCCAACCTCCGGGGGGCGGACCTCCGGGAGGCCGACCTCCAGTGGTCCGACCTCCAGTGTGCGGACCTCCGGGAGGCCAACTTCCGTAAGGCCGACCTCCAGTGGTCCGACCTCCAGTGTGCGGACCTCCAGAGGGCGGACCTCCAGTGGACGTACCTCCAGTGGGCACACCTCCATTGTGTCGACCTCCAGCGGGCGGACCTCCGTAAGGCCAACCTCCGTAAGGCCAACCTCCAGTGGGCACACCTCCGGGGGGCCAACCTTCAGTGGGCGGACCTCCGGGAGGCCAACCTCCGTAAGGCCGACCTCCGGGGGGCGAACTTCGAGGGGGCTTTGACCGAAGGCGCAAATCTCATAGGGATATACAGATGAACCTACAAGCAATACTAGCCAGCCACGCCCGCTGGATAAAAGATCCCAAAACGGGTAAACGAGCGGACCTCCGGGGAGCGGATCTCGAGGGGGCCAACCTCCGTCAGGCCAACCTATGGAAGGCCGACCTCTGGAGGGCCAACCTCCATTGTGCCGACCTCCAGCGGGCGGACCTACGGGGGGCCGACCTCCAGCGGGCGGACCTCCGGAAGGCCAACCTCCAGTGGATACACCTACGGGGGGCACACCTCCGGGGGGCGAAATTCGAGGGGGCCGACCTCCGGGAGGCCAACCTCCGGGAGGCCAACCTCCATTGGGCCAACCTCTATTGGGCCGACCTCCAGCGGGCCGACCTCCGTAAGGCCGACCTCAAGTGGGCGGACCTACAGGGGGCGGACCTCCAGTGGGCGGACCTCCGGAAGGCCAACCTCCATTGTGCCGACCTCCAGCGGGCGGATTTCCGGGAGGCCAAACTCCAGTGGGCGGACTTCCGGGAGACCAACCTCCAGTGGGCGGACCTCCGGAAGGCCAACCTCCAGTGGGCGGACCTCCGGGAGGCCGACCTCCGGGGGGCGGATCTAGAGGGGGCTTTGATCGAAGGCGCAAATCTCGTAGGGATATACAGATGAACCTACAAGCAATACTAGCCAGCCACGCCCGGTGGACGAAAGACCTTACAAAGGGTGAACGAGCTGATCTCCGGTGGGCGGGACGGCGCGTCAGAGGTACGCAGCCAGGGGAGCCGGACGGCGGGCCGGCTATGCCCGAGAGCCGCATTCTGCTGCGGCATTTCCCGTGGTCGGACCGGGAACGCCGGCCGTACCCCCCGTGGACGGTGCTGCTGCACGGCCACACCCACAGCAGAGGCCACGTGTCCGGCCCTGCGTCGATCAATATGTCGACCGAGGCTTGGAAATACGCTTCCGCTCTGCTAGAAGATGTGCTAGAAATAGCGGAGGAGTTAAAAAATGTATAGACCCGCAGACAGGAATCTAGGGGACGCCGCCGACAGGCGCCGCAGGGCGGCGGAGGACCGCCGGGAGAAGGAAGACCTCGAATACCGCGACTACGGCCCCCTGTGAGGGGAGAAAGAGAGAAGCACGATGGAAGAAGAAACAGGCCGGAATCTCGGCGAGGCAGAGGAGACACCGCCTCGCCTCGAGGAGGCGGCGCGTATGCTGGTGGTGGAGAACCACGATCTGCGGCAGCAGATAGACGTTCTGCGGACCACGATACACCGCATGTCGGAGGGGGAATGAAACCGGATTTCGAAGAAGAAGACACCAAGCCCGAAGCTCCCTGCCCTCCCCTGAGAGAGATGCTACAGAGCTGGGATCGCGACGAGATAGAGCAGGCGTTGGCGTATGCGCTGGCGGTCTTCTGCGCCCGTCTGGGGTGGAAATAGACCTATGAAACGGACGCCTGCCAACCCGGAGTTCGATCTGCCGTGGGAAGACAGCCCGGAAGCGCGGGCTCTGACGGCCCGGCACGCCGAAGGTATGTCTTTGGTGTCGGTAGCCCGCTATGCCGGTCTTTCCCGCCAGAGGATCGAGCAGATCGAGAAGCGGGCGCTACGGCGGCTGGCCCGGGAGCATCCCGTCTGGCTGCGGGACCGGCTGCGTATCCTGCAGCAGAAACGGGAGCACTGGACGGAAGAGGCGGACGGCAGCCCGAAGACCGGGCTATCCTGGCGTCGGGTGCAGGAGGCATACGCGCGGACGGTGCCCGCCCGCATCAGACGTTTCGGCCGAGACTGCCGCGCCGAACGCGGCAGGCTGAGCAACGCAGAAAGAGAGGCAGAATGATAGTGAGCGACGGAGATATTCAGGAAATCTGTAGGGTATTTTCTAAGCAGCATCCCGCGCTGGAGGCGCTGGCCCGGGAGCACGCCAGATACGACGCGCTGTCGATGCGGGGAGACATCTGCGCGGAGCAGTGCGCGCTGCAGGCGGAACGCATGCGGGAGCTCATCTGGAGCAGCAGCGATTTCGTCCGCTGTCTGCGCCGGGTGCGGCGGTGCATCGACTGCGGCCGGATCACGGTGCGTCCCAGGCTGTACTGCCGCGTCTGCGACAGCCCGCTGCAGGAGTATCTGGCGTGAGCGTGTACCGCCACATGCTGGACGGCTGCTCCCGGCAGCCCAGCGGGAGAGAGTATCGGTCTGCTTCTTGGGCTGTCCTCGACACCGAATGCACGGGGCTGCAGCTGGGGCTAGATCGAGTCATCGAGCTGGGCATAGTATGGGGGCGCGGCGGCGAAACCGAGGGAGAATGGTGCCGCAGATTCTGGTCTCCCCGTTCGGTCGGGGAAAGCGTGTCGATACACGGGATCGCAGACGAAGACCTGGTGGGCGAGCAGCCTTACGCCGACTACGCGCGGGAAGTCGCAGAGATTCTGTCTGTGCCCGGACGCCTTGTCTGGGCCTGGAACGCGTGGTACGACTGCTCGATGCTGCGGCGAGAGCACGATCTGGCCGGAATCCCGCTGCCCCAGGGTACATGGCGGGAGCTTCAGCATCTGCCGTTTCTCCTGGGGATGGAGCCGACGATCAACCGTCCGAGCCTGACCCAGATATGCCGCCGGCTCGGCATCAAGCGCGGGAAGGCCCACAGAGCTCTGGACGACGCGCGGGATGCCGCCCAGATTCTGATCCGCTGCTATAAGGAGGAGGTATGAGAGACGAAACGCTGCAGAGCGCCGCAAGACAGGGGTACGACACGGGCGTGTCGGGAAGCTGGGGCTGGGCCAGTCCCTGCCCTCTCTGCGGCGCAGAGCGCCAGCATCCGAGCCGTAACGACCCCAGGGGGGCGGTGGCCGTCGCCCCTTCCGGCTATGCCTTCTGCATGTGCTGCCGGAGAAGAGTGCGGCTGGGGGGCCCGGAGGGCGCGCTGCCGGCGCGCCCCGTCTCCAGCGTGTACGGTCTCGACTATCCCACGCTGTCTGTTCTTGCCGGGTTCTACGCCGAACACCGAGACAGAACCATATACCCCCTCTACGACACGGAGGGCGTCGAGCGCTCTGCCGTTGTCCGGCTGCGCCCGGGGAGCAGGATCAAGTCGATGAGTCCCCCGGGCTACAGCAGAGGCGGGCTGTGCTTCGTCGGCGCAGACCTGCTGGAATATCTCCGGACGCGCGAAACGCCGCTGCGCAGCGTTCTCACGATCCTGGAAGGAGAGAGCGACTGGGATGCCTACTGCAGGCAGAAGGACACTTTCTGCTTAGGAATCGTTTCCGGCAGCTGGACAGACGAATGGGCCGCTGCTATACCTTATGGGGTACGTGTGCTGATAGCCACAGACTTGGACGCAGCCGGCGAACGGTACGCCAAATATATCGTGCGCAGCCTAGAGAACCGCCTGCGGCACGGCACCCTGCAGGTGTCGCGGTGGTCTCCGCCGGAAGAGTTCCGTGATTCGGGCGGCACAGACGTGCGCGAATACCTGTCGTGGACGGCCGAACGAGAGGCCGACTAGAATGTCGGCGACCGCAGACATCGGCAGACTTGTCGCCGATCGCCGACACGCGCGGCGGTGCCCGAGATGAGTCTCGGACACGCAGGATGGAGCTTGCCCTCCGTTCTTCTTCTGCCCTCGGACGAGTATAATCCCGCGGAATACAAGATAGACGTGGGGGATCCGCTCGAGAGCATCAGGCGTGTGGTCGATCAGTCCAAGCGCCTGAGCACAGGCTTCGACACGGTCGACGCCGCCACCGGCGGGATGCGCGTCGGCAGCCCCATGCTAATCGTGGGAGAGACAGGCACGGGCAAGAGCCTGCAGGCGCTTAACTCTATGTTGCGCTGGGACGATGCCGGCGTGCCGTCGTCGTACTGGTCGCTGGAAGACGATCCCGACATGGTGATGCTCCGGTGGATCGAGCTGAACGGGGGGCCTCCGCTGGAGCGCGTCGTGCGGTCGAAGCGCCTGTCCGAGGAAGACGCCGCTCTGCTGGAGGGGGCGGCGACGAAAATCCGCAGCCGGCAGGCGTCTTTCTACGACATGGTGGGGGTGGACTGGCGTCGCCTGCTGGCCTGCATGCGGTGGTCTGCCCGGCACGGGGGGTGCCGGGCGCATGTGGTCGACCACCTGAACAACGTAGAAAACGAGCAGGGCATCGATAGGGTGGGGACGCTCGACAACATGGCTCGCGGCATGATGGCTTTCGCCCGGCAGGAGCAGGTTTTCTTGGTGCTGGTGAGCCAGTTTAACAGGCAGTCTAAGACAGGCCGAGAACCCCGGCGGCCTTTCTTGACCGACATCAAGGGTTCTTCCACTCTGGAGCAGCTGTTCAAGCTGACAGTGCTGCTGTGGCGCGGGGTGGAAGACGGCGAGCCGTACGGCGAGCTATCGAAGGATAATCTGACAGGGAAGGCGCCCCTGCTGTTCCGTAGGAGATTCGAGGGATGCCGGCTCACGGATACAAAGTATGGATAAAACGTTCGTAATAGGCGTAGACCCCGGGCAGAGCAGCGCCGGTATCTCTGTGTTTTCGTCGGACGGCTCGCTCGTCGAGCATGCGACGGTGAAGGTGTGGTGTACCGACTCTTGCGCCGACGCTGTGCGGCGGCTGAACCAGGCGATAATCCGGGTGTTCCCGGACCACAGGTGGCCCATGGTGCCGCGGCGGTATTCGGCTGTAGTGTATTGCGAAATACCGCAGAACGGCACCCACGCCAGCAGGGGAGGCGTGCACTGGGCAGGAGGAATGCTGCTGATGTTGCTGCGGCTGTCGTTCGACATACGCCGCCGGGACGTTCGGCTCGTGAAGCCCGATCTCTGGCGGAGACACTACGGCAAGCTGCGGAAGGGCACCAGCTGGAAAGCATGGTCGAAGCGGACCGCCTCGAGACTTTTCGCTGCAGAGGCGGAGTCGGACGACGAGGCAGAAGCAATCCTGATAGGGGCGTTCGGCGCGGAGCAAGAAGGAGGGAAGAAGTGACGAAAGCTGTTTTGATTGCCGGATTGTTGATGCCGTCTTGCGCGACGACTTTCCACTCGTGGGTACAGAAAGACACGTGCACGACAGACCGCCAGACAGAGCGCGGATACCCCTCTGTCGGCATGCTGTGGGGCAGCGGAGGCCTGTCGATATGCACGGCCACTCTCGTGGCGCGAGACATCGTGCTCACGGCCGGGCACTGCGTCGGCGACGATATGCTGTTCACCCCGGACGGGCGGATACTGTATTCGGCTGCCCTGCTGTGGGCAGACTCCGAGGATGGCCCTCTGCACGACACGGCTCTGCTGCTGCTCGACAGGCCGGTCTCGGGCATCAGGCCTGCGGGTTTGTCCTCCCGCGTAGACCGGGACCACGATCTGCGGTTCGTAGGCTACGGATGTTTCGCGCGGTGCAAGGCAGGCGACACTGTCTATAAGGTCGGCACGGGACGCAAGACGTCGGCCGTCCTGGACGGCGAGACGTGGCAGCCCGCGTGGTACGCTCTAGACCGCTGGTATCCCTGCGGAGGAGACAGCGGAGGCCCGGTGTTCGACCGGGAGACGGGAAAGATCGTGGCTATCCTAGTGGCGGGGTCTGCCACGCACCGCTGGAGCGCTCCGGTATCGGCCGAGCTCCGGGCCCGGGTCGAGGCGTTGCGGATCGAGGCTGCTCCGTGATCGAACCGAACGCAGGCGTTGCCGCGGTCTGGTGCGTAGGGGCGCTCTGCCTGGCTTTGCTGTGTGCGGCAGAGGCTCCGCCGGAACAGACAAAAAACATGACACTGCTGCTGAGATGCCTCTATCTGGAGGCGGGAGAGAGAGAAAACCGTGACTGGCACATCATACCGTTCATTCTCGAGAAACGCCGAAGGGTCCTTGCTGCGCGCCGCGACAAACGATATCCGTTCTGGAAGGTGGTTCTCGCTTATAGTCCTCCGACCAATCCAAGGCATAGGGCTCATGCTTGCAGGCGTCGCAGCCCTCGCCGCCGGGCTTATTGCCGGCGTGTCAATTCTATGCGTCTATCTGATTTCCCTGCTGTGCATCGGCGTTTCGCGATGGGTTTCTTCGACGGACGTCTGACAAACCCGTGTCCGGAAGCCGGACACTGGAACGGGCCCGGGGACGGCAACCCTTTCGGTCTGACGCGCGTAGACTGCGGCAGGACAGCCAACAGGTACTGGAGGTAGTGTGAGTATCCATATGCACAGCACGTTTACGTTTCTGCGGGCGGTCCCCCAGCCCGAGGAGATAGCGCGGCGGGCGGCGGAGCGGGGCATGGCCTTCGCTGTCTTGACCGACGAGAATCTCCACGGTTCCTTCCGTTTCTGGCGAGAATGCCGCAGGCTGGGTATAAAGGCGGTGTTCGGGCTGTGTCTGGGGAACGGCACGGTGCTGTACGCGCGCAGCAGAGAAGAATTCTTGCGGTTAGAGGAGCGCGGTTCAGACCTTTTGCGCATCTCCGGGTCGGAGGGCGCGCACTATCTAGACCCGGAAGACGCGGAACGGTGCAGGATACTGCGCTGCATCGCCGGCAACGAGAGCTACGAGGCTAGTCTGCTGGTCTACCCGCTGCGGCGCCGCGAGACATGGTGCGATACAGACTCGCGCTGGGCAACCCTCTTCGAAGACTACAGCCTGGAGGTAGAGGACACTCTTCCGGACGTGCCGCTAGAGGTGGAACCGTACCGGGAAGAGCCGTACCGGTCGCGGCTCGAACACGAGATCGATGTTGTGACGCGCCTGGGGTTCCGCAGCTACTTCGCTATACTCGCCGACCTGATGGCCTATGCCCGCTTTGCCGGTATTCCTTCCGGCCCCGGCAGGGGCAGCGCGGCCGGTTCTCTGCTGGCCTATCGCCTCGGCATCACGAGGGTGGATCCCGTCAAGCACGGGCTGCTCTTCGAACGGTTTCTAAACGCCGACAGGGTCTCTCCTCCGGATATCGACGTAGACTTCGCGCCCAGCGGCCGCAGCGCGATACTGCAGTACCTGCGGGAGCGGTACGGAGAGGAGAATGTCGTGAACATCGCGGCGTTTTCTGTTATGCGCGGCCGGAGCGCGTTCAAGGATTGCGCCAAGATCTTCGGCCTGGGAGGCGCGCAGTTCCAATCTCTGCAGGAGGTCGCCCGGATGATGCCTGACCCGCAGCGGGGGATGCCGCAGAAGATATCAGATTTGATGACAGACGATCTCGAGGAACTCATGCTGGACGACAGCAGGGTAGCCGCGGCCGTCAGGGCCGCGGCTCTGGTCGAAGGCGCTGTCCGCCACGCCACGGTCCATGCCGGCGGGGTTGTGATATGCCGGCGTCCGGCGAAGGAATATATCCCGGTGACAGAGATCGACGGCACTCCAGTCACAGCCTGGGATAAGGACGATGTAGAAGCGGCAGGAGTGGTAAAATTCGACCTGCTAGGCGTGTCGATGCTGGATGTCGTCGAGCAGGCCAAGCTGTCTTCGGGGGCGGAGCCGGATATGGAGGCTCTGGACGACCCGGAGGTGTATCGGCTCTGCGCCGCAGGCCAAACGCAGTACGTCTTCCAGCTGGGGTCGTACGGGATGCGGCAGTTTCTCCGGGGTCTCCGTCCTTCTTGCTTCGCAGAGCTGGCAGACGCTCTGGCGCTGTTTCGTCCTGGCCCTCTCGACGCAGGCATGTCGGAAGCGTATCTGAAACATTCGGCTGCTCCTGTGTTTCGCGGCGTCGGATGTCTGGGAGAAACCCGCGGCGTAGTGGTCTACCAGGAGCAGGTCATGCAGATAGCCAGAGACTGCGCCGGTTTTAGCCTGGCCGACGCGGACCTCTTGCGGCGCGCTATGGGGAAGAAGAAGCCGGAAGAAATGGCGGCGATGAAGAAACGTTTCCTGGCGGGAGGCGGCAGCGAAGAGATGTTCGACAGTTTGGCATGGTTTGCCGGATACGCTTTCAACAAATCTCATGCCGTGGCGTACGCCATGCTGTCGTACCAGACGGCGTGGTATAAGGTGCGGCATCCTGTGGATTATATGTGTGCCGTTTTGTGCGTGAAGAGCGGCAAGCAGCTGGAGACGGCTCTGGCGCATGCCAGAAGCCTCGGGGTTTGCGTGCTGACGCCCGACGTGCGGCATTCCCAGGTGGGGTTCTCTGTCGAAGAGCGCGGGGGCAAGCGTTGCGTCAGGACAGGACTGTCGGGGCTGCCGCATATCCAAGAAACGACGGCCAGATATATAGTGGCGGCCCGGGGCGACAAGCCGTTCTCGGGGTGGAAGGACTACCGCAGCAGGGTGCCGGCGAGAGGCCTGAACAAGCAGGTGTTGGCGTCTCTCGCTTCGGCAGGCGCTCTGTTCGGTTTGAAACCCGGAGAGGTAACATGAAAGCAGAAGAAGAGGCAGAAGTGTGTCTGCTGGCAGACCGCGACACGGCGCAGCTGGAGCTAGACAAAATACTCGACGAACGCAGAGGATACATGGGAGTCGAATCGGACGTGTGCAGATGCTGGGACAGGGAGCTGGCCCGCATCATGCTGCTGGAAACCAGCATCCGCAGCGTCGGGGCGCTGGAGGTAACGCCGTGACGGTACTGGTGGCGCGGAGAAGCGCGGGCCGTATCGAGCTCGTCGCGGATTCTCGGTCTGTAGAGGACAGCACGGGTGCATACATAGACGGTGTGCAGAAGATCTGGGCCTACGAGCGCGGGGCTTTCGGCTATAGCGGTTCTGTCGCTGCTTTCGCCGCTGCAGCGGATGCTTATTACGAAATGCTGGAAAACCTGGAGCCCGAAAAGTGGGGGCAGCGCATGAGGAAAATCATGCTGGACCTGGAGCTGAAGGAGGCAGAGAGTTTTTTCGACATGTTGGTGTGGCGCGACGGCAGGCTGTGGCACCTGCAGCACGACGGGTGTGTCCTGCCTATAGACGCCAGGCCTATCTATGCCATCGGCAGCGGCGCAGACATCGCCATAGGGTATCTGCATGCGTTGCCGTCTGCTCCGCTGGAGGATGCCGTAAAGGCTACATATGCCTACTATGCCGGCTGCGGGGGTGCGCCGCAGCACTGGAGGAAGCAGGGGTGTTAGCAGCCGGTGTGTACGGCATGTTTTGCCCCGGCCCGGCGAAACCGGGACGGGATACTCGAGGTAACGAAGCATGCTAGAGAAAATAATGTTTATGCCGGACGCGCATCTTCCCTACCACGACGAGACGGCTCTGTCCGTGTTTCTGAACGCTGCCGCAGAATATCGTCCCGACCATCTGTTCATACTGGGAGACCTTCTCGATTTCTATGCCGTTTCGCGTCACGACAAAGACCCCGGCAGACGCCTGACGCTGCAGGAAGAGGTAGAGTCTAGCCTAGAGGTTTTGGACCGTATCGAGAGCCTGGGCGTGCCGCATGTCACGTTTTGCGCGGGCAACCACGAAAACAGGCTGGAGCGGTATATCGCTACCCAGGCTCCGGAGCTGTTCGGGCTTGTCTCTGTCGAAGAGTTGCTGGGCATCGCCAGACGCGGATGGGACTACGTTCCCTACAGGCAGTGTGCCAAGCTGGGCAAGCTGTACGTTACCCACGACGTGGGCTACAGCGGCCAGCGGGTGTGCGCCCAGACTATGGCGGCGGTGAACGTCAACATGGTGGTAGGACATGCTCACCGTATCCAGTATACGGTGGAGCGCGACATCATGGGCGGCAGCCATGTGGCGATGTGTCCGGGTTGGCTGGGGGATTTCTCGCGGGTAGACTATATGCATACCGCTAGGATGAAATCGTGGGCGCACGGTTTCGGGATGGGTATCGTCGAGCCAGAGACAGGCGTCGTCCATGTCTACCCTGTCGCTATCGTCGACGGCTGGTGTCCGGTCGCAGGAAAGAAGGTGACGGCATGACATACGAAACGATATGCAGCAGCAGAGACAAAGATCTGTGGATGCAGCACCGCCTGAACGGCTGGGGGGCTTCCGAGATATATTCGGTCGTCTCGGCTAGAGACAAAATTCCGTCGGTGTCGATACACAAAGCATTCGGGGTATCGAAAGATATATCCGGCTTGCCGGACCTCAGGCGAGGCTCTATCATGGAGGCTCCGATAATATCTCTGTTCGAGCAGCGCACGGGATTTCGGTGCGAGCCGTGGGGAGACATGATCCGCAATCCCACGTATCCTTTTTTGTTTGCGACTCCGGACGCCAGATGTCAGGAATGGGTTGTGGAGATTAAATGCGTCAAGAGTTTCGCGAACTGGGATACGCCGGCGCGCATGTACCAGGTGCAGCAGCAGATGCTCGTTTCGGGAGCCGAGCAGGGCATGCTGGTAGGTCTGGAGATGGGGGACGACTACAGTATGCTCCGGGGCTCCTGGAACCAGAAGGCGCTGCTGATGCTGGCGGAAGAATACATGATGGAGAGAATCGTGATCGGAGAAGACGACTCTATGCGGCGTGCTATCGCCAAACACGGAGCAGCGCAGTGGGAAGTCGTAGAGAGGTTGCGGTCTGCGGCCGACCGCGGTACGCTATACAGGCGCTGCGAGGAGCAGCAGAAGGAGGGGCCATGAGCCTAGAAGATTTAGCAAAACTGGTGAAGGCGCGAGAAAAATTTATTAAGCTGGAATCGACAGGGGCATCGGTAGACTGTATGATGCTCGGAGAGCCGGAAATCCGCAAGAGAGTGTGGGAAAACGGAATCCCGGAAGAGTTCGACCCGCAAGTACACGACCCTAAGGTGTTGAAGTCCGAAGTGGTGGTGAAGCTGTTCGTGCCCGGGGAAGGCATCCGCCTGTTCAGCGGCGCGGCAAGCGGAAGCAAGATATTGCCTGACGAGCTGCTCCGAGCATATAGCAACCACGATATTTCCAAAACCTTATTTACGATATGCCGCAAAAGCGTGGGTCCGAAAACCCAGTACTCTGTTTCTAAAAAAGGAGAAGCGTCTGATGAGCTGCAGGCCGAATACGCAGAATACAGGAGTTTCGTCGATGCCTGAATGCCAGAAGGAGCGGCACGGCAAGCCCCGTCTCGAGCTCATCCCTGGCAGGCTGTGGACGCGCATAGCCAAGGATTACAGCTCGCCTTCGTCGAGCATAGTCGACCAGGCCGACTGGTATTTAACCGCCTGGTTCGAGCAACGAGACGAAGGCGCTCTGGCGTGGGCCGTGGATTACATAGCGGACTGTGACAGCATCAGCGCCGGCGACATGGTCGACGTGATGGAGGCGGGAGCGGCGAAGTATACAGACTTCGACTGGCTGCGTGGCGGCCGGGCTTCTGTTTTCGTAGGCGCTGCCCGGCGCCACCGTCTCTCGGCCTTGCGAGGAGAAGAGAAAGACGCAGACGGACTGAAACACCTGGCCTGCTACGCGGCGAATCTGGTGTTCCTGGAGTCGTGGCGCGACGCAGGTACGCTGATCGACGATCGTCCGACATACGGCACGCAAAACGATCCGCCTGCAGAGGAGGGGTGACATGAATCAGGAATTACGGTTTATGTGGCTGAGTCTAGTTCTGCTCGGGTGCGGGCAGCGGTTCGACATAGAAACGTCCAACGGCAGAGACGAAGTGCTCCGTGCCGTGAATGTGATGGCGACCGTGGTTCTGGCCGCGGCTCACGCCCCGGGTATAGAGGGGGTGCCCGAAAGCCAGAAACTGCTAGACGCAGCCGTAGACGAGGTTTTGAAGCTAGAATCTCTGGTCAAGAACGGGCTCTGGGCGGCAGCCGTGTCGCGGCTGCCCTGCGCTGTCGGCGCCGTTCTGGAACTTCTGAGCAGCGTGGAGCCAGACACTGCGGCCTATCTCCGTAATGTTTTGGCCGACGGTGTGCATATCGAGGGGGTGCGCTGTGGGTAAAATCATAGAATGGGTCGGCCGCGCTCTGGGCGCGGCCGCGGGAGCTCTGTTCGGCGGGGCTCCGCGCAAGCAGCAGCAGGCGTCTAATGTTGTCAATTTCCAGGGGAGGCTGGCAGAGCAGCGGTCAGACTCTAGGGGCGGATGGAAATGGGCCATGCGCCAGGCGCGAGACCGGGGCGACACCATGGTGGAGGATCGCGGCGATGTCGTTTTGGACTACGACCCGCGCAAGAAAAAATACGTGCTAACCATGGGCTCTCTGAGCGAAATACTGTCTGACGCGGAAACCGCGCGTATCGTAGTATGGTACGACGGGTGGCGCCGCCGCGAAGACGACTCGGCATGAGGGATCCGCAGCCGGTAGACACCGACAGCAGACTCGTCTTCGCTGTTGCCGAGACGCTGGAGGGCGTGGACGCTCCGGCCACGCCGGAAGACCGCGACCGGGTTCTTCGCGACGCAGGATACGATTCCTGCTATACTGTTTTGCGAAGCTGTGAGTGCCCGATGCGAGCAGACAGACCGATAGAGCGCTCGAGACGCCGCCCAGGCAGACGCAAACCTCTGGTGTATGTGGCGGGCCCGCTACATACCAGCGGGTGGATATGGGACAACATGCGCGCCGCTCTCCGGGCGCGTCTGGAGCTCGTGCGCAGCGGCCTGTGTGTCGTGTATACTCCGCATCTCGACGCCTATACCGCGACGCTAGAGCTGACGGACGAAGCGGTGTGGATGCGGCACTGCCTGGACGCCGTGCGGCTGTCGGACGCCGTGTACCGTCTGCCGGGGAAGAGCCGCGGCTCGGATGAAGAGACAAACCTGGCGGACAGGCTCGAGATACCGGTGTTCCGCGACGCGGAGACGCTGATGCTGTGGCTGCAGACGGTAGGCGAGGGGAGCGACGGATGAAACAAGAAGAGCTGCAAAAAATGCTCGACGACCATGTCCGCTGGCTGGAAAACCCTTGGTTGCCACGGTGTTTGGGCACTATTTGGGCACCGGTTTCGGTCGGGTGTCTGGGTGAGTGTCCCTATAATATGGACACATCAGAAAGTCATTGTTTTAGTTTATCGCTTTTTCCTATAATGCAGACCTTACGGGGGCAGACTGCCGAAAAACAAACTTCTGCCATGCAAACCTCTGGGCGGCAGACCTCGAGGAGGCGAATCTGCAGGGCGCCGAACTCCGGGAGGCAAACTCCGAGGGGGCGCGGATGCCCGACGGGCAGACCTGCGGGGAGCAGGCTTCGCGGGAGTAGCCCGGCAGTTCTAGTCTTCCGGCCAGGGCCAGCGCGGCGTTTCGTCGCGCAGCCTGTCTAGAACTTTGTCGTCTGCCTTGGTCTTGGTTGCCTTCACGGCCTTCCAGACGAGCCACAGCAGGAACGGCGCCGCCAGCGCCAGGCCGGTTATTATGAGTTCTATGTCCATGCGTCTCCTAGAATAGATTGCGGGCCAGTTCGGCGGCTAGGGCAGCCAGGACAAAGCCGGCGCCCCATACGATTATCCGTGCTTTGAGCTTGAGACCGGCCACTTCCTGGCGTGTTTCCGCCACTGTCTCGCGTATCTCTGCGAGGCTGTCGTCGATCCGAAACAGCCTGTCGAGTATATGGTCTAGCAGCATGTCTCTGGGACGCTCGCTCCCGCCGGGGACGAGGCTGCACTTGCCGTCTATGGCCATGCTTTAGCTGCCCCGCACGCCGCATAGCTTGTTATACAGATTCCCTACGGCAGTCAGGATTTCTCCCAGGGTCGGTTCCGGTCCTGTCAGGCTATTGCTGGTGTCTGCCGCCACGGCGCGGCCCGCCGTCGTGCCCAGGCGCCTCCAGTCTGCAGATCGGAGGAATTCCTCTGTCCTGGCCTGCACACGCTCGTATTCCGACGCAGACAGACCCGACGCGGCCACCGATTCTCCCGAGCGGTCTACGGCTGTTTTGAGCAGGGCGGAAAAACAATGAGACGTGTACAGGTTGGACGGGCTGTGGATCAGCTGGATGCGCTCTGCGACGGTGATAGGCATTTTTGTCTCCTCTGCTCTGTTTTATGTGCCGAATACCGGGACGAAACTTACTTCGGTGCCTCCGGTGCCCTGTTTGTTTATGGTGGTGCTGTTAATCTGCCCGTCGAAGCTGACCGGAGCACCGGCCGCGTCGTCGAAGACCCATAGATCTTCGTTGGTCGACGACAGGTTGGGATCGACCAGGTTGCCGATGGACCGAATGTTGGCCCACCAGCTAGAGACTTCGGCGCTGGATATAGCGGTGTCCGACGATACGTAATGCCCGACTAGGTCACCGTCGTCGATGGCGTTTCCCGCCCCCGACAGCGCCCCTAAGGCTAAAGGCTGGGTAGAGGCGGTGTAGCCGGTAACAGAGGCGCTGCCTGTCTCGACTCCGTTCCAGTACACCGTCAGAGTCCCCGAGTCTAGCGTGGCCACCAGAAAGTGGGTTTTGTTCAGATCGTCTGACGCGTAGGTGCGCGCCAGGACGTCCTGCGCGGTGGCCGTTCCGTCGTATACGCGCGCCCGGATGGCTGTGGAGGCGTGGTACAGCGCGTAGCCCTCTCCTCCGGTAGAAGTGAAGCTAGACATAAGGTATTTGGTGCCGGCGAAAGCCGTGTTGATGCGGAACAGCGCAGCAAGCGTCATGGTGGTACTGCCGGCGGTGACTGCCGACGCGGCCGACTCCTCCCAGTAGTCGGGTCCGGAGGGCGTAAAGGCGGTGACCGGGCCCAGGGCGCCGCCGAAGACGTCCCCCCGCTGGCCGGCGAATCTGCGAGATATAGCGCCTAGACGTCTCATGCTAGCTCTGCCAGAGGCGAGCGGTGGCGGCGCTGGTGCATTCCAGCGCGATATGCGTGTAGGCCTTTTCCTTGCCGTAGAACCAGCTGGTGCTCTGGCCGGCAGGGAGAATGCCGCAGCGAGTGTCGCCCGTAGTCGCCGCCGGGTCTGCCTCTACGGTGCTGTCGCCCACAACATAGTAGATGGCTTCGTCTTCTGCTGCGAACGTAACCCAGGATCCCTGGAGAGAGGAAATGTCGGTGGCGGCGCTGGTGCCGGTGACGGATATGACCAGCACGTTCCCTTCCGAGGGTGGCTGGACTTCTGCGGCTCTGGTGAGGGAAGACGACATGATATACTCCTATGTATGTTCTTCGTCGTATATTCTGTACGTTATGCGTCTTGCTGCGTGTTATTTTGTACGACGATGGACTATCTGGTCCGACAGCGTGGCAGACGGCTGCTCTACCGCAGACGCAGGGTTAAACGAAGAACGGTTTATCGTGAGGTTTTCTTCGCGCTGCTGTTTTCCGCCGTGGATAGACTGATGCAGGGCGACGCTGCTGGGCTTCAGCGACGGGTCCGTGACCAGGTCGAACAGCAGCCCCAGCTGCAGGCGCTTGCCGTACGGCAGATGCTTACCCCTGGCCTGCATATCGGCCAGTCCCTCCATGACTTTTTCGCCCATCTGCAGGAACAGACGAGGATAGACGGCTTTCACGGCTTCCACCGCTTCCGGAGCGAAGACGCCGTCTGCCAGGTCGTCCAGTATGCTAGCGGGGTCCGAGACGCCTCGCATGGCGTCCGCCAGCTTCTGGATCTCTAGGTCGGAGACGACGGGCTCTTCCTCGGGAGCGCCGAAGAAGTCTCCCTCGTTTTGCAGCCCCGGCGGAATCTTAGACGCGACGTGGGCTATGGCCCGGTGCGCGAGCGCCTGCATATGACCCGACACCGCCGGAGCCGCGGCCGATACGCGCTCGAGATCTCGCTCCAGAGCCCGGGAAAGCATCCGGGGGTTCTGAGCATGGGCCAGGACGTTTTCTGCCTTTCTGCGGTATTCTCGGCGGTCGGCGAGAACGGCTGCCGACACACTCCCCAGACGGGCGGACGCGCCTGCCGCGAGCCGGGCCGACGAAGCGGCGGTGTCGGAGAAGGCCCTGGCGGCTGTCTTGGCGTCGGCGCCCTCGAAGAAGCTTTTCAGGGCTTTGCCTATCCTGGAGTCGGATCCTGCCGCCATGTTCTCGAGCTGCCAGAGCGTCTTGGAGGCGTGGGCGGGTTTGGACGCTATGTTGAGAATCCCTGCCGCTGCAGCCCCCGGGGCGCCCCCGAGGGCGCCCCCCAGCAGAGTGGCGGCTATGGTGCCTGTTTTCCCTGCTATGATATTTTCTGCTTCCGACCGCAGGATGTCCCGCATCGTGTTCTGTCCGGCCACCTCTGTCTGGACGTCCGAGACGGTTTTGCGCAGCCTGCTGCTGTTGGCCCGCAGCTGCGCCAGGCTGTCGGCGGCGTCGTCGATGTCGAACACGTCCGATATGGCTGCCGCCAGCTCTTCCTGGGTGTCTATGCGGGCGAGGAGAGCGTCTATCCGGTGCTCTCCCTTGGCCCGGTCGATCTGGTCGACGAAAGTCGTGAGTTTCGTTCGGTCTACGGCAAACGTCGGACGGCCGTCGGACCCGTAGCCCGTGCGTACCATAAACTTCTGCTGGAAAGCCTGCTGGTTGTCGAGATACCGGCTCCAGGCCCCGTTGACGCGCCGCTGCAGAACGGCGGCGTCTCCGTACAGGGTGTCGGTCTCGAGATGCTTGCGCAGATCTTTGTAGAGACCGTCGAACACTTCCAGGGTATCGCGTTCGTTCAGGGTAGATCCGAAAGCTTTGCCGTACCTGGCGACGACTCCGGTATCCTGCTTCAGGCGGTCGAGCGTCGCGAAAACCTCTGTATTCCAGGCGTCCGGTCCTTCGAGGGCGGCGTTCCGGAGGCGGGAACGCGCCGCCGCCAGAGCGCGCTTGCCCTTGTTGATCGTCCCCGTGTGAAACTCGTCCGGCAGCGCTTCCATGCCTGCGATCTTTTGCCGGTAGCTCTCCAGGATACCGTCGGCCGCCTCTAGGACTTCGCCCTCGTTTCCCTTCTTGATGACGGCTGCCACGCGCTTCTTCTTGAACTGTCCCACGGCCTGGGAGGCGAAACCGTTGGTGAGATTTTCTCCTTCCTCGACCAGCTCGGACAGATCTCTGACGACGTCGTCTCTGAGGTCGCGTCCCCCGTACAGCCGGGCCCTCAAGGCCCGGCCGCGCTTGGTGGGGGCGATAGCGGCCATGATGAGGTCGCGTTTCTTCCCCGGCTGGGTCAGGTCTGCCAGGTCTGTCGTGGCGTCGTAGACCTTCTCGACGCCTCTGGCTACTTTCCCGGGATTGGCGGGGGCCGCGCCCGTCTGCCGGGCATACAGCCTGACGGCGTCGTCCACGCTGCCTCCGGACGACACGCGGCGGGCCAGGAGACCCGTGACGTCGCCGGCACCCCCGATGATACCCGGGATGAGGGCTGCCGCCAGACCGTCTGCTACGACCCTCTCCGCTGCCGCCGCGGGGTCCCCCAGAGCCGCCTCCGTGGCGCCGCGGGACAGGCCGTAGATACCGCCCTCGGCGGCTCCGCCGGCGACGAATCCCAGGGTTTTGCTGCCCGTCTGGCGCACCAGAGCCCGTTCTGCCGCGCTGCCTGCCCGGACTACGGCTCCCGTGCCGGCGCCGGGTACCGCCGTGCCGGCCAAGAATCCGGCGACTTCCCCGACCGTAGAGGCGACGGCGTTCTCGTCGCTGCGGAGCTCGATGTCGCGCCGCGTCTGCTCCCGGGTACGGACGATCTCCTCGGGGTTCACGCCGGCAGACAGGGCTATCTGCACGCTGTCGGCGAACGTTTCGCCCTGCGCGAGCCCCCGGGCGGCGAGCGCGGCGTTGATCGCAGAAAACACAGGGTTGGCGGAAACCCCGCGGGCCGCTCCCTCGACGGCGGCCCGGACGGGCGACAGGCCTGCCCGGTAGCGGGCGGCTTCTTCCTGGGTCGGGATTCTGACCGTCGCGCCGCGCGCTTCCGCCCTGCGGAACTGCTCTCGCATTTCGGACACCGGGGTCTCGTAGAGCTCGTCGTCGATCATGAGCTCGATGCGGCCGTCCGGCAGACGGTCGGGAGACAGCACGACCTCTCCCCGGCGGAGAGCCTTCTCCAGTTCGGGGCCGTCCAGGTCTGTCCGCACCGTGTCGGTGCGGAGATCTATGGCCGGTCTGCCCATGGTTTACTTGACTTTTTCTGTCCCGGAAGTCGCGAAAGAGTCGAACGCGTCTTCGGGGACTTGCTGGTTGAGAGACCGCAGCCTGCTTTGCGCGTCTCGTTTCCAGCGGTTCGCGACTTTGTCGATCGTCTGGACTGCTCCACGCTCTGTAGCCTGGACGAGCTGCATAAAACCCTGCAGCACGTCGTTATCCGAGATTCTGCCGCCTGGATTCTGGGTGAGGGCGACGCCTCTGGCGACCGTGTATGCGTTCCGGACGACACGCTTGGCGTCAGGGTCTACGATATTGCGTGCCAGGCTCGCGAACGGAGTCAGTATACCCGGCTCACTGTCGCTCAGGCCCTCGATTATCTGGTCTTGCGCGTCTTTACGTTCCCGCAGGCTGGCCGAATCCAGCGAATCTTGGTATTCGCGCAGGTCCGACAGAGCCTGGACAGCGTTGCCGTAGATCTCTGCGCCCTGCCGCCGCTCCGTGGTCGTCAACCCCCTGCGCGGGTCTACCAGCCTGCTGCCGGGTATGACGGGCGTGTTTTCCGGGGAGACTTCCCTGCGCTCGAACAGCTGAGGAAATTTATTGATCAGCTCGAGGCGCTTCTCCGCGGCGCGTGCGACGCCGCGGCCCCTCCCCTGGGCGCGCTTCGTGACGACTTTGCGGTGTATGCTGCCGGCCATGGCGTTGACGGCCGCCAGCTCTGCGGCGGCCTGCTTTTCCGCCATCTGGGCCTTCAGGAGCGAGGCCCGCTGCAGCGTTTCTTCCGACGCTCCCTGCTGCGTCAGCGCGTCGATGGCCCGCTGGGCCTGCTCCCAGCCCATGGCGCGCTTGGCCTCTGCTGCTGCCAG
>JABAHS010000399.1_pt3 | contig 35742 bp, 35 predicted proteins | sample 7062111 | NCBI WGS metagenome assembly JABAHS01 (sample SAMN14534600, study PRJNA622989) | marine sediment metagenome | biome: marine biome [ENVO:00000428]; feature: marine pelagic biome [ENVO:01000023]; material: deep marine sediment [ENVO:00002113]; isolation source: pool of 4 deep marine... | reverse complement strand
CCTCCCTTGCGCTTGAAGCCGCTGTCCTCGAGCACGCTGAACAGTATCCGCTGTCCCGCCTTGCCGAGGTCGGCCAATTCGTCGATGAGCAGCGTGCCCTGGCTCGCCTTCTCGAACGCGCCCATGTGAACTTCGCCGTCCTCTTCGCTGCCGAGCAGGCTCTCCTCGACGTTGTCGTCGGTCAGCGAAGCCGCCGTGATGTCGATCAGGGGTCCATTGGCGCGCCCGCTCAGCGCGTGCAGGTAGCGGGCGAACGCGCTGCGCCCGGTACCAGGCTCGCCGCTGATGAGTAGCGCCGCGTCGTGCCTCGCGTATTGCTTCACCTTGTCGCGCAACGTCTGCATCAGGGCACTGCGGCCGACGGGCGCCAGTAGCGGTGGCAAAGTGCCGCGCGCAGTAGCTGCCTGCCTGCCAGCAGTATCCAGCGCGCCTTCGACGGTTCGCAAGAGTTTCGCGAGCGACAGCGGCTTCTCGACGAAATCGTGTGCGCCGAGCCGGGTCGCTTCCACCGCCGTGTCCACCGTGCCATGCCCCGACATGATCACGACAGGGCATTTCAGGTCGGCCTCGTCGGACCACTCGCGCAATAGCGTGATGCCGTCGGTATCCGGCATCCATATATCGAGAAGAATGAGATCGAAGTTGGCGTTACGACGCGCGGACCTCGCCTCTTCGGCATTGGCGGCAACGGTCACGCCGTAGCCCTCCTCCGACAGAATTTCCTGGATCAACGCACGAATATCGGCTTCGTCATCGACCACGAGCACCTGGGCATTGCTCATGCTCTTTCCCTCCTCTTCTCGTTACGGCTGGTTCCCTTCGCGATCATCGCCTCGCGGGCCGCCTCGTTGATCGGCAGCCGGATGCTGATGACCGCACCCCCGTCTTTCCTGTTCTCGGCGAGGATCGTTCCCACGTGCTCCTCGACCAGTTTCTTGACCACGGCAAGTCCGAGCCCGGTTCCCTTGGGCTTGGTTGTAACGTATGGATCGAAGATCTGGCTGATCTCCCCGGTGTCGAATCCCGGCCCGTTGTCCTCGACTTTCAGTTGCGCGAACTGGATGCCGCCGAACTCCGCGGCACTCGCATGCACGTCGATTTGCGGACTCGGTGCCTGCTCCAGCGCCTCGAGGGCGTTGCGCAACAGGTTGTGCAGGATCTGGCGCACGCGGCCTTCGTCGGCCTCGAGCAGGGGCATCGTCGGGTCCGAGGTCACGACGATCCTGACGTCGCTTTCCTGCGCCCGGTACAGGTCGACCACCTCGTGGACCAGCTTGTCGAGGTCGAAGCGGTTGATGTCCATATCCGGCGCCCGTGCGTAATCGCTGAAGGCATTGACCATCTCTTTCATGGCCTCGACCTGCTGGACGATGGTGTGCGTCGCCCGATCGAGTACCTGCGCCTCTTCCATCGACATCTTGTCGAGGTACCGGCGGCGCAGCCGCTCCGCGGAGAGCTGTATGGGCGTCAGCGGATTCTTGATCTCGTGTGCCAGCCGGCGGGCCACCTCGCCCCAGGCGGCATCGCGCTGCGCCTGCAACAAACCGGTGATGTCGTCGAATACCACCACGTAGCCGCCTGCCCGGTCGCCCTCGCCCGGTAGTGCGGTACAAGCGCAGGTCAGCACGCGCCGGCCCACCTCTCCGCGCAGGACGATCTGCTCGCGCCATTCGGTTTCGCCGGCGTCGAGGTGCACACGCGCCACGTCGACGAACTGGTCGAGCAATGGCTCGTTGCGCGCGATGTCCGGCAGGTACTCGCCGACACGACTTTCGAGGTCCACGTTGAGAATGGCGCCGGAAGCCTGGTTCGCCGTGCGGACACGGAGATCGGCGTCGATCGCGACCACGCCGGTCGACAGGCGCGCGAGTATGACCTCGAGGTTTGCGCGCTCCGCCTCGACCAGGGCCTGGCTGAGTCGGGTCTCGCGACGCGCCGCCGCCAGACGCTGGGTCATGTCGTTGAAGGAATTGATGAGAAAGCCGATCTCGTCGCGCGACGGCGAAGGCAGTCGCGTATCGAAATCACCGGCGGCAACCGCACGCGTGCCGGCGACCAGGTCCTGGATCGGCGCGACGAGCCGGCGCGACAGCATCAGCGCACCGTAGATCGCCGCCAGCAGTGACAACATCAGTACGACGGTCAGCGTCAGGGTGAACGTGACCTTGAGGCCCTCGCGCAGGAACACCAGCCGTTCGTATCCGGTTTGTGCATCGCTTACGCTGGCTGCGAGCCGGCTGACGCGCTCCGTGGTTGGGAAGTGCGCCTGCAAGACTCCGACTGGCTCGCGGCGCCCTCTAACCCTGTAAAGCACTGCCGTTCGAATCTCGTAGAAGCCGTCCTCGTTCTCTTCCAGACTCACGTGATTGGGCCTGTCGACAGTCAGCATCTCCAGCACGTCGATTGGCGGCCTCGGCAGGCTCACGCTGGACCGGTCAGAACTGGTCGCGAGAATCTGCGCATTGTTGCCGAACAACGTCATCTCGCTCGCGCCGGCCTCGCGGCGCCGCATGCTGAGTTCGAAAACGAAGCGGCGCTCCGGAACCGTCGCCAGCTGTTCCGCGACCTTGCGAGTGGCGGACAGGTTCTCACGCATCTGCACCTCGAAAACAGCCTGCACGACCTCGATGGCGCTGCCGAGCCCGTCCTCGATCTCCACGTCGAACCAGGAATCGATGCCGCGATTGATGTATTGCACCGCGAAATAGAACACGACGAACAGCGGCAGCGCGGCGAGACCCACGAACATGCCGACCATGCGCGCTTTCAGCCTCGCGCCGGGTACGTTCTCGCGGTAGTCGCGCAGCAGCCGAATCAGGTTGCCGATCAGCAGCACGAACAGCAGGATCGCGCCGACGATATTGACGGTGATCAGGACGTTGTGCAGCCGATCGAAATCGTCGGAGTTCTGCGCGGTGATGCTGAGCAGGAACAGCGCGACGAGCGACAGCAGCACGCCGGCCGCCGCGAGCAGGCCGATGAAAGCTCGCTTTATCGTCCGAGCTTCCATTCGTACCACTCGCTCTCGAGCTGCCACTCGTCGCGCCAGAAGAAAAGTAACCGCAGCGGTGCCGAGTATTGCTCGGTCGCCAGCAGTGCCCGAAGCCTCACACGGTAATCACGCTCGGGGACGAGCAGCGATTCGTCGATTACGGGCAGTCGCTGTATGCGCCCGAGGCTATTGAGCGCAGAATACAGCGTCGCAAAGGAGTCCTGGTTGCCGCTGTTCAGGTTGCGGACGATGTAGCGCTGGCTGATCGGCCGGTATTCGAGTTCGAAGCGGAACGCGAGCTCGGCATCGAGCGCATCGAGATAGAAGCGCCGCGACCGGATGACCTGCATCTGCAGTTCGATGGTGAGCGGCACGCCGCTGTTGAGCGCCTTGAGCGCATCGCTGGAAAGCACGAGCTGCAGCCGCGCATCGAGCATGTGCACGCCGCCGACGAGTTCGGTGGAGGCCGAGCGAACCTCGAAGTAACCGGCACGCTCCACCGGGTCCTGTGCCAGGGCGACACCGCCCAGCAACACGGCGCCGGCGGCGATAATTGCGCCGCGTATCGTCCCGCCCAACCAATGGATTCGTGGTGTCGCCATGTGTGCTCAGCCAGCCTTCTCGAGGCAGGCGTAATAAAAACCGTCCATATCCGCGCTGCCCGGCAGAACCTGGAATCCACACGCCTTGCGCTGCATTACATCGCGGATGTTGTTATTTTGCAACGCGTCATTCTCCCGGGCATCCGCGGTCGCCTCGACAAACGGACCCACCACCTCGTCATTCTCTGCAGCAAGTACCGAGCAGGTCACGTACAGCAGCCGCCCGCCGGGCGCCAGCGTCGGCCAGACACCATCGAGCAGGCTTCGTTGCAGGCATGCGAGGGCCGGTATGTCCGCCGCCCGCCGCAGCAGCTTGATGTCGGGGTGGCGCCGGATGACGCCGGTTGCCGAGCACGGTGCATCCAGCAGGATGGCGTCGAACGCCGAACCGTCCCACCACCGCTGTGGCGTTGATGCATCGCCACAGAGGAGCGTCGCGGAGCGGCCGAGCCGCGCGACAGTTTGCTCGACCGCGCGCAGGCGTCCTGCGTCCCTGTCGACGCAGGTGAGATCGATATCCGCGCCCCCCAGCTCCAGCAGATGCCCGCTCTTGCCGCCAGGCGCGGCACAGGCATCGAGCACCCGGCCGGCGCTGCCCTGCAACAACCATGGCGCCGCGAGCTGCGCCGCGGCATCCTGCACCGACACGAGCCCTTCGGCGAAGCCCGGCAGCTCGTCTACGGGCGCCGGCTCCGCGAGTTTCACCGCACACTCGATCGCATTGAAGGTCTCTGCCGCGCGCCCTCTGTCCCGCAGCCGTTCGACATACTCCGTCGCTGTCTCTCGGGATGCGTCAACCCGCAACCACATAGGCGCCCGGGTGTTGTTCGCAGTAAGAATCGCTTCCTCGTGACCCGGCCAGTCGCGCCTGATCGCATCGATCAGCCACTGCGGATGATCGTGAATCGCCTCGTCGCTGGCGGGTGCTACGGACGCGATGTCCTCGCGCAGGAAGCGGCGCATCACGGCGTTCAGCAGGCCCGCAAGCTTGGGCCGCCGCAGCAGTCGCGACGCCTCGACGGTCTGCGACACCACGGCATGGTCGGGGATCCGGGTGTCCGTCAGCTGGTAGAGTCCGACGGCGAGCAGCGCGTTGATGACGCTGTCCCTCGATTTCAGCGGCCGCTCCAGCAACTGCCCGATCCAGAACTGCAGGCGCCAGTGGTGCCGCAGGGTCCCGTAACAGAGCAGCCGGAGTAATGCACGGTCACGCTCCGCCAGCCGCATCTCCTGGGCTGGGAGCGCAGCGTCCAGCGATTTGCCCGCCGTTANNCATCGCGACGGAGTTCGAGAGCTCCCCCGCGGTTACCGGGCGCTTGCCGGGACGCTGGAGACTGTCGAGCCGCAAAGCGTCGCGACCGCAGGCGACGACGATGCCGTCGCGGCCCGCGGACAGCACATCGCCCGGCGCACCTTCATCGCTTCTTGCGACGACGCCCGCACGCCAGCATTTGATCGGCGTATCGTCCAGCAGGAAGAAAGCACCGGGCGCCGGGTTGTAGGCGCGGATCTGCCGGTGCAGCACTTGCGCAGGCTGCTGCCAATCGAGGCGTGCATCCCGCTTATTGATCTTGGGCGCATAGGTGGCCCGGGCGTCGTCCTGTTCTTCCGCTTGCAGCGCCCCGCTAACGATCGCATCGAAGTGACGCACGAGCAATTCGCCGCCCAGCGTTGCGAGGCGGTCGTGCAGTTCGCCAGCATTCTCCTCCGGGCCGATAGCAATTGTTTCCTCGACGTAAACAGGCCCGCAGTCCAGCCCCGCCGTCATGCCCATAAGGCTGACGCCCGTCTCGTTGTCGCCGGCCAGAATCGCCGCCTGGATGGGCGCCGCGCCGCGCCAGCGCGGCAGCAGCGAGGCATGTACGTTGAGGCAGCCCTTCGATGGGACGTCGAGAACGCTTTGCGGGAGGATCAGCCCGTAGGCGGCCACGACGAGGATATCCGGATCGAACGCCGCGATGCGGGCGACAGCCTCGGGTTCTTTCAGCGTCTCCGGCTGCAGCACCTCGATGCCCTGCTCGAGCGCAAAGTGCTTCACCGGGCTCGCCGTAAGCCGCTTGCCGCGCCCGGCCGGCCGGTCGGGTTGCGTCAATACCGCGAGCGGCACGACGCCGGACTTCGTCAGTGCCTGCAGCGATGCAAGCGCGAACTCCGGCGTACCGGCAAACAGTACTCTCGTATCGCTCATGATTGAATTCGCCTGCCGGCGGGCGACGGTCAGGCGACGACGGCCGCCTGGTGGCGCCGCTCTTTTTCCAGCTTCTTGCGGATGCGGGTCCGCTTCGCCTCAGACAGGTAGTCGACAAACAGCTTGCCGTCGAGGTGGTCAATCTCGTGCTGTATGCACACCGCCAGCAGGCCCTCGAATTCGCCCTCGCATTCGTGGCCGTCCCGGTCGAGATAACGCACGAGAATGTGCTCCGCGCGTTTGACCTCCTCGTAGTATCCAGGAACTGACAGGCAGCCTTCCTCGGTAACCGTCTCGCCGTCTTTCTCGACGATGACCGGATTGATGAAGACATGCGGATCGCTCTTGTCCGACGATACGTCCGCAACCAGCAGGCGCCGGTGGACGTCGACCTGCGTGGCCGCGAGGCCGATGCCCGGCGCGGCATACATGGTCTCGAACATGTCGTCGATCAGCGCCCTGAGCTCGTCGTCGACCACGTCGACGGGGACCGCTTTCGTGCGCAGTCGCGGATCGGGAAATTCCAGAATCGTCAGTTTTGCCATAATTCGCCTGCTGCAATTTCCGGGTCGGTGCAGTGACTATGACCTCTTCAGGACATAATTATTCCACCCGGATATCGCGTAAAAATCTACAAAAATTCTCTAAATGTTTGACTTAATTGAATAAGTTACAGAAAATGCAGCCAATCACGAGGCGTCTCCGAGCGCTTTTTGGGCCGGAAATGTGACGTAATTGGCAGCCGTGGCAATGCCGGAACGACATATTATAGCAACGCCGCGACAAGCCCGGTTTGAATACGCAGATATGGAGCACCCGCGAACTATGTTCCCCCGCACACAAAGCCTGAATCCTTTCATCCGGCTCACCGCTGTTGCGCTGGCTGCCAGTTTGGCCGGTTGCTCCCTGAACCCTTTCGCAGACGACGATGAGCCGCCTGCTCCGGCACCGGCCAGCCAGCCACCACCGAGCTATGACAGCTCCGCACCGTCGTCGGCGCCCGACTACGGCGGGCCGGTCGTCGAACGCGTCAGCAGGCCGGTGCCGCTGGCCGACAATCATCCCGACGAGTATGTCGTGAAGGTCGGCGACACGCTCTGGGACATCGCCGCGACGTTCCTGAAGGATCCCTGGTTCTGGCCGGAGATCTGGCACATCAACACGCAGATCGAAAACCCGCACCTTATTTACCCGGGTGACGTCCTGGCGCTCGTCTACATCGACGGTCAGCCGCGCATCACCAACGTGCAGGCGTCCACCTACCGGCTTTCGCCACAGGCTCGCATCTCACCGATCACGCAGGCGGTAACCAGCATCCCTTACGAGTCCGTGTCGGCATTCCTGTCGAGCGGCGCGGTGCTCGAGAAACGCGAGACGGATCGTCTGCCGTACTTGCTCGATACCCGCGGCGACCACCTCATCGCGGCAGCCGGCAACGTCGTCTACGTTCGGGGGCTCGATGACGCCCAGCTGGGATCACGCTACAACGTCGTGGAAGTCGGCGGCCCCCTGATCGATCCGGATGACAACAAGCTCATCGGTTACCAGGGCAAGTTCATCGGCGAAGGCACCTTGCGCCGCACTGGCGACCCGGCGACGGTCGCATTGACGGACTCCAGCGAGGAAGCCGTGCCGGGAGATAAGCTCATCCCGGAGTCGGTGGACATACCGCTCAATTTCTACCCGCGCGCGCCGAGCAGCGCGATCGACGGGCGCATCATCTCTGTCGTGGGTGGCGTTACACAGATCGGGCAGTACCAGGTCGTCGTATTGAACCGCGGCACGCGCGACGGGCTGTCGGTCGGCGACGTGCTGACGGTGTTCCGCACGGGCGAGACGGTCGACGATCGTTTCGGCGGCGGCAAGGTGCGCCTCCCCGACGAGGAAGCCGGTACGCTTATGGTCTTCAAAGTCTACGACCGCATAGGTTACGGACTCATTATGGAGGCCAGGCAGGCCATCCATATCCTTGACACGGTACGCAATCCGACCTGAACCGGGGTTCACCAGAATCGTTGAACGGCGCTTTCGGGCGCCGTTTTTTTTGCGAGATGCGCGGGGAATGGCCGGGACGCTACATCACGCTGCCGCGGTATCATTCACCAACCTTGGCACAAGACCCGGAATCCGCGGTGGACGACAACGAGTGGTTACAACGGGAGAACCACCACCTCTTGAGGCTCGGTGATGACGCGTACCCCGAACTCCTGGCTGGCATCGCGGGGCCACCTGCGCAGCTTTACCTCGTTGGCGACCCCGAGTTCCTGCACTTGCCCGCGCTCGCGATCGTGGGCAGCCGCAATCCCACGAGCGGCGGCGCGCGGAATGCGTTCGAATTCGCCCGGCACCTGGGCTCCACGGGTTTTTGCATCGTCAGTGGTCTCGCGCAGGGCATCGACGCCGCAGCGCATCGGGGCGCACTGGCGGCCGGGGCGCCCACGATCGCCTTTCTCGGCCACGGTATCGATCGGGTGTACCCGGCCTGCAATCGCGACCTCGCCCATGAAGTCGCACGTCACGGCGCACTCGTGAGCGAGTTCCCGCTCGGCACAGCCCCGAACAGGGCGCTGTTCCCGCAGCGTAATCGCCTGATCAGCGGCATCAGCCTCGGCACGCTCGTCGTCGAGGCTGCAAGGCGCAGCGGATCGCTGATTACGGCGCGGCTGGCTGCCGAACAGGGCCGCGAAGTCTTTGCAATCCCGGGTTCGATCCACAACCCTCTCTCGCGCGGTTGTCATCAGCTCATTCGACAGGGCGCGAAACTGGTCGAGGCTGCCGACGACATCGTCTCGGAACTTGCCACTCTCGCTGGCCACCTGCTGGAGGAAATGGCAGCGCCGATATTACCCACCGTGAAGACCGTCGATACGGATGAAGAGTATGTAAAACTGCTCAACACGCTCGGTCATGATCCCGTTAATATCGACGAGCTCGTCGAGCGCTCCGGATTGACGATCGATCAGGTTTCCTCCATGCTTCTGATCCTGGAGCTAGAAGGAAAGATCGAGAAGCTGTCCGGGGGACGCTACTCAGTACTGAGCTAGATATTTAGTCAAACGCCAGCCACCAAGGAGCCGCTCCAGGCATGAAGGAAAACGTACTCGACGTACTGATGTATCTTTTTGAAACGTACGTCGACACCGATCAAGACCCCGAACCCGATCAGAACGAACTTCGTGGCGAGCTGGCGAGCGCCGGGTTCGGCGATGCGGAGATCGACCGCGCACTCGACTGGCTGGAATGCCTGTCCGAAGACCAGGAAGACCTGATCTTCAACGCCCAGACGATCCACGGTACGCGCATCTACAACAGCCTGGAGCAGGAGCGTCTCGATGTTTCCTGCCGCGGCTATATTTCGTACCTGGAGCAGATCGGAATCCTGTCGCCGGCGCAGCGCGAAATCCTCGTCGACCGCCTGCTGGCGCTGGATGCGCCCGATATCGACGTCGAGCAGATCAAGTGGGTCGTGCTGATGGTTTTGTTCAGCCAGCCGGGGCAGGAACTCGCATATGCACGCATGGAAGATCTCGTATTCGAGGAAAACACAGGGGCGGTTCACTGATATGAAGTGACCCGTTTTTGCGGCGCGCGAGAAACGCCGTTTCTTGACACGCTGCAACTAAGTATGTAATTCAACCGCGGCATCGACCGCGGTTTTTCATTGTATGTCCAAGAATCTTGTCATCGTCGAATCGCCCGCCAAGGCGAAAACCATCAGCAAGTACCTCGGAAAGGATTTCGAGGTGATGGCGTCGTATGGCCACGTGCGCGACCTCGTGCCCAAGGAAGGTGCCGTCGATCCTGATAACGACTTCGAAATGAAATACCAGGTCATCGAACGCAGCGAGAAACACGTCAACGCGATCATCCGCGCGCTCAAGAAAGCCGACGCTCTATATCTTGCGACTGACCCGGATCGCGAGGGTGAAGCCATTTCGTGGCACCTGATCGAAATACTCAAGGAGAAAGGTGCGCTGAACGGCAAGCCCGTGCATCGCGTCGTCTTCTACGAGATCACGAAGAACGCCGTCCAGGAGGCCATCGATCATCCGCGCGGCGTCTCCAGTGACCTGGTGGGCGCGCAGCAGGCACGCCGGGCACTCGACTACCTCGTCGGCTTCAACCTGTCGCCGTTGCTGTGGAAGAAAGTCCAGCCCGGCCTTTCTGCCGGCCGGGTACAAAGCCCCGCCCTGCGGATGATCGTTGAGCGAGAACTCGAGATCGAAGCGTTCAAAGCGCGCGAGTACTGGACAATCGAAGCCGACCTCAGCAAAGACAGGCAACCATTCCTTTCGCGGCTCGTCACCTACATGGGTGAAAAGGTCGAGCAGTTCAGCTTCGAAGACGAAACGGCAGCACGCGAGGTGGAGAAGACACTGCTCGATGCGGCCGGCGACAAACTCAAGACGATCAGCGTTACCAGGAAACAGCGCCGCCGCAACCCGGCAGCACCGTTCACGACCTCGACGCTGCAGCAGGAGGCATCGCGCAAGCTCGGGTTCAACACCCAGCGCACCATGCGCACGGCACAGCGGCTTTACGAGGGCATCGAACTCCCGGGTGAAGGTAACGTCGGTCTCATTACTTACATGCGCACCGATTCGGTGACGCTCGCCGATATCGCGATCAACGAGATTCGCGATGTTATTGCGCAACGCTACGGCAGGAAGAACGTTCCGGAAGAGCCGCGCCTGTTCAAGACGAAGTCGAAGAATGCGCAGGAAGCGCACGAAGCCGTTCGGCCGACGTCCGTGGCGCGCCATCCCGACGACCTCTCGGGTGTGCTCGAAGACGACCAGTACAAACTGTACTCCCTCATATGGAAACGGACGATGGCGAGCCAGATGGCCTCCGCCGTTTTCGATACCGTTGCGATCGATTTTGCCGCGGGCCCGGAGGCGAGCGGCCACGTCTTCCGTGCGAACGGTTCGGTGCTCGTCGAACCCGGGTTCATCGCCGTTTACCAGGAAGGCAGGGACGACGCGAAAGACGACGATGGCGACCGCCTGTTGCCGGATATCGAGGAAGGCGACATCGTCGACCTCGACGAGCTTCGGCCGGAGCAGCATTTCACCGAGCCGCCGCCGCGCTATACGGAAGCGAGCCTGGTCAAGGCGCTCGAGGAGTACGGCATCGGGCGCCCGTCGACCTATGCGAGCATCATCGCCACGCTCAAGAACCGCGAATACGTCGAGATGGACGGCAAGCGATTCCTGCCGACGGACATCGGGCGCATCGTCAACGGATTCCTGACGGATCATTTCACGCAGTACGTCGACTACGACTTCACCGCGCGCCTGGAGGACGACCTCGACGCCGTATCGCTCGGCGAGAAGGACTGGGTGCCGCTGCTGGACGACTTCTGGCGGCCGTTCCGGAAGTTGTGCGAGGAAAAGGAAACCTCGGTGACTCGAGAGCAGGTCGCGCAGGCACGCGAGCTCGGTACCGACCCGAAAACCGGCAAACCCGTCACGGTTCGCATGGGCCGCTACGGACCGTTCGTCCAGATCGGAACCAAGGACGATGAAGAAAAGCCGAAGTTCGCCGGGTTGAGGCCCGGCCAGAAGATGAACGAAATCACGTTCGATGAGGCGATCGAGCTCTTCAAGCTGCCGCGCCAGCTCGGAGAAACGCCGGACGGGGAGCCGGTGTCCGCCAGCGTCGGCCGCTTCGGCCCGTACGTGCGTTACGGCGACAAGTACGTTTCCATCCGCGGCGACGACGATCCCTACACGATCGAATTGCCGCGCGCGCTCGAACTTATCGAGCAAAAGAAGATCGACGATGCAAACCGCATCATCCAGACCTTCGAGGAAGAGGGCATCCAGGTCCTGAACGGCCGCTACGGGCCGTATATCACCAACAAGAAAAAGAACGCGCGCGTGCCGAAGGACCGTGACCCGAAATCCTTGACGCTCGAGGAATGCCAGGAGTTGCTGGCCGCTGCTCCCGAACGCGGGCGCCGGGGCAAGAAGAAAACGAGCAAGAAAACACCAGCGGCCGAAGCGCCCAGGAAAGTGGCAGCGAAGAAAAAAACGGCAAAGAAGAAGACCAAGAAGAAAGCTGCGAAAAAGATCACGAGAAAGAGGACCGCTGATTAGCGGAGCTGCAGGATGAATATGTCTGCCAGGTACGCTTCCGAGGTATTGCTGGGTGGCGGCGTCGTCGCCTACCCGACAGAGGGCGTTTTCGGTCTCGGCTGCCTGCCGGACGATATTGACGCGGTCGAGAGAATCCTCCGGATCAAGCAACGAAGCCCACGAAAAGGGCTCATCCTGATCGCCGCGCGATCCGGGCAGCTCGACGCCTGGATCGACCCCGCCGTCAACGGGGCGCTGCCGGAACCCGACCCACAGCAGCCGGTCACCTGGATCGTTCGGCCGGCGGCACGAGTGCCATCGATCGTCACCGGTGACAACCCGGGCCTCGCCGTTCGCGTTACGACCAATCCGATCGCGGCTGCGATCTGCGACGCGGTGAGCATGCCGATTGTCTCGACGAGCGCGAACATCGCCGGCAGGCCGGTCGCACGGAACAGTTTTGTACTGCGCCGCAACTTCAGGCGTCTCGTGGACTACGTCGTCCCGGGTGAATGCGGACCTGCCAGCGGACCGTCGGAGATCAGGGAACTCGAAACGGGACGGGTATTGAGGCGCGGACGATCGTGAGCGGCATCAACGAGGTCAAGGCTTACCTGCAGTCGTTGCAGCAGCGCATCGTTGCCGAACTCGAGGAGCTGGACGGCAAGGAGCGGTTTCATCGCGACGCCTGGGACCGGCCCGGGGGCGGCGGCGGCGAAAGCCGGGTCCTGAAGCGCGGCGGCGTCTTCGAGCAGGCGGGCGTGAACTTCTCGCACGTCTTCGGCAAGCAGCTGCCGCCGTCGGCGACGAAGTCCCGGCCCGACCTGGCCGGGCAGGGGTTCCAGGCGATGGGCGTGTCGCTCGTGCTGCACCCCGAGAACCCTTACGTGCCGACGACCCATGCGAACCTGCGCTATTTCGTCGCGGGCGACGAAGACGACAACCCCGTGTGGTGGTTCGGCGGCGGCTTCGACCTGACACCCTACTACCCGTTTCACGAGGACGTCGTCGCCTGGCACGAGGCCGCGAAGCACGCCTGCGACCCGTTCGGCGAAGACCGCTACCCGAAGTACAAGCAATGGTGCGACGAGTACTTCTTTCTCAAGCACCGCAACGAGACACGCGGCGTCGGCGGCCTGTTCTTCGACGATCTGAACGACATGGGATTCGAGAGGAGCTTCGAGTTCGTGCGCTCCGTCGGCGACACTTTCATGAAGGCCTACGCGCCGATCGTCGCGAAGCGCCGCAAGCACCGTTACGGCGAACGGCAGCGAGAATTCCAGCTGTACCGGCGCGGTCGCTACGTCGAGTTCAACCTGATCTACGACCGCGGCACGCTTTTCGGCCTGCAGTCAGGCGGTCGCACGGAGTCTATCCTCATGTCTCTGCCGCCGCGTGTGCGCTACGAGTACGACTGGCGCCCCGACCCGGGATCGCCGGAAGAGCTTCTCTACAGCGACTACCTGCGGCCGCGCGACTGGCTGTAAAACTCTCGCTTTTGCCGGGAATTCGCGGTCGACGCAACCATCTGCCGGCACGGAGCATCAAAAGGGTATGCACGGCGAGTTGGCCACCGACGGCCGGCCGCGCCCTTGACCTTCCGGGAGTGAGCAATGACCGAGTTCGATGGCATCCGGTACCGGCCGATGTTCGCCTTACTGGCCGGCGCAATTTCAGCGCTGACGATGACTGACACCCACGCAAGCAGGTACGACGTCGAACTGGACATGATCGGTGTGGCGGCAGAGGCCCTGGAGCAGCCGTCGCCGGAGTTCCCGGACGGCGAGATGCGTGGCGGCCAGGAAGGCTGGGTGCGCATGAACTTCGTCGTCAGTGCGGAGGGCCGTGCCCTCGACCCTGTCGTCGTCGATTCTGCGGGTGGCCCGTTGTTCGAGCAGGCCGCACTGGATGCAGTCACGCACTGGCTGTTCGAGACGCCGGGTGCGGGTGTGCCAAGGGCCAACAACACGGTGGAGGTACGATTCGAGATCGGCGGCGACCGCAACCGCGCTGGCCGCGACTTTCTTCGCCGTTACCGCGATATCCTGAGTGACCTGTACTACGCCAAGCCACGGAGCGCGCGCGAGAAGGTCGACATGGCGAACGACTTCGGCGGCTGGAACCTTTACGAGGCGACGATGCTCGCCCTGCTCAACGCCAGGGTGGAGGCTGCCGAGGGCGACGCAACAGAGGAGCTCGAATACTACCGTCGCGCGCTGGCTATCAGCGGCCCGACGACACTCAAGCGCAAGAACCGGCTGGAGATTCTCGCGCGAATCTTCGAGCTCGAAGTCGATTCACGGCAATACGGCGAGGCGCTCGCAACGCTAGAGGCGCTGCGCGCCACGAAGGGCAGCGAGACAGTCCTTCTGGGACTCGACGGCAAGACAGGGCAGCTCGAGAAATGGATCGACGGCGACGAGATGCTGACGGTGGCGGCAACGATCTACAGCCCCTGCGACTGCGACGACGGCAGGCCGCTGTGGGTATACACGCCCGCACGCCGCGATTTCTCTTTTGCCGAGGTGAATGGTAACGTCGAAGCCTTCGAGGCGCGCTGCGACAACCATCGTCTCAGCGCGCAGGTTGCAACTGGCACCCGGTGGTCCCTGCCGGCCGAATGGGGTAGCTGCCGGATTTTCGTGTTCGGCGATGACGCTGCTACCTTCGAGTTCATCGAGTACCGAGCGGACCCGGATGGCGAAGAGATCGGCGGTAGCGCCGTAGCGAGCAGCGATGTCGTGGATTGATGAGATCGAAGTCAGCGAAGCCGATGGCCGCCTCGCCGAGATATACAAAGAGTTAGTCGAAAAGCGCGGCAAGATCTCCAACATTCTGAAGGTCCACAGCCTCAACCCCGAGGCGATGTCCGGTCACCTGGACCTGTACATGACGCTGATGTTCGGCAAATCGGGGCTGAGCCGCGCCGAACGTGAGGCCATCGGCGTCGTCGTCTCGGCCGAAAACGACTGCGCGTACTGCGTCAACCACCACACCGTGGCACTGCGACTCTACATCGAGGACGAGGAAACGCTGGGCATGCTGGCCACGGCGGACGGGCTGGAGACGCTCGAACCGCGCCTGTCCAACATCGTGCGCCACGCCCACAAACTGACGTCCGCGCCGGAAGCGATGACCGAGTCCGACCTCGGGGAACTGCGGGCCGTGGGGCTCGACGACCGGGACATCCTCGACCTGACGCTGATCACGGCGTATTTCAATTTCGTCAACCGGCTCGTCCTCGGCCTCGGGGTAGAGTACACGGACGAGGAAGTGACGGGCTACCTGAACGACTGAAACGCCTTTTTCGCGCTGGCGACGCCGTTCCCGAATGTGGTAACTTTCTTAAAAATCCGCCACTTCGGAAATACTTCTTAAGTAGGTTAAGAAAAAACTTCGGCCGCTCAGTCGCTTAGCGTGCGGACACGGGCTGCCGGCCGGCGCTACCTCCGTGAAACCAGCAACCATTATCAGCGGATTACTCCTGTCGCTCTACGCGGCCAGCGTGTTTGCATCCGGTAGCTCGCCACTGCGTGACGCCGGCATCGCCCGCGGCCTGCAACTCGCAGGCGTGGAGGACCCTGCAGCACGCAAGGTATACATCGTGCAGTTGCGCTCGCCGTCGGTCGCGGAATTTCATTCGACGCTGCACAAGACTGCAGCGCCTGCGCCGGTTCAGAAGCCGGTACGAACACGGTTCGACAAGGCGACTCCGGCGATTGCAACGTATTCGGACACACTCCGTGCCGAGCAGGACAAACTCCTCATGAAGGCGGTGCCCGATGCGCGGAAGATCTATAGCTATCTTTACGGGTTCAACGGATTCGCAGCTGAAATGACCGCAACCCAGGCGCACAAGCTCGAGAATATGCCGCAGGTCCTGCACGTCTGGGAAGACGAGATCAGGCCGCTGGCAACCAATTTCAGCCCCGGTTTCCTCGGCTTGTTCGACGCGGAAGGCGGGTTGCGCGGGCCCGAAGGACTGGACGGCGACGGTATCGTCATCGGCTTCATCGACAGCGGAGTCTACCCGGAGCACCCGGCCCTGTCGGACACGAAGGAAGCCGATCGACCGCGCCTGTGCCGCAGCACCTGGGCCGAAGTTTCGTTTCTGGGAAGATGGCTTTGCCGCCGTTTCGACAAGCGGGAAGACCAGCTGGTCTTCGATCCGCCAGAGAACTGGGCCGGTATCTGTGAGGCAGGCGAGAACTTCGACGACACGCACTGCAACAACAAGCTGATCGGCGCCCGCTATTTCATCGCCGGCGCCGAGAATTCCGGACCGATCGATGCGGGAGAGATTCGGTCGGCACGCGACGTCGACGGGCACGGCACGCACACGGCGACGACGGCGGCCGGTAACCGTGCGCAGGCCTCTATATTCGGCACCCTTATCGGCGGCGTCGAGGGGATTGCGCCGCGTGCGCGCGTAGCCGTGTACAAAGCCTGCTGGCTGCGTCCCGGCGACACGCGGGCGAGCTGCAACACGTCCGACCTCGCGAACGCCATCGACAGCGCGGTTGCCGACGGCGTCGACATCATCAATTACTCCGTCGGCAGCTCGATGCTGCAGATAACCGCCCCCGACGATATTGCACTGATGAACGCCACCAAGGCCGGTGTGCTCGCGGTCGTCGCGGCAGGCAACGAGGGGCCCAACCTCGGCACGATCGGTTCCCCGGCCGGCGGACCCTGGGCGATAACCGTCGCCGCATCCACGCGCGACGGCGAAACCTCCGTCGAAGCGATGCAGATCAACGAGCCGCCGTCGATCGCGGGCAAGTACGCCGTCAAGGAGGCGAGTTTCACGCCGCAACTGCGTGACAGCGATCCGATCGAGGCGGCCCTTATCCTGGTCGACGATGATGCCGATGCCAGCGGTACGGGCACCACGGCAGATGCCTGCGAACCGCTCGTCAACGACACGGAGATGGACGGCAACATCGCCCTCATCGAGCGCGGCGGCTGCAACTTCGACATCAAGATTCAGAATGCGGAGAACGCGGGGGCGATCGCCGCGGTCGTCTACAGCATCGCCGGCGACCCCATCGTCATGAACGGCAATGCCGCACTCGTCGACATACCGGCGGTCATGATCGGCCAGGCGGACGGCAACCTGATCGTCGCGGAGATAGAAGCCGGCAACGACGTCACGGCCGTGCTCGAGAAGAGCCTGCTGCTCACCGAGCCCGAGACCGGCAACATGATGGCGACGTTCTCGGCGCGCGGCCCCGGCCCCGTCCGCGACATCCTGAAGCCCGACGTGACGGCGCCTGGTGTCAATATCCTTGCCGGCTTCACCCCCGAGACGGCAAATTCGATGCCCGACGAGACTTTCGCCTATCTCAGTGGCACCTCCATGTCGACGCCTCATGTTGCAGGCGTCGCGGCGTTGCTCATGCAGGCACGGCCCGACTGGGGCCCGTCCGCCGTCAAGTCCGCGCTGATGACCAGTGCCCGGCAGGACCTCGTGCAGTCGGATGGCGAGACCGTCGCCAACCCCTTCGACTACGGCGCCGGGCACATCGTGCCAACTGGCGCGCTCGATCCCGGCCTCGTCTATGACGTCAGCGGCGACGAATTCGACGCGTTTGCCTGCGGCTACGAGTCTCCGGCGGTAGCGGAGTCGCGCTGTAACGAACTCGAGAATGCTGGCGTTTCGTTCGCACCGGAAGATCTGAATCAGCCCTCGATCGGTCTCGCGCGTCTCGCGAACGAGCAAACTGTCACGCGCCGCGTGACCAACGTCGGCGACGAATCCCAGACTTTCGTAGCCGCGGTGAGTTCACCGCCCGGTATCGGCGTCTCGGTGGTGCCGACGAGCCTGTCACTCGGACCGGGCCAATCGGCGACTTTCGACGTTACATTCGTCTACGAATCGGGGCCGCTCGACCTGTGGCGTTTCGGCTCGCTGACCTGGACCAGCAACGATCACGAGGTTTACAGCACGATCGCGGTCAAACCCGTTTCGCTCACCGCGCCGGCGGAGATCACGAGCATCGGCGGCAGTGGTTCGGTGAATTTCCCCGTCGAATTCGGCTATACCGGCACCTACATGCCGGGCGTGCACGGGCTGCGGCTGCCCCTCGTCATCAACGGCTTCGTCGACAACGACCCGACCAAGACCTTCACGTTCCGCTCGGGCAACGGCGTGACCGCGCATCTCGTCGACGTCCCCGCGGAGCAGCTCTACCTGAGGTTCTCGCTATTCGACGCGTTGACCGACGGCGATGACGATCTCGACCTTTACCTCTACTACCAGCCGGGCGCCTGCAACCCGCTTGATTTCCGTGGCACCCGCATCACCGAAAGCGGCGGCCCGACCGCAGAAGAACAGGTCAACGTGTTCAGACCGCCTGCAGGCTGCTACGGCGCACTCGTGCATGGTTTCGAAACCGACGAGATCAGCGGCGGCCCGGGCGCGAACTACACGATGCTCGGCTGGGCTTTCGGCCTCGTCGACGACCAGGGCAACATGACGGCGTCCGGACCGCCGTTCGTCAATTCGGGCTCGACAGAGACGATCACGGTCAACTGGGCGAACCTGCTGTCCGACACGATCTACCTCGGCGGCATCTCCCACAACACGCCGCAGGGGCTGGTGGGGATCACGCTGATTACGATCGGCAACTAACAGAATTTCTTTTTCGCAAGCCGAACGCACGGTCGGTAGCGGAAGCAGCCGGTGACGTGGTCGTTCACCAGGCCCGTTGCCTGCATGTGAGCGTATACGATCGTGCTGCCAACGAAGCGGAAACCGCGCTTTTTGAGATCCTTGCTCAGCGCGTCCGATTCCGGCGAGGTCGCGGGAATGTCGCCATCCTTGCTGAAGCTGTTCTGGATCGGCGTGCCGTCGACGAAGCCCCAGATGTACTTGCTGAAACTTCCGAACTCTTCCTGCAGCCTGATGAACGCCTGCGCATTGGTGACGGCGGACTCCACCTTGAGGCGGTTGCGCACGATGGCCGGATTCCGGAGCAGCTTCTCGACGCGCGTTTTCGTAAAGCGCGCGACCTTCTCAACGTCGAAGTCGGCGAACGCCTTGCGGTAGCCCTCGCGCTTGTTGAGGATCGTCGACCAGCTGAGTCCCGCCTGTGCGCCCTCCAGCAGCAGGAATTCGAACTGCACCTTGTCGTCGTAGACGGGCACGCCCCACTCCTTGTCGTGGTACTCGATGTAATCGAGGCTGACGCCCTCCGCCCATTTGCAGCGCGTGATCTTTTTCGTCATTTGCGAAATCTAGCAGCGTCGCGCTGCCTGCGCAGCCCGTTTTTCTCGACCAGGGACGCACAATCGGCGGCGCCAACGAAAAAGGCCCGCGCATTGCGCGGGCCTCTCTTTTTCTCCCGGAAGCTTACTCTTTCTTGTCGCTGCCGCAGGAGCCTTCACCGCACTTGCCTTCGCCGTCCTTCTTGTCGCCGCCACACGCGCCTTCGCCCTTCTTATCGCCGCCGCAGGAACCTTCACCGCACTTGCCTTCGCCTTCCTTGTCGCCGCCGCAGGAACCTTCACCGCACTTGCCTTCGCCTTCCTTGTCCTTGCCTTCCTTGTCGCCGCCGCAGGAACCTTCGCCCGCGCCGAGCATGTAGCCGGCGCTCAGTGCCGACATCGCAAACGGGTTGTCCACGGTGTCTGCGTTAGCGACGCCACCGATGGCGAACGAGCTTGCCAGGGCAGCACCTACCGCCAGCACAACGGGCTTTACGACTTTCTTCTCTGACATGATTTTCTCTCCTGATTGTTTGCCCGGTGGCCGGGCTCGGGTTGCCATTAACACGGAGCGTCAGGTGCTCCACGTTACTGAATTCACTACGTTCTCTCGAATTGCCTCGAGTTTTTCGTTCCTCTCGCCGATGATCGCGACGCTGCCACCGCCCACCGGCAGAATAACGCCGTTAATGTTCTCTCCCTCGATCGGTACCGGGGAGTCGATCGCTTCGTCCGGCAACAGCAGCACGGTCACCGGGCCCTCCTGTCCCTGAATGACGAGGTGCGGGATCTCCTTGCCGTTGATCACACAGGTCTGTGCGTAGGTGATCAGGCCGGCGTCGTGATTCATCGCCGCCACGCCAGCAGGCACGACCTTCTCCAGGCGGCGGTCGTCGACGGGCTCGTCGGTGACGCGCAGCGCGTAAGGTTCGTGATCCAGGTGCGCTACGATCTCGTCAGCAAGCGTCGGATACGTGACATCGCCGCCAATCATCCGGAGACCGACGAAGGCGGCCAGCACGACCGTGGCCGCAACAGCCATCCACACCGGCGCCTTGAAGCGCCGTCGCGCGGTCAGCGCAACCACACTCGTCGTATCGACGTCCGGCAAATCGGGGATGCGAAGTCCGGGCACGTTGATCGCAAGGGCGCGCGCGATCTTCTGATCGAGTGCGCGCATCTCTTCGCGGAATGCCCGGCAGTCGGCGCACGCGGACAGGTGCGCCTCGCCGCCTTGGTAAGACGGTTCCGTTGCTATCGCGTGCCTGTAGTCTTCGCAGTTCATCGGTTGTCACGGTTGCGGTTGCCCGGAGGCAGCCGGATTGTCCATTTCGTCCTTCAGTTTCAGGCGGGCCCGGTGCAGGCGCGTCAGTACGGCGCCTTGCCTGAGCCCCATCAGCTCGCCTATTTCGTTCGTGCTGTAGCCCATCAGGACCTGCAGCACGAGCGGTTCCCGATAGTCGTCGTCGAGCCTGTAAATCGCATCGCGCATGTCGTCGAGTTCGTGGTCCGGCTGCTCGGCCAGCAACGCTTCCTGCGACGGCGTCAGGTCGTCGACGTCGACGGTATCGAGACGGCGACGCTCGAAATAGCGTGCGTTCTCCCGCCGGACTATCGTCAGTAACCAGTGCTTGGCAGCCGCATCGTCGCGCAGCGAGTCCAGCGACTTCCAGGCTCTCAGCAGTGATTCCTGGACGACATCCTCGGCGATAGTCCTGTCCCGGCTCAGCCACGCGGCGTACCGGTACATGTCGTGATGGTATACACCCACGAGTTCATCAAATCTCCGACGCCTGTTTGCTCCGGCATCACTGCTATTCATACGAGTTGACCCGCCCCGTCGCGTTTTTATTACCGATTCTGCGGAAATCTGTGCTCAAGGCGTGGAAACGCTGCCTAAATACAGGGAAAATAAAGCAATCTTTTTTACCATGCAGACTAGCTATGAGTACACAAGACCCCGGCCAGTTCCCCCGAATTCGAATGCGCCGCACGCGCCGCACGGCCGCGCTGCGCAGCCTGGTGGTCGAGACCGGGCTTTCCACCAGCGACCTAATCTACCCGGTTTTCGTGCTCGACGGCGAAGATCGCACGGAACGGGTCGAATCCATGCCAGGCATCGAGCGCCAGAGCATTGATCGGCTGCTCGACTCTCTCGGAGAGGCAGTCGACCTCGGTATCCCTGCCGTGGCCCTGTTCCCGGTCATCGATGCCGACAAGAAAAGTCTCGACGGCGCCGAGTGCGCCAATCCCGACGGTCTCGTGCAACGAACAGTCAAAGCGATCAAGGAAGCGCACAACGACCTCGCGGTGATTACCGACGTCGCCCTCGACCCCTACACCACGCACGGCCAGGACGGCATCATCGACGACTCCGGCTACGTCATGAACGACGAGACGGTCGCGATGCTCACGCGGCAGGCTTTGTCGCACGCGGAGGCGGGTGCCGATATCGTCGCACCGTCTGACATGATGGACGGCCGTATCGGCGCCATCCGCAGCGCGCTCGAGGCCGCCGACCACCGGCACACACTGATTCTGGCCTACGCCGCCAAGTATGCGTCGTGTTTCTACGGTCCGTTCCGGGACGCGGTCGGGTCCGCCGCCAACCTCGGCGGTGGCGACAAGTCCACCTACCAGATGGCGCCGGAAAACAGCGACGAGGCGTTGCGCGAAGTCGCGCTGGACCTCGACGAGGGCGCCGATCTCGTCATGGTGAAACCCGCGATGCCCTACCTCGACATCATCCGCCGGGTTCACGACCGTTTCGGCGTTCCGACGTTCGCCTACCAGGTGAGCGGCGAGTACGCGATGATCAAGGCGGCGGCGGCGAACGGCTGGCTGGACGAGCGCAAATCCGCGCTCGAGGCGCTCATGTGCATCAAGCGTGCGGGTGCGAGCGCCATCCTGACCTACTTCGCAATGGACGCGGCTCGCTGGCTCGGCGAGTAGGTATACTGTCAGCTGGTTAGCCAGCCCGGGTAACACGCACGGTGACCGTCGATCGCTATGGTGTCATGGGCTACCCGGTGGCGCACAGCCGGTCGCCCGTCATTCACCGGCTATTCGCGCAGCAGACCGGGCAGCAACTGCAGTACGAACTGTTGCGGGTGGCACCGGAAGATCTCGAGGAAGCTATTCGCCAGTTCCAGCATACGGGCGGCAAGGGCCTGAACATCACCGTTCCCCACAAACGTGCCGTCTTCCGGCTTGTGGACCATCTGAGCGCACGCGCCAGCACGGCGGGCGCTGTCAATACGCTGACGTTCCGCAACAACGAGATTTACGGGGACAACACCGACGGTATCGGATTGTTGCGTGACCTCGTGGTCAACCTCGGCCTGAACCTGGAGGGCGCTAATGTGCTGATTCTCGGTGCGGGCGGCGCGACCCGCGGTATCCTCGGCCCGTTGCTGGAGATGCAACCACGGATGGTTTGCATCGCCAACCGCACGCCGAGCCGTGCCGAGGATCTGATCGAACGATTCGCCAGCCGCGGGCCGGTGCGGGCGTGCAGCCTCGACGATGTGCCGGTTGCGGAGCCCTACGACCTCGCTATCAACGCGACGTCTGCCATTCACGGCGGCGAAATGCCGCGATACCCGGAGGCGGCCATTTCGCAGACCACCTGCTGCTACGACCTCTCATACAACACGCACCCGACACCATTCTGCGAGTGGGCGCTCGAGCACGGCGCAGCGCAAGCGGTCATGGGCTGGGGAATGCTCGTCGAGCAGGCCGCCGAGTCGTTTTATATCTGGCGCGGCGTACACCCCGACACCAAGCCCGTGCTAAAGCAGATCTCGGTCACCGCATAGTCACGAATTCTTCGGCGCTCGTCGGGTGGATCGCGACCGTGTCGTCGAAATCCTTCTTCGTCGCGCCCATTCGTATCGCGACTGCAAAGCCCTGCATCATCTCGTCCGCGCCGTCGCCAATCACGTGGCAACCGACGATGCGTTCTTCGCTCCCGGCGGTTATCAGCTTCATGACGCACCGTTGTTTGTTCTCGCCGAGGGCGTAATACATCGGCGTAAAGCGCGACAGGTAGACCTTTACCGAATCGCCATGCGCGGCCCGGGCCTCCGCCTCGGTCATGCCCACGGTGCCCATGGGCGGGTGGCTGAAGATAACGGTCGGCACGAGCCGGTAGTCGAGGTGGCGGCCCTCCATCTTGCCGTAGATGCGATCCGCGAGGCGCCGTCCAGCGGCAATGGCCACCGGCGTGAGCGCTTGCGCGCCCGTGACGTCGCCGATAGCGAAGATGTGCTCGACGTTGGTCGCCTGGAACTTGTCGACCGGGATGAAGCCCTGCTCGTCGGTCAGCACGCCTGCAACATCAAGTGCCAGCGTGTCGCTGTTGGGCTCGCGGCCGATGGCCCAGAGCACACAATCCACGGGGCCGAAACGCCGACCGTCCTCGCTGGTCATCACGAGACCATCATCGGTCTTTTCGACGCTCGCGGGAATGACGAGGGTATCGAAACGAATGCCGCCGGTCTCCATTGCTTCCATGACCTCCTCGCCCAGCATCGCGTCGAAACTCCTGACGATCCCGTCCTTGCGCACGACGATATTGACGTCGCTGCCGAGCGCGTTGAAGACGCCGCCAAGTTCGACAGCGATATAACCACTGCCGGCAATAAGGACGCGTTGCGGGCGCTCCTCGAGCGTGAAGAAGTCGTCCGATATGATCCCATACCCGGCCCCCGGGATGTCGGGGACCATCGGCCGGCCGCCCGTGGCAATCGCGATGCGCTCCGCCTGGTAGTGCCCATCACCGACAGCCAGGGTATGTGGATCGACGAAGTGCGCGGCGCCCTGGATAAAGTCGACGCCGCGCCTCTCGAGGTTGTTCTCGTAAATACCGTTGAGCCGAGTGACATACGCGTCGCGCCGCGCCTTCAGGGTAGCCCAGTCATGGTCGCGAACGTCGATGTCGAAGCCGTAGTCGGCCGCGTGATCGAGATGGTGGTGCATTTCGGCCGCATACCACATGACTTTCTTGGGCACGCAGCCGACGTTGACACACGTGCCGCCCAGCGGCCCGTACTCGATCACGGCGGCGCGCGCGCCGTATTCCGCGGCGCGCTGCGCGTGGGCGAGGCCGCCGCTACCGCCGCCGATTACCAACAGATCGTATTCCTTAGCCAAATCCTTGCTCCTTCTGGTGCCGTGCTAACATCCTGCGCCGGAGAAGGATATCAGCTACGCCAATGAGCAACCCACTTCTGGACACATCGTCATTGCCGCGCTTCACGGAGATCGAGCCCGACCATGTCCTGCCGGCACTCGAACAACTCATTTCCTCCCACCGCGACAGGCTCGACGGGCTGCTATCGAACGCCGCAGATCCCGACTTCGATTCGCTCGTCACGCCGCTCGAGGACATGGAACACGAGCTATCGCGGGTCTGGTCACCGGTCAGCCATCTGCAGGGGGTACTGGGCTCTCCGGAGTGGCGCGAGGCCTATAACGCCGCATTGCCGATACTGACCGAGTACGGCACCGAGTTGTCGCAGAACGCCCGGCTGCAGCAGGCCTATGCCCGGGTGGACAGCCGCCTGCCCGCGGAGGCCGGCGAGGCGAGGCGAATCGTCGTAGCCCACGCGCTGCGCGATTTCCATCTGGCCGGTGTGGACCTGCCGGACGAGGAGAAGAGGCGCTTCCGGGAGATCATGCAGACGCTGGCGGCGACTCAGGCCGACTTCGACCAGAAGATCCAGGACGCCTCGGACGCTTGGGCACTGTCTATCAACCACGCCGCCGAACTCGAAGGCCTGCCCCTGCAGTTCGTGCAGCGCGCCGCCACGGAAGCTGCGAAACGTGGCCGCGACGGCTGGCTGCTGACCCTCGATTTCCCGACCTATCACGCGGTCATGACCCACGCCGAGGACCGCGGCCTGCGTGAGACCTTCTATCACGGCTGGGTAACCCGCGCGTCGGACCAGGGCGCCAGCGACGATTGGGACAACAGCCGCAACATCGACCAGATACTGGCGCTGCGCCACGAAGCGGCACAGCTGGTCGGCTTTGACAGCTACGCGCATTACTCGCTGGCCACCAAGATGGCCGAGTCGCCCGAGCAGGTCATCGGTTTCCTGCGCGACCTCGCTGCCCGCTCGAGATCGGCAGCAGAATCCGAGCTCGCCGAACTCCGCGAGGTCGCGGGCATGACGGTCGAGCCCTGGGACCTGTCCTTCCTACTCGAGAAACTGAAGCAGGAGAAATATTCCATTTCGAATGAAGCCCTGCGACAGTACTTCCCCGCAGATACCGTGATGCGCGGCCTTTTCGATCTCACCAGCCGACTCTATGGCATCAGGTTTTCGATCGATCCCGGCGTCGTAACCTGGCATGCGGACGCGCTTTACTTTCGTGTGCACGACCAGGACGGCGAGGAAGTGGGCGGCTTCTACACCGACCTGTACGCACGCAGCGGCAAGCGCACGGGTGCATGGGTGGACGACTGCGTCAACCGCAAGAACCTGAACGGGTCGAAGACGAAGCCCGTCGGCTTCCTGGTATGTAATTTCGCGCCGCCGGACGAGGGCGGCCGGTCGTTGCTCACCCATGACGACGTCGTCACGGTGTTTCACGAGTTCGGGCACATGCTGCACCACCTGCTCACCCGGATCGACTACCCGAGCATTGCCGGCATCAACGGCGTGCCGTGGGACGCGGTCGAGCTGCCCAGCCAGTTCATGGAGAACTTCGCCTGGAATTACGAGGTTCTCGAACGCTGCTCGACGCACGCCGATACCGGCGAACCGCTGCCGAGGGACCTGTTCGAGCGCCTGGAGGAAAGCCGCTATACCGGCACGGCCCTGGCAATGATGCGGCAGATCGAGTTCGGGCTTTTCGACATGCGCCTGCACGCGGAGTATGGCCCGGGGACGCCCGGTAATGTGCTATCGACGCTCGCCGAAGTACGCGAGGAAGTCTCGCTGTTGTCCCAACCGTCCTACAATCGCCTGCCGCACGGCTTCGCGCATATCTTCGCAGGCGGCTACGCGGCCGGGTATTACAGCTACAAGTGGGCCGAGGTTCTCGCTGCCGATGCGTTTGCAGCATTCGAGGAAGCCGGTATCTTCGATGGCGACACCGCGGCCCGTTTTCGCCGGGAGATCCTGGAGATCGGCGGCAGCCGCGATTTCATGCAGGCCTATGTGGACTTCCGCGGCCGACGGCCGGAGATCGACGCACTCCTCAGGCAAAGCGGGATCGTCGCATCGTGAAGATAGCCACCTGGAACGTGAACTCGATGAAGGTGCGCCTGCCCCAGGTGCTCGAGTGGCTGTCGGCCAACGAACCGGACGTCCTCGTCCTGCAGGAAATCAAGCAGTTGACCGAGATGTTCCCCCGGGAAGAACTCGCGGCGGCGGGCTACCGTTCGCTCGCCAACGGCCAGAAGACCTACAACGGCGTCGCCGTCGTCAGCAAGGAGGAGCCGCGGGATCCGGTCCTTGAGCTGCCCGGGCTCGATGACCCCCAGCGCCGGATGCTCGCAACGACGCTCGGCGGCGTGCGCGTGATCGACCTCTATGTCCCGAACGGCTCGGAGGTCGGCTCCGAGAAATACGCGTACAAGCTGGGCTGGCTGAGTGCGCTGCGGGACTACCTGGCCGACGAGCTGCAGCAGCACGAGAACGTCGTCGTGCTCGGCGACTTCAATATCGCGCCGGCCGACGAAGACGTCTACGACCCGGAGAAATGGGGCGACGCCATCCTGTGCAGCCCCGCCGAGCGCGCGGCACTCGAAGAATTGGTCGATCTCGGACTCACCGACGTGTTCCGCAAGTTCGACCAGCCCGAGAAGAGCTTTAGCTGGTGGGACTACCGCGCAGCCATGTTCCGTCGCAACGCCGGGCTGCGCATCGACCTTATCCTGACCAGCGCCGCTATGACGAAGCGCTGCACAGCGAGCTACATCGACAGGGAACCGCGTGCGTGGGAGCGTCCGTCGGACCATGCACCTGTCATCGCAGAGTTCACGGTCTGAAACTCTATGCGACACCCGAATATGCCGATTGGCAAGATTTTCCCGACATGACATATTCCCGAACAAGGCCCGGTAAGCTTGCCTTGTGACGTGTATGATTAAGACTGCAGCGCCCGACAGTGCAACGACTCGCTATGCCGTCCGGAGGACGGCATGACCGACAACGGTCGCATGCGAGTCGCGGGCGACACGACTAATAACAAGAAGAAAAGTATCGTGTCCCAGGATCGCCGTAACGATTACGACGTCACCAATACCGTGCAGGTGAGTAACCCGGCGGCTGTTCGCAACGCGGTGTGGAAGCTCTATTCCGCAACGTTCCCCGGCGCGCCATTCGACCAGCTGTGGCTCGCTTTCTACGACTTCGAGCGGCTGTTCACCGGCCGCTTCCCTGGCTATCTCGGCTGCGACACGACCTACCACGACATGCAGCACACGCTGGACATGACGCTTGCGCTCGCGCGCCTCGTCGCGGGGTACGAGCGCAGCGTTGATCCCGCGGAACGCCTCGGCCCGGAGCGGGCGCGCATGGCTATCATCACCTCGCTATTCCACGACTCGGGCTATATCCGTCACAAGGAACGCGACAGCGATTTCCTGAACGGCGCCGAGTTCACGCTGTACCACGTGACGCGCAGTGCCGATTTCCTGCGCCGCTACCTGCCCGAACTCGGACTCGCGAAAGACGCCGGCGTCGCCAGCATGATCGTTCATTTCACCGGCTACGAGGTCAACCTGGACGACATCGAACTCGACGATCCTCGTGACGTCATCTGCGGGCACCTGCTCGGCACCGCCGACATGATCGCGCAGATGGCCGATCGCTGTTACCTGGAGAAATGTCGCGACCGGCTCTACAAAGAATTCGTCCTAGGCGGCGTGGCCGTCGAGAACTCCGGGCCCGGTGAGTACATGGTGCGATACAAGTCCGGTCAGGACCTGCTGCAGAAAACGCCGGTTTTTTACCAGCAGGTAATGCGCGACCGGCTGAATCTCCGGTTCAACCGTGCATACCGCTACATTGAGGTCCTTTACGACGGCCACAACCCCTACATCGAGGCCATCCGCAACAACATCACCCACCTGGTGCGCATCATCTCGACAGGCAACTGGGCGCTGCTACGCCGCGAGCCGCCGTGTTTCGTGGGCATCATGGGCGCCGTGCGCGAAATCGAGGGCTACGTGACCAATCAGCTCGCGGCCATGACCGGCCGAGCGATCGAGAAAGACGAATTACTGATGCCGGTCTGAACGCCGCGATCAACGCCCGGACCCGGCCGCTTCCCGCCAGGCCCTGTAGGACGCGTATTCATCACGGGTGAGGCGGCGGTTGGCGTAAAAGGCCGCCACGCCGGCGGCGGCGAGCGCATAAACGACGTCTGCCGGCGTCAAGACTTCGTCGAAGAACACCGGCCAGGTGAAGTCGGTCGCAGCCCGCAGGACGGCCAGGATACTCGTATCGAATTCGGCAGCGGTGAACGAAGCCGCGACGAGGATGTTCCCGGCCAATGCACCGGCGACGGCGCCGGCCGCGGCGACGACGGGAAACCGCCAGTCCAGTCCCCGGCCCGCGCGGCGAACCGCGAGCCCGACGATCGCGCCCTGTACCACCGTCATCCACGGAAACAGCCGACCCAGGGCCGTCGACAACATCACCCAGATGGCGCCGAAGGCGATGATCGCGAGCAATACGGCGATGATGGCGCCACGCAGGGACTGGGCACGCGCAAGACGCGCCCCGCCCTCGGGGTCCGGCCGCGCGGCGCTGTCCCGGGAATGCCGCTTTGGCAGACGCAGCACCTGTTTGGGTTGCTCTTCGCTCATTACGAGTGTCGGGATTCCTGGCGGGCGGGGATGGTAGACTGCCGATCCTGCAATTCCGCAAAGATACCGGAGGCAGATGTCATGAGCCACCTGATACACCGCGCCTTCGCGGTCGTTCTGCTGCTAACTGTCGTGCCTGCGTTCGCGCAAGAGGGCACAGACGTGGGCGCGAAAATCCGCGAGACACAGGCCCTTGTCGCAAAAGAGTTTCGCCAGATCCTCCGCGAGGAAATGATGCTCACCGAGGCCGAGAGCAAGGAATTCTGGCCGCTTTACGAGCGCTACAGCGCCGAGAAGCGCGTGATCAACGAACCGTATTTCGCGGGACTCATCGAGTACGTCGATCGATACTACAACGGCGATCTTAATGAGGAGCACGCCGAGCGCCTGATGAACACATACTTCGACGTGCACCGGGCTCTCCTGAGGAAGCGCCAGGAGTACGTGAAGAAATTCGGCAATGTCATGAGCAGCGTCAAGGTCATGCGCTTCTTCCAGCTCGAGAACAAGGTGCAGGCCGAGGTCAACGTTGCGCTGGCGGTAACGATTCCGCTGGCGGACCCGCGCTAGGCTATCATGCGAGCAGCTCTCTATCGGAAATTCGGCGCGGCACGGGAGGTCCTGGAACTCTGCGAGGTCGATACGCCGACTCCGGGGCCTGGCGAAGTCCTGGTACGGCTCCACACCAGTGCTATCAACCCTTCGGACGTCAAGAAACGGGCCGGTGCATTCCCGGATCTGCTGGACGGGGGGTTCGTGATCCCCGACAGCGACGGGGCGGGCATCATCGAGGCGGTAGGCGATGGGGTCGACAAGCGCCGCAAAGGGGAACGCGTCTGGGTATACCAGGCACAGCACGAGCGCCGCTTCGGCACAGCCGCGGGATACGTGGCCATCAGCAGCAACTGCGCGCCGCGCCTGCCCGAGTTGGCGGACTTCGACGTCGGGGCCTGTCTCGGCATCCCGGCCATGACCGCGCACCGTGCCGTGTTCGCCGACGGCTCGGTCGAGGGTAAGGAGTTGCTGGTCATGGGCGGCTCGGGCCGCGTCGGGCATTACGCCATTCAATGGGCTCATCGCGGCGGTGCGACCGTCATAGCGACAGCGAGCAACCCGGACGACGAGGCCGGGTGCCTTGAAGCCGGTGCGGATCACGTCGTCGATCATCGTGCAGCGGATTTCGCCCAACAGGTCCTCGCAGCCACAGGCGGCAAACTGATCGACCGGGTGGTCGACCCCGAGTTCGGCGCCAACCTCCCGGTGTCGATCGCAGTGCTCCGGGTGGGCGGCACGATCGCCGCGTATGGCTCGGCGAAAAAGCCGGAACCGATGCTGCCGTTCTACCGGATGATGTACAAGGACCTGACGCTGCACACGATCATCGTCTACGCGATGCCCGACAGCGCGAAGGATCATGCTGTCGCGGACATCAACAGCGCCCTTGCGGGCGGCTGGCTGAAACATCGAATCGCTCACTCGATGCCGCTCGACGATATTGCCGCCGGCAATGAGTTGATCGAAGCCGGCAACGCGCGCGGTGCCGTCATCCTCTGCACCGCCTGAGCTTCGTCGGTCACAAGCCCCGCGCTATACTGCGGGTACAGACCGTAACAATAGCGGCAAGAAGAATAACGACGAGGGGGGATGATGCGTTTGCGTTTGAGGTCGGGCCTGTGCCTTTGGCTTTTTGTTGCAGGCGCCGCTGTCGCCGCGGACAACGACGATTTCGAGCCTGTCGACCCGCCACCTGAACTGGCCGAGCGTCTCGAGGGCATTCCTGAAGAGAAGATCGACTTCCTGCGCGGCGAGACCAACGTTGTGGGATTCGAGTTGGTCGAGGTGAATCCGCTCGTCGATCCGGGGTACACCAGTGCGCAGAATGCGACTCACATATTGCGAGAATGTCTGAACGGAATTGCGATGAGGAAGCGCGGGATTACCGAGGAACACTTCCTGAACCCGTTGACGAGGGTCCCGGCCGGGATTGATATCGGGGAGTGTCAATGAGGCTTTTTATGATGCCGGTCTTGTTCGCCGTTGCCGCTTGCTCCGCATGGACGGGCGGCCCTGCGAATGTAAGCCGCTTTGAACGAGCGGCAGAGTCATGGACCGGCGCGTCGCTGGACGAAATGATCGCTACCTACGGCCCGCCGCGAACTTTTCTCGAAGATTCCGAGGTCCAGGGAGCCGGTATCGCGGTCTGGCGGAGCACCTTTGGCGACGCCTATCGCTGCAATATCAATGCCTGGTACGACCCGGAGCGTATCGTGACGCGCATCGACGTCACCTCGTACAAATGCGATGAACGATACGAAGAACAGCTGGATATGCTGATGAGGAATCGCTGAAGACAACCTCATCGGAGATATAAGCTTCCTTTCTTGTTCAGGCTGCCCAACTCCACTACCGCCACGGCGGCTCGTGTCGCGAGACCGGGATCCCCTTGCACGCCCGCCGGGCGAAGGGCACTCTTTGCAATCTGCCAGGAGGACCGCCTCTATGATCGTCCGGATTCTGCTGCTGGCCTGCGTCGCCGTTTTCGCTGTAACCGCCGATGCACACAATGTCGGAGAGGGAGCATCGACTCGATCCGCATCGAACGAGCAGGTGCGGAACCGCGGTGCCGGCAAGGACAACTGGTGGGATAACCTGCCCCGCCCCGAATGGTCGGCGTTCGACCGCATCGACCAGGACCAGGACTGGTTCGAGGTCTACCGGATCGAGGACGGCATCTTCGCCATCTACGAATCGGGCCAGTTCGAGGAAGTCATCTCGTTCCTGGTCACGGGCGATGACCGGGCATTGCTGTTCGACACCGGGCTCGGTATAGGCGACATCAAGCGCGTCGTTCAGCAGCTTACGGATCTCGAGATCATCGTGCTCAATTCGCACACGCATTACGATCACATCGGCGGCAATTACCAGTTCGAAAAAATCTACGCTCGTAACACCGATTACACGCGCGGCCGCGCCGGGGGCAGTTCCCCGGAGGCTGTCGCCGAATTCCTGAAAGACGGGTGGGTCTGGAAGCCGCTGCCGACAGGCTTCGTCGTCGAGAACTATCGCAGCCGTCCGTTCACTATCAGCCGCTTCGTCGATGAAGGCGACATTATCGACCTGGGCGGCAGGGAACTCGAGATCCTCAGCACGCCGGGGCACGCGCCGGACTCGATCTGCCTGCTCGACCGCGAAAACCGGTTACTACTGACCGGCGACTCTTTCTACCTGGCGCCGCTCTACACTCACCTCGAAGGCTCCGATTTCCTGGATTACGCGAGCACGGCATCGCGGCTGGCCGGGCTGGCAGAGAAGATCGATGCAGCGCTCACGTCGCACAACGTCCCTGTGGTCGCACCGCGCTACATGACGGCGCTCGGCGAGGCGTTCACCGCGATCGAAGACGGTACGGCAGACGATTACGTGGTGGCCGATGGCTATCGCGAATACCGGTTCGCCGGGTTCTCCATCATCGTCAGTGCTGACAGTGCGGTCTTCTACGATTGCGGGGACGGCTCGGCAATTGTGTCTGTTTTCGTTCCAGGTGATCCGCCGGCCGCGCGGCTCAAGCGCGGTGATGACCTCGCCGTCGCGCGACTCGTGCGTGCGGGCTCAGGCGCCAAGTACGCGGGAGACGGCGGCGTAAGTTTCTGGACCAAGGGTGACGAGGCCATGGTGGAGTGGCCCCAGGGAAACCGCTTCAACTGCCGCGTCCGCTCTGCCGATACCCTGGCCGATTAGCTCGGAGAGCCGCACCTTGTCGACGCGTGCAGATGCCGGCATTTCCGCCAGCCTGGCAGATTGCTCGAGCATCTTTGGGGCTTTCCCACAGCGCGTGGTGCAACGGCGCAGTGCAAGATACAATGATCTCGCGGTATTGAAATGACCGCTGGGCTTTCTGGAACCGGGTATCCGTCTATGAGTACACGCATTCTTGCTTCTTCCTTAGCATTCGCATTGATCTTATTGATCACCCAGGCCGCGACGGCAGACGTTACGCGCCTGTCGGAGCCTGTCGCGGTTACCGACGACGCCGAGATCTTCGGCGCGCCGCTCGACGCCAACGCCGCGCCGACCTCGCTGGCGGCGCTTCTCGACAGTCCGGGTGACTACGTCGATACGGTGGTGCGGGTCGACGCGAGGATCTCGCAGGTCTGCCAGAAAAAAGGTTGCTTCATGATCGCCACCGCCGGCGACAAGGCGGTGCGCATTTCTTTCAAGGACTACTCGTTCTTCGTGCCGACCGATACCGGCGGCAAGACGGTGACGCTCACCGGCACGGTAATCGAGCGCGAGCTCTCGGAGAAGCAGGCCGCGCACTTCCGCGAAGATGCCGGTGGCAGCGATACGATCCAGGCCGGAATGGTCTACGAGATCGTCGCGGACTCCGTCAGCATTCCTCGCTCCTGAGAACTTCTAGGCGGAGGCCATCCGCGCCGGAATCGCGTTGCCTCCCCTAACGGGGTGGATCGATGCGGTCGGGCGAGGAGCTGTTGAGGCGGAACCAGCCGGTAACGCTGTAACGGTCGCGCTGTGCCGGCTTTACCTCGTGCGGTATATCCTCGGACAGGAACAGGACCACGGTGCGATAGGTCGGCTGTACGATCACCGGCCCGGCGTCGGTGTAAAGCACGAGTTCGCCGCCGTCACCACCTTTCCAGTGCTCGTTCAGGTAGCAGACCAGGGAGATGACCCGGCTGGCCTCACCGCGGAAAGCATCGACGTGGGCCCTGTAGAAATCGCCCGGGCGATAGTGCGCCAGGTGACTTTCGAAAGAGAACAGTCCCAGGAAAAGCCGACGATTCAGGTGAACCCGCAGTGCCTCGGTCCACGCACGCCAGGGCGCAAGTGCCGGGTTACGCTCATCCATCCAGTGGATCAGGTCCCGTCGGACGAAGCGATTGCGCTGCTGTTCCACCCCTCTCCCGACTGCGGCTGCATGGAAATCGTCGGCTTTGACCGTGTCCGCGTATCGGGTAAGCAGGTCGGCAACGTCAGGCGGGAGCCCAGCCGGGCACACCACGAAACCGTGCTGCTCGAGGCCAGGGGTCAGCGAGTCGAATGACGGGAGCGGCGCGGAGTGGGATCCTGGTACGGCGTTCAAGGCGGCTCATCGGCTAGCGGTGCGGTAATGTACACCGGAGTAAGCGGCTTGCCTGCGAAAATTTGCCTGCGTGCCGTTTCGATGCGAGCCGCTGGTAACGGAGGGAAATCGCGAATGTCCGGCTGCTTCCTCGGCTGTGCCGGAATATGTGAAATGCGTCGCGGACCGGGCCAGCTGCCACTGGCATCATTTCGTTATGTGGTACCTGGTAATGCGGCTCTCGCAGCAACAAATAGCTGATCCGGCGGGGCATGCGCGCCGGTTTGGCGGCGAATTTTCTGCCGTAACGGCGGGTCTGACGTGACCGCATTGGGCCTCGTCCTGTTATTGATTCTGGCGGCCTACTGGTTAGGCATGCACGACGGCCTAACGTCGCGGCCACCAGTATTGCGGGGCACCTACGACAGCGGCGAGCATGACGACCGAGTCGAGGAATACGGTGACTGGCATTAGCCGACACTCCAGCGTCACATCGCCGGGCGCAGTCGCCCATACCAGGACACCCCCACCCTGATTGTCCAATCCTCCGACACGGCCATCTTGGCGATGTCGGTCAGGGCCTTGCCCGACATGTGACCTCTATCACATGCTGCCCGTCGAAATGGGCTCACAATTGGTGTGGGGTTTCGGAGGAGGCTGGATATGTCAATTGCACCCATAGCCCGTCCAACGTTTTTATTGTTGATCGGTTTTTCATGGACCGTAACCGCGCTTGCGGAGCCGCCGGCACATGCGCCCGCACACGGATGGCGCGCCAAACATGAAAGCCCATACATTGGCTATATGGGCAAGCATTGGCATCACGATTACGGCATTCTTTCCGGTCATTGCAATCGTGAGGCCGTTGCCACAGTCCTGGGCGGGGTCATAGGTGGAGTGGTCGGATCAGAAATCGCTGATGCAGGTGACAAGGCGGTAGCCACTATCATCGGCGCTGCTGCCGGAGCACTGATCGGCAACAAGATTGGGCGGGAACTCGACGAAGCAGATCGGAGCTGCTTCGGGCACGCACTTGAAATTGCAGGACCAGGACAAGTCGTCACGTGGACAAACCCGGAGACGGGCGTCGAATACCAGATGGCACTGGGAAGTAGCACTGATAAACACGGTGATGCTTGCAGAAAATATATGTTGCTCGGTATAGCTGAAAGCACGAGATCGTTTCGGCAAGGAGTCGCGTGTCAGGCAAAGCCCGGCGTCTGGAATGTTATGACCGCAGCGTCTTCCTAAATATTCCAGGTCCGGCTGGCAATGTGCAAAATAATGCTAGTACCCGACAATTCGATACTACAGGGAGCTGGCGGTCCGGGGGCATACTTTGACCGTACATTGAGGTACGCGATCCGACCCACCGAGGTAGCCGCCCGCACTCCCCCTCAGCGGATATGTCAATCGCTCGGTTGGAAGGACAAGGGCCGAGAGGCAAACGGACTTGCACCTCTTGGCCCTTATTTATTGAGCTGCCAATGATCTTCAGATAGCTACACTATCCTGCCGGACGGCCATTCGCAGCTCAAAAGACGTAAGACGTCGTCTGCAACCGGACGAACCAGACACAAAGCTCGTGCTCGAGCCGTCGATCGCGGCAATTAGATGATTCAGTCAAAAAGGACCGATCCGAGCACATTTATTCCGGCGGTTAGCTGAATCGTTGAGACCTGTGTCCTGCTAAACACGTATAAATCGTACCCGCTGCTTCCCCACCCAGAAAACGCTATGTATTCGTTCCCGTTACGCTCTGCAT